>CABEDS010000134.1_pt1 | contig 41102 bp, 37 predicted proteins | sample 3133001 | NCBI WGS metagenome assembly CABEDS01 (sample SAMEA5534331, study PRJEB31848) | metagenome | biome: tundra; feature: field; material: soil | place: USA | collected 2013-05 | depth 0.15 m
GTCCCGGTTTTGGTTACATCGAGCAAGGCGACCCGGTTCTCTTGCGAGGGAATGCCGGCAAGATCGCAATCCATCATGTCCTGCGCTTTCGCGAAAAACCGAACGTCGATCTTGCGGAATCGTTTTTGCGCAAGGGAAACTTTCGCTGGAATGCCGGAATGTTTGTCTGGTCAGTGCCCACGGTTTTGAGCGAATTCAATCGGCACACTCCCGAGCTCGCGGACTTCATTTCACAAATTCGTATGCCGGGGAAATTCGAGCAAGTTTTGCGCGAGCATTTCAGCAAATTGCCGCGAATTTCATTTGATTATGCAATTATGGAAAAGGCCGACCGCGTCCTCGTGGTCGAGGCGACCTTCGATTGGGACGATGTTGGAAGCTGGACGGCGGTCGCGCATTATTTCAAGAATGATAAGGAAGGAAATGCGGCGAACTGCTCAATCACGGCGGTCGATTCCACGAACAACATCGTTTTCGATCAGGACGGCGCGACGGTCGCGTTACTCGGAGTTCACAATTTGATTGTCGTCCGCACGCGCGACGCACTCTTGATCTGTCACCGGCACCAGGCGGAAAAGATCAAGGACCTGGTCGGCAAATTGAAGCCGGAGCTGCAATAGCGACGATGAATCCGATCTTGGGAATCGATTTTGGGCGGAGCCGGATCGGCGTGGCCATTTCGGACGAACTTCGGTTTCTGGCGCATCCACTTGAAACAATTCCCGCGGGAAAGAATGCAGTGGACCGAATCGCAGCGATTGTTCGCGAGCGAAAGATCGACGGCGTCGTGGTGGGTGCGCCGCGAAACATGGACGGGACGCTTGGAGCGGCGGCGGACGAAACAATGAAGTTTGTCGAAAAATTGCGCGGCGCTGTTTCGTGCAACGTTGTGACATGGGATGAGCGGCTGACGACTGTCGCGGCGAACCGGGCTCTTCGTGAAGCCGGGAAAAAGACGCGCGAGACGCGCGGTTATGTCGATCAAGTGGCGGCGCAAATGATCCTCCAGGGATTTCTCGATCGGCAACAGGAAGCAGCGCACGTTGCAAACCTGCAACAGTAGTTTCGATGCCGGCGCGGCTAAAGTTAATCATTGCCTACAACGGGGCAGGATTGGGCGGGTGGCAAAGCCAAGCGCATCGCAACACTGTCCAGGACCAATTAGAACGCGCCTTCTTCCGCGTCATGGGCGAACGGTTGCGGGTGCATGGGGCGGGCCGCACTGATGCCGGTGTGCATGCGCTCGCGCAATGTGCACACGTCGATCTCGCGGAGCGACGATTGTCTTCAGCGCAATGGGTGCGCGCGCTCAACGCAAATCTCTCGCCGGCGATTCGCGTTTTGCGATGCTCCTATGTTCGGAACGACTTTCACGCGCGCTACTCGACCAAGGCAAAAGTTTATCGCTATCGAATCTGGTCGGCCCCAATTCTTCCGCCGCTGGAATTCGAGCGAGCGTGGCACGTTGCGACGCCACTTGATCTTACGATGTTGCAAGCCGCTGCGGCGAAGTTCGTTGGCACTCACGATTTTGCCGGTTTCGCGGCCAATCGTGGTAAACCGGAACCGAATACGATTCGCACAATCCATTCCGTGCGCGTTTGGAAGAAAGGACCGTGCATTACCATCGACTTCGAGGGCGATGGTTTTCTTTACAAAATGGTTCGGCTAATGGTGGGCACGATTGCACAATGCGCGCTTGGACAATCCACGGCTGATGAGCTCGCGGCGCGATTGAATTCGGATCGATCCAAAGGCCGGCGTTATGCGGCTCCAGCAGAAGGATTATTTCTTCTGCGTGTACGGTACTGAGGTTGCTTTATAGCTTCACGAGATTTGGGGGTTGGTGAGGGCGTTTCATTGGTGGGAGACCTACTTTTCCAGAAATTATTTAATGAGCCAGACCGGTGCGCCCGTAACTTACGTAAAGCAAAAACGCGGGTTTTTTGCACTTTTTCGGCGCGGCACTGCATGGCTGTTTAGCCAGAAACATTTCCATTTCAAAGTCCTCTCCGGGACCGCGGCTGGTGTGGTCGTTATAGTCTTTTTAGCCGGCGTCTTTCTCTACATCACGCTGCGCAATCATTATCAGGCGGCGGTAAGAGCGCACACGATTGAAGTACTGCGCCTCAGCAGTGTCATTGAAAACGACATCGCCGCACTTGAAAATGGACATCGGGGATTCCTGCTAACCGGCAATCCGTCGTACCTCGATTTCTTCGATCGACGGAAGGAACTCATCAAGCAACGCGTGGAGAGCTTAACCGCGTTGATTTTGGACAATCCGAAGCAGCGTAAGAGGGTAATGAAGGTTCAGGAGGTTGTGCAAAAATGGATTGAGACAGCCGCGCTGCCCGACGCTAACGCTCGCGATCCAAAGAGCGCGATAGCGATTCTAGCGCTGGACGACTCTCAACGGGCGAAATTGGTAAGCTCGGGCAATTCGCTCCTGAATCAGGCCAGAGAGGTTCTGCAATCGCTGCAAGACGAAGAGCAAATCGTCCTTAATCAGCGGATGATCGAACAAGAATGGGCGACACAATCAACCCAAATTTTGGATTTTCTGCCGAAGCTGGAGCGGTCCGTTCTCGAGATGCAGAAAGAAAAGAGAGGTTATCTGCTCACCGGTGATTCCACATTCGTGGAAGGTTATAAGCGGGCCGTGGCTGATTTCTATACCTACAACGGGTATCTCTCCATTTTGGTGGCCAATTCGCCCGCGCAATCTGAATTGCTGGCCGAGGTAAGATCGAGCGTGGAGCGGTGGATCAACACCTCCGCGACTACTGAAATGGAGGCAAAGCGTTCGGGGAAAGATATCAGCAGCCTCGTTTCGGCTGATACCGGCGAGACTTTAATGGCCGATATTCGGCAAATGCTCGCGACTTTCGAGAAAAGCGAGGTCAGCGTTTACGAAGTACGAGCGAGCGCCGCCAGCCACGAGAGAATTGTTAAAACATCCGCCCTGGCTCTGCTCGCATTTCTCGCCGTCGCTCTTCTCGTCATTTCGAACAGCTACAGTTTCGTTCTCGTTCGCCGGCAACTGGTGAAGCTCGAAGGAGTTGAAACCCGCATCCGCTCGATCATTGAAAATATCCTCGATGGAATGATCGCGGTGAATGAAGAAGGCGCCATTTGCTCGATGAATCCGGCGGCGGAAAAAATGTTTGGCTGCCGCGACAACGAAATGGTCGGCCACAGTTTTACCAAGCTCGTGCCTAAAACTTACGCCAGCGAGCTCGACACCAAGCCCGTAGCATGCGCCTGGGAGCAGATCACCAAGCGGACCGGCAGCACCACCCTGGCTGTGGGACGCACGCGAAAGCACGTCACCTTCCCGATCGAAATTTCTCTCAGCGAGATGGAAGTGGATAACGAAAAACTGTACGTCGCGATGGTGCGCGATGTCACGGAGCGCAAACGTTTCGAACAGGAGATCGCGGCCGAGAAAGAAAGTCTCGCCGTTACTCTCCGTTCCATTGGTGACGGGGTTATTACAACCGACATTCAAGGCAAGGTCCTAATGATCAACAACGAGGCCGAGCGCTTGACCGGCTGGCCTTCGAACGAAGCGGTCGGCCAGCCGTTAAAATCGGTCTTCAACATTGCCATCGATCTCGCCGCGCAAGCCCGCGCGCAACGAAGCGGTTACCGCAACGAAGCCCATTCCATCCTGCTAAGCCTGCCCGAAAACGCCACGCTTACCTCTCGCGATTCCGTCGAGCGCATCATTGAGCAGGTGGCGTCGCCCATTCGCGACAGCAAGAATGAAGTCGCGGGCGTAGTCCTTGTTTTCCGTGACATCACCGAGCGGCAACGCAACGAAACCGAGCGGCGCAAGGCCGAAACGCTGGAGCAACTTGGACTTCTCGCCGGCGGCATCGCGCACGATTTCAACAATCTCCTTACCGCAATCATCGGGAACATCTCTCTGGCTTCGTTGCTTCTCCCCGTCGACGACGAGATGACCACGCGGTTGAACGACGCCAAAAACGCTTCAATGCGCGCGCGCGATCTCGCGCAACAGCTCCTCACCTTCGCCCGCGGCGGCGCGCCGATTAAGAAAACGGCTTCTATCGGAAAACTCATTCAGGACACCGTCAGTTTCTCGCTCCGTGGCAGCCACAATCGAAGTGAGTTTCATTTCGGGGCCGATCTCTCTCCGGCCGAAATCGATCCAGGGCAGATTAGTCAGGTCATTGCCAATCTCGTCGTTAACTCCGACCAAGCCATGCCGAACGGCGGATCGTTGCGCGTTAGTTGCGAGAACTTCCGCTACAATTCGGCAACCACGCCCGTGATTCCGGATCTCGCGCCCGGTGATTACATTCGCATCAGCATTCGTGATGAAGGCGTGGGAATACCAGACCAATATCTCAAACGCATATTCGATCCGTATTTTACGACGAAACCAAAAGGAAACGGTCTCGGCCTCGCGACGACCTATTCGATCATCAAGAACCACAACGGTCTTATCACCGTCGAGTCGGAAGTGCATGTGGGATCGACGTTCACGCTTTACCTCCCCGCCTCTGTGCATCAGGAATTGCCCGTCGAAGCGTCCCGGCCCATCACCGAGACAATCACCGGAACCGGCCGTGTTCTCGTGGTGGACGATGAAGAAGCGATTCGGGCCCTGGTCGAATTCACTCTCAACCGGCTCGGTTACAAGGTAACGCAAGCGGCCAGCGCGCTTGAGGGCGTAAACATTTACCGGGAACGATTTGAAGCTGGCGAAAGATTCGACGCCGTGATTCTCGATCTTACGCTGCCCGGCGGGATGGGCGGTAAGGAAGCGCTCAAGAAGCTGATCGAGATCGATCCGACCGTGAACGCGATCGTTTCCAGCGGTTACGCTACCGACGCCACTATGAGCCGCTATCAGGATTTTGGTTTCCGCGGCGTGATCGCAAAACCCTACGAAGCCGCCGAGCTCGGCAAGATTGTCCACGACGTCATCGGCTCCAGTCGCGTCAACGTCCTGGATTATCCGATGCAGGCGGCCGGCTGACCTCGATCTCGCCTTACTCGTCCGCGCTGTCCGCTTTCAAGCGTGGCAATAAGTGCTCCAAAATCGTCGCCACAGATTCATCGACGGTCTGGCGATCCGTTTGCACAATAATCTCGGGATCTTCCGGCGGTTCATACGGTGCATCGATTCCGGTGAAATCCCGAATCTCGCCAGCGCGCGCTTTTTTGTAGAGATCCTTTGGATCGCGCGCTTCGCACACCTCCAGCGGCGCTTCCACAAATACCTCCACGAACTCAGCGTTGCCTTCGAGCGCAATCTCGCGCGCCCGGCGCCGATCCATTAAATACGGCGATATGAACGCCGTGATTACCACGACACCGGAGTCGGCCATCAACTTCGCGACCTCGCTCACGCGGCGAATATTCTCCACGCGATCTTCCGGCGAAAATCCGAGGTTTGAATTCAAACCGTGGCGAATGTTGTCACCATCGAGCACATAAGTGTTCATAGCACGGCTGAACAATTCTCGTTCCAGTGCTTGCGCGATGGTCGATTTTCCCGCGCCCGATAAACCGGTGAACCAAACGACCGCGCCGCGATGTCCTGTTTGGAGCGCGCGTTGACCCGGTGTGATTTTTCCTCCGGTCCAAGAGATGTTCTTGCTCTTGGCCACGGTGCGATCGGTGTAGATCCCGCCGAAGATCGTGCCCCCGCCGCGAATCTCTCCGTCATCCACGAGCACGAACCGGCCGAGGTTCGCGATGCGATCGTGATTGTCGAGCACGAGCGGCGCGCGCGTTTGAATCGTGAGCCGGCCGACTTCGTTGCGATCCAACTGCTCATACTTGTCGATCTTGATTTCCAAGGTCGAGGAATCCATCACTTGCTCGATCGACACCACCTGGCATTTCACGTCCTGTGTCGCCAACCGGACGGTGTAGGGCGCGCCAACGCGCAGCGGTTCGCGCGCGATCCAAAAAAGATCGGCGCGAAACCTGTTGGTCTCGATCGGCGTTTCCGTTTGGTGCGACGCCACATAACCGCGCTCGACAAAAATCTGTTCCGTCAGCGTGATGCCGATCGAATCTCCGGCGATGGCCACGCCATTTTTTTCTGTATTCCAGCGTTCAATCGTTTGGACCTTGGAAGATTTGTTGGCTGGCGAAAAAATCAGCTCGTCCCCTGCCCTGAGCGTGCCGGTCTCGATTCGCCCGGCGATAATTCGCCGTTCATCGAAGCGATACACGTCTTGCACGCAAAACCGCAATGGAAGATCGACCAGCGACGCGGTCGGTTCGGCTGCGTCTAACGCTTCAAGAACGGTCGGGCCATGATACCATCTCAATGCCTCGCTCTTGTGCGCCACGTTTTCGCCGGATTTCGCCGAAGCTGGAATAAAACAGCGCGCCGTCAGGTCAAGATCGACCAGAAATTTTTGATACTCCGTCTTGATCTCTTGAAATCGTTGCTCGGAAAAATCGACGAGATCCATTTTGTTAACCACGACAATCACCTGCTTGATTCCAAGGAGGCTGAGCAAGTAGGCGTGCCGGCGACTTTGCTCGCGAACGCCTTCACTCGCCGCGATGACCAAAATAGCCGCGTCGGCATTCGACGCGCCGGTAATCATATTTTTCAAGAACTCCTTGTGCCCGGGCGCATCGATGATGGCGTATCGGCGCTTCGGCGTTCGAAAAGGAATCTGCGTGGTATCGATCGTGACGTTTTGTTCTTGTTCCTCGAGCAACGCATCGAGGACGAAGGCAAACTCAAACTCCATTCCCTCCGCCGCGCACGCTTGCTTGATCTGATCGATCTTGCCTTCAGGCAAAGATTCCGTGTCGTGCAGGATGCGGCCAATGAGCGTGGATTTCCCATGGTCGACGTGACCGACAAAAACAACCTTCAAGCATTCGTCGGCGTGCATCATAGAAATCCTTTTGCGCGGAGCTTCTGCATCGCGTTCCGCTCATGATGGTCCTGGGCGCGACCGGCTCGCTCGCTCGTGCGCGTGGATTCAAGTTCCGCCACGATTTCATCGATCGTTGTCGCATTGCTCGCTATCGGCTTTGTGATTGGACTACAACCGAGCGAACGAAAGCGTTGACCATTTCGCGCGAAATACATTTTTGGAATGGGAATGCTCTCGCGCTGGATGTAGCGCCAGATGTCGACTTCGGTCCAATCGAGCAAAGGTTGGACGCGGACATGTTCGCCTTTTGCGGCCGTGGCCGCGAATTGCCCCCAGAATTCCGGCGGCTGATCTTTGTAATCCCATTCGAACTGCGCGTTGCGCGGTGAAAAATATCGCTCCTTCGCGCGCGTTGGATCTTCGTCGCGGCGAATCCCGGTAATGAGCGCGTCCCATTTGTATTCGGCCAGCGCTTGCTGCAGCGCGACAGTTTTCAGTTCGTGGGTCACCGTCACCGGGTCGTGCGTTTCATAACCGATGCCGCGCGCTCGCGCTTCGGCGTTGATTTTGACGATGAGCTTGAGTTGGTAATGCGTCGTGGCCCATTCGCGAAACTCGAGCATCTCCGGAAACTCGTAGGTCGTATCGATGTGCAAAACGGGAAACGGGATTTTTCCGAAAAAGGATTTCAGCGCCAGCCAGATGAGAACGTTGGAATCTTTTCCCATCGACCAGGGCATGGCGATATTCTTGAACGAGTGATAGGCCTCGCGAAAGATGAAGATGCTTTGGTTCTCGAGTTGATCGAGGTGCGTGCGTGGCGATTCGGTCATCGTAGGTCTTCAGTGACTGGTGGACATCCAACTTAGCCACAGATGCACACAGATTTACACGGATTTTGAAGTTCCCTGCTGCACTTTCTGCCATCTGTGTTTCATTCGTGTCAATCTGTGGCCGTTTTCTCTTGTAGAGAAGGTCGCGGCTTCTACTGTTCGAACATGGTTGAAAATCGCTCTGCCGCTTACGATTCAAAGATCGAAGGCAACGTAATTTTCACGCGTTTGGATGCGGCCTTGAACTGGATTCGCAAGAATTCGCTCTGGCCCATGCCGATGGGACTCGCCTGTTGCGCAATTGAATTGATGGCGACCGCCGCTTCGCGTTTCGATATTTCCCGGTTTGGCGCCGAAGTGATGCGCTTTTCCCCGCGCCAGTGCGACGTGATGATCGTGGCCGGTACGGTCACTTACAAAATGGCGCTGGCGGTAAAAAGAATTTACGAGCAAATGCCGGAACCGAAATGGGTCATCGCCATGGGGGCGTGCGCGTCCACCGGCGGAATGTATCGCTCCTACGCGGTCTTGCAGGGCATCGATCAATTGCTGCCGGTGGATGTTTATATTTCCGGCTGTCCGCCGCGACCGGAAGCTCTGCTCGCGGGCTTGATGAAGCTTCAGGAAAAAATTTCGGGCGAACGCTCGTTTGTTAAACAAAAGGCTGTGCTGGCGGAGCAACTCGAAGACGCGTTCGTATGACCGGCGGGCAATTGCTTGATTCGCTCAGCAAGCTGTTCGGGACGAAACTTCAGGACAAAACTGAGTTTCGCGGCGAGACCACTTACACAATTTTGCCGGGCGATCTCCGCGAGGTCGCCCAATTCTGTCGGGACGAGTTGTCGTTCGACTATTTGATCGACATCACCAGCATCGACAACTTCGGTGAGGAGCCGCGTTTCGAAATTGTTTACGAACTGTATTCGCTGACGCTGGCCGTTCACCTGCGCTTGAAACTTCGCGTTTCGGAAGAGATCTGCGCGGTCGATACCGTCTCCGACATTTGGCCGACGGCGAATTGGCACGAGCGCGAGATTTACGACATGATGGGGCTCAAGTTCAACGGGCACCCCGATCTCCGCCGCATCCTGATGTGGGATGGCTATCCTTTCTTTCCCCTGCGCAAAGAATTTCCGCTCGAAGGTTTGCCCAGCGAAATGCCCGACGTCGCCTTCACCGAAGCCGCGCCAATGGAAGGCGGCCCGTTCGTAACGATGCCATCTACCGCGACAACAAAAGATCGCGAGCCGCGCTCGCGTCGTCCGGATTTATGAACAGTCCGGGGGTTCGCCGAAACAATTTCCGGCGCAACCCTAAATTGCGCGAACAACTGCTCACAACAGAAGACGAATGTCCGTTTACGTCTCGTTAGACCAAAAACATGCCCCGTAAGTTATTGCTCTGTGGTGGTGGTCTCTTCATTGTGCTCGGCTTCGTTCTGCTAGTAGGCGCTCTGCTGAAAACCGGAGCAAATGACGCTGAATGGCGAAGCATCTCACGGACTGGCTTGCCGTCGAAAGCGACCGATTTTTCGTGGACCGAGTGGCGACCAAACGATGGATCCGTGAAGCCGTTTCCCGACGGCAATCGCTCCCAAACTGTTCCGTCTGAATTCCGCATTGGTCATGCTCGCGGCATACTGTTCAATTTCACCGTGTATGAAGGTCGAGTCGATTCCGACCGTATCATTCCAGCGCTGGGACCGGTTTGGGGGGCATCTATCGCAGTGTCTGGGCCGTTTCCGCTTTTGTGCTCGGGGCCGCCTTGATATTAGGAGGACGCCTTGTTCATAAACGAGGCTGACAATTCGCTCAGGCTGCGGAAATCGGCGGCGCCGAAGCAGGCTTGCGTGTTTCCGCCATCACGTCGGGTCGCAGATTGTCATCACGCGTTGCGAAAAGTCGCGGCTCCTGCTTCGGATACGCGATACGGCTGTGCAACATTGTCATGAGGGTAAAACGGAAGCGCTCTGCGATGACTTTCAATTCACCCAGCGTGAGATCGCAATCGTCCAACTGCCGATCGGCGATGCGTTCTTCGATTAATTCATCCACCAGTTGCTCGATTTTTTGCGGAGTCGGTTTTTCCAGACTGCGCGATGCGCTCTCCACCATGTCGGCGAGACTAACGATGGCGCTCTCTTTGGTCTGCGGCTTTGGTCCGGTATAACGGAAACTTTCTTCGCGCACTTCGGGAATGTCTTCCTCGCGAATGTTCATGATCTTGCCGCCGGCCCGCGCGTCTTCCTGCTGTTGAATGGCGCGCTGGTAGAAATAGTAAACGAGCGAAGTGCCGTGGTGTTCCTGGATGATGTCGATGACCCGTTTATTGAGTTTGTGCTTGAGCGCAAGATCGACACCCTCTTTGACGTGCGCGAGGATGATGAGCGCGCTCATCGTCGGCGCGAGATCGTCGTGCGGATTGCGCTCGAAATTCATGTTCTCGGTAAAATATTCCGGCTTCACCAGCTTGCCGATATCGTGGAAATAAGCGCAGACGCGGCAAAGCGTGGCGTTCGCTCCGATGCCTTCGCCCGCGGCCTCGGCCAGATTCGCGACGACGAGACTGTGATGATAAGTGCCGGGCGCTTCGATCGTCATTCGGCGCAGCAGCGGATGATTGAGATCGGAAGCTTCGAGCCAGGAAATGTCGGTCGTGACTTGAAATAGATGTTCGAGGATCGGCAGCGCGCCGCCGACGACCATGGCGGTCAGAATTCCATTGCCGATCGCGCAAGCGCTTTGCAGACCAATCATCGGCCAATCGTTGGCCATGGGCGGAAACAAATTGATCGGGCCAATCAAACCGAAGGTGAGCGCGAGCAACCAGATGGCCAGGCCAACCCCGAAACCGGCGCGGACGAGTTTGCTCCGCCGGCGCACCTGAAGCGTGAGATAGACCGCGGTAAATCCACTGATCAACCCGATTACCAGAAGCGGTGCATCGATTCTTCCAAAGAGAATGCTGCTCCAAAGACTGACGAAAACCGCGGCGAATAACCCCTGAATACGGCCGAGTAAAACGCTCAGCACAAGTGGCGCGAAAGCGTAAGGCGCAATCAGAGGGCCGAGCTCGGGCGTGAGAAATTTGAACGTCCCGCTATTGCACAAAACGAGGATCAATTTCGTGAAGGTCAATTGCACCAGAATGACGCCAAAGACCAAAAGGATCCGCGAACTTTGGGAAAATGTTTGCGGCTGATTGATCCAAAGCTGGGTCAGCGCCGTTGCAAAAAATAACAAAGCGATGATGAAGTTCTTCGTCGGCTCAGGTTGTTGTCCGCTGAAAATCAAGAAAGCGAGACCGGCAATGAAAGCGGCAAAAACCAATACCTTGATCAGCGGCGAATATTCGAGGCTGCGGAGAAGTTCGTTGCGTGTTCGCCGGCGCCGCGTTTTGCGTGAAGCCAGACCGCGTCTGATGAGCCGGCTGCGTTTGAAAAAATCTAACATCTTGATCTTACTCTAGTGAGGAATTGTTCGGCGCGCGATGCCGCTGATAAGCGTTGATGATATCTCGAACCAGCTCGTGGCGCACCACATCGCGTTCGGTGAAATAAACGCTCGAGATTCCGGGAGTGCTTTTCAATGCCTGCAAAGCCTCGATCAAACCGGAACGCTTGTTTGGAGGCAGGTCGATTTGCGTTACGTCGCCAGTCACAACGCATTTGGAATGCGGTCCCATTCGGGTCAGGAGCATGAACATCTGTTCCGTTGTCGTGTTCTGCGCTTCATCGAGAATAACGAAGGCGTCGCTCAAGGTCCGTCCACGCATATACGCGAGCGGCGCGATCTCAATGGTTTGCCGCGCGATCAAGCGCTCCATCTCCTCGGCTTCCAGCATATCGCGCAACGCGTCGTAGAGTGGCCGAAGATAAGGCGTGATCTTTTCCTGGAGATCCCCGGGCAAAAATCCGAGCGCTTCCCCCGCTTCCACGGCCGGCCTCGTCAAAACAATCCGGGCGACCTGTTCTTTCTTTAAGGCCGCGACTGCCATCGCCACCGCCAAATAGGTCTTGCCAGTTCCCGCGGGACCGATTCCGAAAACGACATCGTGTTTCTGAATGGCCTCCACGTAATCGCGTTGACCCGAAGTTCGGGGGACAATTGGCGGTCGTCGCGACGAAGTCGGAATTTTGACCGAGGCGAGATCGCCCAAGTTTTCCTCGCGCGCTTCGTTGACCGAGCTGAGCGCGTAATTGAATTCGTGTTTGTGGATATCGACGCCCTTCTGCCGCGCTTGCTCCAATTGATCGAACACGCGCTCGGCCTTGTCGATCTTCGCTGGTTCGCCTTCGAGTTTCACCCAGCCTTCGCGAGTCGTCACTTTCACGCCGAGCGAATCCTCCAGCGTTTTCAAATTCTTGAGATCGTGCGCGTAAAGAGATTCTAACGCGCGCGCACTCTCGAACTGCAAGGTGCGTGTTTCAGTCATTTCGCTCCGAAAACAGAAAGCCGTGCTGGCTCGACAATTTTATACCGCGCTGCCAATGGCAACATCGACATCAACTGAGTTACCTGAACCCGTAAACCAGCGCCCAATGTGTTCGTTCCTCCGGCGATTGCTCAATCTCGACGATGACGAAATAACTGCCCGTCGTCTTTGGAATAATGTGGGCGGCCGCGAAGTGGCCTTTTTCCCAGCTGTCCGGTTGCTCGGCCAGCTTTCCCTCGGCGTCGTAGATATGCACGGAAATTTTCGACCGCTCCACTTCGGTGCCCAGCCAGAACCAATATTCGTTGCCTTTGAATAGCTGCTGCCGCACAGCTTTCTTCTCGCCCACGCCCAAATCGCCGCCCCAGTAATCCTCGCGGACCTGAAAGCCTTCTTTGACGTAAGGCTCCGCGGACTGAAGGGCGAACGATTGCGCGTCGTCAACCGACGCGCCAACTGTCGCGGAGGCGGAAAGCAAAGCGACAATGAGAGTGCGCCTGAATAATTTGAAAGATTTATTCAACGCTTCCATCTATCGCGCCTTTGTTACAATTGCTTCGTCCAAACGAGTCGTAATCTGATTGATTCGTTTAACTGACTCCACCGAAATGCGGGTGTCGCCGACGTCGATCAACGGCCGAACTTCGACAAGAGCACCCTGAATATCTTGGATAAGCGGCATGTTGTACTCGGGCATGGCCTGGAGCCGCTTTTGAAAGTAGGCCAGCAGATCGGGCTGGTGCAGCAATTCGGCGCCCTCGTTGGAAAAGCGTTTGGAGACAACGGCGGTCAACACTTCCGTGCCGCGCAGCCAGCCTCCCAGACTCACCAGTTGCGATAGTTTTTCGTCGTGCACCTCGTTCATCGCGTTCTGCACGCTGTTTTGGGTGCGATCGAGTTCCTGGCGAACATTGTCCCATCGCCGTTTGTCGGCCGCCTCGATAATCGCTTTCGCGTGCGGCGTGATCGAGTTGCCGACGCCAATTCCCTTGGCCAGGGCCAGGACCCGTTGCCCGATATCTTTCACGGCCGGCGCATCTTCCGCCTGCACGGCAATGAAGCCATCCGCAATGACAGTTCCAAGAACCAGCGCAATGCGCGGGCGCTCGGTAAAGTTGCCCCCTTTGTCGCTACGGACGTATTCTCTCCAATTGACCGGGCCAAGTTTGTTTAGCGCTCCGAAGACTTCATTCGGGAGTGGAACGACCACGTCCTCCACTTTCTTCGACAACTGTTTTATGTCGATATGCTGCGGAGCCGGCGCACCCCGAGCGCCGATCGACAAGGCGATCATCGCCACCGCACCAAGTTTAAAATGTCTAGCAAACAGAATCATTGGGAGCTTCGACTGTTGATTTCGCCTTCGTATTCAGGATTAATGGAGCAACTTTAAGCAGAACCTTTGCCGCGCACAATTGCTGAACTCCACATTTTGAAACTTTTGAAAGACATCAACTCTATGGCCTGGCGGCATGGTTGTCGATTTCTCGCATGAATTCGGCCCGACTTGATCAAATTTTGAAGCGCGCCCCGGCCAAGCGGATTTTGGTCATTGGCGATTTGATGCTAGACGAGTTCGTTTGGGGCAAGGTCGCGCGAATCTCTCCGGAGGCGCCCGTGCCAGTTGTGGAAGTGACCGGCGAATCGTTCTATCCGGGCGGGGCGGCCAACGTCGCGCGCAATCTTCGCGAGTTTATCAAAAATGTGGCCATCGTCGGCATGGTGGGAAAAGATCCAAGCGGCCAGCAGTTGCGCGAGTTGTTGAGCAAAAACAAGATCGACATGTCCAATTCGATCGAGGACGGAAATTTTCAGACCATCGTCAAGACGCGCATCATCGCGCAACACCAGCAAATCGTGCGGGTCGATCGCGAGCAAATTGCCGCGCCTTCGCCAAAACAGACCGCGCAGATCGTTAGAACGGTTCATGAAAAAATTCCCGAAGTCGACGCGATCATCTTCGAAGATTACGGAAAAGGTTTCCTTGGCAGCGAGTTGGTCGCGCAGATTTGTCGCGATGCGAAAGCCGCCGGTAAAATCGTTGCCGCCGATCCTAATCCCCGGCATTTGATCGATTGGCCGGGAGTCACGGTAGCCACGCCGAACCGGGCCGAAGCATTTCAGGCGGCGGGAATTCCGTTGTGCGATTCGGGCGCGTCTCCAAAAGAAGATGTCGATCTTGCGCGGGCCGGGAAAGCGCTGCTCAAGAAATGGGACACGAAGTATCTCCTGATCACGCTTGGCGAACATGGCATGATGCTGTTTCAAAAAAACGAGCCGCCGCATCACATCCCAACCAAGGCGCGCCAGGTCTTCGATGTTTCCGGCGCCGGCGACACTGCGATTGCGCTTTTTACGCTCGCTCTTTGTTGCGACGCGAGTCCAATCGAAGCTGCGGAAATCGCAAATCACGCCAGCGCGGTAGTAATCGGCAAACTTGGCACCGCGACCGTCACTCGCGACGAACTTGTCGCCAGTTTTCGCGATGACTCCTCCGCTTGATACCTGTCGATCGCGCTGCTCAGATTGCGGCGACCTCTGAAATGACTACGGCGCCTGCAGTATTTGTTGATCGCGACGGCACCATCATGGAGGACGCCGATTACTGCTCCGATCCAAAACAGGTCCATGTTTTCGGCGGCGTTCCGGAGGCTTTGCGCGGCTTAAAGGCAAAAGGTTATAAACTCATCGTCATCACCAACCAAAGCGGGATCGGCCGCGGCTTCTTTACTCTCGATCAATACCGCGCAGTCGAAGCGGAAGTCTTGCGTCAAGTCGGGCCGGATTTGATTGGCGCCACCTACTTCTGCCCCGATCCCCCTGGAAAACCCTCGAAATGCCGCAAGCCCGCTCCCGGAATGATTCTTGAGGCAGTGCGTGATCATCACGTTAATCTCGCGCGCTCGTTTTTCATTGGCGACAAAGAAATCGACGCCGAGTGCGGCCACAACGCCGGCGTGCGCACGATTCGCGTTCGTACTGGTTTTGATAAGATGACCGACGGCAGCTGCGCGGACTGGGTGGCGGAAGACGTTGTCGCGGCGGCAAAGATAATTGTGGATCTTAGCAATGAGTAAAGCGGCCGGAATCATTCCTGCGCGTTGGGGCTCCACGCGTTTTCCAGGCAAACCGCTTCATCTTGTTTCCGGCAAACCTCTGCTTCGCCACGTTTGGGAACGCTGTTGTCGCGCGAAGAAATTGGATTCGGTCATCATCGCGACCGACGACATGCGGATTGCCAGCGCGGCTTTTAATTGGGGCGCGGAGGTTGCGTTTACATCTTCGCATCATCGCAGCGGCACTGATCGCGTTGCCGAAGTGGCGCAAAAAGCGAAAGAATTTGCGTATATCATTAATATCCAGGGTGATGAGCCGTTCGTTGAAGCGAGCCTGATCGACAAACTTGTCGAGACTCTTCGCGCTGATCAAAGGATCGACATCGTCACGGCCGCGCATCCATTTAAAAGCCAAGAAGAGGTGAGATCTCCTCACCAGGTGAAGGTGGTTCTCGATCTTTCCGGAGACGCTCTTTACTTCTCTCGAAGCCGAATCCCCTTTTCCCAGAATCGACGCACAGGCACCAAGATTTTGCGCCATCAGGGCATCTACGGCTTTCGCCGCGAGGCGCTGCTCCAGTTCGTAAAATGGAAACCATCGCCGCTCGAACAAACTGAATCGCTCGAGCAATTGCGCGCTCTTGAAAATGGTGTAACTGTTCATGTGCTCGTCACAAAACAAGGATCGCCCGGCATCGATACGCCGCAGGACGCAAAAGCGCTGGAGCAAAAACTCGCTCGCGCAAAACGGAGAATCTCGCGATGAAATATATTTTCGTCACCGGCGGCGTCGTAAGCTCTTTAGGGAAAGGCCTGGCCGCGGCTTCGCTCGGGACGCTTCTTGAGCTGCGCGGTTTGCGCGTCGTCCTGCAAAAGTTTGATCCATACTTGAACGTCGATCCTGGGACGATGAATCCGTTTCAACACGGAGAGGTTTATGTGTTAAACGACGGCGCCGAGACCGATCTCGATCTTGGTCATTACGAGCGTTTTACGAACTGCGTTCTTTCGCGCCACAACAATCTCACCAGTGGTCAAGTTTACGAGAACGTCATTTTGAAAGAGCGGCGCGGCGATTATCTCGGCAACACCGTTCAGGTGATTCCGCACGTCACCGACGAAATCAAAGCGCGCATTCGCGAGATTTCCGACGAGAGCAAATACGATGTGGTGATCACTGAGATCGGCGGCACGACTGGGGACATTGAAGGACTGCCATTTCTCGAAGCAATCCGGCAATTCATTCTCGAAGTGGGCGCGCAGAACGTGGTGAACGTGCACGTCACGCTCGTCCCTTACATCAAAGCCGCAGGCGAACTGAAAACGAAACCAACGCAGCAAAGCATCGCGAAATTGCGCGAGATCGGTCTGCAGCCTCAAGTGTTGATCTGTCGCTCGCAATTGCCGCTCGATTCCGAGCTACGGCAGAAATTGTCGATGTTCTGTAACGTTTCATTGAAAGCGGTCATCGAAGCCCGCGATGTCGAGCACACGATCTATGAGCTGCCGCTGATGCTCCATCACGAAGGGCTCGACGGGCTCGTGTGCGAGCTTCTTCACCTCACAACGCCGGAGCCGGATCTTGCCAATTGGCGCCAATTTGTGCAGCGCGTGGTTAATCCGAAGAAGCGCGTTAAGATCGCAGTCGTCGGCAAATACATCGATTTGCAGGACGCTTATAAGAGCATTTACGAATCTCTTACTCACGCCGCAGCCAGCGAAGATTGTCGGATCGACCTGAAACGCATCGATGCGGATTCATTGCACGACGATCTCGATAGCCAGCTACGAGATGTCGCCGGCGTCTTAATTCCTGGAGGATTTGGCGAGCGCGGCGTCGAAGGAAAAATCAAAGCGGCGCGTTTTGCGCGCGAGCACAAAGTTCCCTATCTCGGTCTTTGTCTGGGCATGCAGGTGGCAACGATTGAGTTTGCCCGCAATGTCTGCGGTCTTGAGGAAGCGAATAGCACCGAATTCGATCCTAAAACACCCGATCCAGTCATATCGCTTTTGGAAGAACAGAAAGATGTTCACGTCAAAGGCGCGAGCATGCGCCTCGGCACCTGGCCGACCAAAATCGCCAAGGGCACGCTGGCCGAAAAAGTTTATGGAAGCAACGAAGTGCTCGAACGGCATCGTCACCGCTACGAATTCAACATGAAATATCGCGACCGGATGAAGCAGAAAGGTTTTACGATTTCCGGCACTTCGCCCGACGGTGCGCTCGCCGAACTAATCGAGCTGCGCGACCATCCCTATTATGTCGGCTGCCAGTATCACCCCGAATTTCAAAGCAAGCCGAACAAGCCGCATCCGCTTTTCAAAGGCTTTATTCAGGCTTGTCTGGCCCATCAGGCTGGCGATGCGCCGCGCGCCGCAGCCGATCCATTATCGCAGCCCCGAGTCCAATCTCCGGAACTCGTTCCGCAACGATAAGATCGACATCGAGGGCATCGAGCTCCCGCAAATGGCGGAATAAATTCGCGGCTGCTTCGCGCAGGTCGCCTCGTTCGCTTAGTCGACGAACTGCAACGAAATGTTTTTCCGATTCGATCGGATTCCAAGCGAGCAAACCAACTTGCTGATTCTGCATCGGCGAAATGGATTTTGCGTTCTCGATCAAACGCAGCGGCGTTTTTGGCGCGTAATGCGACGGCAACTGTCCCGGCGCGGCAATTTTTTCCGCGGAACTAATAGCGTCGATCTTGCCGAAGATCGACAACTCCCCATCAGTAATGGGTCCTCGACGCAAGATGTCGATCTTGCCCTCGTGAACCGCGATGATGGTCGATTCAACTCCGTGCATTGTTGGTCCGGCGTCCACAATCAGCGGGATGCGACCATCGAGCTCGTTTATCACGTGTTGCGCGGTCGTTGGACTAACGCGACCAAATCGGTTCGCGCTTGGAGCCGCCAACGGCGAACCGAACTCGCGAATAATTTCGGAGAAAACGGGATGCGCGCTTATTCGGACGGCGACCGTATCTAAACCGGCGGTCACAATTTCAGGAACGATCGAGCGTCGCGGCAAGACCAGCGTGAGAGGACCAGGCCAAAAGCGATCGATCAGTTTCAAAATCGATTCTCTATCTCGCGCCGGAAGTTCGGCAACTTTTTCGAGCCACTCGCGGTCCGGCAAATGAACGATCAATGGATCGAAGCGGGGACGTTCCTTTGCTTCGAAGATTTTCGCGACGGCTTCCGCGTTGAGCGCGTCCGCGGCAAGGCCGTAAACGGTTTCGGTTGGCAAAGCGACGACCTCGCCTTTTTGTAAAAGCACGACGGCACTTTCCGTCGCTTTTGCGCGCTCCTCTGCCGGAGCGATCTCCGTTTTCACTTCGGCGGCGGCTCGGCGAGCACTTTGTCGGTCTGTTTTTTTCGGAAGGCTTCGAGATTTTTGCGAATCTTGTCGTCGTGAAGACCGATAATGCTCGCGGCGAGTAACGCGGCATTCTTCGCGCCAGCCGAGCCAATCGCAAGAGTGCCGACCGGAATTCCACCCGGCATTTGCGCCATTGACAGGAGCGAATCCAAACCTTGAAGCGCTTTCGATTGAATTGGAACTCCGAGCACCGGCAGCCAGGTGTAAGCGGCGATCACTCCCGCCAGATGCGCGGCGCCGCCAGCTGCAGCAACGATTACGCGCAATCCGCGATTCGCTGCTTGGCGTGCAAAATCCGCGGTCGCGTCGGGAGTGCGATGCGCGGAAAGAACGTGATGCTCGTTGGCGATGCCGAGCTCGTCAAGGGTCTCGACACAATGACGCATCGTTTCCCAATCCGACGCGCTGCCCATGATGACGGCGACGAGCGATGAGGATTTCGATTCAGGCATAAGGGAATTGTAGGGCGTTTCTGGGAAACGCCAAACACCGCGTCTGATATAGACGCCCTACAATTGCCGATCTTCTTTTCAAGCGCGATCTTCGACCGCATATTGCTGCATGAATGCCGGCAAATCGATCGTGTTGATTGGATTCATGGGCACGGGAAAGTCTTCCGTCGGGAGAATTTTAGAACGCCAAACTGGTCTTGATCGATTTGATACGGACGAGATGATCTCCTCGAAGTTTAGTATGCCGATCCAGGAATTTTTTTCGAAGCATGGTGAAGACAAATTTCGCGAAGCGGAAACGGAAGCGCTGCATTCGCTGACGGGAAAGCAATCGGCAATCATCGTGACCGGCGGCGGGATAGTCACGAAGGCAGAGAACGTCGACCTACTCAGAGAACTTGGGACAGTGGTTTGGTTGGACGGGGACTATGAGACGCTCCGGGCTCGCATAGATCGATTGGCTGACCGTCCCCTCTTGCAGACTGCGGACCCGCCAGTCTCGCTCTCGGAATTGTTACAAGCGCGCAACCCGCTCTACCAGAACGCGGCTGATATCCGGGTAGACATTTCACAGAAAACACCTGAGGAGATTGCGGAATTAATCTTAAAGAACATTCGGAATTTTCCCATCGGCGAATAATGGCAACAATCCTTACAGACGAGATCGGCAACGGGACTTCACCGGTCTCGAGCGAGCAATTGAAAAAGGAGCTGGTCGATTTCGCCCGCGAGGTTGGTTTCGATTCGTGTCGGATCGCGGCATGCGCTCCCCCGCCCCATTCCGATGAGTTTCGAAACTGGCTCCGTGATGGAGCAGCGGGCGAGATGAGTTACATGGAACGGGGTGAAGAAAAGCGTGGCGATCCGCAGAAAGTCTTGGCCGGAGCGCGATCGATTATTGTTCTCGCGATGAATTATTGGCAGGGTGTAGAGGGAGGCGCGCCGCCGGCGCTCGATGCAACTGCGGCCGGCACGGCCGCCGCTACAGTCGCTGGTGCGAGTGGCCGGGTCGCGCGATATGCCTGGGGCGATGATTACCACGATGTGATCGCAGCCAAGTTGGACAAGATCGACAACTTCCTGCGCGGCTTCGGCGGCATGCAAAAATGTTACGTCGATACCGGGCCGATTTTGGAGCGGGATTACGCCGCGCAGGCCGGCGTCGGCTGGCACGGGAAGAGCACCATGCTAATCGATCCGCGGCTGGGAACCTGGTTTTTCCTTGCGGAAATTCTGACGACACTGGATTTGCCGCCAGATAATTCGCAGCGCGATCGCTGCGGAAAATGCGAGCGTTGTATAACTGCCTGTCCGACGGGTGCAATCACGAGTCCGCATCGATTGGATGCGCGTCGCTGTATTTCTTATCTTACGATCGAGCTGAAAGGCTCCATTCCTGTCGATCTTCGTCCGCTCATCGGAGAGCGCATCTATGGTTGCGATGAATGCCTGGATGCATGTCCCTGGAACCGATTCGCGGAGGTCTCGCGCGAAAGCGCATTCTCCGCACGAGAATCGACAATCGGCATGGCGTTGCGCGATTATCTCGCCCTCGGCGACGCGGAGTTTCGGATAATGTTTCGCAATTCGCCGATCAAGCGAATCAAGCGCCGCGGATTTTTGCGAAACGTTTGCGTAGCGTTGGGGAACGTAGGCGATTTGAATGATTTGCCGGCGTTGGAACGCGCGGCCGTCGATCCGGAGCCGCTTGTTGCCGAGCACGCCAGTTGGGCGATCGGACGAATCCGCGAGAGACGCGATGCAAAAAAAGCTATTTGAGGTGAATCCAAAAGCATTCCTCGCTGCATCCAATTGAAGACCGTGCGAACGGGATTTGCTTTGCAAAGGTCTAAAGAGCCGTTATTCGTCACCTTCGTTAATCCCCTACCCAAGTTTATATGCATCAGGCCTTAACCACTGACGCCGCGACAGTTGCGGCCGCGCCTTCCTCGCGCAAAAAGCGTTGGTCGCGCAAGAAACGCTACATCATCTTCGGTTCGATCGGCCTTCTGCTGCTTTGGATTATTTCGTCGATTATCTCGAGCAAGCGGGAGAAACCGATCCCGATCACGACAGAGAAGGCCGTGCGCAAGACGATCGTTCAAACAGTTTCGGCGACAGGCAAGGTCCAACCCGAGACTGAAGTGAAAATTTCACCAGAAGTAGCCGGCGAAATTATCGAGCTGCCGGTCGAGGACGGGATGCCGATCAAGAAAGGCGATCTCCTTGTTCGAATCAAACCGGAGTTCTACAAGGCGCAGCTCGACCAGCAGGAAGCCGCGATCAGCTCCGCGAAGGCGATTACTCTCCAGCAAAAGGCGTCGATGACTAAAGCCGAGCAGGATCTCAAGCGGAGTCAGGATCTTTTTAGCAAGAAGATGATCGCGGAGTCTGATTTTACCGCGGCACAAGCGGCCTATGACATGGCAAAAAACACACACGAAAGCTCGCTGCATCAGATCGAGCAAGCGCAGGCAGGCTCGAGCCAGGCGCGAGATTTACTTTTCAAGACCACAATTTATTCGCCACTCGAGGGAACAGTCACTGTTTTAAATAGCAAGTTGGGCGAACGCGTGGTGGCGACAAATCAGTTTGCTGGAACGGAAGTAATGCGAGTTGCGGACTTAACGCACATGCAAGCGGTTGTGGACGTAAATGAGAACGACGTCGTTAACGTCAAGCTGGGCGACAAAACCGACATCAAGATCGACGCTTATGGCGACAGAAAATTTAAGGGCACGGTTCAGCAGATTGCCAACACGGGAAAGACTACGGGCGCTGGCACGCAGGAAGAGGTGACCAATTTCGAAGTGAAGATTAGCATCGACGAGCATGACGTTTCGCTGCGTCCAGGTCTCAGCTGCACCGCGGACATCGAGACGAACGTGGTCAAAAACGTGGTGGCAGTGCCGATGCAAAGCGTTACGATCCGCACCGGCGACAGCAATTTAAGTCCGGAAGAAATCGAGAAGCGGAAGCAAAAGGCCGCGGCGCGCGATAAAGGCGACAACGATGCCGAGGTGACTAATAACCGTCAGGAGAAACAGGAACAAAAAGAAGAGCGTGAAAAACTGGCGAAGGTTGTATTTTTGAAGAGCGGTAGCAAGGCTCAGATGGTGAAAGTGACAACTGGCATCGCGGACGATTCCTACATGGAAATCAAAAGCGGCATCAAAGCGGGCGACGAAGTTATTTCCGGAAGCTACAGCGCGATAAGCCGCAAGCTCAAAGATGGCGCCAAGGTTACTTACGATAAGGAAGCGACGAAGTAGCGTTAAGGATTCAGCGAACAGGGTTCAGAAGGGAATCCTGCAATCTGAAACGTGAGTATGACAAACTCTGATGTGGTTAGACCGGGTGATTCGATCGTTATCGATATCGAGAATATCACGAAAAATTACGTGATGGGCGAAGAGACCGTTCATGCGTTGCGCGGCGTCTCATTGCAAATCCATCGGAACGAATACATCGCCATCATGGGACCAAGCGGCAGTGGCAAGTCCACGCTGATGAATATGCTTGGCTGCCTCGATACGCCCAGCTCCGGGCGCTACGAGTTTAACGGCAAAAACGTGGCCGAGATGAACGACGACGAACTGGCCGCGATCCGGAATCGCGAAATCGGTTTCGTGTTTCAGACGTTCAATCTGCTGCCGCGCTCCACTAGTTTACGCAATGTCGAGTTGCCACTCATTTATGCCGGGATCAATCCGGTCGCGCGCGAAGAACAGGCGATGAAGGCTATGGAGGATGTTGGTTTGGGCGATCGGATGTATCACAAGCCAAACGAATTGTCCGGCGGCCAGCGGCAACGGGTGGCCATCGCTCGCGCGCTGGTAAATCGGCCGTCGATTATTCTGGCGGACGAGCCGACCGGGAACCTCGATTCTAAAACGGGCGAAGAAATCATGGCGCTGTTCGAGAATCTCTATCGCCGGGGAAACACGATCATTTTGGTCACGCACGAAGCCGATATCGCGGCGCACGCGCGCCGGACGGTTCATTTGCGCGATGGTTTCATTGAAAGTGACGAGCTGGTTCGCGCGCCGGAACTCGAATCTGAGCCGCTGGCGGTGCCCTAGATCGACCATGAAACGTTTTATCTACGAGTTGAGCGAGAGCTGGAAAATCGCGGCGGCGCAGATGCGCGCGAACAAGATGCGCTCCATGCTGACCGCCCTTGGAGTCATTATCGGAATCGTCGCAGTCACTTTGATGGGAACCGCGATCAGCGGAATTTCAATCGGGTTCGACAAGAGTATGTCCGTTTTTGGCGACGACGTTCTCTACGTCGGGCAGTGGCCCTGGAAACGCGTAGATGATTGGTGGAACTATCGCGACCGCAGGAAAATCAAGACGGAGTATGCGGAGCCAATCAACCGCATGATTGCCACGACGCCGAATACCAACCTCATCGTCGCGGTTCCGACTTCGAGTGTTTACCGCAGCGTCAAATACGCGGACAGCGAAGTGAACAACATTCTGATCAGGGGCACGGTGTCGGATTACCTTATTACCTCGACGTTCGATTTTAAAGAGGGCCGTTTTTTCAACGAATTGGAATCTCGCGGCGGCGCGAACGTCTGCGTTGTCGGCTACGATGTGGCCGATGCGCTGTTTCCTTCCGCCAGCCCAATCGACAAGTCGGTGCTAATCAACGGGCAGCCGTTCAAGGTGATCGGAGTTATCTCGCGGCAAGGAACATTTCTCGGACTCTTCAGCCTGGATGCAATTGTGGTGATGCCTCTTCCGGCCTTTCAGAAATACTTCACCGCCAAAAGTGAGGCGGATATTCTGGTAAAGGTAAAAGACAAAACCAAACTGGCCGACGCCGAAGACGAGCTGACCGGTATAATGCGGCGTGTGCGCGGGTTGCCTCCGGAGAAAAAAGACGACTTCAGCATCAACGAACAACAGGCGTTGAAGAGCACGCTCGATCCGATCAAGAATTCAATCGCTATCGCGGGGCTTTTCATTACCGGTCTTTCTCTTTTTGTGGGCGCGATCGGGATCATGAACATCACATTCGTGAGCGTGAAAGAACGCACCAAGGAAATCGGAACGCGCAAGGCGCTCGGGGCGCGCCGGCGGACAATCCTTCTTCAATTTCTTATCGAATCGACCGCGCTTTGTCTCCTCGGCGGATTGATCGGCCTATGCTTCGCCTATCTGATGTGCTTCTTGATCGGCGCAGCTTTTCCATCGTTCCCTATTCACTTTTCGTCCGACTTGGTGGTGGTGAGCATGATCGTCGCGGTATTCACCGGCTTGATCTCGGGCTTTGCCCCGGCTTGGTCGGCTTCCCGCTTGGATCCGGTCACAGCGCTAAGATATGAATGAACGAACTTTCACCGCAGAGAACGCGGAGATCGCAGAGGCAGAGAAAGATACCAACGAGCTAACTGAATTAGTAATAGGCGCCGCCATTGATGTCCATCGTGCTCTGGGTCCCGGCCTTCTCGAATCAACCTACGAAATGTGTCTGTGTCACGAACTCACGCTGAGGAAAATTCCGTTCGAGCGCCAGAAGGCGATTCCAGTTACTTACAAAGGAATCAAACTGGATTGTGGCTACCGCGCCGACATGGTCGTTGATCAAATTCTGCTCGTTGAAATCAAATCAGTCGATTCGCTGCCCCCAATATATGACGCACAACTACTCACCTATCTGAAGTTAGGTGGATGGAAAGTTGGCCTAATGATTAACTTTAACGTCGAACTGCTGAAACACGGCATTCGGCGAAAGGTGCTTGGGTTTCCGGAAGAATTTTGTTTATGAACTCCGCGTCCTTTGCGTCCTCCGCGGTGAATCTTTAGACAAGATCGACATGTCATTTCGCGAAACTCTTATCATGGCGATGTCCTCTCTCGGGGCAAATAAGTTGCGCGCAGCTTTGACCATGACCGGCATCACCATCGGAGTGTTTTCCGTCATTTCGGTTATGACCGCGATTGGCGCGCTTCAAAGTTCGATTGAGAGCGGGATAAGTTTTCTTGGCTCGAATATCTTCCAGTTCGCGAAATATCCGCCCAACGGTAACGCCAGCGGCAACGTGCAGAAAAAATATCAAAACCGTCGTAACGTGACCTATCGCCAGGCGCTCCGCTATTACGGTCTGATGGAGGGAGACGCGCGGGAAATTTGCCTCAAGACCTTCGATTTCAACGGGCAAGCCGTTTACAACGGGATCAAGACGACGCCGAGCCTCACCGTGGTCGGTACGAATGGAGCGTTTCTCGCCGCAAACGCCTACACGCTCGGTTACGGACGCAACTTGAACGACGAAGACGTGGAACTTGCTCGCAACGTTCTGGTCGTCGGGAAAATGATCGAAAAACGTTTATTCCCGCATGAAAGCCCTATCGGCAAAGTGATTCGGCTGAGCGGACACACGTTCACGATCATTGGTGTCCTGGCGGAAAAGGGAACTTCGTTTGGCCAAAGCCAGGATGATATTTGTATGTTGCCACTCACAAGATTTTTTGAAAATTACGGCGAAGCCAATCGGACCGTCAATATCGCGACTCAATCCTTCTCCCAGGAAAATTATAATCAAACTCTGGATAAGGGGATCGGCGCGATGCGGATCGCGCGAGGCCTTCGCGCAAACCAGGAAAATGATTTTGAAATCTACTCGAACGATTCCCTCAAAAGCGCTTTCACTTCCATCGCGGGTGTGGTTAGTATCGGCGCCTTCGTCATTAGTTTTATCGCACTTATCGCGGCGGGTATTGGTATCATGAATATCATGCTGGTTAGTGTGACCGAACGCACCAAAGAGATTGGCGTGCGCAAATCAATCGGGGCCCGCAGTCGCGATATTCTGCGGCAATTCCTGACCGAAGCGGTACTCATTTCCGAGGCCGGGGGCATTGTTGGAATCATTCTTGGAATCATCTTTGGCAATCTGCTCGCGATCTGGCTGAAAGCCGATGTGATTTTCCCGTTTGGCTGGGCCCTCGCGGGGTTAGTTGTTTGTTCGGCAATCGGGATCGGGTTCGGATTTTACCCGGCCTATCGGGCCGCCGCGTTGGATCCCATCGAAGCGCTTCGGTTCGAATAACAAATTCCCGCGCCGCGCAGTTTCACCCCGGGAAAGGGCACGCAACTTGCGCCTGTTTACTTTGCCATGCCAGGCGCTTCTCCTATCCTCGCTATCCTCGTTATACTAAGCTTTCGACGTGCCTTCTTCGATCCCAACTCCTGCCGGGACCACGCCGCAATCTAGCGTTCTTCTTCTCGAGGAGTACGATGCGCTGGCGGCGGCGATCGGCTCTGCGTTGAAGAAGTTCGCGCCCGGCCACCCGGTTTCTGTTGCCCGCTCCCTTTCCGAGGCGGAAGCCCTCGCCGGTAAAACGCGCCCGGCGCTCTTTGTCGTAGATGTCGATCCGCCGTGGCCGGGGTTAACGGACTTCATCGGGAAAATGGGCGATGCGAATCCCGACGCTCGCGTCCTGGTAATTGGCGCCGCCATTCCCAAGGAAATCGCGGACGAACGCGGGTCCTTCGGCGCGCTGCAGTTCATCGAGAAGCCATTTGAACTGGCGGATTTTGGGGCCGCTGTCCAGGCACTCCTCGGACCGTGGCGCGAACCGGAATCGGCAAGCTCGCGCGGAACGCTCCACACCTTAAACCTTTCGGACGTTGTTCTGATGCAATGCGCAGCGGGCGCAAATGCGATCGTAGAAGTGGAATCGGATCAAGAACGCTACGGAGAGATTCACGTCGTAGAAGGTCAGATTTCACACGTCGAGACCGGAGAGCTTATGGGCGCCGAGGCGCTGGAGGAAATATTCACGTGGTCCGAACCGACCTGGAGCGAAGGAAAGAGAAATCCATCAGCGAATCGGACAATTCGCGGGCCATGGGCGAACGTTTTCCTGGAAGTGTTGCGGCGAACAGGGGCCGCACAACCAGTCGTCACTTTTCCCGCAGAAGAGCGGGAGCAAGCGCCGTCGATTTCCGCAGCCGCTAAGAAAATTGTCGTCATCGACGATACCGAGATGTTGCTCATCTTCGTGGAAGACGTGCTCGCCACGGAGCACCCAGAGTGGCAAATCACAACGGCTTCAACGAGCGCGGCGGGATGCAAGGAAGTTGAACGCATCCTTCCCGATCTGGTGCTGCTCGACTACAGCCTGCCGGATTTCAACGGAGACGAAGTTTGTCGCCGGCTCTTGCAAGATGAGCGCACCGCACACGTGCCGGTCCTGATGATGTCGGGACACGTGCTTGAAATGAATGCCTCGGCTGCGCGCTTCGAAAACATCGTGGCGACGATCGAGAAGCCGTTTCTTTCCGAGGCGCTCGTTGAGCTCGTACAGCGAACGCTGGAGGGGGCTCCGCCACGGATGGAGGTTCCATCCGAACAGGTCGCACCAGCTGAGACTCCCACACATCCGCCTCCCGGTCGGTCAAAGGTCGAAACGAAGCGTTTAGCTCATGTGGAACCCGTTTCCGAGAGGCATCGAGCATCTTCCATTTCTTCACTCGCGCCTACGGAATCGGAGATGATGAGAAGCGCGCCAGCAACGGCGCCCTTCTCCGCACCAGTCCTCTCGGCTTCGACCAATGCCGTCTTCGGTCTCTTCTTGGATGTCTTGTCGATGCAATTCACGCCGCAGCTTCAAATGGGGACGATCCGCGCGAGACCATCTTCTCTTACCGTCTCGCTTCATTTGCCGTCGGCCGCGCTTCGCGACTCGCTGCCGGTTGAAACCGGTTTTCAGCTTGGCCGAACCGAATTGGATGCGAACGGCCACATTGCGAAGATGCGATTGATTCCAACGATGAAGCCGTTCCAACCGGCGAAGACGCGAAACGCGTTTGAGATCGGCGACGTTTCGGTTGTGCCTGGAGAAAAGCGCGAACGCGTTCAGCTCACACCGACGGTGACGGCGCCGATGACCATGCAATTACTGGCGCATCTCGATCTAGCGGGAGTCGAATTGTCTCCCACTTTTCAAGTGTCCCAAGTCGTTTTGAAATGGCGCGGTAGCAGGGTGCGCGTCACGCTCAGCGCGAAAGCAACCGGAGGGGAGGCTCAAGGAGCGGAATTTGAAATCACCGTCGTGCAACTCGATCCTGACGGTCGCATTACCGAGCTGCTGCTCAATCCGATCAGGTAAAGCGCTAGCTGTTATTGTCGATCTTTTCGAATCGTCCAAGAACTTCTCGGACTCATCCGTCTCGATTGGTCGTTAATCTAATCCGAGGGCTTTGAAAGTTGGATCGACATGCTTGAAATGAATGTCCAACGAGCAAAGCCGATCGATTTCCGCTGGGGATAGACGCGACGCGATTTCTGGTTCGCGCTTTGCATTCTCCGCAAATGTCCCCTCGCCTTTCCAGGTCTTCATCGCGGCGCGTTGCACTGCTTCGTAGGCATTCTTTCGTTCCATGCCCGCGTTCGTGAGCGCGAGCAAGATCGCCTGGCTGAAATACAAGCCCTTCGTGAGCTCAAGATTTTGCTCCATCCGTTCCGGGTAAACCTGCAAGCCTTCGACGAGTTCATTCAATTTCACCAGCATGTAATCAAGCAGCGTACATGAATCCGGGAGGATGATTCTTTCCGCACTGGAATGACTGATGTCGCGCTCGTGCCAGAGCGCCACGTTCTCCAGAGCAGTGACGGAGTTTCCCCGAATCACGCGCGCCAATCCGCTCAATCGTTCGCCTGTGATCGGATTCCGTTTGTGCGGCATCGCCGAACTGCCTTTTTGACCTTCACCGAAAAATTCTTCCACCTCGAGAACTTCGGTTCGTTGAAGATGACGGAATTCGGTGGCCCAACGATCGATGCTTGAAGCAATCAAAGCGAGCGTGGTTGAAAATTCCGCGTGCCGATCGCGTTGCACGATTTGCGTCGAGATCGTCGCCGGCTTCAGGCCGAGTTTCTCGCACACCGAACGCTCAACCGCAGGATCAACATACGCATGCGTGCCGACGGCGCCGCTCAATTTTCCAACGCGCACACGCTCGTTAGTTTGCCTCAGCCTTTCCTCTGCTCGCCCGAATTCGTCGAACATCAGCGCGAGCTTTAAACCAAACGTGATTGGTTCTGCGTGAATCCCGTGACTCCGTCCGATCATCGGCGTCATTTTGAACCGGCGTGCTTGGTTACCGATCGTCGCGCGCAGCTTTTGCAGATCGTCGAGCAGGATCTTCGCGGATTCGGTTAGTTGAACGGCGAGAGCCGTGTCGAGAATGTCTGAAGAGGTCAGCCCTTGATGAATCCATCGCGCAGCCGGTCCGACCGACGCCGCCACATTCTCTAGGAATGCGATGACATCGTGGTTCGTTCGCTTTTCGATCTCGAGAATCTCAGGAATGGAAAAGCGCGCACGGTTTCGGATTTCCTCGGCGTCCTTTTTGGGAATCTGGCCAAGTGCGGCCATCGCCTCGCAGGCCAGCACTTCGATCTCCAGCCAAATTTGGAACTTGCGTTCATCCGACCAGACTTGGCGCATTACCGGCCGGGAATAACGATCAATCACGCGGCAAGATATTAGTGCTCGCTGAATGCGGAAAGCGTTTTGTGGGCAAAAAAAATCGCTCCGGGGGATAAACCACCGGAGCGACTCGAAAGTCGATTGTCGATTTTACCTTAGCAAACGCGGGCGCGCATGAACCGGCCGTTGTTTTCCACGCGCACTTGCCCGCTGTCTAGAAGATCAGCTACGGCCGCCACCGTTTCTTTGGTGTTTTTAGTGCAGGAACTAACGGCAAGGATCAGATCGCCGAGTGAGAGTTTGGTACGAGGTTTGAGGATTTGCTTAGTCTTTTTCATACAAGTTCCGCTCTTTTAGAGCAGATGTGGTGCCATTTCGTTCAATCTCTCCCACCTGAGGGGTAAATTTTCTCTGCAACAGGTCGATGATGAGGCAACCGAGACCTAGCGCTGACACTTTTGTCACGTTTCTTTACACCAACCGCCAAACGATTAGCTGATTTGCTGCCGCGAAGGTCGCATCATACGCAGCGTCAGAAGGTAAAGCACCGCGAATAAAACAACGATGAGTACGATCCAATACGACTGCGTTTTGATGAAATGGATCATTTTCTCCGGATCGGAAAGCAGCTCGGGCTCGAGGCGGTAGGCTTTCGCGCCCAAGTAGGCCAGAATCCAACACCAGATCCCGGAACCGACAATCGTTACAAAACTGAAGACCTTGAAGTTCATACGGACGATTCCCGCTGGAATCGAGATAAGATGGCGGACCACTGGAAGAAGCCGGGCAAAGAAAACGCCGCCGGCTTCGTAGCGATTGAGCCAATGCTCTGCCTGCTCCAATTTTTTCCGGTTGATGAAAACAAATCGACCGTACCGGACGATCAGCGGCCGACCGATTAATCGCGAAACCCAATACGTGATCGCCGCCCCCAAATACGACCCGAGAGTCCCGGCCAGGACCACGCCGGTAAAACTGAGTTTCCCCTGTGCGGCAAGAAACGCCGCCGGTGGAATGACAATCTCGCTCGGCACCGGAAAGATCGAGCTTTCCATTGCCATCAGCACGATGATGCCGAGATAGCCGCCGCTTAGGACCCAACCGACCCAGATTTTAAGAAGAGCATGCATGTTTTGTCATTCCGAGCGAAGTCGAGGTTGTCTCTCAATTCTTCTGTTGCCATTGATCGCCGTAGTTGATTCTGAATTGTCGAGACCGCAATCTTAAATTTCCATGTCGATCTACCGGCGCATCCTTCAATACTACCAGCCATTCTGGCCGCAGACCGCTGCTGGATTATTGCTGTCGCTCATCGGAATTGGGTTGAACCTGCTCCAGCCGTGGCCATTTAAGTTTATTGTTGACGAAATCCTGCCGAATCCCGGTCGCGCGCTTGCTTCTCATCCAGCATTCCAGTCGGTCTCTGTTCTCGTTCTATTTCTCTGCCTCGCTTTGGTCGTAATCCAACTTTTCTGGGGAATCATCAATTGGATCACGAATTACATTTTCGTGAAAACCGGTCTGCAAGCGTTGCTCAAACTGCGCACCGATCTCTACTCCTACCTGCAATCACTCTCGCTCAAGTATCACGACGTGCGGCGTTCCAGCGATTCAAGTTTTCGTGTGGCCTACGATTCGCAATCGATCCAGACGATCTACAATAAGGGAATCACCGGCATTTTTGGATCCGCCATCACTCTCATCGGCATCTTCGTGATCATGGTACGGCTCGACTGGCAACTAGCGCTGCTTTCACTGGGCATCGTTCCCCTGCTCCTCGGAACCATCTATTTCTTCGCGCATCGAATCCGCCGCGAATCCACATTCATCCAGGAACAGGATAGCGCCATGCTCGCGCAGGCGCAGGAAGGTCTGAGCTCAATTCGGATGGTGCACGCGTTCGGCCGTGAAGAATGGGAGGTCCGTCAATTTCATCTGCAGGCGCAGCAAAGCTTGCAGGCAAATCTGCGCCTCACCCTGACAACCGTGAACAGCGCTCTCGTGATTAGCACGTTGGTTGCGCTTGGAACGGCGGCCATGTACTACGTGGGAACACTGCACGTGTTAGCCGGATCGCTAACCTTGGGATCCCTTCTTGTTTTTATCGCGTACCTCCTGATGCTCTATCAACCGCTCCAGTCGCTCACCTACATCGCATGGGCGATGGAAGGCGCGACGGCGGGCGCCAAACGTTGTTTTGAAGTGCTGGATCGCGAAGATGACGTCACGGATTCACCGAACGCGATCGCCATAACAGAAACGCAGGGAGTGTTCGCATTTCAAGATGTCAGTTTCGGCTACGCGCAAGATCGACCTGTCCTCCACGGAATCGACCTGCAAATTTCGACGAATCAAATCGTGGCGCTGGTCGGTGGAACTGGCGCGGGCAAGAGCACGCTCTTGAGTTTGGTCCCGCGTTTCTACGATCCGACTTCCGGCGTCGTCGCGCTCGATGGCCACGATTTGCGTGGGATAACAAAAAAATCCCTGCGCGATAAGATCGCCATCGTTCTGCAAGACACTTTGTTATTCTCTACAACGGTGCGCGAAAATATTGCGTATGGCCGTCCCGACGCGACCGAGGAGGAGATTGTCGATGCTGCTAAACGCGCTCAGGCTGACGATTTCATCCGCGAACTGGCCAACGGCTACGACACGCCGGTGGGTGAACGCGGCGGACACTTGAGCGTAGGGCAACGGCAACGTATCGGAATTGCGCGCGCCTTTCTTAAAAATTCCCCGATCCTGCTGCTTGATGAACCAACCTCCGCGTTGGATCCAACAACGGAGGCTGCCATCATGGAAACGATCAAGGAACTCATGCGCGGCCGCACGACGCTAATCGCTACGCATCGCCTCGCGACCATTCATCGCGTCGATCAGATCGTTGTGCTTGAACATGGACGAGTGGTTGAGCAAGGTCGCGGTCCGGAACTGGTCGCGCGCGGTGGAGTTTACGCGAAGCTTTACGCGTCCGGGAATTATCCAACATGAGCAACGTTAAACAAGATCGGCGCGTGGAAGACGATTGGTGGGCTCATCCAATTCCGCCAAACGTCCAATTTGGCGAAGGGTTTTATTGCGAGACCGCGCAAATATTTCGGTTTCTGCGCAACAAGAAAGCGGGTGCGGTCGTGCTGGGCGATTACGTTTCTTGTTACGCCGGATGCTCTTTTGCCATCGGCGAAAACGGCTGTTGCAAGGTTGGCGATTTCACCTTGCTCAATGGCGCCCTCCTTATGGCTGATGAAAGAATCGAGATTGGATCGCACTGTCTGATTTCCTGGAACGTTGGGATTGCCGATTCTGATTTTCATCCGCTCGAGCCAGCTCAGCGGCGGATTGATGCGCAGGCCGTTGCCCCGTTTTTCAAAGATCGCCCACCGCGACCCAAGTTGCGGACCGCGCCAGTAATTATCTCGGACAACGTCTGGATCGGTATGAACGCGATCATCCTCAAAGGCGTGACCATCGGTGAGAATTCAGTCGTGGCCGCCGGTTCCGTGGTGACGAAAAACGTTCCACCCAACACGGTCGTAGCGGGAAATCCAGCAGTGGCGGTTAAGAAATTCGGCGACGAGAAGTGATCGGCGCGTTTTCTTCTCAATGAAACGCAAGCGCATCATCGTGATGGGCTTTATGGGATCGTGTCCGATCGCGGGTGTGATCTGGCAGCACGTGCACTACATTGTCGGACTGCAGCAACTCGGGCACGACGTCTACTACGTCGAGGATTCGGCGCGGCTGCCGTACAATCCTGAAACGTTCGAGGTAAACGACGAGTTCGATTACGCGGCGAAGATTCTTGCGCGGCTGGCAAGCGATTTTGGCTTTGAGAAACGCTGGGCTTATTGCGCGCGTTATCTGCCTAAAAATCCAACCGCGGGATTTTCAATAAAGAAAATCCGTCAACTGTATTCTGATGCCGACGCGATCCTGAATATTTGCGGCGCCCAGGAATTCAATGAAGATCTGGCGAAAAGCGATCGCGTCCTTTACGTGGAGAGCGATCCCGGCGTTGAGCAAATCAAGATCGACAAGCGAACAAGATCGACAATCGATTATCTCGGCCGTCATCGCGCGCTCTTTACCTTCGGCGAAAACGTCGGCACGAAAAAGTTTCCCGTCCCGACTCACGGTTTGAACTGGTTGCCGACGCGGCAGCCTGTTGTGACCGATTTGTGGAAAACGAATCATTCGCCATCGCGCGCAGCCGTTTTCACCTCAGTTGCGAACTGGTCGACGAGCGGGTTGAAAGACATCACCTGGCGCGGCGAGAAGTATCTTTGGAGCAAGTCGCGGGAATTTCTGCGCTTCGTGGCGGCGCCAAAGAAATCCGGCGAAACATTCGAGCTCGCAACCGATATCAAAGACAAAAAGATGCACGAGAAATTTTTACGGAACAACTGGCGATTCCGCTCGCCGCACGATTTGAGCGCCAATTACTGGCTCTATCGCAATTACATCCAGCGATCCAAAGGTGAATTTACCGTTGCAAAAGATCAGTACGTTCGCCTCAACACGGCTTGGTTCAGCGACCGCAGCGGTTGCTATCTCGCCGCCGGACGTCCAGTCATCATTCAGGAAACCGGATTCACCCAATATTACGGCACCGCCGGCGGTCTCTTCGCGTTTAGATCGTTGAATGAAATTGTCGATGCCGTGAAAGAGATTAACGGCGATTACAAGAAACATTCCCGCGCCGCTCGTTCCGTCGCACGAGAGATATTCGAAGCGAAAACAGTTCTCAAGTCTCTTATCGATCGCGCAGGAATTTGAGCGGCGATTTGCTTTCTCGCCGCTTCGTTTCATCTTCTCGGACTTTACTCGATGAAACGTTATTACTTGTCGATCTTGCTCGTGGCGTTTTGCATCGCGCGGATCCAAGCGCAGCAGAGCACGCCACCGTCTTCATCGGCGCCGCCGAAACCCTTCGCCAAGCCGAGCGAACCGGCGCAAGCAATCGTTCCAGTTCCGGTCGGGCCGACGCGACCGAACGGCAAAATTCAAAACAGCTTGGTGCGAATTACGGTCACCGAGCAGGAGCCTGATTATCGGGCTCCGTGGAACTCCGGCGCGATCGGGCGCGGCGTCGGCGCGGGATTTGTGATTGACGGCAATCGCATCATGACCAACGCGCACGTCGTCAGCAACAGCCGCTACTTGACGGTCGAGCGCGACGGCGATCCGAACAAATATTCGGCCAAAGTTCTTTTTGTGGCGCACGATTGCGATCTCGCGCTCATCACAGTTTCCGCGCCGAATTTTTTCAAGAACATGACGCCACTGCGACTCGGCGGAATTCCAGAATTGGAATCGGTCGTTTCTGCTTACGGTTATCCGATCGGCGGCGAGCGCATGTCGGTCACAACCGGGATCGTTTCGCGCATCGATTTTCAACTCTACACGCATTCGTCGATCGATCAGCACCTGGCCGTTCAAATCAGCGCGCAAATTAATCCGGGGAACAGCGGCGGACCGGTGATGCAGAATGCGAAAGTCGTGGGCGTCGCGTTTCAAGGATATAGCGGTGATGTCGCACAAGGTGTCGCTTACATGATTCCGACTCCGGTGATCCGGCGTTTCCTCAAAGATATCGAGGACGGGCATTACGATGGATATGTCGATCTTGGAATGACCTACTCGAAATTGCAGAACCCGGCGCAACGCCGTTTTCTCGGATTGAAAGACGACGACAGCGGCATTCTCGTGAGCACGGTCGTGGCAGCGGGTCCTTGCGCGAAAAGCATACGTACCGGCGACGTTCTTCTTGAAATCGACGGTCATCCGATTGCGAGCGACGGGAACGTAGAACTTGAGGGCGATCGGGTTGAGATGCCGGAAGTAGTAGAACGAAAATTCAAAGGCGATTCAGTGAAACTCGATATCTGGCGCGACAAGCAGCCGATGAGTGTGAAGATCGAGCTCACAACGGTGTGGCCCTTTCTTATTCAAGGACACAGCTACGATGTTCGGCCGCGTTATGTGGTTTACGCCGGTCTGCTCTTCCAGCCGCTCAATCTCGAGTTGATCGACGCTTATCAACCGAACGATCTGCGCATCCGCCATTTCTTCGACTATTTTGTTAATGAGCAAATTTACCTGGAATATCCGGAGGTAATTCTGCTCACCAATATTTTACCCGACTCGATCAATACTTACCTGACGCCGTATCGCGGCGGAATTATCGACGAGATCAACGGCAAGAAAATCCGCACGCTGGATGAATTGGCCAAAACATTCGCGGAAACGCCAGAGCGCTTTGTTATCAAAATGGTTGGCGACGGTCCTCCACTCGTGCTTGATCCGAAACAAGTGGAAGCGGCCCGCGAGCGGATCATGAAGCGTTACAACGTGATCGCCGAGCAGAATCTTGAAAAGCAACCGATTGCAAAGACACCGGAAGACCAGAAGAAGATCTAAAGATGCGAAGAACCGCGATTATTGCGTTTGGACTTTTGGCGACGTGCACGTGCGTTGTGGCAAAGAAGGAGTCGGCCCTGCCCGCGGCAGCGACCAAATCCAAAGTGCTTTCACTTGTTCGCGTGAATGTGACCGGGCAGTCTTATGATTACTTTCGGCCCTGGCAAAAGCGGGCGCCGTTCTCGAAACGGGCCCTCGGCGCGGTCTTGCTGCAGGGCCGTGTCCTCGTGACCGCGGACTTGGTTGCAAATCAAAACTACGTGGAGCTCGAACGGGCCGAGTCCGGAGAAAAAATCGCCGCTAATGTTCAGGTGATCGATTACGAAGCGAACCTGGCTTTGCTCGAGCCGGTGGACAAAAAATTCCTCGATGGAATCATACCGCTGGAGGTCGGGCTCGATACGGTCGTGGGCGATCGGCTCGCGGCCTGGCAATTGGAACAAACCGGTGCGCTGGTGGTGACGGAAGGCCTGGTGACGAGTGTGCAAATGATGCATTACCCGATCGAGATCGGGCAGTTTCTCGCTTACCGCATGAGCATCTCAATGCAGTATCGCGACAACAGTTACACGGTGCCCCTGGTCAAGAACAACAAACTGGCCGGACTATTGCTGCGCTACGACTCGCGTTCGCAAGTTCTCGACGTCATTCCCGGCCCGATCATCATGCATTTCTTGAAGGAAGCCGGGAGCGAACAGTACCGCGGATTTCCCTCGATTGGTTTTTCCTTTTTCCCAACGCGCGACCCGCAACTGCGGAGCTTCGCAGGCCAAATCGGAAAGCCCGCTGGAGTTTATGTCACAAGTGTGGATCCAAACACCTCGACGGTAAAAGCCGGGCTGCAGGTTGGCGATATTGTCACGGCCATCGGCAACAACGAGATCGACCAGAACGGCAATTATGTCGATCCACTTTACGGCAAGATTGAGTTTACCAACTTGCTCACCGCTCATGCCTATCCCGGTGATTCCGTAACAGTTCACGTTCAACGCAACGGAAAGCCGATGCAGTTGAATCTCACGCTCGAGCACCGATCGACGAAAGATTACGTCGTCCCGCCTTATAATCTCGATCAGCCGCCGTCTTACTACGTCCTTGGAGGAATGATTTTCCAGGAATTGTCTCGCCAATATTTGAAGGAATGGGGCGCTAACTGGGTCAAGGACGCGCCGCAAAGATTTGTTTATCTCGACCGATTCCAATCCGAGCTTTTTCCTGAAGGCAACCACAAGATCGTGATCGTGAGTCAGGTCCTCCCGACCAACGCCACCGTTGGATATGAGGAACTGATGTATCTAACCGTGACCAAGGTGAACGGAAAAGAGATCAAGTCGCTTGCCGATCTCGCGGCGGCGGTAAAGCAACCGATCGACGGTTTTATCAAAATCGAGACGGAGGAAGATCCAAAGCAAATTGAACTCGATGCGGCGGAAGTGGAAGCCGAAGCGCCTAAGCTTCAGCAGAACTACGGAATATCTTCCCTGCAACGCTTGGATTAAATTTCAGGCTGCGATCGGGATAATCGGATACCGCGCGACGATTGCCTAGTGGCTCGTTCGCGTTGGACGTCGATCGGATAAAAACCTGGTGACTTCTTCGGTATACGTTTCGAACGGATCGCCCATGACCAGGAAATCCCGGCTGTCGTAGGCGATGGAGTCCCAGTTAATCACGTAAGGGTGGTCACCTTTTTGAAAACGTGCAATCGCCACCGCGCGTCCCGCTGCTCGTGTGTTGAACGGCGCCTGGTGCATCGCCTCCTGCCGCCGAACGTTGTTGTTCCATTCGCCGATTCGTTTGCCGGGAGTGACGCCAAAGAAAAGTCCCTTCGCCGGATTAATGTTGTGATATTCCAAATCCAGACTCTGCAAGGCCGGATCGTCCCATTTCAAATGTTCCGTCTCCATGAATGCTTCGAGCAGCCATTTCTTCGTAATCCAATCCACGCCGCCGATCAGGGCCTGATGATTCCGTTCGAGCGCCTCGAGCGTAAAACTCCAGCTCTCCAGTAGCCAATCGACTTCCGCGCCGCTCCCTCGAAGATGTTTCAGTGCGAGCTCGTGGAATTGCCACTGGACATCGAGCGCGCCCATCGTTTTGCCGTTTTCAAGATGGACAATCCAGCGTCCAGTCGGATCCCGTGAAATGTCGCGAGTGCTTTGCACGGCGTCGTTGAGGATCAAGTTTCGTGGCAGTCGGCCGTCCTCCAGCAGCGACAGAACGCACGCCGTCGTGCCGATCTTTAGCGCGGTCGCGAACGGACTCATGTTCGAATCGCCGATGAGCAGATGCAGCCGGCGATACTTGCGATAGTCGGCCAGCGGCTCGTCGCGCGCGTTGATGATCGCGCGATTGAACTGCACCCACTGGTAGATGTCGTTCACGATATGATCCGCGCGCTGGCTTAATTGAAAATCGACATGCGCCTCTTGCGGCGGCGGCTCAAAGTCGAACGCGAGCGGGTTGGCTTGCCCGACGCGTCCGGCGCCGGTGAAGATTTGTCTGGTCGCAAGGAACGTGAGCAGCGTCCCCAACACCGGCGGAGTGAATTGCGCTTCGCGCTTCATCAAATAATTCTCGTGGCAGCCAAATGTGGCGCCGGTGTGATGATCGATGTTATTCTTGATGAACGATACCTGGTCGGCGCCGCCAAGAGCCTCCAGCGACGATTGCAACAGATCGTCCCCCGCCAGCTCGTAGGTCACGAGATCGCGCAAATGCAGGCATTCAGGCGACGCGTATTCGATGTGCCCCATATCGAGATAAAGACGGCCGCCGTTGAGAAGGAATCCGCCATTGCCCGGCGGCTCTTCGTAATCGCGGTAGTGCAGGTCGATCGTTCCGGCCTTGGCCGTGCGAAACAAATAATTCTTAACCTTGGCCGGCCAAAGATCGGAGCTAAGATGCGCCTCCTCTTCGCTCGCCAGGCATCCGTATTCGGTCTCGATCCCAACGATCCGATCCATTGCCAGCGAGCATCCGCGAAGAGCGCGACGCCGACAAGAGCAGTTTGTAGCGGGAGCTTGAATTCACGGGCGAAAAAGGAAACAATCCACCGCTTCATGAACAAGTTTCCCGTGCGCAGCCCATTTCACAGAGTCGAGGGCTTGGTCTATTTCGGGCGCGTGCTCGATAAGATTCGTGCGCATGTGAAAGGACAGTTGCATCCGGATTATCAGCCCAATCTAGGCAAAGGCTTCGACCAGCTTTGCGTGGCCTTCTTGCGCGTGAATTACGATCAACTTGACGAACGGGTGAAACAAGGTGGCACCGACGAAGAGATTCTGCATTGGTGTTTCAGCATGGGACGCCAGCCATCCGAGGATGAGGTTTATGTTTGGAACGAGTTCATGCGCAAACGGGGCTGGAACGACGAAGTGTCCGAGACTCTTAAGCGCCGCAAAAAGGAAGCCGGCATGGCGGGCCGATCCGAGATTGAAACGATGTTCGCCTTTATCGACGCCGACGAAGGGCGTTCGCCCGTGACTTCGCACTAAATTAAGAAGGCAGTGGTAGAGGCGCGGGTCCTCACGCGGAGGCTCCTTTGCGGCTGAGGACAGCCGCCTTTATACCATCTAGAATAGCTATGGCACCGGCGCCGGTGTCATTACCGGGTTCGGCGGCGGTGGCGGCTCCATCCGATAATCGATAAATTTCCAAGCCGCGATCACAACCAGGACAACCACAACTGTGGCAATCCAGTAACGCACAGGCGAGATGTGCTTCTCATCGCCCTTCTCCATCGCGCGTCCTACTCAGCCAGCGTGTCGATCCGTTCCGCGAGAGCGAAATCGAGTTCCGTTAGCCCGCCTTTGCTGTGCGTCGAGAGAACCAGGCGCACTTTGTTGTAGCGAATATCGATGTCGGGATGATGCTCCTCGTCCTCGGCCACTTCCGCGATGGCATTCACAAAGTCGATGGCGTCGGCGAAGTCGTCGAACTCGAACGTGCGTTCGATGTGCTTCTTCTCCAGTTCCCATTCCGGGACTTTCTTCAGGCGGACTTTTGCGTCACTCGCTTTGATCAGATCAGCCATAACGGGACAACGAGTAACATCCCAAAACCGTTTTGCAATGGCGAATCAAGCCTCTTTTTTCAGTGCCTGTATTCAGGGTCAAAGATCGAGAACCTTGCGCAGATTCTTCGCGGCATCGAATACCTCCACGGCGCACTGGCGTGCTTGCTTTGACATGCGGGACCATTGAGCCATCACCTTTTCCGTTGCTTCGGCCGCCTCGTCCGCTCCATTTACAAAGAGAAACCCGCTGTCGCGCGGAAGATATTTCGCCGCGCCCGTGTCTTCGGTGATGACAGGACGGCCCATCGCCAGAAATGCCGCCGCGCGATCGCTCAACCACCCGGTCCGCCAACTCACATCGACGCCTTTGATCGCAGTGAACTCACCCAGCGCGCTGGCCAAATACCGGCGGTAAGCGCACGGCGTTCGCGCCATACGGTGAGGATTGGCAATGTGCCAGCCGAGTTTGCGCAGCCGCGCCAGTTCGGGATCATCAGCGTTGATATTCATCGCCAGCTCGAAGTGCGCGTCCGGCACAAGTTGAGGAAGATCGATATAGCGCTCGAAAGCAGACTTTTTCGACAGGTCAGGAAACTCGCCGCTCACTTCCACCATCCCGTCCCAATACCACTGGCCGATCGTAGTGAACTTCGGAATGCGCGGGCACGGTTTGGCCCGCACTAACTTGGTATCAACTAGTGGATAAAATGTTTTCCATTTGAAAGATAATTTGGGCAACCGGCAGTCGTTCGCGTTCACATTCAGCCCGATTGTCCAAAACTCGTGATGATGCGATTGCCCTATCTCCATCTTCGTCATCCAATAAATAATTTCGCCCGGATCGAGATCGCAAAAAATCCGATGCTCGAATTGCAAGAGAAACGGCGGGTGAACCGAATAACTGAGATTGAGCAGCGTGTTCGGCCCGGCGAGACGCCCGAGTAGTTCGCGCTTCGACAAACCGATGCAACGCATTCCATCGAGATCGTGCGCGTCGCTCGCTGGTTTTTGGTAAACCAAACAATAACGGCCGGTCATTCCGTGCTCGCGCAACCGCCGCTGGAAGTTGTCGATCTTGGCCTGGTCGTCGCGCGAATTCTTCGTCGCCGGCAAAATCTCCAGCCAGATCGCGTCCAGCTTCAATCGCCGCAGGCCCAGCATCCATTGT
>CABEDS010000151.1_pt1 | contig 35545 bp, 33 predicted proteins | sample 3133001 | NCBI WGS metagenome assembly CABEDS01 (sample SAMEA5534331, study PRJEB31848) | metagenome | biome: tundra; feature: field; material: soil | place: USA | collected 2013-05 | depth 0.15 m
GAACAGAAACGTTCACTGCTCATTTGCCTGCAGGCTCCCGATGCGGGTGGAAAGGACGGGGTTGTTAGGCATGTCATCGGCTCGATGAACCCGCAGGGTTGCCGCGTCGTTAGTTTCAAGCAACCGTCAGCCGAGGAACGCGGGCATGATTTTTTATGGCGCGTTGAATACCAGACTCCGAAGCGCGGGCGAGGTCGTGATTTTCAACCGCTCGCATTACGAAGATGTGCTCATCGTGCGAGTGCATCATTTGGTTGCGAGAAAGATCTGGTCGAAGCGCTACGAGGAGATCAACGACTTCGAGCGACGCCTCGTCGCGGACGGCACGCACATTCTGAAATTCTTTCTGCATATCAGCAAGGAAGAGCAACTGCGCCGTTTCGAGAAGCGGCTCGATGATCCATTGCGGCGATGGAAAATCAGCGAAGCGGATTACTCGGAAAGAGAATACTGGGACGATTACGCGACCGCCTACGAGGACGCGCTCAGCAAATGCAGCACCGACGACGCGCCATGGTTCGTGATTCCTTCCGATCACAAATGGTTCCGCGATTTGGCGATCTCGCGGATCATTGTTGAGACGATGGAAAACCTCGGGATCGAGGTTCCGGAACCGACCGTGAACATTGCCGAGATTCGCAGAAAATATCATGAGGCGGTTGAAGAGGTGGAAAAAGGCGGGAAGTGAACGTGCGATCGGTGGGCCCATTTGAAGTGAGAAGCAAGAACGTAAGTCCCGATGCGGGAAAACCGGCCGACCAATTCCCCCTGGTCGACGTGCCGCGGCTGATCACGGCTTATTATATCGATGCGCCCGACCCTTCGGTGCCGACCCAACGGGTTGCCTTCGGTACGTCAGGCCATCGAGGGTCCTCACTCAAGCGGTCCTTCAACGAACAGCATATCCTCGCCATTAGTCAGGCCATTTGTCTTTATCGCAAGAAGAAGAAGATCGACGGCCCGCTTTTTCTCGGCATGGACACGCATGCGCTTTCGGTCCCGGCCTGCGCCACTGCGCTCGAAGTGCTTGCCGCAAACGGAGTCGAGGTGATGATCGCCGAAGGGGACGAATACACGCCAACCCCGGTTATTTCCCATGCGATTCTCACTTACAATCGCGGGCGAAAAACCGGCTTGGCCGACGGGATTGTCATCACGCCATCGCACAACCCGCCGCATGATGGCGGCTTCAAATATAACCCGCCTAACGGAGGGCCGGCGGACAACGCCGTGACCGATTGGATCGAGGCGCAGGCAAATGCGCTGCTGGAAACTCGCCCCAAAGAAGTGAAGAGAATTCCCCACGAACAGGCGTTGCGCGCCTCGACGACGCATCGACACGACTACCTCAATGTCTACATCAACGATCTGGGCAACGTGATCGAGCTGGATGTGATTCGCGGCGCGAACCTGCGACTCGGGGTCGATCCGTTGGGCGGTGCTGGCGTCCATTATTGGGCGCGGATCGCAGAGCGCCACGGCTTGAACCTGACCGTTGTCAACAAATCGGTAGATCCAACCTTTCGCTTCATGACCGTGGATTGGGACGGCCAGATTCGGATGGATCCATCCTCGCCTTATGCGATGGAGCGGCTGATCGGAATGAAGGATCACTTCGATCTCTCGTTCGCCTGCGATACCGACCACGATCGGCACGGAATTGTCACGAAAAGCGTTGGGCTTCTTCCGCCCAATCACTTTCTTGTGGTAGCTATTTCCCAGCTCTTTCAACACCGTCCTAACTGGCGTCCTGAGGCGGCCGTTGGAAAAACCGTAGTGAGCAGCGCGATGATCGATCGCGTCACGGCAAAGCTAGGCCGAAGGCTCTTCGAGGTGCCGGTCGGCTTTAAGTGGTTCGTTGATGGCTTGCTTGATGGCTCGTTGGGTTTTGGCGGAGAGGAAAGCGCCGGGGCGACGTTCGTCCGTCTGGATGGCAGCGTTTGGACGACGGACAAAGATGGATTCGTTCCCTGTTTGCTTGCGGCGGAAATTACCGCGCGAACCGGGCGCGATCCGGGCGCAATCTACCACGAACTCACCCGTGATTACGGTGAGCCCGTCTATGACCGGATTGAAGCGCCAGCCACTCCGGAGCAAAAAGAACTGTTATCAAAACTCTCGCCGCAGCGGGTGAAACTCAGCGAGCTGGCAGGCGAGAAGATTCAGACTGTCCTAACGCGCGCACCCGGCAATAGCGCTCTCATCGGCGGCCTAAAAGTGATAGCTAAGAGTGGATGGTTCGCGGCGCGTCCGTCCGGAACGGAAGACATCTACAAGATCTATGCGGAGAGCTTCCGCGGAGCTGATCATCTCCGCTGCATTCTGGAGGAAGCCCAAACAATCGTTAGCGAGGCTTTGGCCGTGCCGCTGGTACCAAAACGCGACCAAACCCGCTCGTTGTCCGACCGGCCTCAGATGACTGTCACGCAAGCTGTAGAGGTTTGGCGCAACGAGGGAGATCCGAACTAGTGCCCGCAAAGAATTCCTCCGAAACAGATCCCAAGCAGAAGTTCCTATCGGCACTCTTGGGCTCAGCGACCAATCACCGGAAGAACTAGATTCGTCGACTAACGAGCTTGCATATTTCATTCAGAAGCACCTGGAGCGAATCACCGTTAACTTGCTCCGCGTTAAAGAGCTCGTTCGCCTTGCTGATACCGCTTATCCCAATCCGTCCCCTGACTTCATCACTATTCACCGACACGATCTGCTACGTGCGGCTGTGGTCTTCCTCCATGCAACTCTCGAAGATTTTCTTCGATATATTGGCGCAACTTATCTCCCGATGGGAACGGAAGAATGTCTGGATCAAATCGCATTGGTAGGAACGCAAGACGCCCTTCGTCCAGAGAAATTCTTTTTGGGCAAACTTGCCGCTCATCGTGGCAAGACTGTTGACGAGGTTATTAGTCAGTCCGTCTCAGCATCTCTCGACCGGATGAGCTTTAGTGATACTGGGGACATCTCACGGCTGTTAAAAGGTTCAGGTATCGATTTAGAAACCGTGAGGGACTTATTTCCGAAGCTAAGTTCGTTAATGAGCCGAAGACATCAAATAGTTCATCGAGGAGATCTGATTGATGCACCAGCCGGTGGCCCTCGCGATGCTACACCTATCGACGCTCTTACGGTTACAGGATGGCTTGGAACGGTAGAAAAGTTTATTAGCTGCGTTGTTGCGGACAAAATTCGACAGGACTTTGTTCCTAAGCTGTCCAAAGGGTCGCCTGAACAAACTAAACAGCAACAGGAACAGTCTTAGACCCAAACCTTCGGTTCCTGCGAAGCCAGTGTTTTGCAATCGCCTTCGTGGCTTGTGATAGCCAATCGTGATTCTCTGCTTTCGCTCGGATATCAACGGACGAAAAATATTTCGGACCGTTCGGCGCTGGCTTCCCAAGAGGAACGAGAAGTTTCGCCGCAACCAGCGGAGCAATGTCATGCTCGTGAAATCCAAGAAGCAATGCTGTTTCTGAAATGTTGAGCCGACCAGGTAATCGCCTGCAGTTGAGAACAGCGAACTTTTCCTGGGCCGTAGCCATCCTGGAGCAGTTATCCCCTTTGTTCGTTATCCCAATGGAGAATTTATCCGCGCGCGAAGCGATCGCGGTAATGCGAGACTCTGTTGCCACGACGCAATTGGCAGAAAAGGCATGCGCAAAAATTCCGGACGCGAGCGAGGCGATGCGGGGCCTGATCGATGATTACAAAACATCCGATGCGGCAAAGTTTCACGAGTGGTTTTATTCGGAGAAGCCAGATGCGCCGGAAAGCTGGGGCAAGACATACGATCGATTCTCGCTCGACCTTTTGCCCGCCTGCGCCCGGATGATCCTGGAGCGGCCTAACGATTTATTGTTGCGACCCGCCTGCATCCGCCGACTGGTTCGCGTGATGCTGGCACTTGGTTGGCACCCAAGACACATCGCGGGTTTGATCCATTCCAAGTACGTGCGCCCTTTTGGATGGACACAATTTACCGGATGCGATCGAGCGATGCGGGCGGATTTTTATACGCGCATTTTTGCGGGTTTGTTCGTTACCGGCCGCGATGATCTTGTCGATTTCAACTGTGTCTCCGCCCAGGAACAAAGAGTATGCCCGTTTTCAAACTGCGGTTTCAACCTCCTCGACTTCAAACAATCAGCTTTAAACAGGAGAGCACATGCCACATTGGCGCATCGGCCTTTCAACCGGCTGCTTTTACAATCAGAACATCATTGATTGCTTGCCGCTCATTCGCGAGAGTGGCTTTAGCACGATTGAAGTCTGCTCATCGCCCACACATCTCGATTTTCATAATGAAGCAGCAGTGAATCGTGCGGCCGCGCGAATTTCCGAGCTGGGAATGGAAGCATATTCATTACACGCTCCGTTTGCGCCTAACATCGACATTTCGTCTTCCGACGCCGCGCAACGTGAAGCTTCGCTCGTCGAGATCTGCAAAGCCGCGAACGCTGCCGCCCTTTTACACGCGCATTATTTCGTTCTGCACCCTGGGCCGGAAAATCATGGGCCCGCTCCAGCCGAAGAACAGTTGTCGAACATGCAACATGTTATCGATTCCATAAATCGGATCGCGCGTCGCTGCCGCGAGCTCGGAGTAATTTGCGTCCTCGAAAATAAATTACCGCATCTACTCTTTGGCAACACGAGCGACATTCTTTGGATCCTGGATGGAATCAATGGCGCCGAAGTCGGCGTCTGTCTCGACACTGGTCATGCGTTTTTGTCCGGAGATGTGCACAATTTGACTCACAAACTCGCGGGGCATCTACGAATGGTTCACGCCCATGATAACGGCGGCATAAGGGATGATCACTTGCCACCCGGCGATGGAAAAATTGACTGGACACAGCTGCTGCAAGATTTGGTCGCGGTCCATTTCCACGGCCCGTTCATTCTCGAAATGGCGGGCGGCGCCGATCCCAACGCGACGATGGCGAATGCTCGTCGAGGTCGCAGCTATCTGCGCAGACTCGCGCGACGTTTGGCGCTCCAGAACAAATAACGTTCCGCGTCTAAACTCGCCGCAAAAATCGCCCATATCTTCGCAAGATTCGCGAAGCGCTCGAAGGATGCAGCGTGTTCACTGGATTTGAGAAAGGCAAAATCATGAAAGTAAAAGGTGTAATGACCAAAGACGTGAGAACCTGTGGATTGGATTCCGATCTCTCCACGGTCGCGAAAGAAATGTGGATGCGCAATTGCGGCGTCATTCCCGTGCTGGAGAAGGGACAGGTGATCGGCGTCATGACCGATCGCGATATTTGTATCGCGGCCGGATGTAAAAATCAGGTGCCAGCCGCGATCACGGTCGGCGAAGTGATGACGCGCAAGCTCTATTCGTGTCGGCCCGATGCCGATATCCGCGAAGCGCTCGAAACGATGCGCGAGAAACAAGTGCGAAGACTTCCGGTTATCGACGCGAAGGGAAAGCTTTGCGGCATTCTCTCGCTGAACGATGTCGCGATCAAAGCGCGTGAGGCGGCGAACCCAGCAGAAGTCTCCGCTGAGGACATCGAACAAACGCTTGAAGCAATCTGCCGCCATCGATGGGTAGCTCAGGAGGAGCCGCGGGCAGCGGCCTAACGAGGCATGAAGACGCGCGAACAAGACGAGGAAATGGCTGAAGCGACAGTTGCCCAGCAAGCGCAATCGTTGCACCTGCGCATCTCGGCTGGCGAAGTGACGCTCTCGGGCGATTTGGAGATCCCGGAAAATGCCCTCGGCCTGGTCTTGTTCGCGCACGGCAGTGGAAGCAGCCGGTTAAGTGTCCGAAACCAAGCGGTCGCCAGAATTTTGCGCCGTTCAGGCCTTGCCACGCTGCTGTTCGATCTGCTCACGCCGGAGGAAGAAGCGCAGGACGCTTATACCGGACATCTCCGGTTTGATATTGGATTGCTCAGCCGCCGGCTGGCCATTGTCACGGAAGAAATTGCAGATGATCCACGATGTCGATCTTTCGGTATCGGCTATTTTGGGGCCAGCACGGGCGGTGCGGCTGCGCTGATCGCAGCGGCAGCGCTGAGCTCTGATATCGATGCCGTGGTTTCCCGCGGCGGCAGACCGGACCTGGCAGGTGAAGCATTGCGCCATGTGAAGGCGCCGACACTCCTCATCGTGGGCGAGCGGGATGAGGATGTGCTGCGTTTGAACGAAAAGGCTTATGAACAACTGAAGTGCTCAAAGTCGTTAGCCATTGTTCCGCACGCCACACATTTGTTTGAAGAGCCGGGCGCACTTGAGGAAGTCGCCCGGCTTGCTGCCACCTGGTTCACCAAACATCTGAAAGGACAAAAATGACAACACAATTCAAAGATCGAGCTGAAGCCGGCCGCGCTCTCGCGACGAGATTAACCTCCTTCGCGAATCGGCCGGATGTCCTGGTCCTGGCATTACCACGCGGTGGCGTGCCGGTCGCGGCTGAAGTCGCGAAGAGCTTGAACCTGCCGCTGGATGTGTTTGTTGTACGCAAGCTGGGTTTACCCGAGCATCCGGAGCTTGCCATGGGCGCGATCGCCAGCGGCGGCGTCCTCGTGCTCAATCGGGATGTGGTTGGGGGTTTGCAAATTCCGGAGTTAGTTATTGATGCAGTCGTGGCGCAGGAACAAGAAGAACTCGCGCGCCGGCAGCGCACGTATCGCGACGATCTCCCTTCGCCAAACGTGAAAGGCAAAACGATTATTCTTATCGACGATGGAATCGCCACCGGCTCGACAATGACCGCCGCAGTTGCGGCCCTGCGACAGCTCAACGCCGGGAGGATTGTCGTTGCCGCGCCGGTGATCGCACACTCCACCTTCTATCAAATACACAACGCCGCTGATGAAGTGGCGGCGGTGATTGCGCCGGAGGAATTCCACGGGGTGGGACAGTTCTATGAAGATTTTTCGCAAACGACCGATGACGAAGTGCGGCGCATCCTTGCCGAAACAAATCATCGCGAAGCTGCCGTCGCGGCCTAACGAAAGATGACATATGAGCTGCGAGCTGCGCGCTGAACAGTCGCTCGGCAAGAATCTTCGCCGGATGTTTCGCCAGCAAATCGACGCCGCTCTGGCCGTCGCCAAAGGCGCGGACGAGCCGAACGACACACGCGTGCACGCCATGCGCAAGCATCTCAAGAAGGCGCGCGCCGTTCTTCAACTCGCGCGAAAGAAAATTGGCAAGGCGTTTCGACGCGAGGATCGGCGGTTGCGGGACGTCGGCCGGTTAATGACAGAGATTCGCGATGCGGAGGTGCGTTTGCAGACGATGCGGCAGCTCGAAGACGCAACGCACCATCATTATCTTTCCTATCAAAAAATCGAGCGACTACTTGCGCTCGAACTGGAGAATTTTCTCGTCGCATTTGGAGATTGGGGAAACTCGGCGATCCCAATGCTAGAGCGAGCGTGTGATGAAGCTGGGCAGTGGCCGATCGACGATTATCGCTCCAAACACCTTCGACGCGCGGTCCAACGCAGTTACAAATCGGGCCGCAGAGCGCTGGCGGCGGCGAAAGCGAAGCCATCCGCTGGAAAGTTCCATGAGCTACGGAAACAGGTGAAGTTGCTTGGCTATCAATTGCGCATTCTGCGGCCTTTGAATCACGTCGTGGTTGGCTCGGTGAGCGGAGAGTTGACCGACTTGGGCCATCTGCTCGGTCGCGTTCACGATTTGACCTTTCTCGCGGATCGGCTGCGGCAGGAGCGGAGTGAAAAACATTGGGGGAAGCAGGATGACGAACTGCTGGCGGTAATCGAGAATAGCGAGGCTGAGCTCCAGCGCGACGGGATGGAAATGGCCGAAAGATTTTTTGCCAAACGCCCATCGGAGTTCGATGGCCTCGTTCATGAGTGGTTCGACAACTCGCGCCACGCCAAATCAGCCTCGGTGGCAGAAGCGTTAATCGCGACCTAACCTGATCGGTCGCGCTGTGATAAAAGTAGCGAGCACTGTTTGGAACTTCTAGCGCAAGGAAAGCCAAAGCCGCGGTTAGTCTTCTGACTTGGACACCAAGTTTGCATCGTCTCGATTAACGCGACTATTCAAGCCGGCAACCGATCCAATGACAGGTCAGGACAAGATTCGACAATGGCCGTTATCCCGACTGGCTAGCCCAACGCCTGCCAAGAATTGCGCAGTTCTTCACAAGATTCGAGAAGTGTATTTGCCAGACAGGGCGTTAAATCGTTCCAGAAAGGCAAAATTATGAAAGTACAAGATGTAATGACACGAGATGTGCACACTTGCCGTCCAGACACAAACCTCTCGATGGCGGCGATGCAAATGTGGAATGGAGATTTCGGCGTCCTTCCCGTCGAGAATGGAGGCCGAATTGTCGGTATGATTACTGACCGTGATATTTGCATGGCCGCGGCGACCAAACACCTCGACCCGGCATCGATCCAAGTCGAGGAAGTGATTACCGGCCAAGTCCACAGCTGCTTTCGTCAATTGCCGCGGCCGTAATGTTGCCGATCTTGACCTGCTCGAAATTCTTTGCGAACCGACTCAGGCGTAGCCGTAAGTCGCGGCAGTAACGGTCGCTACGTCCAGCGGCTTTGCGTGAGGCGATAAGTTCGTCCATCGCATCACTGACGCCGATAGATTTTTCCTGAGCACGCAGATGAGCAATAGCAAAATCTATTGCCCGCTGAATGCTCCAGCCGTAGCGCGCCAGTTCGCTATTGCCGAAAGATGCGGTGCCCGCGTTTGTTTTCTGCGTCCGGCATTGCTGGGTGTAAGTTTGCGCTTCGATTTTTGTTCCAAAGAACTTTCGCGATCCGCCGTTCTTCGTTCTAGCGTCCACCATCCATGAGTTTTCTCGTTCAGAGAACCGAATGTAGGGCCATGCCTGCTTCTTTGATTTCGTTCGGCGTCGCGGGCTGCTCATGACGATTTCATTGGCAGTTAATTGGCAGTTATGTCAAGTCTCCTTCGTAGGACACTGCCCTTTTAAGGCGTTGGTTCCGGGTTCAAGTCCCGGCCAACCCAGTTTCCTTGCGGCTTTGGGTTATCGATGAATGCTGTCAAAAATTCCATCGCGGCGCTTCTGACAATTACCGCTATGACCGTGCTGCGCGCTGCCGACTCCGATCTCGCTGCAACTGCGACGAATCAACTTGGGATTGATCTTCATCGCCAGCTCGCGACGGGCGACGAGAACTTGTGCGTTTCGCCTTATTCAATTCAAAGCGCGCTCGCGATGACGTTTGCTGGCGCGGATGGCGAAACGCGCGCGGAGATGGCGCGGGTGCTTCATTTTCCAAATGATGGCGATGCGGTCCACGCGTCGTTTTCATCGCTACAAAGTTCGCTCGAAGAAATGGCGAAGAAGACGGCGGCACTAGTGGAGCAATCGCGAAAGATGGGAGGCCCGAGCGAACCGATTACGCTGGCGATTGCGAACCGGCTTTTCGCGCAAACCAGATACGATTTTCGCGATTCATTTCGCGCGCTGGTAAAAAAATACTATGGCGCACCGTTTGAGCCGCTCGATTTCCGTAAAGACGCATCCGGCGCAACGCAGCATATCAACACATGGATCGCAGAGCAGACGCGAGATCGGATTCGCGATTTGATTCCCGCTGGTGCGCTCAATGAGACGACGCGTCTTGTGCTCGCCAACGCGGTCTATCTCAAAGCTCCATGGGCTCACGAGTTTTCGGAGGGCGGAACGATGCCGCAACCATTCCATGTTCGAGGCGGGACGCCGGTTGATGTGCCAACGATGCAAAAAGAAGACCGCCAATTCGGTTACGCGAAGCGGGAAGGTTTCACGGCGGTGAGTCTGCCGTATATCGGCAACGAACTGCAATTTCTCGTTCTCGTTCCGGACGAAGTGAACGGTCTGCGCGCGCTCGAATCAAAGCTCAGCACTCAGATGCTGTCACAATGTGCAAAGCTCGAGCCGCACGATGTCGATCTTACCCTGCCGAAATTCAAATTTGAACCGCCAACAATCGCGCTTTCCGACAAGCTGCAAGCGCTCGGCATGCATTCGGCATTCGATCAACCAAGCGGCAGCGCAAATTTCGATCGGATGGCGCCGAGAAACCCGAAGGACTACCTTTATATCTCTCAAGTGTTTCACAAGACTTTCATCGCGGTGGATGAGAAAGGGACGGAAGCCGCGGCGGCCACAGCGGTAGCGATGATGGCCGGATCGGCCATGATCGAGAGACCGGAACCGATCGAAGTGAAAGTGGATCGGCCATTCATTTACGCGATCCAGCACGTCCCGAGCGGAACATGTCTGTTCCTCGGTCGCGTCACAGATCCGCGCTAGCTGCCCAGGTTTGGTAGAAGCAAGTCGTCCACGGTGTAAGTGAATCGCCTAGATTACCTTAATTATCTTACTTCTTTTTGCCGCGGAGTCGGTGATACTCTCACAAAAGATTGGAATGATTAATATGAACAAAATTCTTAACACAGTCATCATGCTTGGCGTTCTTGCTTGCACGGCGAATGCGGCAAATGAACCTCAAAAACAACCGGCCGCCGGTTCGCCCGCGCCGGATTTCAGTCTCGTTACCGGGGACGGCAGTCAGGTCAGTCTGAAGGACAATCGCGGCAAATGGATCGTCCTTTATTTTTATCCGAAGGATTTCACAGGCGGTTGCACGCTTGAAGCGAAGAATTTTCAGCGCGACCTCGCGAAATATGAGCAGGCCGGCGCGGTGATTCTCGGCGTGAGCGTCGATAGCGCGCAATCGCACAAAGATTTTTGCGCGAAGGAAGGATTAGCCTTCAAGCTGTTGGCGGATCCGGACGCGAAAGTCTCGGCGCTGTACGGATCGACCATGGAGTATCAAGGCGCGAAAATGGCCTCGCGAAATACCTTCATCATTAATCCAAAGGGAGAGATCGCGAAGGTATTCACCGGCGTGAAACCCGCCGACCACAGCGACGATGTGCTGAAGGCATTGGCCGAGCTGAAAAAAGGATAAGCGCGCCGTCAGACGCCGCCTTCCTAACTCAACAATACGAGGAGTAATCGATGCTCTTAAAGAAAGCGCGAGTTAGGCAGTACCGGAGTATTCGCGATACCGGCTTGTTCGATATCGAAGATGCGAAGACGATTTTGATCGGCCCGAATGAAGCGGGCAAGACCGCGGTGCTGGAAGCCCTTCACAAAATCAATCCGCCCGGAGCGCTCCGCAATTTCGATGCGCTCCGCGATTATCCTCGTTCTGAATTCAACGACATCATAACGGGCAAAGTTCGTCTCGAAGATACAACGTTGGTGGAGGCGCACTTCGCCCTCGGTCGCGAGGACAAGGAGGCCATCCCAATGGAGTTCCGCGACTGCGTGTATGTGTACGGCCGGCGGCCTGACAACAGCGCCTGGCACGCGCTGAACGGAGGTCCGCCACCACCGCAGTATGGCGATTTCAAAAAAGACCTCGCGAGATTATGCGGGCATATCGATTCGCGGGCTCAATCCGATTCCAAGGGATCTCCAGCATCGCCAATTCCAAGTGCGCTTCTCGCGGCTTTCACGAAAGACTGGGCAGACTCGGACGAACTGACGGGCAACCGTGCGACGCAGTTGAAAGCCTGGCTGGAAAAAATCTTTCCCAAGATTGAGGAAGGCAATGAGATCGAAGAAAAACGGTACGACCACCTAATCGCCGCGGTCGACATAGATGAGCGTCGAAACACCGGGCTCAGGATTTTACATCAACGTCGACCGGTGTTCGTGCGATTCAGAGATTATTTTCGGGTGCGACCGCTCATCCATCTGGAGCACCTGGCACAACGGCTGGAAAAGAATCTGGTCGACGATGAATACTACGATTACGGCAACCAGTGCCTTCTTCGGCTTCTCGGTTTCAGCGCGCGCGAGCTTTCCAATCTAGGAAAAGCTGCTGAGCCAGAACCGGGCGACATCGAAGCTCTTCAGAAATATCGCGACCAGCTCGACCGCCGATCGTATCAACTCAACGCCGCCAGCGTTCGGCTGACCGAGGAACTTCGCCGCGCCTGGGTGCCTGACTTAAAGCGTGGGGAGGCCGATCGGTTGCGCATTGTTGCCGATGGTCAGTATCTGAAAGTGGTCGTGGAGGACGACCTTGGCGTGGAAATCGAACTCGATCAACGCTCGGAGGGTTTTCAGTGGTTGGTCTCGTTCTTTGTTGTGTTTTTCGCAGAGGCTGCTGACAGACATAAGAATGCAGTCTTGCTGCTCGATGAACCGGGTCTCAGCCTTCACGGCTTAAAGCAACGCGACTTTCGGGAAACGATCTCGCGCCTCGCCGAATCCAACCAGACACTTTACACAACCCACTCGCCGTTTTTGGTCGGACCCGACGAACTCAATCTAGTCCGCGTGGTCGAGATGACCGATCGGAAGATCGGTACGAAGGTTCATACAAACATCACCGCGCAGGATCCCGCCGCGCTTCTTCCTCTGCAGGAAGCACTCGGCTACGATCTCGCCCAGAGTCTATTCACGCAACAGCGCAATCTGATTCTCGAGAGCTTGACCGACTACTGGTATGTCGACGCCGTCGCACAACTGCTGCGCGACACAAACGTGGTCGATCTTAACGAGAAAATCGCGTTGGTGCCGGCCAGCAGCGCCGGCAAAGTCGTTTACTGGGCCACAATCCTTCACGCGCATAAATTGAAAGTGGCAGCGCTTTTGGATTCCGACGCAGCTGGAGATCAAGCGCCCAATCAGGACCGGCTGGTCCACCTGCTCGGGAATAAAGCCGTCGTGCGCACCAAAGACGCATACAGCGGTCCGGTGGAAAAGCCGACGATAGAAGACTTGCTTAGAAAAACGCTAATCCACGTCGCGAAAGACAATCTTGGATGGGACGTCACTGAGGCGGCAAAGACTCAGGCTGACCGCTCGATTGTCGATGTGTTCGCCGGCGAGATCAGCGACTTTTCAAAGTATCGTCTGGCGAAAGCCTTCATGCGCTGGACTCGAGATCACCGCGCTTCCGATCTTTCCGATAACGAGCGCAGTCAGTGGAAAAAACTTATCGGTACCATTAATTGGACGCTCAAATAATCTAACGTGAATGCGAATTACGTTTTCGCTGTCGCTTTCGGCATAGGAATCGTCGCCGGCTTACGATCCCTCACCGCCCCCGCCGCGGTGAGTTGGGCCGCACATCTTGGATGGCTAAATCTGCACGGCTCTCCTTTGGCGTTCATGGGATCGACCGCAGCGGTCGCAATCTTTTCGTTACTGGCGATTGCCGAATATGTCGGAGACATGCTGCCCAAAACTCCCAACCGAACCACGGCCGCACCCTTAATCGCACGCATCGTCATGGGAGGTCTTTCCGGCGCCTGCGTTTGCGCGTCGGCCAATCAACCCTTGCTCGTAGGCATAGCGCTGGGCGGAATGGGCGGTTTGATTGGCGCCTTCGCCGGTTATGAAATCCGCAAACGAGTGGTCAACAGTCTGAAGATAAAGGACGCAATCATCGCCCTAGCAGAAGACCTGGTTACGATCGGCTCGGCGTTTTTTCTCCTGTTGCCACGTTAAGTGGGTTCGTCATCCGATCTTCTTTCGGAAGCGCAGGGCGCAGAGAACGAAAAGTGAGATAGACATCGCGATCAAAATGACGAGGTGCGGCCAGTATTCGAAAAGATTGGCGCCGCGGAGAATGATCGCGCGCATGAGTGAGATGAAATAAGTCGCCGGCATGAGCGAGCCGAGCGCGTAGAAAATCCAAGGCATGGTTTCGCGCGGGAAAACGAAACCGGAAAAGAAAACGCTCGGCAGCATGAACACCATCGACATTTGCAGCGCTTGCATTTGGTTTTCCGCTTTAGTCGCGACGAGCAAGCCGAGACTGAGCAAAGCGAACACGTAAACCAGCGTCGAAAAGAGCATCGCAATCACGTTGCCGGCGATCGGCACGTGAAAAAGAAAATGCATGATGATGAAAAGCAGGAACGCCATCGCCATGCCGATGCAGAGGTACGGGATCAGCTTGCCGAGCATGAGCCCCCAGCGACTCAATGGACTCACTAGCAATTGCTCCAGTGTGCCCTTCTCGCGTTCTCGCACCACCGCCATGGCCGTGGCAAACGTAGTTCCGATCTGCAAAACAATTCCAATCACGCCCGGGATGTAAAAGTTCGGGCTCTTCATCGCCGGGTTGTAAAGCATTTGCGGCCGGATATCGATTGGCACATCACGTCGACCGGTTTCACGCAATAACGATTCGATTGATTGGGTAAGCCCGACCGCAAGCGCGGTATTGAGCGCTTGCAGCGCGGTTGTCGAGTTCGATCCGTCCACCAACAATTGCACGTGGGCCGGATTGCCTGCCCGCACGTCGCGCGTGAATGTTGGTGGGATTTCCAGTCCGACATAGGCCCGACCTTTGCGGATTTCGCTCGCTAGCTCCCGGACGCTCTGCACTTCGCCAACGACTCGAAACGTCTCCGTATTCACGAAACTATCGATGAACTGCCGGCTTTCGACCGTGCGATCTTCGTTCAGGACCATCATCGGCATGTGTTTCACGTCGGTGTCGAGCGCGTAACCAAACGCGATCATTTCGACGAGTGGCGGAAAGAACATGAAGAACAACGTCATCGGATCGCGCCAGACGATGATGAACTCCTTGAACAGGATTGCGCTGAGACCGCGGAAAGGAACGCGCTTCATAATCACAATGTGGTGTCATCCCGAGTCGCGTAGACGACGAGGGACCTTACATATACAACGAACGCTCTCCTTAAATGCTGGAGCCCCTTCGCTTCGTCGATTCTCGCGTGATTTGAGGAAGCACTCATTGCAATCGCGAGGTCCCTCGCTCCGCTCGGGATGACATGCGTTTTCATTTAGGCGGCGCGTTGCCGTTGATTTTCACTCGCGTGTTTTGCGGAAAGCGCCACGAAGACATCTTCGAGCGACGGACCGATCTCATGAATCTCAGCGTGACTGATTCCGACGCTGCGCAGTTTTTCTTCGATTTGCGCGTGCGTCACGCCTTCATCGACCAGCAGGTGCATTGATTGCCCGAACACGGTGGGAGTCCGCACGCCTGGCATGTGCCGTATCGCTTGCAACGCCGTCGTGACGTGGTCGCAAGTCACGTCGAGCCGCCGCGTTCCAGGCGGATTCACTTCCGGCAATTGCTTCAATTCATCCGGCTCGCCGCAGACGATCAGTTTCGACATGTAAATGTAGCCGACATGCGAGCAGCGTTCCGCTTCGTCCATATAATGCGTCGTGACGAAAAGAGTCATGCCTTGGCCCGCGAACTCGAAAAGCAAATCCCACAGTTCGCGGCGCGCGACCGGATCAATGCCCGCCGTCGGTTCATCGAGAAACAAGACGGCCGGTTTATGCATGAGCGAACAAGCCATGGCAAGACGTTGGCGCCAGCCGCCGGAAAGAAGTGCCGCGCGCCGGTCGAGGTACGGCTCCAGGTGCGTGAGTGCGATCAGTTCGTCGCGCCGTTGATGCAACTTCCGACCGCCCAGACTGTAAAGTTTTCCAGCGAAAATGAGATTCTCGTTCGCCGTCAATTCATCGTAGAGCGAAAATTTCTGCGACATGTAGCCGATCATCTCTTTGATCTCTTCGCCTTCGCGAATGATGTCGTGGCCTCCGATGCGTGCCGTACCTTCAGTCGGCTCGAGAATTCCGCAAAGCAGACGGATGACAGTCGATTTACCGGAGCCATTCGGGCCGAGAAATCCGAAGATGGAACCTTTGCCGATGGAAAACGAAACGTGATCGACCGCCGTGAATGGGCCGAAACGTTTCGTCAATCCTTCGCACTCGATCATCGCGTCAGGCATAAGAATTACGAAAACAGAAAATTACTTACGCGGTCATCCCGAGTCGCGCAGACGGCGAGGGACCTCTCACAGGGTGAATAATCACACAACTGATCGCTCGCGGGCGCCAGCATATTATGTGAGATCCCTCACTTCCGTTCGGGATGACAGGCTTGTGAGCACGGCCCTCATTTCACATTCGGAAAATATGCATCGGCCGCCATCCCGGCACGCAATTTGTCGTCGTTATTCGGCAAGCGGATTTTGACGCCGAAGACCTGGCGAATTCTGTCCTCGACCGTTTGCACATTGCGCGGCGTGAATTCAGCCTGACGATTCACCTGTTCCACCGTGCCGTCGAAATCTTTGTCGGGAAAGGAATCGACACGAACGCGCACGTGATCGCCGACCTTGATCAGACCGAGCCACGGTTCCGGAACGAAGACGCGTACCCACAGATGCTGCGGAAGAAGCAACGTAGCTACCTCGCGGTTGGCCGGCAGCACGTCACCAACCTTTACGCTCAAGACTTCCAAAACGGAATCAGTGGGCGCGACGACTTGCATCTCGGCCAGTTGTGCATCGATGTCGGCGAGTTGGGCGCGCGCTTGAACCACGCGCATTCGTGCAGCCTCAACGTTCTTTTCTTGCGCGCTGGCCGCACTCATTGCGCGCTCCGCATCACTCGGTGAAACTACTTTGCGCTTGAGCAAATCCTGCTGGCGCTTTGCGTCGTCACGCAGGAAGTCAAGCTGCGCGGCTTGCGCGTCGGCATCATGAATGGCGGTATTGATCTGCGCCGCGGCGAGATCGCGCCGCGCCAGCAATTCCGATGCTTCCAACTGCACGATCGGTTGTCCCGCCCGCAATTTGTCGCCCTCCTGCGCGAAGAGCTTTTCAACGCGACCTCCCGACCGTGGACCGACATGCACTTCATCAACTTCTATCGTGCCGGAAACCGCATTGCGCCGGTCGCCGCAGCTCGCCATCAGGATCGACAATGCGATGAACGCACTGGTTCGAAGGCACTTGTCGATCTTTGCTTGCAAGACTGTCGTTATGAAACGGGATTTCACTGTCTTTCGCAAGCGATTGCGCCTTTGCTTTATTTCAAAATGGCCGGCTACTCGGGAACTCCTCTCGCGCAGAAACTTGGGATCAAGCCCGGTGCGACCGTGGTTCTGATCAATGCGCCCGCCGATTACCAGAAATTGCTGGGCAAATTTGCAAGCGATGTGCGGTTCGCAACTCGAGCCGGCGCAGATGCGAACTTCATTCACTTTTTCACCAAACGCCGCGCCGAATTGGAAAAACAACTGGCTCGATTTCGTGCGAAACTCGCCGATTCAGGGACACTGTGGATTTCGTGGCCGAAGAAATCTGCCGGCATTGCCAGCGATGTCACCGAGGATGTCATTCGCGACGTTGCCTTACCGCTGGGATTCGTCGACACCAAGGTGTGCGCGGTCGATGAAACCTGGTCGGGATTGAAATTGATGATTCGACGAACGAATAGAAAATCGGAAACTACAAATGAAAACGCGACATCTTGATCACATTGATTTGCGAGTGAAAGACCTTGCCGTGGCGTTCAAGTTTTATCGCAAACTCTTGCCGGAGCTTGGATTTACCTGCGACCGTTCCGATTCTGATTGGGGTACGTTCTACGCGACCGGACGCGACAAGCCTTCGGAATTTTTCGGCTTCACGGAGGATCGAGATCACCAACCGAACGGCACGCGAATCGCTTTTGGGCGCACACGCGTGAAGAGGTCGATCGCATCGCCAGGCTCGTCCGCGAAATTGGCGGGAAAAATCTGGAAGGACCGGAAGTCTGCGCCGATTACAGTCCTGGATATTACGCGCTTTTCTTTGAAGATCCCGACGGCAACAAACTCGAAATCTGTTGTCGTGAACACCCAATCGTTGCGAAGTAACGCAGCATCGGCGAAGAATCCGAAGATGAGTGATCCGGCCGCCGTTCCCAAAATTCTGCAGCGACCGTACCGCGTTCGTTATCTCAAACTCATCGCTGTTTTTAAAATTCTTAAGGGATTGTTTCTACTCAGCCTGGGGGTTTCGCTGATATTTTTGAACAGCCGAACGCATTGGACGGACGCAATCTCGGATTGGGCCGATGATGAGCTGCTCGTCGTGCACAGCAAAACGCTGCATTATCTGTTGAATCAACTGCAGCATGCGCTCCTCGCCGGCCACCTGCGCGCTACTGGTTTGCTCGCGCTTTTTTATTCCGCGGTTTTGTTTACCGAAGGCAGCGGAGTGTATTTGCAAAAGCGTTGGGCCGAGCTGCTGATGATCTTCGCAACGGCGGCTTTAATTCCGTTCGAGATACATCATCTCTCGATAAGGCCGAGTTTGGGCGCGGCCGTGATTCTCGGCGTCAATTGTTTCATTGTTTGGTTCCTCTACCTTGTCTTGCGACGCAAACCGAACCATCCGCCTGCGCCGATCGAGCGCGAAGTCGCGGAGATCAGTTAGGGGTTGCACGCGGCTCGATGCCAAACTTTCGGAGCGCGCGGATTGTTTTTTCCATCGGCAAACCGACAACGTTTGTAAAGGAACCGTCGATTCGCGCGATGATCTCCGCGCCGTGCCCCTGCGCTCCGTACGCGCCCGCTTTATCGAGCGGGTTCACCTTCGCGAAATAATTGTCGATCTCTTTTCGGCTCAATCGGCGGAAACGGACTCGCGAGATTTCATGAAAGCATGTCGATCTTGCAGCGGCGAGATGAGAAATAAAGACGGCAGAGCAAACTTCGTGGGTGCGCCCGCTTAGCCGTTGAAGAATTTGCGCGGCATGCTTCGAGTCGCTTGGCTTGCCGATAACTTCGCCATCGAGCGCCACGAGCGTGTCGGCAGCAAGAACGACTGACTCGGGATGAAGCCGTGCGGCGCACGCTCCTTTGCGAAGCGCGTTGAACAAGGTCATCTCGCGCAGCGTAAGATGAGCATCGAATTTTTCGACAACGCCGGCCGATAAAGTTTCGAATTCGAAACCTGCCGCCGCCAACAACTCACGCCGGCGCGGCGAATGCGATGCGAGTATGAACGACGAGCGCACTAGCCCAAGCTAGGGCTTCGGCGAAGCGCCTTGCAGTCCACTCATGTCCGGCAGTTTCATTTCCTGGTAATCCTTTGGGACCGCGAAATCGTCGTCACTCAATCGATCTTGCTTCACCGACGCGAGTGTCGTCGTGATCTGATTTCCTCCGGAGGAGATGACCGTCTTGATCGGCAGACCTGGGAAATCCCGATAGTCCGGCATTTGCGTATTGGACGTTCTCCAAATTGCCGGATTAACGGATTGCAATTGTTTGAGAATGGCGGCGCCATCCGGATATTTCGAGGCGATCCAGTAACTGGCTTTGAATTGCGGCGTCTCGTAAATGTACTCTTCCGTATCGTAACCGTTGATGACTTCTTTCTTGCCGGAGGACGCGAACTTCGGTTTCTCGCCAGTTTCCTTCTTCTCGTCTTTGCCGCTGAATTGGCGGGCCATTTCCATAGCAGCCTTCATTTTCTCAGCCGACATGCGCATGACGACTTTCTGATCGTGCATCAAGTTAATCATTTCGCCGGTTTTTCCATCGATGATCGCCGTCATCTTCGGATTAACATCGACCCGTGCCTTGTCGCCCTTGATCTTCATGGTCACTTCGCTGACCGGACCGACGCCTTCCACTTTTTGCACAATGGTGAGATCAGCGCGGGCCGAAGCGAGCCAACTCGCACCGATGAAGAGCGAGACACAGATAAAATTCATACGTTGAGTTGCTACGTCGCATCAAGCTCAAAAGCAAGCAGGCGAATCGAGCATCCTTGCGAGGGAAAAAGAAAATGCTTACCGATTAAATGGCCGCCGACAGCAGATTAATGGTGCCATCGCCTCGAAAATAATTACTTTTTTTTATTGACCTCCGGTGGCAAATGAACCCATAAAGGCGGAAAGAAAAACCAGTAACGCCCCGAGAACCATGAAGAAGCTCCCCATGTATTTGGTCGCCGCGATGGCGGTGGTCGTGTTTGCAAGCGAGGCTAGCGCCGCCACAACGGATAATTTACAGCACCTTATGAGCACTGCAGGAACGCTCACAATCGGTGACGAAACCTTTGGCAATTTCGACTATCTGGCCAGTGGCTTGACTAACTTTGATCCGTCTCAAATTCAAGTAACTGCGTCTTTCTCGGGTGGAGTGTATTACCTGACTTGGGCAGGAAATATGAGTCTCGTAAGCGGCGGTCCTGCTACCGCAGATCTTTTGCTCAACTACAGGGTAACGGCGACCTCTGGGCAGATCGGTATGATCGACCAATTTTATACGGGCAGTGCGCAGCCGCAGAGTGCAGCGTTTCTTTCCATAGATGAAACCGTGAGGGATTCTAATGGGAATCTGGTCGCCAACAGCCACCTGGACGCTAATGATCTTAGCGATCCATTCGCAGAACCAGGTGACAACCTCAACATCAACCCTCCTCAATCCATTCTGGACGTAACCAAAGACATCGGTTTTGGCGTAGTCAACAGCGGCTTCGTTACTATTTCTGAAGTTACGCAATCGTTCCACGAAGTTCCTGAAAGCGGCACAACAGTTTTGCTTGCGCTCGGGCTGGTGCCTATTGCAGCTGAGATTCGGCGTCGAAAACGAAGAGCGGGCTGAGATAAAGAAACAGCCGGAGCGGGTCCAAAGGTTCAAGCGGCGCTTTCTGGTTAGCCGCGATTCCAACGCTCCTCGAGCGAGCACAGGAAATACTCGATCTCGCGAGAATAGTCCGAAACCACTTGGCTTTTCAGCTTCATCGAGCAAACGTAGTTGCGCCTTTTTCGCGCGGGCATAGCTTAATGGTAAAGTTCCAGCCTTCCAAGCTGGCCATGCGGGTTCGATTCCCGTTGCCCGCTATTGGCGGCAGAGTTCAAGGGATTTGTCTTGACCCAAAATGTTGCGCTGCAGTAAGAATAACGTTCCCTTTTGGTAAGGGTCGCTTATGAAGAAACTGGTCGCGCTTTGTACTGAAAGGCGGTTCTCTACAGAGGTTCTCAAGACAGCGCTTGTTCTTTTTGTCGGAATAGCGCTTGGTTCCGGTTTCTGGATAGCTTCGACGCCGATGGCGCATGGCCAGGCGAAACTCACGCCCGTGGAAATGATTCAAGCGAAGCTTCCGCAAGGAAAAACGATTGCGACCGCGTCAGATGCTCAGCTGCTCGAGGCCGTCTGCAAGGCCGTGAAGCAATCGCCAAAAGAAGCTCCATTGATCATCAGAACGATTGCCGGCGCCAGAAAAAATCTTCAAGGCGATATTTTATGCATGACGATCCGATGCCTGAAGGAAAAACGTGAGCTCGATTGCAACTGGGTGACGGATGTCGTGCGCGACTGGATCAAGGCCGATCCGGATTCGGCCAATCAACTTATTGAGTTGGTTTCAGACTGTTCGCCTGACTGCCGGGATCCGCTGCAAGGATTACTCTCCGGTGGCGGTGCGTTCGCGAATCCTCCGTCGAATATCAATCCGCCTCCAGGTTCGGTGGGTGGCGGAGCGACGGGTGGGAACACATGCGTCGTGTGTCACAACGGTGAGAACGTTCAGATCGCGTGCGACGATATGGCCAGCTATTTGACGGGCCATCGAGGTGACACTGCCGGTGCTTGCCAGGTCACTAGCACAACCAATAAATAAATAGAGTTTAGATTGAGCCGTTGCCGCCCCGAAGGCAACGGCATCTTTGTTTTCGAGTGCTGCGGCTCAAAAATGATGATGTCGATCTTACACAAACAAACTTGTGATCGGATTCGCTTTTGATGAGTAGGCTCGCCAATATCGCTTCGCGCCTGAGTCGCGGGACTGAGATTGTCTCGGCCATTTTGCTGGTGGTGGCACTCGTGTCGATTCAGGCGCTGATCGGCGGAACACGGTTGCTTTTTGCCTTACCGGCCTACGCGCTTCTTGCCGCGATTGCGCTGCTTGCATTGGGTTCGCTCCGTAGCGTCAAATCGTTGCCTAATCAGCTGTGTTTATGGAGCGCGGTTCTTTTTTTTGGCTACATCGAGCTTCGCGCGGCCACATCGCCAGCGCCCTATTTGGCCAAGTTCGACATTTATTCCGTCTGGGGCGGCCTGATTGTCTATTTTTTTACGGCGTGCGTTTTCACTTCGGCAAGAGCTCGAATGTCGATTTTCGCCTGCTTGCTCGCGGCGGCGCTCGCCCATGTCTTGGTTGGAGTGATCCAATTCAGCAGCGGCAACAATTTCATGCCGATTTCATTTTTGCAGCGGTTTGATTATGGGCGCCGCGCCAGTGGATTTTATATTTGCCCGAATCATCTCGCCGGCTTGTTAGAGGTGCTGGGCATCTTCGGTCTTAGCATGATTTGCTGGGGTCGCTGGCCCGTGTGGGCGAAACTACTCGTCGGGTATTCAACCGCGGCCTGTTATGCGGGAATCATTTTAACCGGAAGCCGCGGCGGTTATTTGAGCGTGGCCGGGAGTGTTCTCATCTTCACCATTCTAAGCATTTCGATCTTGCGCGCGACCGGCGCGAATTTGCTGGTCAGGATCGGCGGTGCAGGATTGGCCGCGGCAGTGCTGGCGTTGGCTGCAGGAACTTTGTTGATCCACCAGAGCGACGACCTGAGTGAGCGAGCGAAAAACGTTCTCGATGATAAAAACATGCGTCTCGATCTTTGGCGGGCCGCCATTCAACAATGGAAACTAGATCCGTTGCTCGGCACGGGAAGCCGCACCTACCAATTTTACGGCCGCAGATTTCGCACGGAACAAGTGCAGCGCGACCCGATCTACGTGCACAACGATTACCTTCAGCTTCTCAGCGATTATGGAATAATCGGCGCGGGAACTTTCGCGATCTTTCTCGTGTTGCACCTGCGTTATGGGTGGATCAATGCCCGTCGGCTGGGACCGAAACGGATTGCTCTTTCGCATCGCTTGGCGAGTAACACGATGGCGTTGAATGCCGGAGCGCTCGGCGCAGTTGGCGCGTATCTGGTGCATTCGATCTTTGACTTCAATCTGCACATCCCGGCCAACGTTCTCTTGATGAGCTTCGCCTTCGGAATTCTGGCCAACCCTGGGTTGTCCCGCGACAACATCGACACGAAGCCGATGTCGAGGATGGTTTTTTGGCGCCTCCTTTTGTTCGCGCTGGGTTTGATCCTGGGTGTGCGGGTTTGGCAGCTTGCTGCCGGCGAGTATTACGGGGAACGGGCACGCGTGGCATTGCGAGAGTATCGATCTCTATCGGCCATCGCTTTTGCGCTCAAGGGAATTGAACACGAAAAACAGAATCCGAATCTCTTTTATTACTTGGGCCGGGCCCGTGTCTTGGCTGGCGACCAAGCCGACTCTGCGGCGCGCGCCTCTTTTTATCGGGCGGCGCTTTCCCCTTACGAGGAGGCGCGCAAACTTGCGCCACTCGATGAAACCTACGCGCTTGAGTTAGCTTTTACTTACGACGGTCTGGGAAGATTCAGTGAAGCTGAATGGATGTACGACCAAGCGCTGGATCTCGATCCAAATTCAACATCGGCCAAACAATACTATCAGGCCCATCTCGAGCGATGGCGGACATCTGATATTACGCCAACTAAGAAAGAACAACCTGATCTGGCACCCAAGTCATGATTCCCGTCCCCGCGTTAGTCCAAATGCGGCTCATTATGAAAATTGCAAAAAAAACATTGCCGCCCAGGGGGCAACTTGTTTAACCTCGGCATCCCATTCAATGCGCCCAGGCAGAGTTTAGCCGCTGCGCCGCGAACGTAACAAAGGTATGATGAGAACGACTTATGCACCGAGGATAGGGCTCTTGTTCCTCGCGTTTCTCTCGTTCCTCACTGTTCTGCCGGCGATGCGCTCCGAAGGAGGAGGATCCTCAGCCGCGGGTACCGGAGGCGGGGAGAATGGTACGGGGATTTTCTCCGGGCCGCCATTCCTAGTCACGGTTTCAGTCCGCGACGGTTACGATGATAATCTTTCAACGAGTAAGCTCAACCGCCAAGCGTCGTGGTTTACAAACACGGGGATCTCGGCGTCATACTCGTTCGGCAGTCCTCGCACGCGATTCGACCTCAATGCAGGCGCCGGCGTGACGTATTATTTGAAACCTGTTTCCGGCGACGATTACGATACTAATTTTAACGTTAGCTTCTCGCTCACGCACAAGGCTACGCCTCGCCTGACTCTTAGCGCGGTGGTCTACGCGACCTACCAGCAAGAGCCGGACTTCAGCCTCGCTCTCGGATTAGACCGGCGGAGCGGAAATTACTTTTACACAAACGATAAGTTCACGGTTTCTTACCAGTGGACACCTCGCTTTTCCACCGCAACCAGCTATACGCTTGGCGCGCTTCACTATGACAACATCGCGGTAGGTCTCTTTGAAGATCGAATCGAAAACACTTTTGGGAATGAATTTCGGTTCCTGCTTTGGCCGACCACGACGGTTGTGGCTGAGTATCGATATGAAATCGTCTCCTATGACGACATTAGTCGCGATTCGACCACTCACTTTGTCCTTGCAGGGTTCGATCACAATTTCAGTCCGCAGCTTAATATGTCCTTTCGCGGTGGCGCGGAATTCCGCAGTTATGAGACCGGTGGGGATCTCAGCTCGCCCTATTTTGAAGGCACGCTCAACTACAATCTGGGCAAGAACACGTCGCTGGGTTGGACGAATCGCTACGCGATTGAGGAACCGGATGTCTTGCTAAATCCGAGCCGGACCACTTTCCGCACCGGCTTGACGTTAAAACACGACTTCACGGCGCGCATTACCGGCTCGCTCGCGGCCTACTACGCGCATGAGGTGTATGACGCAGTCAATGCTCCTTCAACCGTCAGTCCGGGATTTAACGAAGACTCTTTTGATCTTGCCCTTTCGGTTCGTTACGCCATCACCCGTTATTTCGCGATCCAAGCTGGCTATGACTATACGGATGTTATCTCCGGTATTTCTTCTTTTGAGTATTCCCGCAATCGCATCTTCGCCGGTGTAGACGTGACCTTTTAGGCGCTGCCTTCCGAGTTTACTACTGGCGTTTTTCTTGTAGGTTCCCCGTCTCTTTCGCAAAGCGAGCGTATGGCACAAACGGACGAAGTTAAGCTGCATTTTCTCGATTATTGGCGTGTCGTTCGGGTGCGCTGGGTCTTGATCCTTTTGTCCTTCCTGCTGGTATTGATAACGGCGGCGATCGTTACTTATTTTCAGCCGCGCGAATATCAAGCGTCGAATTTCGTCGAGGTAAAATCCACGGCAGAGAATCCGAGGATTTTCAGCGGTGGCGATCCCACTATCCCAATCCATGATCCACAGCTGGCCCCGACCGTTTACCAAGTTATTCAGCGCACCGGGATTCTCTACCCGGTAATCGACGAGCTAAAACTCCAGGATAAATGGAGCAAGGACGGCAATCGCCCATCGCGAGAGCAGACGTACCAGATGCTGCGCGGAAAGCTCACTGTGGATGAAGTGCGCAACACCGATCTGCTGCAGATCAGTGTGTTCGACACTAATGCGCAAGAAGCCGCCGATATCGCCAATAAGATTGTCGCCGTCTATCAAGACAAACGTGTCGAAGAAGAAAAGGAGATCATGAATCGTGCGGTCGCGACCATGAACGAAGAGGTCGACAAACAACAAAAGAAGATGGACGACGCCGGTGCGGTCGTCGCGCGCATTCGCGATGAGGAACAAATTATCGATCTTAACCCCGAAGGCACCGAAGACTCGCAGGCGCCTGTCAATAATATCGTCATCAAACAGGAGAGTGAAGTAAACGACGCCGAAGGTCAGGTAACCACGCTGGCGTCAAAGCTCGAGCAAATTGAGAAACTTAAGGGCGAAGATCTGATGCGTATGATGCCTACGCTGAATATTCAGGATCCGACGATTCAAAAAATTCTTCCTAATTATCAAGACGCTGTGGCCCAAGAAGCTTCCCTCCTAAATTCCGGGCTGGGCGAGAATCATCCAAAGGTGAAAGCCCTTCGTGCCACCAAAGAAGTCTACACCAGGCAACTTGAAGAACAGGTTAGAAGCATTCGCAGCGCCCTCGACAAAAATCTCAAAACAACTCAGACCACCCGCGACCAGTTAAAGAAGCGCCTCGACCAGATCAATGCGAAGCAACTCGCGAACAAGAATCTGAGCGCGAATTACACGCGAGCCAAGAATGCCTACATCAAAGAGAAATTGCTTTTTGATAGCATCCGGTCCCGCGCGCAAACCCAAACCATGGAACTGGCGATGCCGCGAACGGCGGTGAGCGTTAAACAAGTAGCCGAACCGCCGAGTGCGGCGGCACGTCCACGCGTGGGACTCAACTTGATGCTGGGCGCCCTGGTCGGGCTCGTGCTGGGTCTCGGTCTGGCCTTTTTTATCGAGTATCTCGATACCAGCGTTAAAACGATGGATGATGTTGAGAGCCTCCTGGGTGTCCCCGTTCTCGCGATCATCCCGAAGGACATTAGACTTCTGCACAAGGAAGCCGGCGATACGCCTGACGCGGAGGCCTACCGGATCTTGCGCACCAACATAGAATTCAATCGCAAGACTCCGGAATCGAATGCGATCTCGATCGTAAGTGGTGGACCGGGGGAAGGTAAGTCAACCACCATCGCGAATCTCGCCTTTATCTCGGCTCAAGGAGGCTATTCCACCTTGATTGTCGATGCCGATTTGCGCCGACCCGTGCAACACGAGCTGTTTGATGTAAGCGACCGGATCGGGTTAACCACCTATCTCACCACCGAGATGGATCTCGAGGAAGTTATTTTGCCGACCAGCGTGGAGAACCTCAGCGTCTTGCCCAGCGGTATTCTTCCGTCGGACGCTGTCGGTATTCTCAATTCTCAGCGCATGTCAGACATGATCGCCGAATTGAAACAGCGTTATGACATTGTTTTGTTTGACTCACCCCCCATGCTTGGCGTGAGCGACGCGTCGGTTCTGGCAAGCGAGGTCGATCAGACAATTATCGTGGTTCAACACCGGCGTTTCCCGCGCGCAATGCTCACACGGGTAAAGCAAGCCATAGTCGGTGTGGGTGGAACCGTGTTGGGCGTGGTCCTTAACAATGTCGATCTAAAGCACGATCAGAACTACTATTACTACACGAATTATTACGGCTACTATCGGCCCCGCGATAAGGATTCACGCCGCACTCGCGACGGGAAGACGACCGCCAGCACAGCCCGCAACGGCTCTTCCGGATTGGATGAGTATTAATGCGCTCGTTTCTTCTTCATTCACTTTTTTTCTTCGCTTCCGCGGCGATCGTCTCCGGACAGGCCACACTCAGGGTCGGAGATCCGGTCGACCTTAAACTCAGCGGAGTGCCAACAGACGAGCAAACCCAGGTCAATAATACTTACACCGTTGATGCGAACGGTGTGGTTAACCTGCCTTACATTAACAAGATAAAAGCGGAAGGGCTTACACCCGCGCAGCTCGCCGGTTCCATTGAGGCGGCATATCGTTCCGGTCGGATTTACACTAATCCCACCATCACGATCACGATGCAGCCTACCGCCCGATTTGTGAACGTCGGCGGTTCCGTACGCAATCCCACCCGCGTACCATTTACTGAAGACATGACGCTGCTTACGGCAATAAACGCCGCGGGCGGCTTCAATGATTTTGCCGATCAGAAACGGGTTCGTCTTCTGCGCGGCAAGGATGTGAAACTTTACGATGTCCGGCAGTTTCGCCGCGATCCTTCGCAAGATGTTAAGCTTCAACCTGGCGACATGGTTGAAGTTCCGCAGAGCTTTTTCTAGAGGCCGCTACGCGCGGTTTCACGGCACTGCGATTACTGGTTTGTCGCAATAAGCTCGCGATGCCGCCAAGCGTAGGCGACGCCGGAATAAAGAGTCAACGCGACGGTAATCCAAACAAGGACCGGACCCGCCTCGTGCCACGAGCGGAACCACCATATCGAGCTTTCGTTCGCATAGTGCAATTCGTGAACAGACAACAGCGCCAGGAAAAAAATTACTGTCACGACCTGCCACGAGGTCTTCTGCTTGCCCAAGCGTTCCGCTGGCAAGACATGTCCCGTTGCGCTCGCCATCAATCGCAAGCCGGTAATCAAGAAATCGCGCGCCACTACCGTCGTCGCGGCCCAAGCCGGAACAGCCTTGAGCGGCACTAGCGAAATAAATGCCGCCGCTATCATGATCTTGTCGACCAACGGATCCATCAGTTTTCCGAAATTGGTTACCCACCCGTAGCGCCGGGCTACTTCGCCATCGACAAAATCTGTTATACCCGCGACCAGGAAAAAGATCAGCGCGGCGGTGCTTCCATATTGCCAGGAAGAATTCAGCGCTGCGACGAAGAGGATCGTCAACACCAGCCGGCTCAGCGTAAGACGGTTCGCCCAGTTCATGTCCGTAAAACAGTCGAGGCGGTTTCGCCCGCAAGACGGGCCTTCTCGGCGGATTGATTGTCGATCTTAAATTTGGGGTGCTTCCAAATCGGAACTCGCTTTTTCAATTCTTCGACAATCGATTGACTTGCGTTAAACGCTTCCGATCGATGCTGGCCGGCCACGCGCACAAAGAGCGAAGAGTCCCCCGCGCCAACAAATCCGACGCGATGATGGACAACGACAAGTTCCAGCGCAAAATCCGAAATCGCGCGCGCTACGACCTTATTCAGTTGATGCTCGGCCATCGCCCAATGCGCTTCGTATTCTATCCCCTCGATCTCTCGCCCATCCTCCAACTCGCGAACAACGCCCCAGAAATCGACAATCGCTCCGGCGGCAAGATCGATAGCCTGTTTCGGCGCTTCTAAACGCTCTTTTGTTAGTAAAACCTCGTAAACGGGATTTGCCATGCACTCCAACTGCTCGCTAAACTGGCCTTTCGCCTTAAGGCGTGACAAAGGAGATTACCCAAAATGAGCACGAATCAATGTGATATTGGCCTGATCGGCCTCGCCGTCATGGGCGAAAACCTCGTCTTGAACATGGAATCGAAAGGTTTTTCCGTGGCCGTCTTCAATCGAACGACCGAAGTAACTGAAAAGTTCGCGGCCGCTCGCGGCAAGGACAAGAACATCCTGCCGGCGCGGACGATGGAGGAATTCGTCGCCGCGCTCAAGCGTCCGCGCAAAGCCATGATTATGGTGAAAGCAGGCACGCCGGTCGATGCCGTCATCGGTCAACTCGCGCCACTGCTGGAAAAGGGCGACGTCATCATCGACGGCGGAAATTCACTTTTCACCGACACGCAACGCCGCTGCAAAGATCTCGAAGGTAAAGGAATTCACTTTGTCGGGATGGGCGTTTCCGGCGGCGAGGAAGGAGCGCTCAAAGGTCCGTCGCTCATGCCGGGCGGGCCGCGTGAATCCTGGGAAATAATCGCGCCGATCTTCCGCAAGATCGCCGCGCAAGTGGATGGCGAGCCTTGCTGCCGATACATGGGATCGGATGGCGCCGGGCACTACGTCAAGATGGTGCACAACGGTATCGAATACGGCGATATGCAATTGATCTGCGAAGCCTACGCGATCTTGAAAGACGTCGCCGGCATGGAGGCGAAAGAATTAGCAGACACGTTCACCGAATGGAACAAAGGCGAGCTCAATAGCTATCTGATCGAAATCACGTCGCAGATTTTTCGCAAGCTCGACCCGGATACCGGAAAGCCACTTGTCGATGTTATCCTCGATAAGGCTGGCCAAAAAGGAACCGGTATGTGGACTTTGCAATCGGCGATCAAACAATCCGTCGTCATCTCGACGATCAACGCCGCCGTGGAAGCGCGCGTCATCTCTTCGCGCAAAGATGAACGCGTTGCTGCGTCGAAGATTTTGCCACAACCGAAACCCAAGAAGTTCGGAGGCGATCGGGCAAAGCTTGTGGCTGCGGTCCACGATGCGCTCTATGCCTCGAAGATCGTTTCCTATGCGCAAGGAATGGAACTACTCGGCGCCGCGAGCAGCGAGTACAAATGGAACCTCAATTTTGGTGACATCGCCACCATCTGGCGCGGCGGTTGCATCATTCGCGCGATCTTTTTGAATCGAATTGTCGAGGCCTACCAACGTGATCCCGCGCTGCATAACTTGCTGCTCGATTCTTATTTCACCGGCATCGTCAAAAAAACGCAGGACAACTGGCGCGTGGCGGTTGCGACTGCTGTCGATTTCGGCGTGGCTGTTCCCGCGTTCAGCGCGTCGCTCGCTTATTTCGACAGTTATCGCCAGGCGCGGTTGCCGTCGAATTTGCTGCAAGCACAACGCGACTTTTTCGGTGCGCACACCTACGAGCGCACCGACAAACCCGGCGTGTTTCACACCGAATGGATCGAATCGGATCACAATCCGGTTGAAAAACCGGCCGAGCCTAAAGAACCGTCCCGGCGGCACACCGGCGAATAGTTGGTCTCAGTGAAAATCGTGCGAACTGGAGCCGATAAGCTCTTCGTGATTGAGCGGCTCAAGTTTCTGCGCTTTGATTAAAACGACGCCGTCAGCGTTCTGGACTTCGCCGGTAATACGCAGAAACGCTTCCTCGGTGATGAGCAGACGGAAGCACTCAAATAAGTTAGGATCGACAATTGCATTTGAAACGCCGGTCTCGTCTTCCAGGCTGATGAAGACAAACCCTTTGGCTGTCCCCGGACGCTGACGACAAATCACGTTGCCGGCGATTTGCACGATCGCTCCGTGCCGCGCCTGGATGAGATCCGTCGCTCGCCAAACATCCGGTAAACTTTCGCGTAACAGTTTCATCGGATGCGGACCGGTGGTTAGATTCATCGTTTCGTAATCCGCCCGGACCCGTTCCGGCATCATCATCGGCTTGAGCGGCGATTTTTCTCCTCTGTCATCCCGAGCGAAGCGAGGGATCTCACATAGGGAAATGGAACATTCTCCGTCCACAGTTTGCTGCGTGCTTCGTAGGTGAAGTCCCTCGCTTCGCTCGGGATGACATGCCGATGCGAATAGATCGTCATGCATGTTCTCTTCCACTCTCCACATCGCCGCCCGCCGATGGTCGGTGAAGCAATTGAGCGCGCCCAGTTCGGCGAGAATGCGCAGCTCTTCTTTCGAGAGCGGCACGCGTCGCTTGAAATCATCCAGCGAATGAAATTGTCGATCTTGCCGTTGCCGCACGAGCTCTTCGGCGTGTTCCTGCCGCAATCCGTTCACCACGCAAAATCCCAATCGAACGGTGTCGTCTGAAACGACCGTACATCGGCATTCTGATTGCACGACGCATACCGGCTTGATTTTAACGCCATGCCGGTGGGCGTCTTTCACGATCGTAGCGGGCGTGTAAAAACCCATCGGCTGATTGTTGAGGAGACTGACGTAAAACTCCGGCGCGCGATGCACTTTTAGATACGCGCTTCCATAAGCGAGGATGGCGAAACTGATCGCGTGCGACTCGGGAAATCCATAAAGCGCAAACGAACTGATCGATTGAATGATTTTGTCGATCACTTCAGGGGCAATACCCTTTCGCATCATGGCCGCGCGTAGCTTCACGCTCACTTTGTTCATTCGCTCCTCCGAGCGATGAAAACTGAGTGCACGCCGCAATTCCTCCGCTTCGTCACCGGAAAAATCCGCCATCACCATCGCGATCTTGAGCATTTGTTCCTGAAACAACGGAACGCCCAATGTGCGCTTTAGGATCGGCTCGAGACGCGAATCAAAATAAGTCACCGGTTCCCGTCCAGCTCGACGATTCAGATACGGATGCACCATATCGCCCTGAATCGGTCCCGGCCGAATGATCGCGACCTCGATCACGACATCATAAAAACATTTCGGCTTCATCCGCGGCAGCGTCGCCATTTGCGCGCGACTCTCGATTTGAAAAATACCGATGGTGTCGGCCTTTTGCATGATCTGGAAGGTTGTCTCGTCATCTTTCGGAATGTGCGCCAAGTCGAGCGGTCGGCCGCGATCGCGACATAACTCGAGCGCATCCTGCATGACCGACATCATGCCGAGACCGAGTAGATCGACTTTTACGATGCCAAGGTCTTCACAATCGTCCTTGTCCCATTGAGCGACGACGCGTCCCGGCATCGATGCATTCTCAAGTGGGACGAATGAACTGAGTTTGTTTTGGCAAATGATCATCCCACCGGAATGCTGGCCGAGGTGGCGCGGCAAACCGTAGATGGCTTGATATAAATTTATGAACGCCGGCATGCGCGGATGTTCTTTGGGCAAACCGGCCTGAGCGATCTGAGATTGGAGATCGAGCGTGTGTGGAAAGTCGCCGTTGGCAAACAAATGGGAAAAGCGGTCGATAATGCTCGGCGGAAAATTTAATGCTTTGCCGATCTCCCGCGCCGCACTGCGGCCCCGATACGTAATCACGTTCGCGGTCATGGCCGCGCCGTGCTTGCCGTATCGCCGATAAATTTCCTGAATCACGCTTTCCCGCCGATCGCCGCTGGGAAGATCGAGATCAATATCCGGCCAGCCTTTTCGCCCTTCGCTGAGAAAACGCTCGAAGACCAAATGGTTGTTCACCGGATCGACTGGGGTGATGCCGAGGCAATAACAAACCGCGCTGTTCGCCGCGCTGCCCCGGCCCTGAACCATAATGTTGTGTTCGCGACAGAAATTGACGATGTCCCAAACGATCAAAAAATATCCGGAGAACCCCAGTTTCTGAATCAGAGCAAGTTCCTCCTCGATCTGGCGTTTAACCGCAACGCCGATCCCTGCATAACGTTGCTGGGCGCCAAACCAGGTGATCGTGCGCAGAAATGAATCCATGCTGTGTCCGTCCGGCACAGCGAAATCCGGAAATGCGTAGCCGATGTTCTTCAGTGAAAAAGTGAGGTGTTCGGCCAACCGCGCGGTGTTTTCGATCGCTTCAGGCAAATCGCGAAAGAGCTCGCACATCTCAGCATCGCTCTTCAGGTGCCGTTCGCTGTTTTGCGTCAGCAGTTTGCCGGCGGCATCGAGGTGGGTGTGTTCACGAATACAGGTGAAGACGTCGAGAACTTGTCGCCCGTACGGTTTTGCATACTGCACGCCGTTCGTGGCCAAGATCGGCAACCGATAATGCGCGGCAAGATCGACCAGCGATCGATTAACGCGTTCTTCGCCGCGGAGAAAATGGCGTTGAATTTCAACGTAGAGATTTTCTCTGCCAAAGATCGACAATAACTTTTCGATCGCGTAGTGCGAATCGAGTAACGATGCGTTGTAAAATGCCACGAGCCCTTCACCGAATGGCGGGAGTTCATTCCATTGAATCGAGCACTTTCCTTTCTCGCTTCGCAGATGCGAGTGGGTAAGCAGTTCGCATAAATTTTTGTAGCCGGTGCGATTCTCCACCAGCACGGGCAAAATACCGCTGTCCTCCATACTCAGTTCGCATCCGACAATTGGTCGCACCTTGTTTTCGCGTGCCGCAACGGAAAAGCGTTGTGCGCCATAAACCCCGTTACGATCGAGCAGGGCCAGCGCCGGCATCTCGAGCTCGCCGGCGGTCTCAGCTAATTGTTCTGGGAATGAAGCGCCGCGGAGGAAACTAAATGCACTGCGTACATGGAGTTCGACATAAGACATACGCGGCCACCGGGGTGGTGGTTTTCACTAATCGTAAATGCCATCGACGGCCCATCCGCTCTCGGTTTGATGACAGCGCGCTGAAACTCCGTTCTCTAATTGCACATCCCATTCGAGCCGGCTCCAGCGTGCTTCATCCCACCAATTGCCGGAGGCCGCATAAGGCCCTTGTTGCGCCGAGACTTCGCCTTCGATTCGCGAACTTCGGATGTAGGCGGGCTTACTTTCGTTTAGCAGGACAGAAGCAGGAACATTTGGGCGAAAACGCCGCAGCGCAGAACGCGGGATTGCATCGTTTGTTGCAGACGCATCGTTTAACTCCCACGAAAATGGTTCGATACGAAAAGCATCCGGCCGATAAGTTTCCTCTAGAGCAGGCGTGCCGACTCGAGCCGCACCTAACAAAGCAGTGAGTCGCGCGAGCGTCTCGTAAAGCTGATTGGGATCACGCAATGCAGTTTCGAAAAGGCCGAACTGTTGCCGAGCAGGCTTGATCGGTTGAGCCTCGAGCGAGACGGCAATGATTGGTTGGGGGGATTTAAAATTTTCAAGATGCGTGTGCAGCATCCGAAACAGAAGATCGACATCGTTCGTCGGCTGCGGAATTTTAAAATGGGGCTCGTAACATTTTTTGTCGGCAAAAGTAATCCGAAGAGTGAGTTCTTTTGCAACAAGATAGATCGCGCTTAATCGAAAAGTCAGCTGCTGCAAAAAACGGCGCAGCATGAAGAGCAGCGGTTCGACGGTTTCGACTTCGTGTTCGAATTCAAAGCTTTCCGCAAACGCTTCCGGAGGCTGTACCCATTTGAGCAGTCGAATCGATTTTCCATTTGCGCGCTCCCACAGCCGGACCGCTTCGGACCCAAGACGCGCATTTAGCTCCTCTTTATCCAGACTGGCAAACTGACCGAGGGTATGAATTCCCCACTTATGCAAGATCTCCAGAATCTTATGAACTTCGCCGGCGGTTTTAAGATCCTTCGATGTCCCTTCCGCTTTCATACCCGGTTTATTTCTGCTGCGGAAGCAGCCTGGTTTTCATTTCATCCGAAAGTGAAGAAGTCAGGATCCAAGCCGTCGCGCCGTTTGAATCGGTCTTGAGCCAATTAGCGACAATGGGTTCGAGCTGAGCATTGCGGACAGTGTCGCTGCCGATGGATTCAGCCCATTGCGCGGCCGTTTGCGGATCGGAAACGGCAATGTTCCTGGCAAAAGTGCCCACGGCTTTATCGCGCGATGCACCTTGCGACAAAGTCGAAAGCCAGGACGCCGCCGCGTAGGGATCGGTTTGCGACCAACGATTGATTAAACTCTCGAACGCGCGTTCTCGCGTGGAGTTTTCAGGAAAGGAAGCAGCCCACTGACTTGCGGCCTGTGGATCTTCACCGGCCCATTGCGATATAATAGCGACCGCGGCATTCGTCTGCGCTTCACCTGATGACAATCGCGAAACAAGTTTGGTTGCTTCGCGGGGATCGGTTTCGGAGACAGCTGCAATAACGTTGGGCAAAACAGAATCCCGGGCCATGGGGTCGGACAAATTTTCTGCCCAGGAAAGCGCAGCTTGCGGATCCTGATACGCCCATTGACGCGAGATTTTCTCGAGCAAATTCTTGCGATCGTCCTTTTCGCTCGAGCGCAATGCAAAATCAGCCGCCGCGCGCGGATCGGATTCACTCCATTGGGAAACGATATTGGCAAGGGCGCTTTGCCGACCAGCGCCGGCCGGAAGTTTTTGCACCCAACTAATGGCTCCTGGGATATCGCTCCCGGCCAGTTGCATCGCGATTGTCAGGCTCGCTTCTTCCTGCGCTTTGCCAGATGGAAGTGTCGTGACATAAGAAGCGGCTGCCGTCGGATCCGATTGTACCCAGGCGGCCAGCACCGCATGCAACGCCCGTTTTTGCGATTCACCCGCGGGCAACGCTTGTGTCCAGGCGAGCGCGGCGCGCGCATCGGTCAAAGCCCATTGCCGCGCGATGTTGCCGATCGATTGATCGCGAGTGTTCCCATTCGGCAAGCTCACCGCGATGGTTGCCGCTTTTTGCGGATCTTTCGTCGCCCAGTTCGAAAGAATGTTTTGCAGCGCATTATTCCGTCCCTGGTTTTGCGGTAAATTATTTGCCCAGGTAAATGCAGCTTCCGGATCCTGATTCGCCCAAGTGGAACCGATTGCTTGCAAAGTCGCATCGCGACTTGTGCCCGC
>CABEDS010000163.1_pt1 | contig 33719 bp, 32 predicted proteins | sample 3133001 | NCBI WGS metagenome assembly CABEDS01 (sample SAMEA5534331, study PRJEB31848) | metagenome | biome: tundra; feature: field; material: soil | place: USA | collected 2013-05 | depth 0.15 m
CATGAAGAGCTCGTCCATGTCACCATCGAGACGCAACATTGTCGCGAAGATCACGAAACATTGACGAATTGAAGTGTAGCGGCGGGCGTGCCGCCCGCTTTTGCCGATCGCACAGAAATGTTCTTGCGGAGCACTCCGGGTGGAGAGAAGCTCACGCGCAAGTGAGAGACTGCACGAAAGCGCATTTCGGTAATTTCATTGCCGCTTTCGTCTCTGCTGCATTTCTTTGGGCGCTCGCGCTCACCGCCGCGCCGCAATTGCACGAAGGCCTGCATCCGGATGCGAATAGCGCGGAGCACACTTGCGCCGTCACGTTCATCGTATCGGGCAGCTACGATTATTCGGCGTACACGCCGTTGATTACCGCGCCGGTTCCGACGATTCAATTTTCGAAAATCCCGGCGTTAAGCTCGCAGTGGGTCCAATCGCCATTTCTCGGCGCGCATGTTTTCGAGCACGCGCCGCCACCAAACTCCTAACCGTTGATTGTCTCCGCCTCGGCGGACGGCGGTCTTGGTGCGTTTCTCAGACCGCTCGAATCAACCCTCGCAAACGCGAGTCCGTTTGTTAGAGCAAATTGACCGAGCTTTGATCAGGAATTTTGATGAAAAAACTTTTTTTGATGTTGGTATTGGGTCCAATCGCGATTGCTTCGGCGCAGGACGCAGCGCCGGCAGCATCACAGACGCGGGGAAATTCAACCCCAGCCGCGGCGGCCGACGTGCAAGAGTTGCGAACAGCAGTGCAATCGCTCACTGAGACGGTGAAGGCGTTGCAACAACAGGTGAAGGATCAGCAGACGATCATCGAAAAAGCACATCTGACCGGGGAGGAGGCGCCATTGCCGAGTCCGGAAATAGCAACGGCAACGAAAGCGGGCTCGCCGCCGTCTGCCCCGGTTGAGCCAACGCCGTTTCCGACTGCAGACAATTCCGTCGTTAGCTCCACGCAGTCATCCTCGCCGGGAGTGGACGCGAACGGCGCGGCGTTGCCGGGCGCTTTTCCGACGACCGATGCTTCTGTCGTAACGTCTGCGCCAGAAACGATGTCGAACACGGGCACGGGCGCATCGTTGACGCAACCGATCACCATTGGCGGCGGGAAGAATTACATGAACATCTCGTTCGACGGAATGTTTGCGCTGGCATATTCGAGCGCGCGCGATCTCAACCGCGTCGAAGTGGGCGACCACGATCCGCAACAGCGCGGATTCAACGCGCGTAACATCGAACTCGCGTTCGACGGTGCGGTTGATCCTTATTTCGAAGGCTTCGCCAATATCGTGTTCAAATTGGACAACGACAATCAAACGGAAGTCGAAGTTGAGGAAGTGTTTTTGCAGACGACGAATCTTCCGTTCAACTTGCAACTCAAAGGCGGCCAATTTTTCGCCGCGTTCGGCCGCATCAATCCGACCCATCCGCACACCTGGGATTTTGCCGACGATCCTCTGGTCCACGGACTTTTCCTCGGTCCCGATGGCCTGCGCGGAGTCGGCGGGCAAATATCGTGGACGCTTCCCACGCCGTGGTATTCGCAATTGCTCCTCGGCGTGCAGAACGGTCGCGGCAGCACCGCTTATTCATTTCGAAATCCCGGCGACAGCGGCGTTTTCGAAGGCCGCCTAACGACCGATCGCGAGATGCGCGGGCTCGAAGATTTCGTTTGGATTCCGCGCTGGGAAAATTCGGTCGATCTTAGCCCGACACAGGTCATCCTCGCCGGCGTCTCGGGCGCGTTCGGATCCAACGACACCGGGACGAACACGCGCACGCAAATTTACGGCGGCGATTTTCTCTACAAATGGAAAAGCGCGCACGCCGAAGGTGGTTTTCCGTTTGTGAAATGGCAAACCGAAGTGATGTATCGTCGTTTCGAAGCGGGCCTCGGAATGGACGACAGTTTTCCGGTGGCGGAGACATTTCACGATTGGGGAATGTATTCGCAAGTTCTTTGGGGGTTCAAGAAAGGCTGGGTCGCGGGTGTGCGCGGCGATTACATGGACATGCAGGATTCGAAGTTCACAGACGACCCAGATCGACAATCGCGCTCACGCGTTTCGGCGGATCTCACGTGGTATCCGACGGAATTCTCGAAAATTCGCCTGCAATACAACCATGACTTTATCGACGACTCATTTTTCCTCGCCGGCCGCGACGTCGATTCGGTTTTCCTTCAGTTCGAATTCATCCTCGGCGCGCATGGCGCACATAAATTTTAACGCACGACGCAAAAATTAAATCATGAAAAAAATTCTCTTAATCCTCTCTGTAATTTTTAGCTGCGCTCTCAGCAGCCAAGCAAAACTCAACGTCGTCGCTACCCTGCCGGATTTCGGTTCGCTCGCGCGAGAGATTGGCGGCGACAAGGTTGAGGTCATGGTTCTGGCGAAGCCGACGGAGGATCCGCATTTCGTCGACGCCCGCCCGAGCTTTGTCGTGCAATTACGCACGGCCGATGTGTTGATCGAAGGCGGCGCCGAATTGGAGATCGGCTGGCTGCCGCCGCTTTTGCAAAATGCGCGCAACCCGAAAATCGAAGCCGGCAAACCGGGACGCGTGATCGCGGCGGAAGGCCTGCGGTTGATGAACGTCCCGGCAAACGCGACGCGCGCGGCCGGCGACGTCCACGCGCTCGGCAATCCACATTTCATGACTGACCCGATCATTGCCAAAGCGGTGGCGCAGCACATTGCACAAGCATTCTCGGCAATCGATCCGGCTAATGCGGCGGTTTACGAAGCGAACAACAAAAAATTTGAGGCGACCATCAACGCCAAGCTGCAGGAATGGGGCGCTGCCATGCTGCCGTTCAAAGGCCAGAACGTCGTCGCCTATCACGATTCGTGGGTTTATTTCGCGCATCGCTTCGGTTTGAACATCGACGTCTTCCTCGAACCGAAACCGGGCATTCCGCCGTCGCCGTCACATCTGGTTGAGGTGATCGCGCAGGTAAAGGCTCGAAAGATTAAAGCGATAATCATCGAGCCATTTCACGATCGCAAAATTGCGGAGAAAGTTGCGAGCGCGACCGGCGCGAAGGTGGTCGACTTCGCGCAGTTTCCCGGCGGCATGGCCGGCACTGACAGTTACGTGAAGCTAATGGACACACTGGTTTCGCGATTGGCCGCAGCGCTCAAATAATATGTTCGAAGTAATGTTTTGGCCGATCGTGGCCTGCGTTCTTTTGCCGTGGCTGCTCGTCTATCTCGGCCTGCACGTTGTGCAACGCGGCATCATCTTCATCGACATCGCCATGGCACAAATGGCGTCGTTAGGCATCTGCGTCGCCGTGTTGTTACATCTCGATCTTGAAAGTTGGACGACCTTCGCCATCGCGCTCGGCTTCACGCTCGTGGGCGCGGCGATTTTCTCGGTCACCGGAAAACGCGCCAGCCAAATCCCGCAGGAAGCGGTCATTGGAATTTCGTACGTGGTCGCGGCGGCCGCCGCCGTCTTGCTGCTGAGCCGCGCGGCCGAAGGCGACGAAGAAATTAAGAACATGCTCGTGGGGAATATTCTCCTCGTTACTCCGCTGGAAGTTTGGAAATGCTTCGCACTTTTCGTTGCGGTCGGACTTTTGCACTTCGTTTTGCGCAAACCATTCCTGCTCGTTTCCTTCAATCGCGAGCGCGCGTACGAACAGGGATACCGCGTGCGCTGGTGGGATTTTCTCTTTTACGCCGCGTTCGGCTTGGTTGTGACCAGTTTCGTCCGCATTGCCGGAGTTCTGCTCGTCTTTAGTTACCTCATTGTGCCTGCCGTTTGCGGAATCAATCTCGCGAAAAGGATCAGTCACCGGTTGCTCATCGGCTGGGTGATCGCTTGGCTCGGCGGAATCGCAGGCCTATTTCTTTCCTTTTGGTGGGACTTGCCTTCCGGCGCCGCGATCGTCTGCACCTTCGGTGCTCTGCTCGTCGCGATCTCGTTTGTTGGATTGTGGCGACGCCGCGCGCAGTTGTAGAGGCGCTTGTGCCAAGCGCCTGTTATTTTAGCTTCGGCGCTTGATACAAGCGCCGCTACAACATGCATTCGTTCCATTATCGCGACAGCAAACTTCATTGCGAGGATGTCGATCTTGGGCGCGTCGCACAGGAATTTGGCACCCCACTCTATATATATAGTGCGGGCACTATCCTCGATCATTATCGCCGGCTGGACAGCGCGCTTGCTTCTCTCGATCACCTGATCTGTTATGCGGTCAAAGCGAATTCGAATCGCGCCATCCTAAAATTGTTGGCGGACGCGGGCGCCGGATTCGACATCGTTTCCGCCGGCGAACTTTTTCGGGTGCGTGCCGCAGGAGGACTGCCAGACCGCTGCACGTTCGCAGGGGTGGGCAAATCGCGTGAGGAAATCGAATACGCGCTCGAGCAAGGCGTTTATAGCTTGAACGTCGAAAGCGAAGCCGAGCTTGACTACATCAATCAGATTGCCGGCGCGAAAAACCTGCGCGCGTCGATTGCGCTGCGCTTGAATCCCGATGTCGATCCGCACACGCACGAATACATCTCGACCGGTTCACACGAGAACAAATTCGGCATCGCCCTCGAACACGCCGCCGCTGTTTATGAACGCGCGGCCATGATGTCCAACATCCGAATCGTCGGCGTGCAAATGCATATCGGTTCGCAGATTACCGAAACCGAGCCGTTCGCGGAGGCGATCAGGAAAGTTTCGCCGCTGGTTTCCGAGTTGAAAGCGAAGTACAGGATCGAATTTTTCAGCATCGGCGGCGGGCTCGGCATCGTTTACGAATCGTCGCTCGCGAGCGGGAGCGGCGATTGGTGGCAGGCGAGCAAAACTGCGCTGTCGATCCAGCAATACGTCAATGCAATTTTGCCGGAACTGCGCGAGTTGAAATTGAAAATCCTGCTCGAGCCCGGGCGATTATTGGCCGGCAATGCAGGTGTCTTGCTCACGCGCGTCCGCTACCTCAAGCAAAGCGGCCAGAAGAAATTCGCGATTGTCGATGCGGGAATGAACGACCTGATTCGGCCCGCGCTTTACCACAGCTATCACGAAATCGTTCCGGTCGATGAGCCGCGATCTTCCGCGCGCGAAAAGATCGATGTTGTCGGGCCGGTGTGCGAGAGCGCCGATTTCTTTGCGCTCGATCGCGAAATGCCGGAGTTACAGGAGGGCGATTTGCTCGCGATCATGAGCGCGGGCGCGTACGGATTCGTCATGGCGTCGAATTACAATTCACGCCCATTGCCGGCTGAAGCGTTCGTTCACGGGAACAAGTTTGCGTTGATTCGCCAGCGACAAACCTTCGAGGATCTGATTCGAGGGGAAGTTGGTCCGACATTCTAGCGAGCCGCGCTACCTTCCATGAAAAGCATTGTAATAACGACTGTGCTTCCACCGACGCAGGCGGTCCGGGATTTTTCCGCGGAGCGCAACTGGCGATTGATCGTAGTAGGCGATCGAAGGACGCCGGAAGGTTGGTGTTGCGAGAACGCACATTTTATTTCCGCGAGCGCGCAAGCCGACTGTGCGCCCAAATTGAGCGCCGCGCTCCCGTGGAATCATTATTGCCGAAAGATGGTTGGCTATGTCGAAGCGGTCCGGCTAGACAGCGAATGCATCGTTGATACCGACGACGACAATATTCCAAATTCTGATTGGGGTTTTCCCGACGCAGAAGGCTTTTTTGAAACGACCGACCAGAGTGCAAAATTCGTCAATGTTTACAAAGCATTTACGGACCGGCCAATCTGGCCTCGTGGATTCCCGCTGGAGTGTATTTTACGGCCGGAGTCTGAGCAGTTGCGCGCTCGACCGAGGAAAGTGAAAGTCGGCGTCTGGCAGGGACTGGCTGACGGCGATCCGGACGTCGACGCAATCTACCGCCTGACAAACAACGAGCAGTGCTTTTTCAACAAACGGGAACCGCTCGTGCTCGGTCGTGGAAATCTTTGTCCGTTTAACTCACAGAGGGACCAAATAACGCGAACCCAGAAGAAAGTTATGAAAGCCGAATGGGACTCTTGCGACGGTGTACGCGAGAAAGAGAAAACAAGTGGCCAGAACGGAAACGGCGCCGAGTTGTCGCCATTTCCAAAAAGATTCGCGGGGACCGATCAGGTAGGTGAGCTCGAACTCAGTGTAGAAGGCGAGAGGGCTATAGTGGCCGTGAAAGCTGTTCGTAAAAAATTGGCGCATCGCGTGGTAGTGCGGCGATGGCTCTCCACGAGACACGAATTGGTACCAGCCACTTTCAGCCCGGAGGAAGGTAATATTCGTATCGTAGTAGCAAAGCGTGACCACTATTAACGAAGCCAGCCAAACTGCGGCGAACGTCCGCGCTTCGGGGAAGAACCATCGGGGAGGTTTTTGAGCTTCCAAATTCAGCTCGCAGTCTTTCGCAAAGGATGGCCGGTGGCAAGATCGACTTCGCTGCGTCGGGGACGCTTGCGCTTTCTTCGACTTCAGCATAAATAGTGCTCCCACAATTCTTGATGAAACGACGTCACCTGATCCTTTTTCCACTTTTTCTCCTGCTCGCTTCGGCACTCTCCACCCGAGCGAACGCTGCTGTTACTAGCGAATATGTCCTGCTCGTCGGCGGACCATCGCTCCAGCAATGGGAAAAATATAAAGCACAGCCGCACGATCATTGGTGGGCCAACTTTGTGCATGCCGCCCGCTTGCGCACCGACCAGTTGCGCGCGCAACTTGGCCCGGACGCTCAGATTACCTGGCTCGTTTACAAGCAGGGTTATCTCGATCGCGCGCAGCAGGAAAAGCAAGATTTGATCGGCTTCATTGATTCGGTGGGCGAGAAGTTCCATCTCAATATCGTTTACTTCCGCAACGGCAGCGACGTGATCAATTATTTGAACAACGGCCAACCGCGCGATCGCATGAAGGTCGGCGGTTTCGAATACTTTGGACATTCAAACAGAGCCTGTTTCATGTTTGATTACAGCAGCAACCTCGACAGCGCCGCGAAGTCGTGGCTGCACGAAAACGATTTCAGCCAGATCCATCGCGGGGTTCTCGCCCGCGGTGCTTACATCAAGAGCTGGGGCTGTCACACCGGCGAGGAGATGTCGAAGAAATGGCGGAGCGCGACCGGGACAAACATGGTTGGCGCGATTGGCAAAACGCAATTTATGAATGACGAATTGCCCATCCTCACTTCGCAAAATGGCAAGTGGGTCAATTAATTGCCGATTGTCGATCTTAGATTGCCGACTTAACATCGCGATCACGCGATGAAGTTTCGGCAACTTGAAACGCTCTATCACCAGCCGCTATTCGAATTGATTTCGAAAAGCCGGGCTGTGCATCTCGAGCATTGGCGCGGCGAAGAGGTGCAGCGCTGCAGTTTGCTCAGCATCAAAACTGGCGGCTGCAGTGAAGATTGCGCTTATTGTGCGCAGTCTTCTCATTATTCCACCGGTCTCGAGCGCGAGGAATTGTTGTCGACGGAACAGATTCTCTCTGCTGCGGAACGCGCGCGTTCCCAAGGCGCGACGCGTTTTTGCATGGGCGCGGCTTGGCGCGGGGTGCGCGATGGTACGGAGAAGTTTGAACGCGTGCTCGAAACCGTTCGGGAAGTCAGCCGGCTCGGCATGGAAGTTTGTGTCACGCTTGGCCAGATCGGAGCGGTCGAAGCGCGCAAACTAAAGGCGGCGGGCGTGACCGCTTATAACCATAACCTCGACACGTCGCCGGAATTTTATCCGGAGATCGTAAGCACCCACACGTTCGACGATCGGTTGAACACAATCGCCGCGGTGCAGCAAAGTGGGATGTCGGTTTGCTGCGGCGGAATTATCGGCATGGGCGAATCGATCACGGATCGATTGCGCCTAATGGAGCTTTTAAGCGAACTGGATCCGCCGCCCGACAGTGTGCCGATCAATTGTTTAATGGCGATGCCGGGCACGCCGCTCGAAGATCAACCGCCGGTGGACATTTTTGAATTGGTGAGATTGATCGCGGTCGCGCGCATCTCATTGCCAAGAGCGCGCGTGCGCCTGGCCGCGGGCCGCACCCGAGTTTCGCGCGAAGGTCAGGCCCTCTGTTTCTTCGCCGGCGCAAACTCGATTTTCTTCGGCGACAGATTGCTTACCGCCAAGAATCCGGCGGCGGATGTCGATCTCGCGTTACTGCGCGAGCTTGGACTGAATGTTGAGCAGCACGGGAACGATCGTCCAGCCGGTGTCGTTACCGCTGCTTCTGCCTAATCCACAAAACTCTGCAGGTCGCGATCGTCGATCTTGTCTCTGTTGCCCGAATGACTCACGATCCGCCTATGCTGACGCAATCACCACAACGCGCCGACGAACAACTCGTTCGTGCCATCGGCATTCCGGCGCTGACCGCGAACATCGTTAACTCCACCATCGGCGCTGGAATTTTCGTTTTGCCGGCGCTGGTTGCGAAAGATCTCGGGCCGGCGGCGCCGCTGGCGTTCATCGCTTGCGCACTGGCGATGATTTTGTTCGTAACCTGTTTCGCCGCCGCGGGCAGCCGCGTTTCCTTGACCGGCGGACTTTACGCCTATGTCGAAGTCGCCTTCGGCCGCTATGTCGGTTTTCTCGCGGGCGCGCTTTACTGTCTCACGGCGGTGGCCGCAGTGGCCGGCGTCGTTAATGTTTTCGTTGATTCGCTCGCAGCCCTGGCGCCTTTGTTCGGCAATCCAATCGTGCGCGCTGGTCTTATCTCCCTCGTTTACGGCTCGCTCGTCGCCATTAATGTCCGCGGCGTTCGCGCCGGGGCGGGCGCGGTGACGGTGGTGACGCTGGCGAAGCTGCTACCTATTCTTCTCTTTGTTTGCGTCGGCATTTTCTTCATCAAGCCATCGGCGATCGGCTGGCCGGGTTGGCCGGGCAGCAAGGCTCTGGGTGACAGCGTCGTGCTGTTGATGTTCGCGTTTGTTGGAATCGAGGTCGCGTTAATTCCAAGCGGCGAAGTGAAAAATCCGTCACGCACTGTGCCCCGGGCCGCTTACCTCGCGCTCGTTATCACCACCGTCATTTATATTATGATCCAACTGGTCGCGCAGGGGACGCTTGGCGCCGATCTGGCGAATCATTCAACCGCGCCGCTGGCTGAATCCGCTGCGCTCTTTCTCGGAAACATCGGCCGCACCATTTTGCTGGCAGGCGCGAGCATCTCCGCGTTCGGATTTGTCACGAGCGACATTCTGAGTTCGCCACGAATGCTCTTCGCATTCGGCCGGGACGGCGTGCTGCCGGCATGGTTTGCGCATGTCCACCCGCGCTATCGCTCGCCCGACGTCGCCATCATCGCCTATGCCGCCGCCGCTTTTGTTCTCTCCCTGACTTCGAGTTTTCAAGCGTTGGCCGTGCTCTCCAACGTCGCGGTCTTGTTAATGTACTTGCTCTGCTGCGCGGCCTGCTGGCTGTTGATGCAACGCGACGTGCGGGCGGACGGTCCGCCTTTCAATTTTCCCGGCATGAAAGTCGTGCCCGGCCTCGCCATCATCGCCATTCTCTGGATTCTCGCGCACGCCACCTTGCGCGAATTCGCGGTGACGGGCGCTGTCCTCGTTGTCGCGTCATTGCTGTATTTCGTACGAACTTTGCTGCGGCGTGGCTAACTCACGCGCTTAAGCAATTGTCGATCTTATGATCAGCGTCGGCTAATTTTTCGGCGCCTTCAGCTCGGCGAGTTTTTGTTCGGCACGGGCAACATCGGATTTGTGCGCGCTGCCCAAGGCGAGAAGTTTCTCTTGTCGATGTAAATTGATTTCCGCTGCTTCGACTTCGGCTTGCTCGCGTTTGGCCGCGGCCGCGTGCGCAACCTGGATGGCGCGAGCGAGATCGCTTTCCGTAATGGTGGCGTTCGTGTTCGTCTGAGTTTGTTGTGCAAGAGCTTCCTCTTTTGCGCGAGCCAACCGCGCGCTTTCCAAATCCGATTGCAGCCGGACGACTCTTAGCGCGCGAGATTCCGCCTCGATTTTTGCCAGCGCGCCCATCTTATAGAGGCGCTCCGCGCCGGCCGCGCTTCTCTGCGCGCGTTCCAGGTCCTTCTCGAGTTTTGCTACGTCAAGAACCGGAGTCGGCGCGGCAGACTTTTCTTGAGCAGAGTCATTCTTCAGATTTTGAGGCAGCAATGGCGGTTCGATTTCGAACGACTCATCGCTCTCCTGCGCGTTCAAAACGGTGGCGATCAACGTCAGAATTCCGAAGAGCGCGAACCGGCTCATGCCGGAAGAATATCACGAAGTCCGCGCGAGCGACCAGTTACTTCGAACGTACGAATTGCTAATGACCGCCGCACGTCCGAAGCTTCGCCTCGCAAGACTGCGGCCCATTGATTTTTTCTTCCAATCTGCGAAATCTCTGGCACAGCAAGCGCTCCTAGAACCCCGTGCATTCCTGTATTCTTAAGACCTTATTGGGTACCGCTTTTTTGGGCGCCCTCGCATCATCGGTAATCGCCAGTCCCTTTCCTTCTTCCGGGCCGACCGTGCCGGGAAACAAGGCCAAGTTGCGCTTCGGCCAGGCTGCTGCGCCGGAGGCCGCGCCAGCCGCGGTAAAACGCGCAATTTGGGCAGCGAACCAGCTTCGCTCCAAGCCATATCGTTTCGGTGGCGGCCACGCCTCTTTTGTCGATAGGGCATACGATTGTTCCGGGACGGTTTCCTACGCGTTGGGCGGCGCGGGTTTGATTAAGTCGCCGATGAGCTCTTCCGATCTTCGACGTTTCGGCGAGAGCGGTCACGGCAAGTGGATCACAGTTTACGCGCGCAACGGCCACACCTTCGCGGTCATCGCCGGCCTCCGGCTCGATACCACGCCTTATGTTACCGGACGGGAACGTTGGGCGCCGGCCTGGCAACCGACCGTTCGCATGCCGTTCGGTTTCGAAGCGCGCCATCCGGCCGGATTGTAATTGCGACGTCTCCGTTCGCGTTGTCCGCGAACGATGTTAATTCTGTGTCGCGCGAATCGCGCGCCCGCATGAGCAGCCGACGCCGCAAGACAAAATCGACAACCGTCTCCGGTTTTGGTTTTACGCGATCGGAGTTGCGCACACTGCGTGCGCTGAAAACTCCAGCGGGCGTTCAGTGTTTTCTCGACGAGCTACCGTACAATCTCAGTTACAACGCGCGGTCGCCGGGAAAAGTGTTGCGCGATCGCACCGCGTCATGCCTGGAAGGCGGGATCTTCGCTGCGGCCGCGTTGCGCGTCCTCGGATTTTCGCCGCTGATCTTCGATCTCGAAGCGGATCGGGACACCGATCACGTCATCGCCATCTTCAAAGTGCGGGGACATTGGGGGGCGGTCGCGAAATCGAATTTCACTGGATGCCGCTATCGCGAACCGGTTTACCGCACGCTGCGCGAGCTGGCCATGAGTTACTTCAACATCTATTTCAACCTGCGTTGGGAAAGGACGCTCCGTCGTTATTCGCGCCCGGTGAATCTCGCTCGCTTTGATCGTCGCGACTGGATGACTTCAGACAAGCCGATCTGGTTTATCGCCGAACATCTGCTCGAAATCCCGCACATCTCGTTGCTCACGCCGGCGATGGAAAAACGACTGACCCATGTCGATCCTCGCACGATTAAAGGCGAGATGGTCGATCACCAAAAAAAGTAGGATCGTTTAGGATGCGCAGACTTATCGCCCTGCAGCCATCGCTTCTTGTTCCATCGGCGCTTGCGAATAGCCGAGCGTGGCGCACTCCAGAAGATACTTGCTGAGAAAAGGAAGAATTCCTCCGAGCCGCTCGTACTGCGCGGTATGGACAAGCTCATGTGCGATGATCGTCCGATCGCGCCAGCAATCCGATCGCAGGAAAATCCCATAACGCACGGTAAGTCCTCGCGGATCTGCTGGAAAAAAATTGGCGGAGGCGCACGCCGTCTTTAGCATTGGATGCGCTGGCGATGGAATTGATTCCACTTTTAGCAAACGGACGCGTTCCGGTTCTCGAACTCCCGCGGCTCGCGCATCGGCCAGTTCCGGTTGAGAAAGTGGCACGCCCTCGCGCAAGATCCGTTGCTCCTGTTCCGCGGCCCATTCTGCGGCTAGCGGAAGCAGCGTGGTAAATTGTGCAACAAGTGATTGTCGATCCATTAAGGGAAAGAACCAAGCAGGAACCCGGCCCTCCCATCCGGATTTTGCGGTCTGTGATGTAGGGTTTGGCCTAATTCTATCAAGAATTCGACGGACGCCCCGGCCTTCTGCGCGCCATAGCCGCTACGGCGGGGCGCGAGGTGCGTCCCTACCTCGCCAAAATTAGATTGAGACGGGACTCCGCTCAGGATAACAGGATAGGATGAGCGCGCCATTCAAATTTATTTTGCCGCCGGAGTTGAGCGCGAAGGAACCGCCGGAACGCCGCGGGATTTTGCGCGATCAAGTGCGGCTGCTTGTGATCGATCGCGCGACTGGAAACGTCGAGCACACGCGTTTCGACCAGATCGACAATTACCTGCGGAAAAACGATCTCCTCGTCTTCAACTCGAGCCGGACGCTGCCGGCGTCGATGCACGGCTGCGATTGCAGCAGGAAGCATGGACCGTGCATGGAGGTGCGACTGGCGGAACGGCTGCCAGACGATTTGTGGCTCGCGCTTTTACTGTGCGAGAAGGGCGATCCATTCGGGTGCGGATTACAGCCGGCCATGCAAATCCAATTCGCGGAAGGATTGAGCGCGACGGTGCTGGAGCGCGACGCGCGCATTCCCCGTTTGTGGAAACTGCGCTTCTCGATTTCCGGAACGGAGCTGGTCGATCTTATTTATCGGCTGGGGAAACCGATTCGTTACGAGTACGTCTCGGCGCCGTGGGACCTCGATTATTATCAAACCGTTTACGCGACTGAGCCGGGATCGGCCGAGATGCCGTCGGCCGGTCGCGCCTTTACCTGGAAGCTGTTGCTCGATCTAAAACGTCGCGGCATCGACGCCGCTTACGTTGTTTTGCACACCGGACTGTCGTCTTACATGGACGACGAACTCGACGCGCAGCATCCCGCGTCGGAAGAAGAATATTTTGTGAGCGCGACCACGGCGGAGAAAATTGCGAAAGCGCGCGCTCGAATCAATTGCCGATTCTGATGGCCGGGTTGAAGAAGCGCACGGTTACACGCGATTAAAGATTGACCATCAGCATCAATTGCGAGCGGTGGACGGCTTGCTCACCGGTTTGCACGAACCGCAAGCGAGTCATCTGGATTTGCTGAGTGCGTTTTTGCCGGCGGAGAAAATCTGCGCGGCTTACCAGGAAGCGATTGAGAGAAAATATCTCTGGCACGAGTTCGGCGATTTGAATCTGATTCTGTAGATTCGGCTCCGACTGTCAGTGGCCGGTGAGGAACAGATTTACGCACTCAAGAAGAATTTTTAACCACGGATGACACGGATGTACACGGATAGATAAGAGAGTTCTTCACCGGTTTTTTCTGATCCGTGTACATCCGTGTAATCCGCGGTCAAATAAATCTGACTCGCGCGAATAGCCTTGACCTTACGAAAGCGGTAGCGCCAATAATGTGTTGGTTACCCGACCGACAAGGATCTCTTATGCTTCGAACTCTTCCAGCAAGTCTTCAGTCTTTGGCGCGGACAAAATTGGCGATCGCTGTCCTGCTCTTAGGATCGATGTATGCGCCAGTTGCATGGGCGGGCCCGGGGCAAACTCACCACTTAAGTTCGACGCATGCGCCGATCACATCAGGGGGTGGGTCGCCGCCGCAGTTTACCAGCGATGATCACACGACATTTATCGTGAATCAGTTCAACTCATTTGACGTCACCACCACGACCGATACACCCGAGACAATCGATATGGTTGACTCGCTCCCAAGCGGAGTGAACTTTGTCGATAACGATGATGGAACAGGGACACTCTCCGGGACGCCCGATTCCGGCTCGGGTGGAATTTATCCCTTAACTATTCACGCCTGTAATAGCGGGGGATGTACGGATCAGAGTTTCACGCTGACCGTCGAGGAAGCGCCGGCAATCACGAGCGCGGACAACATCACGTTCACGGTGGGTCAGTTCGATTCGTTTCAGGTCACTACTACCGGGTCGCCCCCGCCGACGTTGAATTGGCAAAACTCGCTCCCGAGCGGGATGAGTTTTGTGGATAATAGCGATGGCACGGCAACGCTCTCCGGGACGCCAGATGTCGGGACATTCGGTATTTATTCTTCCACGATCGAAGCCTGTAATGACGTGACTTGTACCGATCAAAGTTTCACGTTGACCATCCAGGAAGCGCCGAGCTTCACCAGCTCGGACAGTGCGACGTTCACGGTAGGTGTGCCGGGTACATTTACGGTGACGACTACCGGAACTACTCCGATCAGTTTATCGGTGTTCAGCGGCAGTTTTCCGGCGGACGTGCAGTTCGTCGACAACGAAGACGGGACGGCTACGATCTCGGGAACGCCTCAGGCCGGGACGGACGGGCCTTATCTGCTGTCGTTCCAAGCCTGCAATAGCGTGGATTGCACCACCTCGAGTTTTACGCTGACGGTTAATCCAGCAGGGCCGCCACCGCCGCCGCCATCCTGCACAACGCCGCCTACGGGGATGATCGCTTGGTATCCCGGGGATGGGAACGCGAACGATTTGATTGGCGTGAACGATGGGACACTGGAAGGCGGGGCGACGTTTGTGTCCGGCGAGGTTGGCCAAGCCTTCAGCTTCAACGGAACGAATCAGGATGTATCGATCGGCGATCCAGCCAATCTCAAAGTGACTACAGGCATCACCATTGATGCCTGGATCAACCCAAGTAGCGGGCCCTCAGCTGGTTTAGGTGGAATTGTTACGAAATGGCATCAGGATGCTTCCCTTAGCTCGACCGCCGATTCGTATGCAATCTGGCTGAGCAACACGGCGCCGCTTTCGGTTTTCACTTCCATTCACACCACGGACGGAGGTGAGCCGCAATTTTCTGGCGGCGTTATTCCGCTCAACACATGGAGTCATGTGGCAATGACTTATGATGCGGCGACCGGATTCTATGCGCTATATGTTAATGGTGTCTTGGTTAACTCCACCACGACGAACGCGGGCCTGAACATTTTCGCCACCGATGCGCCCATCTATATAGGAAGTGAGGCGGCTGGGGCAGGGCGATTTTTCCCCGGTTTGATCGACGAAGTCGAAGTCTTCAATCGAGCGTTGAGCGCCTCCGAAATCCAATCGATCTACAACGCTGGCAGCGCGGGCAAATGCAAGTGTGAGATTCCGCTTAAGCCCGGCGGAAGTCTGTCTTCTCCGAATAGCGGAATAAACGATGGTTATGACACTGGTCGGGGCACGGTATTTCAGGCGAACGAAGCGTTGTCGGTCGCCGGCGCGGGGTTATGGACCAGTCCGATCGGCAACCTCACCATGACGGTGAACTTGTGGGAGACGACGACGTATCCCGGCAACGTAGATAATACCTTACTCGCGACCGGAACTAGGACGATGCAAGCCCAGGGATTTGCGTTTTATGACGTCGGCTTCAACACGCCCGTCGTCCTGCAGGTGGGCCACAATTACCACATCGAAGTTTTGTACGACAATGCCGCGGTGCAAAACTTCTATTACAGTTTCGATCAAGGTGACGTGAGTCTTGGCGCAATCGATGTTCTCGATGGGACGCAGGGAGGTAACACGGCGAACGAGCTAATGCCGCTCATCCGGCTGCTCACCTGCGACGCCCCGCCAGCGGAATTGCAACTGCTGAATATATCCGGGCGCGCGTCGGTCGGTACCGGCGATAACGTTGCCATCGACGGCTTTATCATTCAGGACGATCCAGCAAGTGTGGCAGGAAGCCATACCAACAGCGTTTCAGGGCCGACCAAGCAAGTGCTTATTCGTGGCATCGGTCCATCGCTGGCGGCTTTTGGTGTGGCCAACCCGTTACAAGATCCGGTGTTGGAACTGTACGATCACAACGGGACTATTATCGCTTCGAACGATGATTGGCGGGTGCCGAGCCAAAATGAAACCGATGTCACGGCGACGGGACTGGCGCCGAGTGACGATCATGAATCAGCCATGGTGGTCTCTTTAAATACTAACGCGGCTTACACCGCGATTCTGCAGGGCAAGAACAACACGACTGGCGTCGGTTTGGTCGAGGTGTACGATCTGGATAAAAACGGGGCCGCGCATCTCACTAATCTTTCGACCCGCGCGTTTGTTTCCACCGGCGACGACGTCTTAATCGGCGGCATAATTATTGGCGACGGTAACACCGCACAAGTTCTCTTTCGCGCCATCGGTCCGAGCCTGGCCAATTTTAATGTGAACAGCCCGTTGCAGGACCCGGAACTGGACCTGTATGACGGGCAAGGAAACCACGTTGCCCACAACGACAATTGGAAAGAAGAGCCGGATGGAACAGCGAACCCAAGTCGCGAAGCTGCGATTAACGCAACGGGTCTTGCTCCAAGCAATGACAAGGAAGCGGCGATTCTGTTTGTGCCAGCTCCCGGCGGCTACACTGCCATCGTGAGCGGAGTGGGCGGGACAACTGGTGTCGGACTGGTCGAAGCATATCGGCTGCAAAACTAATCCGGAGAACGAACACCCGGCTCAATCCGACAGGATAATTGTCGACCTTGCGCGCTTCGCCTAAGTTGACCGGGTGATTTCGTTCATTGTTCCTGCTTTTAACGAAGAGCGGGAATTGCCCTCCACGTTAGCTGCGATTCGATCCGCTGCGACAAGCGCGAGGCAGGAATACGAAATCATTGTCGTCGATGATGCTTCCACCGACGCGACTGCGGAAGTAGCGAGAGGTCCCGACACGCAGATTGTTTCGATCAATCGCCGTCAAATTGCCGCCGCCCGGAACGCGGGAGCGCACGCGGCGCGCGGAAACGTTTTGTTCTTTGTCGATGCCGACACACGAATCAACGCGCGGCACATTACCGATGCCATCGCGGCGCTGGACGCCGGTTATGCCGGCGGCAGCGCACGATTGATTGCGGATGGAGAGATTCCGCGATGGGGCCGCATCTTCATGAAGACTTTCTGCGCGATTTACTTTGCCGTGAATCTCGGTGCCGGTGCGTTCCTTTTTACATCCCGCAAAAACTTCGACGCGATCGGTGGATTCGATGAGCAATTTTTTATCGGCGAAGAAATCTATTTTAGTTTTGCGTTGAGAAGACTTGGACGTTTCAAAGTTTTGCGCGAACCAGTTGTTACCTCAGGCCGGAAACTCCGCATGTATTCTGGCCGTCACATTTTCTCGAAGACATTGTCGATTTTGCTCGGTGGACCGAACGCCGCGCGCTCGCGAAGAAAGCTGGATCTTTGGTATGACGGCAAGCGAGAAACCCAGATGCCATGAGCTCAAGAAAAACACCAACTCGGAGAAAGGATCACCGAATCGCAATCGCGAAGACGCGCGAGGATCTACGCCGATGTTTTCCGGTCATGCGAGAGCTCCGGCCGCATTTCAAGAGCGCCGAGAAATTCGTGCAACAAGTCTTACGTCAGCAGCGCGACGGTTATCTGCTCGCTTTTTTGGAGGCGGACGGCGAAGTGCGCGCCGTGGCCGGCTATCGATTCCTGGAATCACTCTTCTCCGGAAAGTTTCTCTATGTCGATGATCTGGTTACGCGCGACCGCGATCGCTCTCGCGGATTCGGTGGCGCGCTGCTCGATTGGCTAGTGGAACAGGCGCGCGCGCATGGCTGCGATACTCTCGAGCTCGATTCAGGCGTGCAGCGATTCGACGCGCACCGATTTTATCTACTCAAGCGGATGAACATCTCCTCCCATCATTTTCGAATCAAAATTCAGTGACGAGCGATGAACCTATGAAAAACGAAAATCCCTGGATCGAAATTTGTCCCGGAATCAAACGCCAGACCGTGACCAGCGGAAAGACGATGTATCAGATGATAGCGAAGCTGGATGCCGGCAGCAAAATGCCGGAACATCGGCATCCACAGGAACAGATCGTGCACATTCTTGATGGCCGGATGCGATTGATTGTCGATGGAACGCCGCACGAGATGAAGACTGGCGATTCCTTTTATCTCGCGAGCAACGTGCCGCATGGCGTGGAAACAATCGAAGAGACGCGCGTGCTCGACACATTCAGCCCGCCGCGTGATGAATATCTCGCCATCGACGAAGCAAATCGTCTAAGAATGGCGCGGTAGATGTCGATCTTGCGTCGGGAAAAAAGTTGGCAATGGCGATGACGACTGTGTTAGTCTCCACAACTTAATCAAAACACACCTATGATACACATCCTTTGGTCGATTATCGTCGGTTTCATCGTCGGCTGGATTGCCAAGAAAATTATGCCGGGTGTCGAACACCTCGGCTTCATCCTTACCAGCTTGCTCGGCATCGGCGGTTCCATCGTCGGCGGTTTGATCGCTCGACTCTTTTCGAAACCGGCGCCCGGCTCTTCGTTTCACGCGGCGGGATTCATCATGTCCATCATTGGCGCACTGATTCTGCTCTTTATCTGGACTAAGCTGGCCCCCGCTTGAGCGGGTTGACGCGCGCAAGGCGAAGTTGAAAACAAAGGAGTTTGCGAGCAACGCCGAGGTTGCAACTCTGGTCGAAGCGTTTGAAGCGGCGACGATTCCGCCATCGCAATTTACCCACGCGGCGCACATCGCCGTGGCGCTAAGTTATCTGGCGGAGTTATCGCTGGCCGACGCGAAGGCGCGCATGCGCGAGAAGCTGTTGCATTTCACCGCCCGTCACCATGTCGATGTTTATCATGAGACACTGACGACTTTTTGGATGCGGTTGCTGGATCATCTGGCCAAAAATCATTATGTCGATGTGCCTTTGTGGCGCCGGATCAACTTGATCGTGGCGCGCTGGGGAACAGCTGCGCCGGTCGAGGCGCATTATTCCCGCGAACTGATTACATCAAAGGCCGCACGCGAAGAATGGATCCCGCCAGATCGCTTGCCGCTTGCATTTTGATTTCCAAAGCGATCGCAAGCTGAAATAAGTAAGATATGAAAATCGTAATTCCATCTCTTGTTGTTTGTTTGCTTTGCACGGCAACGGTAATTCATGCCGAGAACGAGGCGGTTTTGAACCAAGCGATTAAAGACTTAAACGCTCGCGCTAAGACCGACGCGGACAAAAAACTTGTTCTCGCCGCCGTCTCGCAGCAAACGCAGGTGCCGGAGAAGACGTTGCAGTCGCAGATGGCGACGACACGCCTGAATTATGGCGAGCTGCTCGTGGCCGATTCGCTTGCCGAAGGAAGCGGCAAGACGCTGACTAATATTATTGCCTTAAAGCAGGGGAAGGGATGGGCGGCTTTGTCGCAAGAGGTTAAGATCAATCCGAGTAGCGTGCTCGACCGACTGCGCACCACGGAAAAGGTGGTCCAGATGTCTCAGGTAAAGGCGAAGCAAGCGGAGAATGTGAAGAAGCCGGACAACCCTGATTCAGTTCGACTTCAATCGCAGGCCCCCATGGCCCCTAGAATGGGGCATTACTAATCCCTCCGGCCGCCATCACTGGCCATAAAGCAAGCTAAGCTGGGCGACGCACTTGCGAAGCGCCGTTATTCATCTACAATAGGCGCTTCGTTTATGGCAGAGAGCACGGAAACGTTGGATCTCAAGGAATTCCAACTGCATGAAAAGGACACGGGGAGCGCCGACGTTCAAGTCGCGTTACTCACGCACCGAATCGCGCAGTTGACCGAACACTTGAAAACTAACGCGAAAGATCACTCCTCGCGCCGCGGCCTTTTGAAAATGGTCGCGCAACGCCGGAGCTTGCTCGACTACTTGAGCCGGTCGGAATCCGATCGCTACAAGAAGGTGATCGACAAGTTGAACCTGCGGAAATAACCGCCGGTTAGTTGTCGATCTTCGCGTCCGCGTTTTTGGCCGAAGCCAAGCGAATTAAACCATAGCGCGTTTACAGGCCGCTACGGCACCTTGGATTTTAGGTTTTAGCCCCGAAGACTTCGGAGTTAAAACCTACAGTCAGGGTGACCGGCCTGGAACTCGCACATCCAGGAAAGTTATATGCAACAAAAGGTCACGGCGCAGATTGGCGCAAACAGTATCAGTATTGAAACCGGCAAAATTGCCAAACTCGCCGATGGCGCAGTCGTCGTCTCATGCGGCGACACCATAGTGATGGTGAGCGCGGTCTCGGCCACCGCGATCAAAGAAGGTCAGGATTATTTTCCGCTCACGGTCGATTACCGCGAAAAAGCGGCCGCGGTTGGAAAATTTCCGGGCGGCTATTTTAAACGTGAAGGCCGTCCGTCAGAAAAAGAAACGCTTACCTCGCGCATGACAGACCGGCCGCTTCGGCCCCTGTTCCCGGAAGGTTATTATTACGACACTCAGATCATCAGCATGCTTCTTAGCGCCGATGGCGAAAACGATCCCGACATTCTCGCGATGAACGGCGCGTCGGCCGCGCTTTGCGTTTCCGACATTCCATTCGCGGGACCGATTGGCGCCGTGCGCGTCGGTCGTGTGAACGGCGAGTTTGTCGCGAACCCGACGCACGCCGAGCGCGAACAAAGCGATCTCGATCTTATTTATGTCGGTACGGAGAACGACGTCATCATGATCGAAGGCGCGGCCAAAGAGGTGCCGGAGGCCGACTTCATCAAAGCGCTCGAATTCGCACACGGACACGCGCGCGAAATGATTCGGATTCAAAAGGAACTCGCGTCGCAAGTTGGCAAACCGAAGCGCGAGATGCCGCTGCTCCAGGTGAGTCAAGATTTGCTCGAGATCGCCTACAAGGTTGCGGGCGATCGTATTGAAGGCGCGCTTTATACGCCAGGCAAAGTCGCGCGCTCGAAGGCAATCGAAGCGCTGCGCGAAGAAGTGAAGGGGTCGATCTTGGAAAAACATCCCGAGGCCGACAAGTTCTCGATCAACCAGGCGTTCGATTACGTGCAGAAAAAGGCGTTCCGCAAAAGCATTCTCGAAAAACAAAAGCGAATGGACGGCCGCGGCTATCAGGATCTACGTCAGATCGATTGCGAAGTCGGTGTTCTGCCGCGCACGCATGGCTCCGCGATTTTCCAACGCGGCGAAACGCAAGCGCTCGCGCTCGCCACTTTGGCGCCGATCGAAGAAGCGCAAAAGATTGATGCTTATGGCGGCGGAGTCAGTTCGAAGCGTTTCATTTTGCATTATAACTTCCCGCCATTCAGCGTCGGTGAAACCGGTCGCACCGGTGGCGCAAGCCGCCGCGAGATCGGTCACGGCGCGCTGGCCGAGCGTTCGCTCGAGCCGATCGTGCCGAATGAAAATGATTTTCGTTACGCCATCCGCATTTCCAGTGAGGTCATGGAATCGAACGGCTCGACCTCGATGGCCAGCGTTTGTGGTGGCATGCTCGCGCTCATGGATGCCGGCGTTCCAGTCAAGGGAATGGTCGCGGGAATTTCCGTCGGCCTAGTCACCGAGTCCGGCGAAGACCGGCAATTGAAACGCTACGAATTGCTCACCGACATCATCGGTTCGGAAGATCATTTCGGCGACATGGATTTCAAACTCTGCGGCACCGACAACGGGATTACCGGTTTTCAGCTCGACCTGAAACTTCCGGGCGTCAGCCATAAAATCATGGCTGAGGCGATTGTCCGCGCGAAAGAAGCACGCACAAAAATTCTCGGGATCATGCGCGACAAGATCGACAAGCCGCGCGCCGAATTATCGAAATATGCGCCGCGCATCGAGACGATCAAAATTAATCCGGAGAAAATCGGCGCGCTCATCGGGCCGGGCGGCAAGACCATTAAAGGCATCGTCGCGGAAACCGGCGCCGAAATTAACATCGAAGACGACGGCTCCGTGCACATCTACGCCACCAGCGGCGAATCGATGGCGCGAGCGAAAGAAATTATTGGCGGCATGACGAAGGAGATCGAAATCGACCAGACGTATCAGGGCCGTGTTGTCTCGATCAAAGAATTCGGCGCATTCGTCGAAGTATTTCCGGGCAGGGACGGACTCGTGCACATTTCCGAGCTGGCCGATTTCCGAGTCAAACGCACCGAAGACGTGGTCAAAATCGGCGACATGATCTGGGTGAAATGCATCGGGATCGACGACAAAGGCCGTGTGAAACTCAGTCGCAAGGCCGCGTTGAAAGATCGCGCCGAAGCGGAGACCGGACAACCGGTCGCGTAGGGTTTGTCATTCCGAGCGAAGTCGAGGAATCTCTCATTGTCTTGAGGGATTCTTCGGTCGTCGCGGCGACCTGAGGATGACCGCTGTATGAAATCCGGATTTCTTGAGAAGCTGATTGGCCGTCTCGGCCGGATAGGCCCGGACGAGGTGCAGAATTATTTCCTTCGCCTCGCGCAGGAGAAAGGATTTCTCGAGACGGTTTTCAACACGATCCAGGAAGGAATCATCGTGACCGATTCGAATGGCCGCATCACCTACTTGAACGACGCGGCGTGCGAGTTGTTTGGACTGCAGAAAGAGGATTCAATCGGAAAGTGTCTCGACGAACGCGTGCGCGGACTCGATTGGGAATCGCTGACGCAAAGCGGTGGACCGATTAGCCGCGACATGGAAATCTTTTATCCGGCAAACCGGTTCATCAATTTTTACATCGTGCCGCTGATAGTCGAGCGGCGCGATTCTGCGGTCGAGGATGCTGTCCCTGGATCACCGCGGCCGGCGACTGCGGCTACAGCGGAGCACGCCGGTCACGCGATGATTTTGCGCGACATCACGGAAAGCCGGCGCAGCGCGCAACAAACCATCGAGAGCGAGCGGTTGAATGCGTTTACTTTACTCGCGGCGGGTGTGGCGCATGAAATCGGAAATCCGCTCAACTCGCTGCACATCCATTTGCAATTGATGGAGCGCAAAGTGCGCGCGTTGGAAGGCCCGGCGCGCGAAGAACTCCAGGAATCGATTAATATCGCGCGGGCCGAGATCAGCCGCCTTGATTCCATCGTCACACAATTTCTCCGCGCCATTCGGCCTTCAAAGCCGCAGCTGCATCGGGAAAATATCAATACGATCGTGGAAGAAGCGGTCCGCTTCTTCAGTCCGGAAATTGAGGCGCGCGATATTGTCGTCGAACAGGAATTGCGTTCTGATCTTCCTCTGCTCGAGCTGGATCGCGAACAAATGAAGCAGGCGTTTTATAACGTGATCAAAAACAGTTTCGAAGCGATGAAGCGCCACGGTGTTCTGCGCATCCGCACCGACCGGGACGACACGCACGTTCTCGTCACTTTCACCGACACGGGCAGCGGAATTTCGGCGGAGAACTTGAGCCGCGTCTTCGAACCTTATTTCACAACGAAACCGTCCGGCACCGGACTGGGATTGTTGATCGTGCGGCGAATTGTGCGCGAGCACGGAGGCGAACTTTCGGTTGAGAGCAGCGCCGGCAAAGGGCTCACGCTGGCGATCCGTCTGCCGTATATCGACAAGCGCGTGCGGATGTTGGAAGCTGGAGCAGCGAACAAAGAGGCGCACTCGTGAGTTTCAGAATGGGAGAGAAATTGATTGCGCTTGCTACGATGAAGCCAAGGACAGCTTAATGGTCGGAGATCTGCTGCAAAGATGTTAATAATGATCGCGAGGCGTCTTTTCTCATCCCAACTACGGGCTGTAGTCGCCATCATCTTCGCGTTCCTGTCCACTCTCACGACGACGAATGCGATCATTCTTTATCGCACGGGCGATCCGGCCGCTAACACCACGGAACCGACTGGAACCCTGGCCGGAAGCGGCTGGCAATACGAAGGACTTATCGGCGCCTTTCTCGGCACCGCGATCGCGCCGCATTTTTTTATCACGGCGCAGCACTTCGGCGTGCAGTCGAGCCCGTTCTTCTATCGCGGCGTGAATTACACAATCTTGCAATGGTTCGACGATCCCAACAGCGATCTGCGCATTTATGAAGTCGCGGAGGAGTTTCCAGATTATGCGCCGCTTTACTCGCGAGAGGACGAAATAGGTCAGCACCTCGTAGTGTTTGGACGAGGCACGCAGCGGGGCAGCGAAGTTTTTTCGGGCGGCCTTTTGCGCGGTTGGGAATGGGGCGCCTCGGACTCTGTTGAGCGCTGGGGAGAAAATCAAGTGAATGATACCGTTTCGTTCGGTTCCACGCTCGGCGACATGCTTTATGCATTGTTCGATTCGAACGGCTTTCCCGAGGAAGCGCATCTTTCCAGTGGCGACTCCGGCGGCGGGGTCTTTCTCAGCGACAATGGAGTGTGGAAACTCGCCGGTCTCAATTATTCGGTCGATGGCCCTTTTTATACTTCGCCTGGCGGCGATTATTTCTACGCAGCGTTGTTCGACATGCGCAGCCTTTATGGAATTAACGGCATCCTCGTTACCGGTAATGCGCCGGTTCCATCCGGATTTTACGCTTCGCGCATTTCCTCAAAGCTGGCGTGGATTCAGAGTGTCATCGGTCCGGGACTGGTCAACATTTCGGCAAGGGCGCAGATTGGAACAGGCGATCAAGTGTGCATCGCGGGATTCATCATTCAAGGGAGTGCCACCAAAACAAAACGTATCCTCGTTCGCGGAATGGGACCTTCGCTGCAAGCCGATGGCCTGCCGCCTGCCGCAACGTTAATGGATCCGGCGATAGAACTGCATAATTCCGCGGGCGCGACGATTCTTGCCAACGATGATTGGCGCAGCTCCCAGCAAGCCGAAATTCTGAGCACCGGTTTGGCGCCCTCGAACAACAAAGAGGCGGCGCTAATCGCGGTCCTGCCTCCTGGTGAGTACACCGTAATTCTGCGCGGCGTAGGTGCCACCACCGGTATCGGATTGATCGAGGTCTATGATCTGGATGGCAGTTTGGATCCAGATCTGGGCAATCTTTCCGCGCGGGCGGATGTTGAGACAGGGGACAGTATTCTTATCGGCGGCTTGATTGTCCGCTCGGCCTTCAACCAGGTGCTCTTGCGCGCGTTGGGGCCCGAATTGGCAAATAGCGGCATCGCCGGCGTGCTGAGCGACCCGGTGATGGAACTCCACGATTCCAACGGTGCGCTGCTCCTCAGCAACGACAATTGGAGAGATGCACCGAACAGTACGGCAATCGAAGCGACCGGGCTCGCTCCAACCGATGATCGCGAATCGGCGATTCTCACCACGCCGGCTCCGGGCAACTATACCGCGCTGGTGCGAGGTGCCGGAGACGCGACCGGCATCGCGTTACTCGAAGTTTATCTGCTGGCTCAATGAAGTGCGTGCGATTTAGCGATTGAGCGATGCAATGATTGGCGGAGAGTGAAGCCGCTAACCGGCCTTCTCGCTAAATTTCATCGAATGGAACTGATGCAGCCAACCATTCTCATTGTCGATGATGAGAAACATACGCGCGACGGGTTGCGGCGTGTGCTCGAAAATGATTATGACGTTTATGTCGCGGGCGACATCGCCGGCGCGATGGATGTGCTCGAACGCGAGAACATCGACATCCTTCTCACCGATCTCCGATTGGGCGGCGAAGATGGAATGACTTTGATCGATCGCGCGCTGAAGATGCCGCACCCGCCGATTTGCATCATGATGACAGCCTACGGTTCGGTGGATACCGCGGTCGAAGCGATGAAGCGGGGCGGCTACGATTTCGTGACCAAGCCGCTCAACCTCGACAAGGTTGAAATCCTAATCGGGCGCGCGGTGCAGAGCCGAAAACTGGAACAGGAGAATCGGTCGCTGCGGGAACAAGTGGACGAGCGCTACGGCCTGGAAAATATAATCGGCGAATCACCGGCTTTGCGTGAAGTGCTCGACACGATCCGGCAGGTCGCGCCGTCATCGGCCAGCGTCTTAATTGAAGGCGAGAGCGGAACGGGCAAGGAACTCGCAGCCCACGCCATTCATAATCTAAGCCGTCGGCACAAGGCGAGATTTGTTGTCGTGCATTGCGCGGCGCTCTCGCCGCAGTTGCTCGAGAGTGAACTGTTTGGGCACGAGAGAGGAGCGTTTACCGGAGCGAGTGAGCGTCGGATTGGAAGATTCGAGCAAGCCAACGGCGGCACGATTTTCCTCGATGAAATCGGCGAGATCGATCCGAACACGCAGGTGAAATTGCTCCGCGTCATGGGCGAAGACCATGCTTTCGAGCGGGTCGGCGGCAATCAACCTTTGCGCGCGGATGCGCGGGTGGTGGCGGCGACAAATAAGAACCTCGAGAAACTGGTGCAGGAGGGAAAATTCCGTGACGATTTGTTCTTTCGCTTGAACGTGGTGCGAATCACCATGCCTCCTTTGCGCGAACGAAAGGAAGATATTCCTCTTCTCGTGCACGGTTTTTTGCGGCATTTCTGTAAAGCGAATGATAAACCGCTTCTCGATCTGGCCCCCGATGCAATGAGCGCTCTCCTTGCTTACAACTGGCCCGGCAACGTTCGCGAATTGCGCACGGCCATCGAGCACGGCGTCGTCATGGCCACCGGAGCGAAGATCACTTTGCGCGATTTGCCGGGCGCGGTGAGACAAGCGGCCGGTCACGCACTGCCGCGCGGCATCTCGTCTGCTAAAGCCTTTAGCGAAAAATCGAGTCCTTTGGACCTTCGTGAAACGGAGAAAAAATTAATCCTTCAAGCTCTCACCACGACAAATGGTAACGTGACCGCGGCGGCCAAGAAGCTTGGGATTAGCCGTCGAACCTTGCATCGCAAGATCAACGAAATAAACGCGGCCGAATCGCCTGGCCAGGCGGCCATCGGCGACGAGAAAAAGCAAAATGCCGGGTAGCGCAGAATTTGTTCAACGCGTTGTCCACGCGCTCGAGGCCGGCAGCCTTGCGGCATGGCTACGGCGTGGCCTGGTCGCGGTAACGATCATCGCAATCGCCGGTTTTCATTTATGGTCCAGTCACTTCCGCGGTCTCGCGACTTCGCAAGCGATGGACCAGGCGCAGATCGGGCGCGCTATCGCGAGTGGTCACGGCTGGCGCACCAACGTCATCCGGCCGCGCGCCGTGGCGCAATTGCAAGCCCACGGAAAGGATATTCAAAAAATCTCGCTCGACACTTACCACGCGCCGCTGCCGCCGCTGGTCGATGCCATCGCTCTCTGGCCGGTAAAATCGCACTGGAAAATGACTCCAGCCGACGTGATCTACGTCGGCGACAAGGCCATTGCCGCGATGTCGATCTTGCTTTTTCTCGCGTCCGTCGCCGTGCTTTTCTTCATCGCGCGCCGATTGTTCGACAGGCGTCTTGCTCTGCTTGGTTGCGGTTTGGTTCTGCTTTGCGACGCGATCTGGCAGTATTCGCTTTCAGGTTTGCCCCAGATGCTGCTGTTGCTTCTATTCAACCTCACCGTCTACGCGCTTGTTCGCGCGGTCGAAGCAAGAAATAGCGGTGGTTTTGTCGGCCTCTGGCTTGCAGCGGTTGGCGCGGGCTTCGGTTTGCTTGCTTTAACTCACGCCCTCACGATTTGGATGTTCGTTCCCGCGCTGATCTTCTGCGCGTTTTTCTTTCGGCCGCGCGGTTGGGCCGCGGTAATTGCGCTCACTGTTTTTTTCATTATTTACGCGCCATGGCTGGTCCGGAATTACATCGTCTGCCGTAATCCAGGCGGTGTCGCTATTTACTCCGTGCTCGATGGAATGCGCCATACCGAGGCGGGATGGATGCGCCATTTCGACATAAACTTGGAAGGCGTTGGCCCCGGGGCGCTCCGCGACAAAGTCACGGCCAATTTGCTTACGCAAATGGAACACATCTTCGGTTACCTGGGATGGAGTGTTGTGGCGCTGATGTTTTTCGCCGCGCTTCTGCACGCATTCAAACGCTCGGAAACCGGAGCCGTGCGGTGGATGATTCTCGCCATGTGGGGCGGCGCGGTGGTCGGGATGGCGGTTTACGGAATTAATGAAGAACAAGGTTTTGCCGCCAACCAATTGCATTTGATCTTCATTCCGATCATGACCTGCTATGGCCTCGCTTTTTTGCTCGTGCAATGGAATCGGCTCGGCATCCGTTTCCGCTTCGCCCGCATTGGTTTCATTACTCTTCTCTTTCTGCTCTGCGCGGTGCCGATGCTGTTCGACATGCTGCTTTCGCCCAACCGTCCGCTGGTTCGCTGGCCGCCTTACGTCCCTCCTTACATTGCCGTTCTAAACGAGTGGATGAAGCCCGATGAAATTGTTGCCTCCGATATGCCGTGGGCGATCGCTTGGTACGCGGATCGCCGCAGCTTGTGGGTTCCGGAGACGGTGAAAACCATGACCGATTTCAATGATTACAAAATCCTAGGCGGTCCCGTGAATGGCCTCTACCTAACGCCTATCTGCGGCAGTCAAAACACTCTCGGCGACATCTTGAAAGGCGAGTATCGCGATTGGTCTGGTGTGATCCTGCGGACTTTGAATCTTGAAAAATTTCCCCTCAAATGGGCGACTCTCCTCGGTTTGGAAAACGAATGCATCTTCTTGAGCGATCACGATCGGCAACACATTCCAACGGAGTGATTTCTTCACTCTCTGAAAAGATGCGCGCACTGAATTCATGAGTCCGCTTTTCGCCCGCCCGTCCACCAAGAGGCCGACTGGAGGGACGCGCTCCGTAGCGTCCTCTGCATAATTCCCGTTTACGAGCAGCCCTTCAGGCGTTTCATTCGCTGGTCGATGCAGGATAAAAAAATTTTTGGAACCGACGGCGTGCGCGGCGTCGCTAACGTCGAGCCGGTCACCGCGGAAACCGCGTTGAAACTCGGCCGCGCCGCTGCTCATGTTTTCACCCAGTTAAACCCGCGCACCATCCCGGAGGGAGCGCGCCCGAAAATTGTCCTCGGGAAGGACACGCGTCTTTCCGGCTACATGCTCGAGAATGCACTCGTCGCCGGCATCACTTCGTTGGGTGTCGACGTTCTGATCATCGGCCCGCTGCCCACTCCGGGCGTTGCTTATATCACGAGGTCTCTTCGTGCCGATGCCGGGATCGTTCTTTCCGCTTCGCACAATCCTTACGAAGACAACGGCATCAAATTTTTCCGCCACGACGGTTACAAACTCGACGATCAGATCGAACAAAAAATCGAGCAGCTTGTTTTCATCGGTGAGATCGATTCCATTCGTCCGATCGCGGGAAAGATCGGACGCGCCGCACGCATCGATGACGCGCTCGGACGTTATGTCGAATTCGCCAAGAGGAGTCTTCCGCGCGAGATGTCGCTCGAAGAAATGCGCGTCGCGGTCGATGTGGCCAACGGCGCCGGGTACAAATCGACCCCGTGCATTTTGCGCGAGCTCGGCGCGGAGGTGATCGTCGCGCACAACGAACCAAACGGCACCAACATCAATGCGCAATGCGGCAGCACCTATCCGGAAGAGATTCAACGTCTCGTTAAGAAGAGCCGCGCGCATGTCGGAATTACGCACGATGGCGATGCCGACCGCGTTCTGCTTTGCGACGAGAATGGTGAGATTGTCGATGGTGACGAGATTCTCGCCATTGCCGCGGTCGATCTTTTGCGCGCCGGACAACTGCGCGAGAACACTCTCGTCGCAACAGTCATGAGCAACTTTGGTTTGGATGAAACCATCGCAAGTCACGGTGGCAAAGTCGTGCGCACTAAAGTTGGCGACCGTTACGTGATCGAAGAAATGGTGCAGCGAAACGTGAATCTCGGCGGTGAACAAAGCGGCCATATCATATTCCGCGATTTCACCACCACGGGCGATGGCATCATCAGCGCACTGCAAATTTTGCGCATCATGCACGCTACCGGCAAACCGCTGAGCGAATTGAAAAGGTGCCTCAAGAAATATCCGCAAGCGCAACGCAATTTGAAAGTGAAAGCGAAGCCGCCCATCGAAGAACTGCGTGAGGTCGTGAAATTGCGCGACGAAGTCGAGCGAGAACTTGCTGGCAAAGGCCGCGTCCTTCTTCGTTACTCCGGGACGGAACCGAAGATCCGGCTATTGATCGAAGGCCGCGAGCTCGACAAGATCGACCAGCAAGCCAACCGAATCGCCGACGCAATTCAGAGCGCCATTGGAGCAAATTAGACCAATGTATAAACGTGCTGTCATCCTGACCGGGCCCGCGACTGGGCGGAGCGCTGACCCCACAAATGGTGATGGATCACGCAATAAAACACGGGCATCAACAGCTTCGAATGCGAGGTCCTTCGATCGCGGCCGCGACCTCAGGATGACACGCTTTATGTTCCTATGACGCTGCCCCAGGTTATCGAAGCGCTTCTCTTCAGCGCGCAAAAGCCGATTTCGACCAAAGAGATCGCCGATCTCATGAAACGGGCCAGCGAAGCCGGCGATTTTTCGTCAAACGATTTCGGAAATGTCCGCGAGGCCGAAGTCGCGGCTGCGCTCGAGCAATTGAAACTCGAATACGTTCAGGAACAGCGTGCATTTCAACTTATCGAAAAGGCCGAAGGCTGGCAGCTCGCGACCGATCCCGCTTACGCGCCATGGGTGCGCGAGCTTCATCCCGAGCCCAAGCCTGCGCGCTTGACCGCGCCCGCGCTCGAAACGCTCGCTATCATCGCCTATCGCCAGCCAATCACGCGCGCCGATGTCGAAGCGGTGCGCGGCGTGACCATCGACGGAGTTCTGCAAACATTGATGGAGCGCGGCCTCGTCAAAATTAGCGGACGCGCCGAAATTCCGGGCCGTCCGCTTCTTTACGAGACCACCCAATTTTTTCTCGACCATTTTGGTCTGCGCAACCTCGACGAGTTGCCGAACGTGGAAGAATTGCGGAAGCGCTATTTGCCGGTGGCTCCGCGCCTAGTGCCACCTGCGGCCAGCGAGCCAGCAACGCAAACATCGCCAAGCTGACGATTCCGATTGAATGACGCGGCGAAGCATCTGGTCGATCTTGGCGTCCGCTCTCGCCACATCGATAATTTTTGGCGAACCGCGATCGGCGATCGCGGCTACAGCGGATTTGCAGCCGACTGATTGCGCGCGGGCGGCGAAATATTCCGAAAGCAAACGCGGCATCTCGATGCTCGTGATGCAAAGTGGCCGAACCATCTTCGAGCATTATGGAAACGGTGGATCGGCCGATGCCCGTTGGCCGATCTTTAGCGGCACAAAAAGTTTTTGGGGAATCGCCGCGCTTGTCGCGGTCCGCGATGGATTGATTCGACTCGATGATCGCGTGGCCGACACGATCACGGAATGGAAAAGCGATCCCCGCAAGTCGCAGATCACGATTCGTCAGTTGTTGAATTTCACTGATGGGATCGAAGAAGCGTCGCGTCTGCACCGCGAATCGATCCCCGATCGCAACGCGATGGCGATTCGATTGTCGACCGTGGCTGCGCCGGGATCGGCGTTTACTTATGGGCCGAGTCATCTTCAGATTTTCTCGGAGCTGCTGCGCCGGAAACTAAACGGACGGCGGACGTCGGCCTATCTCGAGGAACAGGTGCTCAATCCGCTTGATCTCAGCGGCCTTGAATACAAGAAAGACGCGCGGGGGAATCCGTTGCTCGCGAGCGGATTTCGCCTGACCGCGCACGAGTGGTCGCGACTTGGCGAGCTCGTGCTTGGTCGTGGAAATTATCGCGGACGTCAGATTGTTCCGGAGGATTTGTTGCGGCAGGCGTTTGCCGGTTCGCGAGCTAATCCCTCTTACGGGCTGACATTTTGGTTGAATCGCGGAGCTCCGATTGCGCGCGAGATCGATGTAGAAAATATGCTCGCTCGGTCGTGGCAGCGGGAAAGTTGGGCCGACGCCTGCATTTGCAAGGATGCGCCGCCCGACATGGTCATCGGGCTGGGTTCCGGTTACCAGCGTCTCTTCATCATCCCATCAATGAACGCGCTGATCGTTCGCCAAGGTTCAAATGCAAAATTTTCGGACGCCAAATTTTTGCGAATGGCCCTCGGTCGTTCGCGTTAATAATGAAAAGCGCGGATTTGACTTGCTCGCCCGTTTCTTGAACGGTTTACGGCCTATGAAAGTGAAGCGGTTATTGGTCGCGCCGATTTTCAGCGCGCTGTTGCTGGCGAGCGGCAGCGTTTGCGCCGCCGACTCAGCTCGCGCGAGTGACGAACAGCAGCTGACCAAAATCGAAAACGATTGGGCTATTTCCTACGTGAAGCGCGACACGGCATTCCTGCAACGCATCACGTCGGGCGATTTCGCATTCGTCGGCCCGGATGGCAACATGGTGAATAAGGCCGACTACGTGAAAAGCATTACCGGCGATACGGTTTTTACGGGATTCAAGATCGACGATCTAAAAATCCGCACGTATGGCGATGCGGCCGTCGTGATCGGGCTCGCCATCATTACCGCTAAAACGAAGGGTGAAGACGAAAGCGGCCAGTATTCCTTTACCGATGTGTTCGTGAAGCAGAAGGGCGAGTGGAAAGCTGTCTCGGGACAGGTGACGCCGGTGGCGAAAGATCAAGCGACGGAGTAAATTGCTAATCTTATGAACAAGTTTGCGATTGGTTGCGGCGGTCTAGTTGTGGTTCTGCTCTTTGTTGGACTGATCATCGGGCTGTTTTTTTGGGGGACTTACAACCGGCTCGTGACACTGGATCAAGAGGTGAACAAAAAATGGGGCGACGTGCAAACGGTCTATCAGCGGCGGGCCGATTTGATTCCCAATCTTGTTAATACAGTGGCCGGAGCCGCAAATTTCGAAAAATCTACGCTCACTGAAGTTACTAATGCGCGAGCGAGCGTCGGACGCGTTCAGCTCGATCCGAACAAGGCGCCGACCGATGCTGCGCAACTCCAGCAATTTCAGCAAGCGCAGGGACAATTGGGCAATGCATTGTCGCGCTTACTCGTCGTGAGTGAGCGTTATCCAGAGCTGCGCGCCACACAGAATTTTCAAGAATTGCAGGCGCAACTCGAAGGCACGGAAAATAGAATTGCGGTCGAGCGCAATAATTTCAACGGAGCCGTGCAGGACTACAACACTACATTGAAGCGTTTCCCGACAAACTTCGTCGGAGGAATGTTTGGTTTTCAGGTGCGTCCATTTTTCGCGTCGCAGCAAGGCGCGGAAAAGGCGCCGCCGGTGAACTTCAATTTCGGCAGCCCGGTTCCGTCGCCAGTGCCGGCTGGTTCGCCGTAAATGGTAGGGACATCTCTCCGAGATGTCCGTGATATTCCTGTGCGCGAACAAAAGATAAGTCGGACGCCCCGGAGGTGCATCCCTACCTTTGTAATCGCGTTCTGGTTTATCGCGTTGGCAACGGCAACCGCTCTCCAAGCGGCGGAAGTCGTTCCGCCGAAACCCGCGGGCTACTTCAACGATTACGCCGGCGTTGTTTCAAAAGCCGCTGCGCTTCGTTTTAACGAACAACTCGCGCAATTCGAACGCGAGACCTCGAATCAAGTTATCGTCGCTGTCTTTCCGAAAATGCAGAGCGATTCGTCGATCGAGGATTACACGCAGCGGGTCGCGCAAGCGTGGGGCGTCGGGCAGAAAGATCGCCGGAATGGCGCCGTGCTTTTCGTATTCGCACAAGATCACAAGATGTACATCCAGGTTGGTTATGGGCTGGAGGGCTCACTCCCCGATATCACGGCATTCGACATCACCGAGTATCAAATCAAACCGCGTTTCCGGGCGAACGATTACGAGGGCGGACTCGCCGCCGGGATCGATTCCATCATCAAAGCGATCCGCGGAGAGTACAAAGGTTCCGGGAAAACTGCGCGCGAACGAGCGGGGACTTCGAGCGGAAAGTTTCCGTTTTCGTTTTTGTTCTTTCTCTTCGTCGCGATCATCTTTTTTGTCGTGCCCCGCTTTTCTGGTAAACGTGGGTACCGATATTCCGGATTTGGCGGCC
>CABEDS010000013.1_pt1 | contig 23917 bp, 17 predicted proteins | sample 3133001 | NCBI WGS metagenome assembly CABEDS01 (sample SAMEA5534331, study PRJEB31848) | metagenome | biome: tundra; feature: field; material: soil | place: USA | collected 2013-05 | depth 0.15 m
CGTCAAACAGGCCCACCCGGAAAGCCACTCCCGCCCGATGACCACTCGCTGGGCGCAAACGGATAACCGGCGACCAGATCGGCGAGGGTGACGCGCCTCCGTCGCGCCGAAAGCGGCGGACAAATAACGCGACCGGGCCAGCGCCAGCAATCTTCTCGCCGAGCGACGCGCTCGGGTTTAATTCGACATCTGGGCCATCATCAGGCGTGTTGCTGGCGTCAAGGAAGAGCGGAGACAACGCGAAAAACCGTCCCGACGCCGTGATGCTAAAGGGCGAAGAAGGCGCGTTTTCCCTCAAAACCTTTCAATTCGAATTCGCCAAGCGAACGCGCCGGAACGAGTTCTCCCAGCTTCGCGTGCGCCGTTTCGCTCAGGCCGCAAGGTTCGCCTAACGAGCCTGCCAGTTTTTCCAGGCGGAAGATCAAATTCACTTCGCCTCCCATCAAGCTTTCCTCGCCCATCGATGCGATGCCGCCGATCGCAACTGGTCCGAAATGCACCACGACGCGGAAATCAGGCGCGCCTTTCTGCTGGAATTCTTTGAGCACGGAGATCACCGCCACGATTTCTTCCGGAGTCGTCGCGGCGTCGGGCCAATAGGCAAGAAAACCATCGCCCAGATATTTATTAATAATGCCGTGATGGTTCTCGATGATCTCCTTGCAAGTGAAAATCCACGCTCCGAGAAGAACGTCCAAGTCCTCGCTCTGCATGCTGTGGCTGAGCGGCGTAAAATTGCGAATGTCCGCGACGAGAAGCCAGCAAGGAATATTCTCGATTTCCCGCAACGTTCGTTGCGTCACCACCGTTTTGTATTCGTCTGAAATCGCGAGCGGCTGACGGAATTTGAAAACCTCAGCTCCGATTGTGATTTGATCGCCGTCGCTCAGTCGAACCGGGCAATGAATCCGTCGCTTGTTTAAAAAAGTTCCGTTGCTGCTGCCGAAATCTATCAGCCAAGGTTCGCCGATATCTTGCAGATGAATGAGCGCGTGTCGGCGCGACACTTTCGACGATTCCAACACGATCGTGTTGGCGGCGATTCGTCCAAGCGAACAACTGCCCTGGATCGAATGGCGTTTGCCATCGGCCGCTTCCAGCCAGGCACCTTCCTCTTGGGATGCGTCCACGCAGAAACGTTCTACCAAAAAGTCATGGTGAACGCAAAGTGTCTGCGATGGCGGGGCGAGCCCCGCGCGAATCCGAAGAGGCGTGGCAGGAGCTCCGCCCTCCAGCTTTAAACTTCCTTCCCATCTTAATGACGTATACTTTGTCAACGTGACTAACGAACGCGCGAGCGATGTCGCAGGGGCGACGTCGCGAGAGTTCGTCAGCGGACAAAAAGTCTTTGGCCGCTACACGCTGGTCAAGATCCTAGGGCGAGGCGGGATGGGAATTGTCTGGCTGGCGCGCGATGAAGAACTGGAACGCGATGTCGCGCTCAAATTTCTACCCGACCTGATGATTCAAGATCGTGCGGTGTTTGATCAGCTCAAGCGTGAGACAAAGCGCTGCCTCGAACTGACTCATCCCCATATCGTTCGGATTCACGACTTCGTGCGCGACGAACGCTCCGGCTGCATTTCGATGGAATATGTCGATGGTGAGACACTCGCAAGTTTGCGCTGCCAGAAGGAACAGAAGGTGTTTGAACCGTTGGAGCTGATCGCATGGATTGGCCAGCTTTGCGACGCACTTGATTACGCGCACAATCGGGCGCGCATCATTCATCGCGATCTGAAACCGGCGAACTTGATGGTAAATCAGCGCGGCGATCTGAAGGTATCTGATTTCGGGATCGCGCGGAGCGTGGGAGATTCGACGAGCATGGTGACCATGGCGGGCGACAGAAGTGGCACTCTCTCTTACATGAGTCCCCAACAGCTCGGCGGCGAGCGCGGCACACATCTCGATGACATCTACTCGCTGGGCGCAAGCGTCTACGAATTGCTTACGAGCAAGCCGCCCTTTTATTCGGGCAACATCGATCGGCAAATTCACGAGCGAGTTGCTCCTTCGATGAGGGAGCGGCGGAAAGAATTGGACATCGAGCCGACGTTGGTTCCGCAGGTTTGGGAAGATGCGGTCGCAGTTTGTCTGGCAAAGGACCCGTCGCGGCGTCCGCAATCGGCCGCGGAGGTTGTGCAACGGCTGCAGCTTGCCCCAGTGCAGACAAGAACAAAGAGGCCTCCTGGCAAGAGCTCAAACAGGAAAGCGCTGCTTGTCGGTGGCATCGCGACGCTCTCCGTTCTCGCGCTTGCTGGCTTGTACTTCGGAGTGTTGAAGCGGCAAGCCAAACCGGTATCACAGGCGGCAGTGATTCCGGAAAAATCGATCGCTGTCTTACCCTTCGAAAACCGGAGCGAAGAGAAAGCCAACGCCTACTTTGCCGACGGCATCCAGGACGAAATTCTGACGCGCTTATCCAAGATCGCCGATTTGAAGGTCATCTCGCGTACATCCACGCAGCCTTACAAGAGCGCGCCTGAAAACCTGTCCAACATCGCCAGGCAACTTGGCGTTGCCCACATCCTGGAAGGAAGCGTGCAGAAGAGCGGCGACGCCGTGCGCGTCAACGTGCAGCTGATCAGAGCAGCCAATGATTCCCATGTTTGGGCCGATACGTTCGATCGCAAATTGACCGACATCTTTTCGGTCGAAAGTGAGGTTGCCAAAGCCATCGCGGACCAGTTGCGAGCGCACCTCAGCGGTCAGGAAGAGCAAGTCATCGCCGCCAAACCGACGGACAATCCTGAGGCTTACGATGCCTACCTGCGTGGCCTGGCTTATACTCTGAAAGCGGGAGGAGTCACACCCGCCAACTCTCTTGGCGCCCAGAAATATCTTAGGGAAGCGGTGCGCCTGGACCCGAAGTTCGCCCTTGGTTGGGCGCTTCTGTCATTCGTGGAATCGCGTGGGTACATCACAGCGGCTCTTCAACCAACGGTCGCGCTGCGTGACGAGGCACGGCAGGCAGCCGAAGCCGCGCTCACTCTTCAGCCCAACCTTGGCGAGGCACTGTATGCCAAGGGATATTACCACTACGCCTGCCCGAAGGATTACGACACCGCAATGCGCTACTTTGAGCAAGCACGTCAGCTCCTACCGAATGGCAGCCGGATTCCTGAATCGCTGGCCTATGTCGCGCGGAGGCGGGGCGAGTGGGACCGGAGCGAGTCGTACTTCAACGAAGCCGAGCGGCTCGACCCGCGCAACGTTAATCTTCTCAGACAGCATGCAGCATCCCACATTGCACTCCGCCGCTTCCCTGAGGCGTTGCGGAAGCTTGACCAGGTTCTAAATATTACGCCGGACGACGTCGATACCCTTGCGCAAAAGGCGGGTATCGCGCAAGCCCAGGGCGACCTACCGCGTGCTTCGGCGCTCCTCGCTCCGCTCCAGCCAGCGGCCGATGACCCCGGCCCGTTGGCGGCGCAAGCTTACCAAGCGATCCTGGAGCACCGCCCTGCACAAATCATCCCTCGGCTAAAGGAAATACTTGCTAAGCCTGATCCAGCGTTGGGTTATTTTAATGGCGAACTGCGCTTTTGGTTGGGCTGGGCGCAAGAAGTTGCCGGCGACCATGCCGCCGCCCAAGAAAGTTGGCGACAGGCGCGCAGCGAACTGGAATCTTTCCTCAAAGAACAGCCAGAAAATTATAGTCTCATCGGAGTTCTCGCGCTGACCAATATGGGCCTCGGTGACAAAGCCGCCGCGTTGGCTCTGTCGGAACGGGCCACAGCCGCGATCCCCATCGAGAAAGACGCCTTGGTTGGTCCCCTTCCGATCGAGATCCTCGCCCGAGTGGCGGCGCAGATAGGAGAGCACGACCGGGCTATCGCCGCTTTACAAAAACTACTCTCGATACCGTATGCGGGCCCACTGCCTGAGAACATGCCGCTCACTCCTGCGCTGCTCCGGCTCGACCCAATGTTCGATCCGCTCCGGAATGATCTGCGCTTCCAAAAACTCGCATTGAGCGCGCCGAGACCGGCGAAAAAATAACGCGATGAGTTGAGCGCCAGCAAACCTCGCCGGAGGACGGAGTCAGGCTTAATTCGACAGCTGGGCCATCATCAACTGGCGCCCGGTAGCCGGGATGCAGGGGCGTAATTGCCCATTACCGGGCGGGCCACCCTTTCCGTTCCGCTGAACGAGGTCGGGACGTGACGACATTTTCCGGAGTTGGTATCCATTGTTGATTCTATCTCTTTTCTAAATAAGTGCCCAAGAGGGTTCGGCACAAAAAGGCTCAAGGTAACAAGAAGACTTCGGACCAGAAGGTTGGAGGTTCGAATCCCTCCAGGTACGCGATTTTTTCTCTGACGGCGTTGCCCGAATTTGGTAGCAATCGGGCGTGAAGTTTTCCGCCGGTCGCTCCGAACTCGATTCGATGATCGTCGAGATCGAGCTCACGCTCGTCAGCATCATCCAAGGCGTCGCATTTACCTTTCTAATCGAAAACGCGCGGCGCGTGATGTCGATCAAGCAAATCGTGTTCTGGCCCTACGTCGCGGCCGGATTGCTCGTGATCCTGGTTTTCTGGTCCCGCTCAGTCTTGCACATCATCACCTTGATCCGATGGCCGCTTGAATTTCGGGCACAATTTTCTCTACATCGCCTGCGCGCTCTTCGCGCGACTAAGAGATCCCCAGGGTTGGTTTGTGTTCGGCGCGATTTATTCGGCGATCGGATGGGCGCTCTTCGCCTATGACCTGCGGTTGCTGCGCGCGCGCGAACAGGACAGCCCGGGCGTCGCCAGCAACCACCTCTATGCATTGGTGACGCGAGATCAGTTGCGGAATGTCCGCATTCTTCTCCCCGCCGTTGTTTGCTTGAACGTCGCCTGCGCAGTCTGCATCCACGTTCGTCCCGAATTTTTTCTCGCGCATAACGCACATGTCTGGCTCGGCATCGGTCAGTTGCTCGTTTTCTCCATCTATTTGCTTTATGTCGTGCGCTTTTTCGCACAGCTCGCGCCGCTAATCGTGGAAGCCCGCCGCGAATGGCGCGAGCACGCCGGCGAGTAACTGCTTTCTTCGCTAGATAGGGCGACCGAAGCGGCGGATTTGGCCAGCGAGACGCGACGAACTATTCGACCCAATCTTATACCGCGTAAAATCGATTACGGTCGAGGCGCGTCTCCGCCAAGTGAATCGAAATAAAGCAGCACAAACGCGATCCCAAGCAAAGGGTGCACGACCGCTTGCAATAAACCGAGTACAAGACGCAGCAAGTCCAATCCCGCCGGCTTTGAGTTCGCGCTCAGCGATTGCAACAATGCCTGCGGATCTTGCGCTGTCATCGCTTCATGAAAATAACTCTGCATCATCGACCACTCCGGCCCGATGCTAAGCACGAGAACAAAGCCAAACCACAACGAGGCCAAAAAAGTTCCCCGCCATGACGGACGTTGAAACCACGGAAGATTGCGCCCGCTCCGCGCGAGTTCTTTGCTCCGACGCAACACGCCCGGAATATCCGATTGCGCGAGGACAGAGAATTGCTGCCAAAACAGAACGTTAATGAACCAGCGTCCGAACATCCAAACTTGCAATGCGAGCAGGGCCAGCGCGAGCAAGATCGTCAACAACGAGGCACCGACGAGAACCATGAGAAGGATGCCAAGCGCCAAGACCAATAACAAGAAGAACACGCCGTAAACCAAAAAACAAAGCAGCGCCACTCGCGGCCAAGACCTGAGTGCGCGCTGGAAAAGATCGAACATCGCGATCGGCCGATCGGCGGACAGTTCGCTCGTGAGAATCTGAATCCCGGCGATGTACACCGGCCACGCGGCCAGGCTTAACAGCAGCATCCCGAGGTTAAACATCGCCGCCAGTAAGGTCTGGAAATCCATTTCAGTGTTCGGAGAAGCCAAAGCTGTGCTGCTCAATTGCGCGCAAATGGATGGGACCACCACAATTGCCGTCAGACCCAGAAACTGCAGAAATCCTTTGCGATAAATCCGCAGGGTCTTGGCCAAGATTTCGGAGAAAGACTGGCGCCGGCCGACGCTTTCGGCGCTCGAAGTCGGCACCGGCGGCGGGAAAAGACCCGGAATTTTATCGGCGCTCGTCCAGAGATCGGAATCGACCGGACACACTTCATTCGCGGGAAGCACGCGGCCTTCGTTTTTCCATTCCTGCAGAGTTTCGAAATCGACAGGGCCGTATTCCCTGCCCTGCACACGAACGATCCATTCTTCCGGCATGCCGTGACTTAATCGCGATTCGGGAAAAAAACTAGCGCCTGGCAGTGCAGGAGAGGACAGGATTTTCGAAACGCGGGTTGCAGCTTCAGTTTTGAAATCCTTACAATCCAGTTAATCCTGTCTCCTTAAATGAAGTTGCTTCTCATCGACGGCCACTACTACGTCTATCGCTCCTTCTTTGCGATCCAGAATCTTTCCAATTCCAGGGGAGAACCGACCAATGCGATTTTTGGATTCACCAAGACGCTGCGATTGATGCTCAAACATTTGCAGCCGGAACTAGGCGCCGTCTTTTGGGATGAAGGTTTGCCGCAGAAACGGATGGAGTTGCAGCCCGCTTACAAAGAGACGCGCAAGGAAATGCCGCAGCCGATGATTCCGCAGCTCGATTTCATTCGGAAGCTAACTCCGTTGCTCGGTTTCAAGAACATCTCGCTCCCGAACACGGAAGCAGACGACCTGATGGGTTGCTACACCCTCGCCGCCGGCCAGCGCAAAATCGACGTCGTGCTCGCGACGAACGACAAGGACTTGTTCCAGCTCGTCGGCCCCTGCGTGAAGGTTTATACCACGGCCAAAGCCGATCTCGCGTCGCCGAAAGACGCGTTCGCGCTTCTCGGCGAAGCGGAAGTAACCGCCAAATGGGACATCGAACCAAAATTCATCGGCGATGTTCTCGCGATTGCCGGCGATTCGGTCGATAACATCCCGGGCGTAGGTATTGGCCGGAAAACGGCCGCCGCGCTGCTGCGCGAACACGGCGGATTGGATTCCCTGCTCGCCAACATCGACCAGGTGAAGAGTCAGCGCACGCGCGAGAAGCTGCTCAACGCCCGCGATCAAATCCTGCAAAACCGGAAAATGGTCGAACTCGATTGCGACACGAAGTTGCCGGTGCCGATCGACGATCTCCGCATAAAGCCGGATTATCCCCCGCTCATTACCGCTTTGGAAAAGTGCGAATTCAAATCGCTTCTGCAGGAAGTCCGGGAAGAGGCCGGACGCGCCGGCACGGGAATTCAATCGGAACTTGGCCTGTAGCGCGGTCTCCGACCGTCGCATCTATGAGTCTGGGCCGCCTCCCATCGGCAGAGAGACCACAGATACAAGATTTTCTCGTAAATAATTCGAACGGGCTTGGCATCCCACTGTCCAAATCATCAGGTTAAGGCGATTCGGGTAGTTGCACGTTTTCCGTATTTGTTGTTTCTCCTTGCGTGCGCTGCCCGAATCTTTTTTTTGCGGAATTCCGGCGGCCTAACTGCGATGTTGCCAGTCTGCGCCCCGTGTGATGTTTTCATAGGCGCGGCTTCCTATGAACGGCAACGACAATGCGTTTGGAATACGAGGCTTCCTCGTGGACGCCCCCGAATTTGGCGGGCTGCGGGGCAGTCGCAATGGCGCCATTATCGTTGAGAACGGCCGGATTCTGGCCGTGGGCGATTACGATAATCTGCGCCGTCTGCCTCAACCCCACCCCGTCAATTGGATCGATCGTGGCGCGGTCGCGATCTTCCCCGGGCTGATCGATTGCCATACGCACCTGCCGCAGTATTCCGCGGTCGCACGCGGCGAGAGTGAACTTCTTCCCTGGTTGCGCCAGAACATTTTCCCGGTCGAACGCGATTTCACCGGACCGAAGGCGCGTGAAGAAGCGCCGCAATTTTTCCACGCGCTCGCGCAAAATGGCACCACCACCGCGATGGTTTATGCCGCGATTTACGAAGACAGTTGCGAAATCGGTTTCGAAGCCGCCAAGGAAAGCGGGCTGCGCGTCATCCTTGGGAAAATGATGATGGATGTCGGCTCCTACGGCCAGTTGCAGCCGAAAAAAGTGTTGTCGGTTTCGTTGCTGGAAAGCGAACGGCTTTGCCGCAAATGGCATCGCTCCGAGGATGGCCGGCTGGAATACGCATTCAGTCCGCGGTTCGCCGTCACCTGCTCGGAAAAAATGATGCGCAGCGCGGCTGAACTGGCCGCGCGATTCGAAGCTTATCTTCAAACGCATCTCGCCGAAAACCGCGAGGAGATCGAAAAAGTTCATCACCTCTTCATGTCGGCCCGGGACTACACGCACGTTTACGAAACGTGTGGAATGCTGACGCCCAGAACCGTGCTCGGCCACTGCATTCATCTTAATCCGCGCGAGATCGCGGCCATCGCGGCGGCGCAATCCAGCGTCGCGCATTGCCCGAGCTCGAATCTTTTTCTCGGCAGCGGTTTGATAAAACTCGACCAGCTTTTGAAAGCCGGCATCGCCGTCGGTCTCGGTTCCGACGTAGCGGCTGGGCCTGAGCTCAATATGTGGCAGGTGATGCGCGCCGCCATCGAAGTGCAAAAAGCGCGGAGTGCTTACGAACCGAATCTGCGTCCGATACGCGCGAGCGAAGCGTTTTATCTCGGCACGCAAGGCGGCGCGCGCGCACTCGGCAAAGCCAAAATCATCGGGACGCTCGATGCCGGAAAGGAAGCAGACTTTGTCGTTGTCGATCTTGCGGCGCTGCTTCCCTATCAAAAAGATCGCCATTCGCTCAACGCGCTGTCTCCGGAAGACGTGCTCGCGCTTTGCATTTATCGCGGCGGTCCACATTCCACTTTGGAAACATACGTGCGCGGCCGATGCGTTTACCGCGCCGAACGAATCGCATGAGTGATCCCGTTCACGATCCGATTGCGATCGCGCTGCAAGAGGACATTGGTGAAGGCGATATCACCACGGAATCTTTTGTGGACGCCAGCGCCGTGGCTTCGGCAAAAATTGTGGCGCGCGAAAAAGCGATCGTCGCCGGAGCGAACACAGCCACGGAAGTTTTTCATCGGGTTGATAGCGCGACGCGCGTTCAGGTAATTCGCAACGACGGTTCCGAAATCGATGCCGGCGACACGATCATCGAGATTCACGGCCTGGCCTGGTCGATCCTTAAAGCGGAGCGGGTCGCGCTGAATTTTCTCCAGCGCTTGTGCGGAATCGCCACGCTCACCCGGCAATTTGTCGACGCGGTGGGTGAGCATCCCGCGAAAATCCTCGATACGCGAAAGACCACTCCAGGGCTTCGCGCTCTGGAGAAAGCGGCGGTCGTCGCTGGCGGAGGCCAGAACCATCGCTTCGGGCTCTACGACATGGTGCTTGTGAAAGACAATCACTTGGTGGCGGATGTCGGAATGAAAGCGCTCGCCGAAACAATTCGGCGCATCCGTGAGAAGCGGCCGGACGTTCGGATAGAAGTCGAGGCCGACAATCTCGAGCAAGTTCGCGCGTTTGTGGAAATGGGCGATATCGATCTTGTCCTACTCGATAACATGAAGCCGGCGCAAATTCGTGAAGCGCTCGCGCTGGGAAAAAACAGAATGAAATTTGAAGCGAGTGGCGGCGTTACCTTGAAAAACGTCCGGCGCATTGCCGCCACCGGCGTCGATTACATCTCGGTCGGTGCGCTCACACATTCGGCGCGCGCGATCGATCTTTCGCTGGAACTGACGCATGCCGGCACTTGACGCAGCAAAACTGCGCAGCGCGCTCGCTGATTACAGCATCGGCCGCGAAATCGTTGTTCTCGAAGAAGCAACTTCGACGAACGATTTCATTCTACAAATGGTGAGTCCCTCAACGCCCGAAGGCTTGGTCGTTTTCGCGGAGCATCAAACCGCCGGCCGCGGACAACGCGGCAACCATTGGGAGTCTGTGAGGCACAAAGGCCTTTGGCTTTCGATTCTTCTCCGGCCGAAGATCGAAATCGGTGAATCGGCGCGACTCACTGCGTGGACAGCGGAAACAGTTGCCAGCACCATCCAGGAACAATTTTCCCTGACCGCGAACGTTAAACCGCCCAATGACGTTTATGTCGATGGGCGAAAAGTGGCGGGCGTGCTTGTAGAAATGCGCGCGCAAAAGAACGCGCCGCACTTGGCGATTGCCGGAATTGGAATCAACGTGAACCATGCGCCGGAAGATTTTTCCGGCGAGATTCGATCTCGCGCCACCTCTCTGGCTATGGCGGCCAATCGCCAAGTGAATCGCGAGGAATTTGCCACCGCGCTTCTGCGTAATTTGGACCGGACTTATTGCGCGTCGTTCGGCTTATAGCTTTGCAGCGCGCGCAGCTTCTCGATCGCGCGGCCACTGTCGATCTGCTCTCTGGCCAGCGCGATTCCCTCGTTCATATCGCGCGCAATCCCGGCCACGACAAAGCCGCCTCCTGCGTTTGCCACCGCCATTTCGCGTTTCGCGCCTGTTATTTTTCCGGAAAGAACTCCTTCTAATGTAGCCGCATTCTCCAAGGCGGTTCCGCCAAGCAATTCTTCTATCCGGGCACGCGGCACGCCTAGCCACTGCGTATCGAGAATGGCGGAGGTTATTTTTCCATCTTGCAACTCGGCGATCGTGGTCGCGCCGCAGATGGAAATGTCGTCTATCCCGTTGGTATTTTCGGCCAGGCCGTGCACGATCCAGGCCCGTTCGCGGCCGAGCCGGCGCAATACGTCGGCGAAAAGGGTCGTCAATCGCGGCGCGAACACGCCAATCAATTGCCGTGGCGGACGCACCGGATTCAAGAGAGGCCCGAGCAAACTGAAAATCGTGCGGGAGTTTTGCCGGGTTAGCCGTTCCCGCATCTTCGCAATCTCGCGGAACGCGGGTTGATATTGCCGCGCAAAAACAAAGCCAAGCCCGAAGCGTTGCGCGCACTCCTTCAGTTCCTCGGGCGCGAGGTGAATAGGAACGCCAAGTTCTTCCAGAACATCCGCGCTGCCACACGATGAAGTAACGCCACGGTTCCCGTGCTTAAGCACAACGGCGCCGCCCGCCGCCAGAACAAACATGATTGTGGTCGAGACATTAAAGAGATTGAGGCCGTCCCCTCCCGTGCCGCACACATCGATCATCGGGCCGGGCAATTTGGCGGGATCAATCTTCGGATCGTCCGCGCGTTCCATGAAAAGCTCGACGAAACACGTGACTTCTTCAGCAGTTTCTCCTTTATCGTGAAGCGCCGCCAGAAAATCAGCCTTCAATTCGTCCGGGACCGCATCGGAAAGCAGCACGGGAACGAGGTAGCTGATATCTCCGTCAGTGAGGTCGCCGCCGTTGTGCAATTTGTCGATCAACGTTTTCACGATGAAAAAATCGCGTTCACGCGGCTTGAGGATTCATCTCGCGCAACCAATCGCGATAAATTTGCGGCGAAATTTCCGACGGCTTGATCTCGCTGCGGCCGCCCCAAAAAACATTCGTGTAGGAAACCGGAATGCCGCTCGATTGAAGATGTCGATCCATCGCCGCTTTGTGTTCGAGCAACAGTTGTTTGTCCGTGCCGTGCGCAACCGCCATGATGTTTACGTTCTTAAATTCCGGACCGGCTTCGCGCCAGTAGCAATGAGTCAAGATATGATGCCGGCCCACTTCGCCGCCCACTTCAATTTCGCGGCCGGCCGGAATCGCCCAATGGAAAAGCGCGTTGAATCGCGTAACGCGCACGCCGGCGGCGGAAGGTTTTACGTGCTCGAGGAAAGTTGAAAAACGGCCGATGATTTTTCGCGCGCTCAAATTTTCAGCCACTCGATAAAATTCGTCGAGCGTAACGCCTGCTTCACGCGCGCGCGCTGCCCAAGGCGTTGGTTGAATTTCTTCCGGCGTGAATTCCCGTTTAAGCATGAGCAAAACTTTCCATTCGTCTTCACTCAGATCGACAGCTTGCACGGGAATCATTTTCGCGGGTACGTTCGCTTTGCTTCCTGGTTCAATCGTTTTGCGCCGAACGTGGCCGACCCCGAGCGTGAAAATTCCTTTGGCCGGCATGAGCCGAAAATGTTCCGCGCCGACCTTTTTCGCGAGCAGTTCGCCGTGTTGCTGGAGCGAAAATCCGCGCGGCACTTTCAACGTCGTCCAAAGTTTGTAATCCGATCCCGCCGTCGCCGTGTCGGTCGAGCGCAACACCACGTGACCGGAAAACGGGTCGTGCTGAAACATCCAATCGAATGCGCTGTCGATCTTGTCCGCCGGCACTTTCCACGCGACCAGCGCGCCATCGGCCAGATTGGTCGCGAGCAATGTCTGGCGGATACGCCGGATCGTTCCCGCGCGCAGCATGGCCGCGATGCGCGCCATGACCAGATCGACATCTACATCCGAGCGTCGCGCGATCTCCGCGAACGGTTCGCTGACGAAGCCTTCGATCTTGTCCTCGGAGATCGCCAGAATCTTCGCATTGATCGGATCGTCGTGTTCGACCGGCAGCATGTTTCTAAGTAACGCAATCGCGTGAGATTATCCAAGTCCTAGCTCAGAATTCGAAATTGGACGTTCGGCGTTGGGCGTTCGACGTTTTCTTCAAATTACATGATCAAGGCCATCTTTTTCGATGCCGTCGGGACGCTTTTTTACCTCACGAAGGGCGTTGGTGATCATTATGCGCTCGTTGCGGATGAGGTTGGTCTGAAACTCGATCCCGCCGCACTTGATCGCGCATTCTTCGCCGCTTGGGAAAAAATGCCATCCCGCGGCGCGATCGACGGCCCGCGCGAAAATGACGATAAAGATTGGTGGCGCGAACTGGTCGATCTTGTTCTCAATGATGTCGCGCCCTCATTGAATGAACTCGACCGCGACAACTTTTTCGAGATCGCCTACGAACATTTCGCCGAAGCCGGTGTGTGGGAAGCGTATCCGGAAGTCGCGGAAGTTCTGGAGAAGTTGGAGCCGCGATTTCAGCTCGCCGTCGTTTCCAATTTCGACGGACGCTTGCGCCTGATTCTCGAGCACCTCGGCATCTCGAAGTTCTTCAAGTATGTCTTTGTCTCCAGCGAAATCGGTGCGGACAAACCGGACCCGGAAATTTTTCGACGCGCGCTGAAATTTAGCGGTTTCGCAGCCGATCAGGTTCTGCACGCCGGCGACGATCCAGAGCGCGATTGGAAAGCAGCGACCGCTGCGGGATTGTCGATCTTCAAGCTGGATCGGCCGAAGAATTCCCTACGCGATCTGGTCGCTAAACTGTAGCGGCGGTCTATGACCGCCGAGTGTTGAGTTTCGGCGCTCGCAGAGGTCCGCTACAACCGGAGAATCTTGCAGCGAGGTTTGAACTGGATTACAAACCTTCCTCGCATGCGGGTTGGTAGCTCAATGGTAGAGCAGCGCCCTTTTAAGGCGTTGGTTCCGGGTTCAAGTCCCGGCCAACCCAAGCCCTCTGAAAGTAGATTTTCATTCGTAAAATAAGCGTTTTCATCGCCCGCGTATACTGACGGTAAGAAACGCCAAATACCGCTAAATTGCAGTTTTTATTGGCAGTAATTGGCAGTGCCGCACGCCACGCTCAATGTGGGATGCTTTGCGAGGGCTCCCACTAGAGACTTGCGACGGCTCGCGATGCAACGTCTGATGATAATTCGCGACTTAGTTCGACCGTATTCATACCACGGCTGCAGGGCTAGATCGTAGGACAAATGTCCTATATGAAACCCTGAACCGGAGACAACCTCATGGCTAAGTGTGCACATTGCGGAAATGACTACGACAAAACGTCGAGATTTTGAGCAAGATTTGGAGCGCCTTTGCCAAATACTGCCGAGCGACGGGCAGAACGTCGCTCGATGATGAGCGCGTAAATTAGACACGGAACCGAAATTAAAATCAGAGCTGAAAGGAATGTTTGTATGAAGAAATTACTAATCGGAACGTCTGCTGCCGGCGCTTTCCTTGCTGTTGTTAATGCCGCACTTGCCGCCGGCCACGGCGGCCACGGGGGCGGATTTGCGGGAAGTCCAGGTGCGGGTGGAGGACGTGCTTATACAGCAATAGCGCCGCGTTTTCCCGGAGTAGGTGCAGAACACTTTGCCGGTAGGCCTTACGGCGTCTTTCCAAGAGGCGGAATTACTCGGTATCCTTCAACAGGGATATCTTCGCGACCGAATATCACGACCGGCAAGCAGCCCAGCCAACGCCTGGGCGGCTGGTCGCACAACAAGCAGACGGGCAAAAGCAGGCTCGATCCTCAGACGGCGGCGAAATTGCACAATTGGAGCGGCAAACGTGACAACTCTGCCCAAGCTAACCAAGAACATCGCGAACATAAGCTTCACCATCATGATCGCGATTGGTGGCGACACCGTTGTGTATCGATCGTGTTTTTCGATGGGGGTTATTGGGGCTGGGAAGATGGCTGGTGGTTCCCGGCGTGGGGGTACGACCCTTACTATTCATATTATGCCTATGATGGTCCGATCTACGGCTACGGCGAACTACCTCCAGACCAAGTAGTGGCCGATGTACAAGGTGCGTTGCAACGGCTTGGTTATTACCAAGGCGCGATCGATGGCGTATTAGGATCGGCTACTCAGGAGGCGATCGAAAAGTACCAGCGGGACCGGCGCCTGCCGGTGACGGGTGGGATCGATCATCGAACGTTAGCGTCTATGGGATTCACGCAATAGCAATACATGTTCAATTGAAAGAAAGTCTTCCTAACTGCGTTATCTTGTAGCGATAGGGATTACTCCCAAATAGATCTGGGGCATAACCGACGGTTCAGCTCAAGTTCTCGTTGGCAAGAGTGATGGCGCTCTCCCCGGTGTTGAAATTGAGGAACACGAATGGCGACGCGATGAAGACCCATGAAATGTGTGTCTGAATCAAGCGCCCCCGTGGCCGGTGCGGGGACGATGACGCCGATTGCAGAAGTGCGCTTAAACGGTCGTCGCCCCATGATGAGGCTTTTATGCGGTGCGGTGAAATCGACAAAGCGGCGGCAGGATGGTAGTCGAGTTAGCTTGAGCCCTGACTTCTCGTGAGCACGGTCATTCTGGAAACCAAAACCCTGACTCGCCGCTTCGGCGCTTTTATAGCGGTTGACGCATTAACCCTTTCGGTCAACGCCGGTGAGATCTTCGGCTTGCTCGGCTCCAACGGGGCTGGCAAGACCACTACGATCAAGATGCTTACCACATTGTTGCCGCCCTCCTCGGGCGAGGCGCGTGTGGCCGGTTTCTCCATAATCACGCAAGCGGTCGGTGTTCGCCGCGCCATTGGTTATGTGCCACAGGCGGTTTCGGTGGACGGTTCGCTCACCGGTTACGAGAACCTTCTCATCTTCGCCAAACTCTACGACTTGCCACGCCGCGAACAGAAGGGGCGCATCCGGGAGGCATTGGAATTTATGGGCCTGACCGCCGACGGCGGGCGTCTTGTGAGCGAGTACTCTGGCGGCATGGTCCGCCGCCTGGAAATCGCCCTGTCCGCACTGCATCGGCCGCAGGTCCTCTTCCTCGATGAGCCGACCGTTGGGCTGGACCCGATTGCGCGCGATGCCGTTTGGAAACATCTCGTTGATCTGCGGGCTAACCACGGCACGACCCTGTTCTTCACCACCCATTATCTGGAGGAGGCGGAGAGCTATTGTGATCGCATGGCAATCATGCATCTGGGCAAGGTGGCTGCGCTCGGCACTTGCAAAGAACTCGAGGCCTCGTTTGGCGTTGGCGGCCACACGTTGAACGAGGTCTTCACTCACTATGCCGGCAGCATCCTCGATTCCGGCGGGAACTTTCGCGGCGTATCCGCCGAGCGCGCTACAGCCCAGCGACTTGGCTAGACGAACCGTATGACCGCCTCTTTCATCCAGCCTCTAACCGGATTCGTCGAGAAGACGTTCGTCATCACCGAGTTTGAGTTGCGAAAGCTGCGGCACGATTTCACGGAGCTCATCACCCGCGCCCTGCAGCCCGCGCTTTGGCTGCTTATCTTCGGGCAAGTGTTCTCCCGCAGCGGGGCGATGCACACGGGCAACATTCCCTATCTAGACTTCATCGCTCCCGGCATCCTGGCGCAAAGCGTTCTCTTCGTGGCCATTTTCTACGGCATCAATGTCATCTGGGAGCGCGACCTCGGCATTGTGCAGAAATTCCTCGCCAGCCCAACTCCGCGCGCGGCCCTTGTGCTCGGCAAAGGCTTTTCCGCTGGCATCCGCACCTTGTCGCAGACCGCCATCGTTTATTGTCTCTCGCTGCTGCTCGGAGTGAAGCTGAACTGGAGTCCGCTTGCGCTCCTCAACGTGCTGGTCACCGTCGTCCTTGCTGCAACGCTCTTCTCAACGTTTTCGCTCATCATCGCATCCATTGTGAAGACACGTGAACGATTCATGGGCGTCGGACAGGTGCTCACTATGCCCCTGTTCTTTGCCAGCAACGCCATATACCCTACCTCCATCATGCCCGGTTGGCTGAAGACCGTGTCTCATCTCAATCCGCTGACCTACGTCGTCGATGCCCTGCGCACTTTCATGCTTGCCGGCAGCCCAAGCACTTTTGGTCTGACTCACGACTATGCTGTTATCCTGCTGACCTCGGCCATCCTGGTCTTAATTGGCGCGCGCTTGTATCCCCGCCTCGCATTGTAAAGCGTAAGTTGGAAACAGTTATCATAATCAGAATACTCCAGGCCTCTTCCCTCCCCAAAATGCGATTCGAAACCAAAGCTTGTTGCACCCTGCGTTCGCCCGTAGATTTCTCGCCTAACCCCGGCGGCACGCCCTCCATTCCCAGCCGTCGGCATGCCGATGAACTCGTCCCCAAAAATCAAACTTCCCAGCAAGCCGTTGAGTGTACTTGACGTCATCAACACGCGCTGCTCCGTCCGCCGCTACGCGCCTGACAAACTCGACCGAGCCACGGTCCAGGCATTGCTGGATGCCGCGGTGCGCGCTCCCACCGCCATCCATGCGGAGCCTTGGGCTTTCGTCGTTATCCAGGACACGCAGCTGCTGCGCCAGGTATCGGACGTCGCCAAGGCGATATTCGTCGAAGAAGGGCATCATGACCTCGACCGGGGCGGGCATGCGCTGGATATGTTCCAGCAGCCCGAATTCAACATCTTCTACGACTCCAGTACGCTGATCGTCATCTGTGGCAAAGCTACAGGGCCATTCGTCGCAGCAGATTGCTGGCTCGCAGCGGAGAACCTCATGCTCGCGGCCTGCGCACTCGGGCTGGGAACCTGCGTGATCGGCTCCGCGGTGGGCGGGCTGAACACGCCGGAGCTAAAAGCGCGGCTCGGGATAACAGAGGACATGATCGCCATCGCGCCGATCATCGTCGGCGTACCGGCGTGCGCAATAATCGCTTCACCTCGCAAGCCCCCACAGGTGCTGGCCTGGAGGTGAGGCCGCCCGTGGCAAAGCGAGCGTTGGCGTCGCGTGATGAACCCGAGCACTAGGCACGGGTGGGGTGACGTAATGGACAGCAGTGCAGACCATGGCAGAATCGCGCACCGCACCGCACGTCGTACAGTCCGCTGGTTCTCCTGGATCTTCGGCTTCGCGATGCTCGCCGCGGTCATCATCGCTGCGCTCCACTTCTCGGAGGAGCGAGAGCTCGTGCGCATCGCCGAGAGGGCCCAGCCATGGTGGCTGGGCATCGCGATCATTCTGCAAGCCGGGACCTATCTGGCGCAGGGTGAAACCTGGCGCGTAGTGACTCGAGCAGCTGGAATCGCCGTGCCATCGATTGTGGCCTTTAAGCTCAGTCTCGCAAAGCTCTTCATCGACCAGGCAATCCCATCCGGCGGCATTAGTGGGACGGTCGTCGTCGCCACGGCGCTCGAGCAACGCGGGGTTTCACGCGCCGTCGTTATGGCGTCTGTGGTTGTCAACATCGTCTCGTGCTATGCCGCGTACGTCGTGACCCTTGCTCTCGCGCTGCTTATCACGGTGGTGGGAGGCCACACCAACCGGCCCATGATCGCAGCCGCGATTTTCTTCATGGTATTCAGTGCCGTGCTGATCACGATCGCCCTCTTCCTCTCGGGGCGAAAGAGCGCGCCCAAGTGGCTCGGGCGCATTCCGCTGCTCAGGAACGGGCTTTCGCTTCTCGGCGAAGCGGATCCGACGCTCGCTCGTAGCCTCCCTCTCATCTTCAGAAGCGGCTTGTTTCAACTCGCTATCGTGCTGCTCGACGCGGCGACAGTCTGGATCCTCATCCGCTCACTCGGCGAGGTGGCGTCCCCTCCAGGCGTGTTCGCGAGTTTTATGGTGTCCAGTCTGCTTCGGACCATCGGCATCGTCCCGGGAGGCCTGGGTGTATTCGAAGCAGCGTCGGTCGTGACGTTAAAGCTCGTGGGGGTTCCCATCCCCGTGGCGCTAGCGGCCACGCTGTTGTTCCGAGGGCTCAGCTTCTGGCTGCCGATGGTGCCAGGCCTCGTCTTCGCTCGCGAGGCAAGGAAGACGACATGACGGCCGAAATGCCGGTCTTGCGAACAAGGCTAAGATACCGGAGGCCGCGAGAGCAAATGCGAGATTAATTAGTTTCTTCTTCTCTCCGCCGCTCCGCTTCTGCGAAGTCCTTTCTGCGACGCCTTGAAATGCGCGCGTCCTGTTTCGCTAATGGGCTGCAGGAGAAAGTTGCGAAGCTGCGCGGGCTTGATAGCTGCTGATTGCTTCTCAGCCAGACGCAGCAACACCGCTCTAATGGTATCGGCCACGTCGCGGTCAGTGGAGATTTTGATCAACTTCGGCGCTAGTTCCGATGGCGGCTCATAAGCAGCGCTCAGCCTGTCGAGATCCTCGAGGCGGGCGTCAGAGATTTCCCCGGCAGTCGCATTTCGCGCCCTAAGTCGGTTCGCGATCGCGTGGTAATCAGCCTCCAGTTCGATCACTTGGAAAGGAAGGTGGACTTTAGCACATTCGTCGCGCAATAAATCCCGACAAGCCCGACTCGAAAACGTGGCGTCCAAAACAACACCGCCATGACTTGGGACTACGGCGAGTCCGTTTTTCAACAGATTTTGGTAAGTCTCTTTCGTCATTTGCTCAGAGTAGACCTTGCCGCGCAGCTCCGGCGCGGTCCGTATCGTCAACGGCACGCCGCTCAGCGTTTTGCGAATCTGGTCAGAGGAAAAGATCGCCCAGTCCAATTCGCTCGCGAGTTGTCTCGCGACCGTGGTTTTGCCGGTGCCAATTCGACCCATGACAACCAGGAGCAAAGGCTCCGAGCCGCTGGTCGCATATCGCAAAGCGAGACGAAAATAACGCGCCGCTCGCTTCGTGTGCTCTTCGGACTGAGCGGCTCTTTTCGAAATCGCTTGAATGCTTTCCACTTTGCCGCGCACAAACGCGCGATAACACTTGTAGAAGTTCGCCAGCTTCAGCATCGCGGGGTCATGAAATGCGTGCGCAGCATTTCGGAGAAATAGGTTGCCCAGTTCGTGCTTCCCTTCGAAATCAAAGTCCATCGCCAGAAATGCGAGATCATTCGCGATGTCGATGAAGCGGAAGCGATCGTTAAACTCGATGCAATCGAAGATAGTCGTCGCTTCCGGAGTAATATGGACGTGATCGAGGTGCAAATCGCCGTGGCAATCGCGAATCCGGTGCTGCTGAATTCGTTCCCGAAATAATCTTTGGTTCGCGGCGTAGAAGTTGTTGGTGAAGTGCCGGATCGTTTCGAGAGCAAGAGGCGAAATGGTTTTGCCGATAAATTGTTCAGCCTGGGCAAAATTTTCGTCCGTACTGATTTTCAGTTTTCCCGCCTTACCCCATTGCTCGATTTCCGGATTAGGCACTTCAGACTCGTAAAATTGCTGCAAGCAAGCGATCACTCGATTAATCTCCGTATCTCCAGCCAGGCCCTTCGCGAGCAGCTCCCTCAAGAACCAGCCGTCTGGCAGTTCTCGCATCTTCAGACTGTACTCAGCGATTTTTCCTTCTGGTGCGAAAGAAAAATTGGCTCCGCTCTTATATATAGGGACTACTTCCAAGTAGGTATCCGGGCAGAGCCGCCGGTTCAGCTCGAGCTCTCGTTGGCAAAAGTGATGGCGCTTCTCCAGCGTACTGAAATCAAGGAATGCCAAGTTCACCGGCTTTTTCACCTTGAACACAAACGGCGACGCGATGAAGACCCATGAAATATGTGTCTCAATCAAGCGCACCCTTCCGGGCCGGTGCGGATAGGATGACGCCGATTGCAGAAATGCGATCAAACGTTCATCGCCGCATGACGAAGATTTATGCGTCGCGCTCACAGTCGCCAACGTTGTAATCCTCACGTGAGCGGTTCTCTCCCCATTACGACATGCACCTCATGAGGCAACGTGTCGTCGCGCAAAGTCACCATCTTGTCGGCGACCGCGATGCCATCTACTTCCATAAAGGTGACGCCGTGGGAACAATGGTCCGGATTGTCGACCGCTATGCGATAATCGGTATTCTGATAACGATATTGCAGCCGAAAGCCCTTCCAATCTTTGGGTATGACCGGGTTGATCGTGAATGTGTTGCCGCGGCGTCGGAATCCCAAAACCTCCTCGATCCAGACGCGATATGTCCAAGCCGCCGCGCCTGTGTACCAGGTCCAGCCGCCGCGTCCGACATGGTCGGCTAACGAGTAAACGTCGCCCGCCATGATGTAAGGTTCGACCTTGTACCGTTCGCGATCCTCGTCTTCCCGGGCACGCTCGATGGGATTCAGCATTCGCAAAAGTCGCACCGCCTTGTCGCCATCTCCCCGGCGGGCGAAAGCCATGGGAACCCAGGTGGCGGCATGAGTGTATTGGCCGCCGTTTTCCCGCACACCTGGCGGATAACCTTTGATATAACCAATGTCGGCGGCGGTTTTGTCGAACGGTGGAGCGAAGAGCAAGATCAGCTTGTCGGCTTCACGAACGAGATGTTCCTCGACCGACCGCAGCGCGACCTCGACACGATGGGAGTCGCCGGCGCCGGAAATCGCGGCCCAGGTTTGCGGGAGCGAATCGATGCGGGCTTCGAGATTTTCGCTTGATCCGAGAGGCGCGCCGTCATCGAAGTATGCGCGGCGATACCACGCTCCGTCCCACGCTTGAGCGTCGACTCTTTTCGCCAACTCGGCGGAGCGGGCGCGGCAGGCTTGCGCTTCCTCGCCCAGCTCGCGCAGGGTGAGCAGTTCCGCGAAATCTCCCAGCACACAAATCTCAAACCAGGCGAGCCAGACACTCTCGCCTTTGCCGCCCAGTCCTACGCGGTTGAGACCGTCGTTCCAATCGCCTCCTCCGATAAGCGGCAATCCGTGCGGACCAGCCGTGGCGGCGTGCGCGAGGGCGCGCCGGCAATGTTCCAGCAGCGAGCCTTGTGTATGAGAGACGGTCGGAACCGAAAGGCTCTCCGTTTCCTTCGGCTTAAGCTCTTTGCCTTCGAGAAATGGAATCGTTTCATCGAGAATGGCGACATCACCCGTGGTGCGGACGTAATGCGCCGTGACGAACGGAAGCCAGAGAAGATCGTCACTGATACGGGTCCGCACGCCAGCACCTGAATCGGGATGCCACCAATGCTGGACGTCGCCTTCCACGAATTGCCGCGCGGCCGCGCGCAGGATGTGGTTGCGTGCGATGTCGGGTGCGGCGTGCACGAGGGCCATAACATCTTGTAACTGGTCACGGAAGCCGTAAGCGCCGCTCGATTGATAGAGAGCCGTGCGGCCCCAGAGGCGACAACTGAGTGTCTGATAAACCAGCCAGCGGTTGAGCAGAAAAGTTGTCGAAAGTTCCGGCGTCTCCACTTCGATCGTGCTCAGGAGACGCTCCCACCAACGCTTGGTTTCTTGAAATGCGGCTTCGACGTTCACGGGATCACGGAATCGCTTCACAAGTGCGCGCGCTTTTTCCTCGTCGTCCGTCTGCCCGAGAAGAAAAGTCAACTCGGCGCTCTGTCCGGGTTCGATCTCGACCACGACCTGCACGGCGGCGCAAGGATCGAAACCGGCTCCAACATCGCCAGTCAATCGTTCGTGCTCCATCGCGGCGGGATCGCGCAGCGAGCGGTTACGCCCGATGAACACAGCGCGATCACCAGTGAACGAAGCAGGTGTTGGAGTCGAAGTGGCAAAAGTGATGCAGTCGCAAAATTCCGGGTTGTAGGAATTGCGGGCAAACAGGCACTGGCTTTGCAAATCCCATTTCGTGACCACATGCATGCCAGTTCCCTCGGGGTCGGATCCGAGAACGAGGGTGGCGTAGGAGGTGACATTCAGCTTGCGCCGGCGCGACGATCTGTTGCGCAAGCGCAGCCGCTGGAGGCGCACCGGCTGGCCGCCGGCGTCATCGACCGGCACGAAGGTGAGCAGCCGTTGTTCAATCGCGTGGCTGTTGTGTTCAAAGGTTGTGTAACCCTGGCCATGTCGCGCGCGATAAGCGTCCTTCTCCCGGATCGGTTGCGGCGTGGGCGACCAAACGACGCCTATGTCATCGTCGCGTATATATATAGCGGTTCCGGGCGGATCGGAGATCGGGTCGTTGAACCACGGCGTGAGGCGGTCGGTCTGGCTGTTGCGGCCCCAGACACATTCGGCGCCCGACTCGGAAACAAACGCGCCGAACTTCGGATTGGCCATGATGTTGATCCAGGGAAGCGGCGTTTGGCGGCCGGGACCGAGATAGATGACGAATTCCTTTCCGTCCTCGGTAAAGCCGCCAAGGCCGTTGAAATATTTCAGCTCCATGAAGGCCAGCGGCGCGGAGGGCTCTTCCTGGAATTGCCGAGCGGGCGTTAGGCGCTGCGGTTTCACGATGACGGGTGTGGTCGCGGCAAGTTGCTGGCGGAGCGTGCCGCGGGCTGCGACCAGTACCATCCGCGCAGCAGCCTGAAGCACGATCAGCTCTTCCTTCGAAATCTTCGTCGCCGAGCGAAGATAAACGCCACCGGGCTGATCCACCCCGGTCAGGTGCACCTGCGCTTCGGTCAGCTGGCGCAGGTGAGCGGTCAACGGTTCGTCATAACTCGGCGGTTCCTCGCTTACGAGGACGAGATCGACCTTCAAGCCACGCAGGTTCCAAAAGGTATACGCAGTCAACATTTCGCGCACAACTTCGATGTCGCGGAGGTGACCGATCATGATGACGACAATCGGCAGGTCGCCGGAAATGCCCAGCCGCCAGAGCGCATGCTGACCCTCGGCGCGGCGGCCGAGACGCGCGGGCGGTGGTCGCAGTTGGGCCTGCGGAAAGATAATGAGCGTCGCCAGTTGTTGAAAAGTGTGTACATCGCCTGGCCGGATGTGGAGCCGGCGCATCTCGAGTTGGGAATGGGTCCACGCGGTTTCGAATGCGCGCGCGCAAGTGTGAAACTCCGAGTAGCGCTCGACCAGTGCGACAACCGCTTCGCGCGACTCCGCCACTACCGTTACGAGCGCAAATTGAAATCGCTCGTTAGGAAGAATTGTGACGCGCCGGCGCAGGCTAAAGATCGGATCGAGTACGGCGCCGATGCTGTTCGTTAGGGTGCTGGTAATCGCTTCGGGATTTGCCGGCGTCCGCCCTCGGCCAAGGAATTGGGCGCGGTCGGTTTCGAACTCGGTCGAATCGATAAAAGAGGAGGACTCGGAGACCATGAGGTGCGCGGCCCACATCGGCTGATCGTCGGGAGCGCGGAGGCGGCGCCGGGCGACCAGCGCTTGGCAATGCGGCAGCCATTCGGTTTCGATGAAGAGTTTGTTGAAAGCAGGGTGTGCGCGATCGGTCCGGTGCGGAGCAAGCGCGAGCTCGAGGTAACTGGTCAGCTCCAGCCGGCACAATTTGCGTGAAGTATTCACCAGGGTCATCCGCCGGACTTCCGCATCGTCTTCCGCGGAGACCGCAATTTCCGTGATCGTCTCGCACGGTCCGCTCCTGCGCCGGAACTCCGCTTTGTCCGGCGTGAAACTCCAGGTGTAACGGCGCTCGGGAGTTCGGAGCGGTTGATGGGTATTGCT
>CABEDS010000015.1_pt1 | contig 23883 bp, 19 predicted proteins | sample 3133001 | NCBI WGS metagenome assembly CABEDS01 (sample SAMEA5534331, study PRJEB31848) | metagenome | biome: tundra; feature: field; material: soil | place: USA | collected 2013-05 | depth 0.15 m
CAGCCCCGAAATTAAGGCGCTGTTAACCGTTGCCCCGGTAGTAGCGTTGTATTCGCCAATCGTGCCGTCGCCCTCGTTCGCGACAAACAGATTTCCTCCGGACACCGCGATGCCCTGCGGCTGATCCAGCCCCGAAATTAAGGCGCTGTTAACCGTTGCCCCGGTAGTAGCGTTGTATTCGCCAATCGTGCCGGTGTTCTCGTTCGCGACAAACAGATTTCCTCCGGACACCGCGATGCCAGCCGGGCCATTCAACCCTGCTGAGACCAGCGAGGCGTTGACCGTCGCCCCGGTAGTAGCGTTGTATTCGCCAATCGTGTTGTTGCCACCGTTCGTCTCAAAGATTTGCCCCCGCGCGGTTCCGGGCATTGCCCAAAACGCCGCCACCGCCACGGCGGCCACAAGAGCCGGCGTGAGTTGTAGGGAAAATCGGGAGACGTTTATGGTGGGAGTTTTGCTTTTCATAGGATTATTTGGAGGCTTGTCGCGAAACCCCTCGAAACGCGTGAGTTGCTGCCTCGGAGTTTGAGGAGGAAAGGGCGGCGCGGTCAATCTAATACGTGCATCGTGCCATCTCTCACCGTGCTTTAGGCGATACGTCTTACGGTAGGGCAGGCGCTGAGCGTGTCGCTTCCAGTCACGCTGTAGAACGGGAACCTGATCGTCGCCCCAGAGAATCGTCGCTGCCATCGCGCGTATAAGACCTAACGAGAATAAGATCAGCTGCGGCTGACGAGAGCGCAAGACGGGCGTAGCGCGTGTGATAGTATGCGTTGCCGCCCGTTCGAGGACGGAAAGCGACGACTACGATCAGCCGAGCTACTAACCAATTCTTGCTAAGGTCGATTCTCCACGACGCTTCGGAGCCATCACTGCGCTTTCTTTCTCAAGAGGCGCTGGCCCGCCTTGGTCTTCAGAAACACTGCCGTCTCGATCAAGGTCCGTTGAAAGATCGCACTAGCCAGCCAAACTTCTCTCGCGCGCCGCTAATCGGCAGTTGCAGTCTTGCTCTCCTGTTCCTTCCTCTTCTCTATCTCGACGTAGTCGCGCGCGTTGTAGCCGAGATAAACCTGACGCGGGCGCGCGATCTTCTGCTCGCCGTCCAGAAGCATCTCTTCCCACTGCGCGAGCCAGCCGGATGTTCGCGGGATCGCAAACAGCACCGGGAACATGTCTACCGGCAAGCCCATCGTTTGGTAGATGATCCCCGAATAGAAGTCCACGTTCGGATACAGCTTGCGCGAGACGAAGTAATCATCCTCCAGCGCAATGCGCTCAAGCTCGAGAGCGATGTCCAGCACCGGGTTCTTGCCGGTGACTTCAAACACCTCGTCGGCGATCTGCTTGATTATTTTTGCGCGCGGGTCGTAGTTCTTGTAGACCCGGTGCCCGAATCCCATGAGCCGAACTTCGCCGTCCTTGACCTTCTTGATGTACTCGGGCACGCGGCCCTTCGAGCCTATCTCGTTTAGCATTCGAAGCACCGCTTCGTTTGCCCCGCCGTGCAGCGGGCCGTATAGCGCTGCCGCCGCGCCGGCGACCGCCGAGTAAGGATCGACGTGCGAGCTCCCGATGCTGCGCATCGCATTCGTTCCGCAGTTCTGTTCGTGATCTGCGTGCAGGATGAACAGCACATCAAGCGCATGCTCGAGCACTCGATTCGGTTTGTACTTCATCTCGGTCATCTTGAACATCATGTTCAGGAAGTTGCCGGGATAGGATAGATCGTTGTCGGGATAGTCGTAAGGCATCCCCACGCTGTGACGATACGCGAACGCTGCAAGTGTCGGCATCTTGGCTATCAGCCGGAAAATCTGATGGCGGCGCGATTCGGGATTGAAGATATCTTTCGCCTCGTTATAGAAGGTCGACAGCGCGCCGACGGTCCCGATCAGCATTCCCATCGGGTGCGCATCGTAGTGAAACCCATCCATGAACTTCTTGATTTGTTCGTGGATGAACGTGTGGTGGGTGATGTTCCACGACCAGTCTGTTAGCTGCGTAGGCGTCGGCAGCTCGCCGTGCAGAAGCAGGTAAGCAACTTCGAGATACGTGCTCTTTTCGGCAAGCTGTTCGATCGGGTAGCCGCGATAACGCAGGATGCCTTTGTCGCCGTCGATGAAGGTGACCCGGCTCTTGCACGACGCCGTATTCATGAACGCGGGGTCGTAGCTCATCAGTCCGAAGTCGTCGTCCGACACCTTGATCTTCCGAAGGTCCATCGCCCGGACGACTCCGTTCTCGATCGGAAGCTCGTATTGCTTCCCGTTTCTGTTGTCTGTGACTGTCAGCGTATTCGCACTCATACTTCCTCCCTGGCTCTTAACCACACTCCTTACAAGGGATAATTCACGGCGGTACCGGATACACTACCGCTCGGGTTCGAGCCCTGTTCCGGTCGCCGCGCACCGGCACGTTGACGAAGCAAACATTGCAGTCGCTCGGAGTGTCGTCAGCTGTGCCGAGCTGAAGCTGTGCGAGCTTCGTCGGCTGTAACTTTCGCGAAACGCCGGTTTGACCGCCGGCATTTGAGCCGAATGTCAAAAAGGTTCGGATCCCTCGGTTTCAAGGGCTTGTCCCAGGAGCCGCCTTCGCACAGCCAGCCTTCGCGTGAAGCTACGGCGCGCCAAGGAAATCAGGTCAGTTTCGGCTAAAGAAAAGCCGGATATGACAAAAAGGTACCGGACCGTGTAGGCTCCGCGGCATTTCTGTATTATAGAAAACATTCTCGACACCATTGTCATTAGGCCAGGGGAGAGTCACAGATGGACGGACCAGATCGCTGCAGCAGCTTCGAACAGCGGGATCATTGCAATGACTCCTATTACCGCAAAAATCAGCAATTCAATTCGTCTGTCGGCGTTGTTGGAGCATCGATCAGCACGAGATCGATCGCCTGCCAGCGTGCAAGTGCTTCAGATACTTACTCTACAAAACGCAAAATGATTTGCCACGATCAACACTGATGTCCGCCCCGACGGGCAAAGCCGAGAGAAGCGTTGCACTGCCGTTATGCGTAGTTGCGGTATTCCGGCTCATACATGAGCGATTGGACGTATGCGTCGAGATCATCTGGCACGGCCACACCGGCGATTCCCCTTTCACACGCAATCCGGATCACGGCTGCGGCTACGGCGCGAGAAACCGCTCGAATGTGGGTGAGGCGTGGATACAGTCGACCCTCATCTAATTCCGGCTGCGAAACCTGTTGCGCCAGTGCCCGCGCGGCCGCGAGGAACATCTCATCGGTCACCAGCCGGCTCGCGCATGCGACCACGCCCAAGCCGACGCCGGGAAAGATGTAGGCATTGTTACCCTGGCCCGGCACGAAACGGCGGCCTAATAACGACACCGGATCGAACGGGCTTCCGCTGGCAAAGATCGCGCGTCCTTCGGTCCAGCGATACGCTTCCTCGGCTGTGCATTCGACCAGGGAAGTGGGATTCGACAAAGCGAAGACGATCGGCCGGGCAGCCTGTCGGGCAGCAGCTTCGAGCACGGCACGCGAGAACACTCCCGGTTTTCCGGAAACTCCAATCAACACGCTCGGCCGCACGCTTTCGATAATTGAAACAGGGTCGGTCAGCGGCTGGTGATCCTGCGCAAAGACACGCTTGTGGGTGGAAAGATCGCTTCGGCTCTGCACGATGAGCCCCTTCGAATCCACAAACCAGCAGCGAGCGCGAGATTCGTTCTGCGGCAACCCGGCTTCGATGAGCGCCGAGACGAAAAGGTTTGCGATTCCGATGCCGGCTTCGCCCGCGCCGAAAAACAGCACTCGTTGGTCGCGTAGAGTTTCACCCGTAATGCGCAGAGCGCTGTAGATGCCCGCTAGCGCAACGGCGGCCGTGCCCTGGATGTCGTCATTAAACGTGCAGATCCGCTCCTGATATCGTTCCAACAAGCGAAAGGCGTTCTCGTTTCCAAAGTCTTCGAACTGAATCAGCAACTGCGGAAAAAGTTTGGTCGCGGCTTCGATGAACTCGTCGACTAGGGCGTCGTATTCCGGGCCGCGCAAGCGTCGCTGGCGCAGGCCGAAGTAAAGTGGATCGACCAGCAGCGTGGCGTTGTTGGTGCCAACGTCAATCGTCACCGGCAGGCACTGAGACGGATGCACGCCGGCGCAGGCCGTGTACAACATGAGTTTACCAATCGGTATGCCCATGCCGTCGCTCCCCAGATCGCCGAGGCCGAGGATCCGCTCGCCATCTGTCACCACGATCACACGCACATCTCGCGCCGGCCAGTTGCGCAATACCTCCGCCACGCGGCCCCGATCTTCCGCTGAAATGTAGAGCCCGGCCGGGCGGCGGAAAATTCGATCATATTCCTGACACGCCTCGCCGACCGTGGGCGTGTAGATGATTGGCATCATCTGCTCGATATGATCGACCAGGATGCGGTAAAATAGCGTTTGGTTTCGTCCGGCCAGCGCGATGAGCGAGATGTAGCGTTCCAACTCCGTCGGTTTGCGCGCCAGATTGCCGAGCACTCGCTCGACCTGCTCGGCTTGCGTTTGGGTGTGAGGCGGCAACAGACCGCGCAGGCCAAGCGCATCGCGTTCGGCGGCGGTGAATGCACTCCCTTTATTCAGAACCGGATCGTGGAGCAGTTGCACTCCTCGCGGGATGATCTTCTCGGGCATCTTTGTAATCGGGCAGTGAAGGGCTTCCCTAAAAATATACGGAGTCTCAGTTTCATTCACCAGAACTCAAGAGGAAGGTCGTCCAGGAAAACAATTATGGAAGTGGGATGCGTGATTGCGTGGACCGTGTAGGCTCCGCACCCCGGAATGGCCGCACTCATCCCGCTGGGAACCATCTGATTCAAAGTCAGCGGCCTGTTAGTCCTGTCCCCTTATATATATGCGACGGAAAACCGTGCCGGGATCTACCTCGTGCTACGCATTTAGCTACAGAACATGTTTTGTGCTCAACGGCACCCCCGCCTGAATCCCTACGGACAGGGATGCAAGCGAGGGCGCCATTCGGCATAAGGCCGGGGAGCCGTTGGCTGCAGCGCTGGGTTAGGCTGCAGGTGAAACACGCTGGGGTGAAACGATAATGAATCTGTCTGCCGGAGGGATACTCGCTGCCCACAACCGCTCAACCCCAAGCAGTGCAGTTGACGGTGTACACTTACTTCTTAGTAGCTGCAACTTTCCTTCTTGCCGCCCAACGAGCTTTCATGAGCTGCGAAAGTCTCCTTCTCCCGGCTGGTGTAATTGCGCCTTTCTTTCCTTTGGTCGCTTTGCCGGTCATCTTCTTGCCGCTTCTCTTCTGAGCCCAACGCGCTTTGGCAGCCGCGGACAATTTAGCGCGAGTTGCCGCCGATATCCTTTGCTTACCTCCTGCGGATGTTGAAACGGAAGACGAACTACGGAAAAGGGAAGCAAGTCGCCTTTCGAGCACATCGATCTGGCGTCGTATTCCGACTGCTTCTTCCAAAGATTTGAGTGTTGGGTTCATCCGGCTGTGGATAGCACGATAAGCTTTCAGCAACCACGTTTTTTTTGATTCCTCTTACGCGGAATCCCAGTTTAGCTTGTGCTCGTTTATGTAACTGGCAATCGATGGACAACCCGAACCACTGGCCTATTTGCCGGAAGGTTTCGCCCTTTCGCGGGCGTATTCCAGGTTACGATTGATTGCTCGGGAGCGAACTGAAGGTCGTCGCGTCGCAGAAGAAGATCGGGATGTTCCGCAGGTCCCGAATAGAGGCGTTGTTTTCAACTGTGTGCGCGTCGTCAAAGTGGAAGCTGTTTTGAAAATGGTTCGCATAGACTGCGAGAATGGCGATCAGCAACAGCGCGCCGCCCAGACCCGCTAGGGCTTTTCCCCGAATCACATTTGCCTTGGCTTCAGACATCGAACTAGTCTGCCGCAACAGACCACGCGGACGCAACCACACGCACCCCAAGCTGTCGCACATGCCTGGAGCATAACAAAAAGCCGCCACGCGGGCGAAGCGTAACGGCTGATTGCGAAATACGGCTGTTTGTAGCTGCGCTGCTTTACTGATTGTTGACGGCCACTTGCGGCGCAGGTTTGCTCAGTTCGATCTGAGCGCTCACCTTTTGCAGGCCTGCAGTAAGCGTTTCAATTTGCTTTTGCTGGTGCGTGGCAATCGCTTGGTAGTCCTTCTGCTGTTGCGCGGAAGTTGACCGGAAGTCCTTCTGCTGCTGCGCCACGGTCGCTTCCAATTCCTCCACCTTGCGGTGCTGTTTGAGGAACTCGTTAAGCAACATCGCGTTCACGGCTTCGTAGCGGACGCTGTAAACTTTCCCGTTAGCCTCGCGCACGACTAGGTCGGGATTCACTTTTTCCACTTCCTCGGCCACAAGGCCGAACTGCGGGATGGCCTTGGGATCAAGCTCATGCTTGTAGCGGAAGGTCACTGGCTTGAGCAAAAGGATTGCTTCGCTCGCTTTGTCCATAGGCTTGATCTCGTCCTTGAAACGCTGCGAGGAGACTACCGTGCCGAGCTGGCCGGTGGTGGCATCTATCATTACTGCGGCCCCTGTAACGATTGCCCCATTGATGCCGGCGATAAAAGTGGCCGCATGGGCTTGCACAGGGAAGTGATCCTCATTGGTCACAGCCTCCGGGAAGCCGATGCGGATGGTGTTAGACTCGGCAGCAACACCGAAGTTGCCGATGTAGATGTTGTTGTCGCCTGTGGTGAGATTTTGACCGGCGTATTGGCCCAATGCGATGTTGGTGTTGCCTGTTGTACTGTTAACGAGCGCACTATCACCAACGGCCGTGTTGTAGTAGCCGGCTGTGAGGCCGATCAGCGTCCCACCACCAACGGCCGTGTTGTGGTTGCCGGTTGTGAGGTTTTGCAGCGTGTCAGCACCCAGGGATGTGTTCCAGTTGCCGGTTGTGTTGCTTGAAAGCGCAGTAGAACCATTGGCTGTGTTCGCCGACGACTATGTTATGCAAATATGTTATGCAATGCGCTGCATAGCCTAGCCTGATCTCATTTCCTCATAGGTAAAATGAGCAGTTGCGACCCTAACGGGATTCGAAACCTAACTAGCGACTTCGCGTTCCTGCGCGATTCTGCCGCAAATACGTGGTGAACTGCGCATTATATATAGAACGCGAAATTGGCCCTTTGGCAGATCCCCGCAGGATTACGCAGTTTCCGTGTCCGAATTTGTCCGAAAGTCTTTCACGCGTGCCACCAATTCCCTCACAGCGCGCGACATAGACGGGGAACCCATTGGGGCAAAAGGTACCGGAGGCTGTGCGTCTGTACCCGATTCAGTGGATATCAGTGCGCGTGGTGACCTTGTCGCGAGTTTGAATGCCCCTGCAAGACATGTTTAGTGGCTCAAACGAACAATAATTTAGAATTGCGGCAACAAAACAAACTGAAAAGCAGATTATATAAACCCATCGAGCGACTATGGATGCGCATATACATAAATAATGCTGGGAATAGTATTTGCGTTGCCCAATTCGATTGTCAGTACCTCATCTAGTCCAGCGAAGCTTTCAGTTACTGTCCATGTCGTCGCGGCAGGATCACCCGGTCTTCGTTCGTTTTGGTTACCATCTCCAGGCGTGGTGCTAGGGCCCCAAGAACTGGTAACTAAGGTAGCTCCGCCGAAATCAAACGAAATCGCGTCTATGGCTGATTGGATTGGTCCGCTGGCCGTGCCTGTCACCACAGCACTATAGCTAACGATGCTGCCGTTGTAATAACTTGGCGTCCAGGTTTGAGATGTAATCGCTAGCGAGAGCGAGGAACTGTCTGCCTGATTAAAAGTAGCAATTACTGATTTGGTCGCAGTCATGGTCAAAGTGGCGGTTCCTGTTCCTGATGCATCCCCGCTCCAACCAACAAACGTCGAACCGCTATCAGGAACGGCCGTTAAGGTAACCACCGCTCCGATGGTGTATTTCGGACCAAGTTCGTTTGGCGTAGCCGCACTAGTGGTCGCAGTAACCGTTCCAGTGCCTGTTCCTGTGTTTGTGATGTTTAATGTGAAAACTGCCTCAGACAGTACTAATTGATGACTGGCGTTTTTTGCTACCGCCTGCTTTGCAGCTTGTAATGCCACTTTAGCGCTAGCACAGGTTTGGTTCATTATTTGCTGAATCACCGCCATGGCTCCGGGCGCTGCGAATGACGTCCCAAATTGCCCATTGGGGTTGTTCATAACTGCAACATCGGGATCAGTAAACGAGAAGTTTGAAAAAGCATTGAGGTCGGTCCCCACCACCAATACATTATTTTGCAAAATAGCGGCGTAAGCCGGATTTATTCTCAATGCGCTCATCAGATTCGTGATCGGCATATGGTTATTACCAGCGCAAAGCGTAACCACTAGGTCGTCACGGTATCCAGGCGGGAGAGCGGCTATCGCATCAAGTACGACGCTCATAAAGTTGTACCACTCATCCATCAACTGTTTTTGCTGAGCCGTTGTCAGACCGTCCCACAGAACCCCGTTTAAGCTTGCACCGTACGAGGAAAGATTGATAAGAGTGCCGCTTTTCAAATATCCCCCTATGTTACCTTCAGCGACGATCTTGTTGTAGACCATATCTGCGGAGATGTTATTGTTATCGTCATTTATAAAGCTGCAGCCACGAACCGAACCGCCGTCAGCTTGTATAGTCGCTTCGACTTCTGAATCGTGAGTATCTCCACAGCCTTCCAGTATGTTAGCTCCAGGATTAGTGCAGCCTCGTATGCCAACTGGATCTGGTAACGCCCTGTTTACTCGGCTATCAGTTTTGATGGCGTTAATGAACGAGGCTTCTGACCCCACAGGTACGTGCACGAGATAATAGCCGACCACGGGAATTTCCCCCAACACTGTTCCACCGTCCGAACTAATCAATGTCTTAGCATTACTATCGTTCACAGGTACGTTGAAGAACACAATTATCTGACCCGGATATGCGAGGACACTCTTGCTTTGGCCGTTATCGGTATACGTAACTGTGGCAGGGATTGGGTAAGGCCCGGTAAAGTTGGTTGAGCCTGCGAGGAGATCGATGGTTGGTCCCAAATCGTACACTTCCACGAGAGCAACTCCGGTGGTGTTGTTCTTACCGCCTACGATCACGGTGTAGTTGCCCGGTTGCAGGGTTGCAATGATCGCAGACTCGGTTGCATTACTCGGAGCCTTCCCGCTGTTTTGGATAGCGCTAACCTGGTCGGCGGTGATGATCCCGCCAATTTGTGTGGTCTGCCAGTTGTCGTTGGTAGCAATGACACCCGTGCTGTCGTGCAATTCCAATGTCGGATCGACGAGTGCGCCCGGAACTCCGTATTGAGTTAAAGACGGACCAATCGCACGCACAATCACCGTCTTTGCTACGGTCCCTTGAATAATGAATCCACCAATCATGACGTTGGCGCCCGTCTGAACCAAGCCGCGAGTACTGATGTTGCCTAGCTGCGATGCAGTCGTGGCAGTGGTAGTTGTAGCAGTGATCGCACGGGTACTGGTATCGTCCACAAGACAAACGACGGCGAGCAACGGCAGAAGAAGCTTTTTCATGTTGGGAGTATTAAGATCGCGTAAAGCGGCAATCCCAGCGAAGGTCCAGCCTCACGGGCTCACTTCAGCCCGGCCGAAGATGCGTTGAAACGTCGGGTGACGTAATCGGCTTTGCTCTTACCACATCGCGGAAGCGAATCAACGTAGATCGGCCTTCGTTGTCAGAGATGTTTGGATTATGTCTGCACGATCCGCCGTAACGGTAAATCGTGCAGCCCGTTTGATAGTATGCGTTACCGTCCGTTCGAGGATGGGAAAGTTACAATTTCGCGCGCGGCCGGCAGCCTGACTTTCCCATCTGAGTTCATGCTCGTTGCGGCGATGAATCCCTGCCCGTGCGGATATTTTGGCGAACTGAAACGCGAATGCCGTTGCGGCCCCGTTCAAGTCCAACGCTATCGGCAGCGAATCTCGGGACCGTTGCTGGACCGAATCGATCTGCATATTGAAGTGCCGGCGGTGGAATACCGCGACGTGGCCAGCGAGCGCGTGGAAGAAAGTTCGGCTGCGATTCGCCAGCGCGTCGGTCGTGCGCGAGAACATCAACGGCACCGTCTTCAACGCGACGCGAAGACAAGTTGCAACGCGCGGATGACGACGCGGCATCTCAAGCTGCATTGCAAACTCAATCACGAATCGCAGGAGCTCGTCCGCGTGGCCATGACCGAATTGAACCTGAGCGCGCGTGCCTACGACCGTATCCTGAAAGTGTCGCGCACCATTGCCGATCTGGATAATCAGAGCGACATCTCAGCCGAGCACGTCAGCGAAGCGATCCAATATCGGACCTTCGATCGCACGCTTTGGGTGTAAGAGAAAACTTTCTCGACGCGGCGGACAGTGGAATTACACTTCGCGACGCGGTCATCGTTTAGCAACCCGATTGCCCTTAACTTCAACTCTCCTGCTCTATGCGAAAATCAGCCTGTCTAATTCTTCTGGCGCTCGGTTTCGTTCATGCTTCGGTGTCGATCTTGTGCGCAGCCGACGCATCGCCCTCGGCCAGCGTACCGCCCATGACTGATAATCCATTACTTTCCGAGAGTTCGCTACCATATCACTCGCCGCCGTTTGATAAGATCAAGGACGAGCATTACCCGCCGGCCTTTGAAAAAGGCATGGCCGATCAATTGAAGGAGGTTGAGGCGATCGCGGCGAACAAAGATAAACCGACATTTGAAAATACGATCGTGGCTTTGGAGCGTTCCGGGGAGTTGCTCGGCCGGGTCGACCGGATTTTTTCGAATCTGGCCGGAGCTAATACGAATCCCGCTTTGCAAAAGATCGAAAAGGAAATGTCGCCGAAGCTGGCCGCGCATCAGGACGCGATTCACTTAAACGGCGCGCTTTTCGCGCGGGTGCAGTCGCTTTATGACAATCGCGAAACTCTCGGACTCGATCCAGAGTCGAAATATCTCGTTGAGCGTTACTACAAAGATTTCGTGCGCGCCGGCGCGAGACTTTCGGACGCGGACAAGACGAAACTGAAAGCGATGAACGCCGAGCTGGCCGAGCTGCAAACGACGTTCGCGCAAAACGTGCTCAAGGAAAAAAACGCTGACTCCATCGTGGTCGATAATCGCGCGCAACTGGATGGTCTTTCCGAAACTGAAATCGCGGCTGCGTCGGCCGCGGCCAAGGCCGAAAAGAAGGAGGGCAAGTTTGTCATCGCCTTGCAGAACACGACCGGACAACCCGTTCTCGCTTCGTTGAAAAATCGACAACTGCGCGAGAAAATTATGAAGACTTCGCTCGTGCGAAACAGTGACGATGGAGAATACGACAACCGGAAGGTGGTCCTCCGCACTGTGACGTTGCGGGCGGAACGCGCCGCGCTCCTCGGTTACGCGAATCACGCCGCCTATCAACTCGAAGATCAAACCGCGAAGAATGTCGAGACCGTCAATAAGCTGCTCGCGCAATTAGCGCCGCCCGCGGTGGCCAATGCGCAGCGGGAAGCGGCCGATATGCAAAAGGTGATCGATCAAGAAAAAGGCGGCTTTCAACTCGCTTCGTGGGATTGGGCCTTGTACTCGGAGAAAGTCCGGCAAGCTCGTTACGCGTTCGATGAATCTGAGATCAAGCCTTACTTCGAGATCAATCACGTGCTGCTCGACGGCGTTTTCTACACCGCCAACAAACTCTACGGCATCACTTTCAAGGAGCGCCACGACATTCCGGTTTATCAACCGGACGTGCGAGTGTTCGAAGTTTTCGATAAGGACAAAAAACCACTCGCGCTTTTCCTGGCCGATTATTACGCGCGGCCATCGAAGCGCGGCGGCGCCTGGATGAATTCCTATGTGCGTGAGAGCGAATTGTTAGGCACCAAACCGGTCGTGGCCAATCACCTTAACATTCCCAAACCGGAGCCGGGCAAGCCGACGCTGCTGACCTACGACGAGGCGAGGACGATGTTTCACGAATTCGGTCACGCTCTGCATGGGATGTTTTCGCAGGTGAAGTACCCGCGTTTCAGCGGGACGAGCGTTCCGCGCGACTTTGTCGAGTATCCATCGCAAGTGAATGAGATGTGGGTGTCCTGGCCCGAGGTGTTGAAGAATTACGCGAAGCATTATCAGACCGGGAAACCGATGCCGGCTGCGCTGCTCAACAAGGTGCTCGCGGCCGAAAAGTTCGATCAAGGTTTCAAAACGACCGAGTATTTGGCGGCGACGCTGCTTGATCAAGCCTGGCACCAACTGACGCCGCAGGAAATCCCGACCGACGCGCTGGCGTTCGAAGCGGAAGCGTTGAAGAAAGCGGGCGTTGATGTCCCGACCGTTCCGCCCCGTTATCGCAGCGCGTATTTTTCGCACGCTTTCGCCGGCGGTTATTCGGCCGGCTATTACTCATATATATGGAGCGAGGTCCTAGACGCAGACACGGTGGAATGGTTTAAGCAGAACGGCGGTTTGACTCGCGCCAACGGCGACCACTTCCGCGACACACTTCTTTCCCGAGGTGGCAGCGACGACGCGATGAAACTCTTTCACAACGCGACGGGTCGCGATCCCTACATCGAACCGCTCTTGAAACGACGCGGTCTCGACAAAGCCTCCGCGGAAAAGATGCACGGCGAAGCGCCGGCATTAAAGTAAAGAACAGCCTGTCACCCCGAACGGATGTGAGGGATCTCGCAATCGAAGTTTGGATTATCTGTGGATTTTAGTGTGATCTTCTGGCTTGTGCGAGGTCCCTCGCTTCGCTCGGGATGACCGAGCTTTTGCAATCGTGGAAATCCGCGTAATTCGCGGTTGATTCCGGCGCGAGTTCTTATCTGTCGACGGCCAATCTCGACCGGCAAGAGCGCGTTCCGAATGTTCTTTTCGTCGCGCGGTGATTGACACCGTGCCGGATTCGCGGTTGAGAGTAAGCGCATGAGCAGAATCTTGGTCGCGGACGATCAGCCCGACGTTCTGGAAGCGATGCGCATTTTGCTTAAGGGCGCCGGTTATCAGATCGATGCGGTCACTTCGCTTGCTGGAATTCTCAATGCGCTGGAGAAAAAGGATTACGCGCTGCTCATGATGGATTTGAATTACACGCGCGATACGACTTCGGGACAGGAAGGTTTGGAAGTGATTCCGAAACTTCAGGAGATCGACAACACGCTTCCGATCGTGGTGATGACGGCGTGGGCCACGATCGATCTCGCGGTCGAAGCGATGAAACGCGGCGCCCGCGATTTTGTGCCCAAACCTTGGGATAACGAACGCTTGCTCACCATTGTGCGCACGCAAATCGAACTGGCCGGGGCGTTGCGTAAAGGCCGCCGGCTGGAAGCGGCGAATCAGTTACTTCGCGGCGGCGCGCCAAATCTGATCGCGGATTCGCCGGCAATGCGGCCGGTGATTGAAATGATTTCACGGGTCGCGCCGTCGGACGCAAACGTTTTGATGACCGGAGAAAACGGCACTGGCAAGGGACTGGTCGCGCAAGCACTGCACGCGCTTTCACCGCGCGGATCGCACAGCATGATCACTGTGAACATGGGCGGATTGTCCGAAGGCGTTTTTGAAAGCGAATTGTTCGGTCACGTGAAAGGTGCGTTCACCGATGCGAAGACGGACCGCGCCGGACGGTTCGAGCTCGCTGATGAAAGCACGCTTTTCATGGACGAGATCGCGAATATTCCGCTCAATCAGCAAGCGAAATTGTTGCGCATGATCGAGACCGGCGAATTCGAGCGCGTCGGGTCTTCGAAAACATTGCACGCGAACGTGCGCATTATTTCGGCGACGAATTCAAACCTGACCGAGGAGGTTGCGGCCGGCCGGTTCCGGCAGGATTTGCTTTTTCGTTTGAACACGATCGAAATCCCGCTGCCGCCTTTGCGCGATCGGCGGGAGGACATCATGGCGCTGGCGAATAGTTTTCTTCGCCAGCACGCGCAACGATATCGGAAAGAACTGGCCGGTTTCGACGAGCCGGCGCGCGAACGTCTAATGCAACATCAGTTTCCTGGAAATGTCCGCGAGCTCGATCACGTAATCGAGCGAGCAGTACTCATGGCGCAAAGTTCGCAAATTAAGGCAAGCGATCTGGGTCTGACAAGCGGTCGAGATGATTCGGGGCGATTAGAAGACATGAGCCTTGAAGAAGTGGAAGCGTTTCTCATTAAGAAAGCGCTGGCGCGCGCGAATGGAAACGCGCGTCGCGCGGCAGAAGCGCTTGGTCTCAGTCGCAGCGCGTTTTACCGCCGGCTGCAACATTATGGCTTGTAGCTGTAGAGGCAGCTGTGCCGGCTGCGGTTTGCTAAGTTTTGCGGGCGACACGCCCGCCACTACACCTGCAAATGAAGCGCCTTCCTAAAGCTCGACATCGCTTCTCGCACGAGGATCGGCTGACTTGGATCACGATGGGCGCGGTCCTCCCCGGCGCGATCGTGGCGCTCATAATTATTTGGTTTGGCGGATACACTCCAAAAATCCAGTGGACGTTAACGCTCTTGATCGTCGGTTGCGCAGCGGGTTTTATTTCGAGTGCGCGAGAACACATCGTTCGCCCGCTTCAGACGATGACGAACCTGCTCGCGGCATTGCGCGAAGGCGATTACTCGATTCGCGCACGCGGCGCTCGTGAGAACGACGCGCTCGGCGAGGCGCTGCTGGAAATCAATTCGCTCGGTGAAACTTTGCGCGTCCAGCGATTGGGAGCATTCGAAGCAACTGCTCTTTTGCGAACGATCATGGCCGAGATCGATGTCGCGGTTTTTACCTTTGATCCTGAGCATCGTTTGCGCCTGGTAAATCGAGCGGGGGAAAACCTACTTGGGCAGCCGATCGACAAATTGCTCGGTCGGCGGGCGAGCGATCTTGGTCTGGCGGCTTGCTTCGAAGCGAACGAAGACGCACCGCTTACGCTCAACTTTCCCGGCGGATCCGGCCGCTGGGGCATCCGCCGCAGCACATTTCGCGAACGCGGACTTCCACACCAGTTGCTCGTGCTCACCGATTTGAGCCGGACGCTGCGCGAAGAGGAACGCAACGCGTGGCAGCGCTTGGTTCGAGTCCTCGGCCATGAGATGAATAATTCCCTGGCGCCGATCAAATCGATCGCCGGCAGCTTGGAATCTTTGCTCCGCCGCGAACCGCCGCCGGCCGATTGGCAGGATGACGCGCGCAGCGGTTTGAAATCGATCGCCACGCGCGCCGACTCACTCAGCCGTTTTATGCAGGCGTATGCGCGGCTCGCAAAACTTCCGCCGCCACAGAAGGAGCAACTCAATCTCGGCGAGCTAATTCGCCGCGTCGCCAGTCTCGAGATGCGGTTGAGCGTCGAGGTTCGGTCCGGAGCTGAGTTGTCGATCCCGGCCGACGGCGCGCAACTTGAGCAGTTGCTCATCAACATTCTGCAGAACGCGGTGGACGCTTCGCTTGAAACAAACGGCAAGGTGTCGATCGGTTGGCGCGAAGTCGGAGACTGTGTGGAAGTTTTTGTTCAGGATGAGGGACCGGGAATCATGAACTCGACAAATTTGTTTGTCCCGTTCTTCACAACGAAGCCGACCGGCTCCGGCATTGGTCTCGCGCTCAGCCGACAGATCGCGGAAGCGCATAATGGCTCGCTTATGTTAGCGAATCGTAGCGGCCGCTCCGGCGCGGAAGCGTTGCTGCGTCTGCCGCGATAAGAAATGAGTTGTAGCGGCAGCTGTGTCAGGCGTCCCGAAAGCGGGACGATGGAATCCCAATAACGAAGCTAATCATAGGTTTTGATTTTTGGATCGGCAGTCACAACACGTTGCTCATCAGCGTATTGTGACTTTGTTTTCGACGCTGGCACGGCCTTTGCAATAGGTGCAGCGTCCCTTAAAAACTTTTGAATCCGATGACGACGCCAAATGCATCTCAAAGGAAACAACAATTACCGAGAAAGAAAATATGAAACCGACATTTGAAACAACCGATCAAAACAAGGAACGCGATTCGTTCGCGCTTCGCGCTGGTCGCCGCCTGCCGTTAACGGATTGCAATTATCATTCCGTTGCGCTCGGCGGTTACAAAAGCAACTGCGCCCGTACTGGTGCGCCATCGTTTTTGAATATCAGTCGCGACTACTTTAAGAAAGAAGCAGGCCCCAGTTTCGTGGCGGAAGCTTCAGTCTTCGCCATGATCGTGCTGATAGCGGCGTTGCCGGTGATACAGGCAATTTACGCGCTCGCGCACTTCATTCGGGCGACCGGCGGAGTTTGATCAAGGAACTGGAACGCGATGCAAAAGAGCGAAGCGAAAGCTGAAAACACAATTGTGCGGCCGGCCGGCTTCACCCCTATCCTTTCTTCCATGGATGTTGCTCGCCCGAACGTCGCCGCCAAGAAACGCAAACGGCGCATCATGATCATCGGCGCGTCGGCACTTGGATTGATTCTCGTCACTGTGGCATTGTCCCGCTTGAAACCGGCGGTGCCGAGCGTCGATCGCTCGACCGTTTGGATCGACACGGTGAAGCAGGGACCAATGGTGCGTCAGGTGCGCGGGCTCGGAACGCTGGTGCCGGAAGAGATTCGATGGATTCAGGCAAACACGGAAGGTCGCGTGGAAAAAATCATTGTTTGGCCGGGCACGCATGTGGAAGCCGACACGGTTATTTTGGAATTGAACAGTCCCGAGCTCGAGCAAAGCGCGCACGACGCCGAATTGCAGGCGACCGCGGCTGAAGCAGAACTGACCACCTTGCGAGCGACCCTGCAGCGGGAGGTTCTCGATCAACAATCAACCACGGCGCGCGTCCACTCCGAGTACGAACAGGCGAAGATGGAACGGCAAACGAACGATCAACTCGCGAAGAACGGCCTTGTTGCCGAACTCGTTTACAAGACGTCAAAGGTGAAAGAGGCCGAGCTCGTCACTCGCGATGAAATCGAGCAGAAGCGTCTCGCATTTTCGCGCGACTCGATTGAGCCGCAGATCGCGTCGAAGCAGGCGGCGGTGGATCAAGCGAAACAGCTTGCGAAGCTAAAATTGGATCAAGTCGAAGCGCTGCATGTGAAGGCCGGAATGGCTGGCGTGTTGCAACAATTGCCCGTGCAGATCGGACAGCGCGTAAAAAACGGTGACAATCTCGCGCGCGTTGCAGATCCAACGAAGCTTAAAGCGCAGGTGAAAATAGCGGAGACGCAAGCGAAAGACATTCTGATCGACCAAAAGGCAGTGATCGACACGCGTAATGGCGTCGTCAACGGCCACGTCGTTCGTGTCGATCCCGCAGTGGAGCAGGGCACGGTGACTGTTGATGTTGCCGTGGATGGCGAATTGCCGAAGGGCGCGCGTCCGGATTTGAGCGTCGACGGAACGATCGAGCTCGAGCGGCTCGACAATGTGGTTTATGTCGGCCGTCCTGCTTTCGGACAGGAAAACAATACCGTCGGAATTTTCAAACTCGTCAGCGGCAGCTCTGAAGCCGTCCGCACTCCAGTCAAACTGGGCAAGAGCTCAGTCAACACCATTGAAATCCTCAACGGCCTTCAACCGGGAGATCAGGTCATTCTCTCCGACACCAGCGCATGGGACGCGCACGAACGAATTCGCCTTAACTAAGAAAAACCAACCTATGTCTTCAACCGTAACTACCGCCGAACCCAATCGAACTGTTATGAAAAACGGATCAATACCTCTCCTTCAACTCCAAGGCGTCACGAAAGTCTTTTTGACTGACGAAGTGGAAACGCACGCGCTGGCCGGAATCCATCTCGATATCCGCAACGGCGAGTACCTCTCGATCGCCGGGCCATCTGGCTGCGGCAAGTCCACACTGCTTTCCATTCTTGGCCTTCTCGATACGCCGAGCGACGGAAGCTACGCCCTAAAGGGAACCGAGGTTGCCAATCTTTCGTTCCCAGAGAGAGCGCGGATCCGTAATCGCGAGATCGGGTTTATCTTTCAAAGCTTCAATTTGATTGGCGATCTCACGGTGTTCGAGAACGTCGAGTTGCCGCTCACTTATCGCGGAATGGCTTCAGGCGAACGCAAGACGTTTGTCACGGAAGCGCTCGAACGTGTTGGAATGGGCCACCGCGCGAAACATTTGCCGAGCCAGCTCTCCGGCGGTCAGCAACAGCGTGTCGCCGTGGCCCGCGCGTTGGCCGGCAAACCTGCGATCCTTCTCGCGGACGAACCGACCGGAAATCTCGATTCGCGCAATGGCGAAGCGGTCATGGACTTGCTCAAGGAGTTGCACGCCGCCGGCGCGACCATCTGCATGGTCACGCATGACGCGCGCTTTGCCCAGCACGCCGATCGCACGATTCACTTGTTCGACGGCCGGGTAGTGGAGGATCGTATCGCCGCTTAATCGGATCGAGATCTTATATGTAAGATCGAAATCTTATGTTGAGAGATCTCCGATATGGCGCGCGTGTTCTCTTAAAAACTCCGAGCTTCACGCTGATCGCGGTCCTGGCGCTCGCGCTCGGCATCGGCGCTTCGACGACGAACTTTTCGTCGATCAACGCGCTGTTGCTCCGGCCGATGCCGCTGATCCACGATCAGGATCGTCTCGTCTATATCTCGCAGTATTTTACCAAGCTGCCCGATCAAGATACCGGCACTTCTTTGCCCGATTTTCTAGACTGGAAAAAGCAGGTCACCAGTTTCGAAGGACTTGGCGCGATCCAGGAGGCGACCTTCATCGTTTCTGGCGGCGATAAACCGGAACGCTATCTCGGTGGGCAAATCTCGGCCGAGACGTTTTCATTTCTCGGCGTGCAGCCGATTCTTGGCCGCCAGTTTCGACCCGAGGAAGATCAGCTCAATGCTCCGCCGGTCGCGCTGATTGGATACGATCTCTGGGAGAATCATTTCGGCGCCGATCGCGCAATCGTTGGGAAAACGATTCCGATCAACGGCAAGCAGGCGACCATCATCGGTGTGATGCCCAAGGGATGGCGTTTCCCTGAAATCTGCGACATCTGGATGCCGCTGCAGATGAACGAGAAAGATTATCCGCGCGGCAACTTCTTCCTCGATTGCATCGGCAAAGTAAAGAAAGGCGTCACGGTTGAGCAAGCGCGTGCCGAGATGGAAGCGATCAGCGCCCGGATTGCGCTGCAGCATCCCGACACAAACACTGGGAGCAGCGTCCATGTGAAGCCTTTCCGCGAGGAAATGGTGAAAAACTTCAAAACACTCACCCTGCTCGTTATGGGCGCGGTGCTTTTTGTGCATCTCATTGCCTGCGCTAACGTGGCGAATCTGTTGCTCGCACGCGGCGCGACACGAGAGAAGGAGATCGCGATTCGTCTCGCCCTTGGCGCGAGCCGTTCCCAGATCGTGCGGCAACTTTTGGGTGAGAGCTTGGTCCTCGGAATTGCCGGCAGCGCGCTGGGCCTAATCTTCGCGGTGTGGGGAGTGGACCTGATGCTCTCCGCGATTCCGACGGAAATTCCTTATTGGATTCGCTTCGATTTCGACTGGCGCGTTTTCCTTTTCGCGATCGGCCTCGGCGCCGCTTCCAGCGTCTTCTTTGGATTATTTCCCGCTCTGCAAGTTTCGCGCCCGCACCTGGTTGATGTTCTCAAAGAGGGAGGCCGATCTGGGGTTGGCGTAAAAGGTCAACGACTTCGCAGTTCGTTGGTCGTTGCGGAAGTAGCGCTGGCTTTGATTCTATTGATCGGCGCGGGACTGATGATGCGGAGTTTTATGAAACTCCAACAAACCGAAATCGGCGCGGATCCGTCCCAGACATTAACTTTTCGGGTCGGCTTGCCCGAATCGCAATTTCCGGACAAGGAAATGCCGGGACGGCTTTTCGAGCAACTCATTCCTAAGCTCGCGAATATTCCGGGAGTGGAATCTGCGGGAGCGACGACTTCGTTGCCGGCCTCTGGAGACATCGGCGTCGGCGCTTTGGTTTTGGAGGGCGAACCCGAACCCAAACAACTGCAGAACGCGCGGCGTATATTCAGTCTCGCCATCACTCCCGGTTTCCTCCAGACCGCGCATATTCAATTGTTGCGCGGCCGTGACTTTACTATTGCCGACAACAAAGATGCGCCGCGCGTGGTCTTGATCGATGAAAATGCGGCACGGGCATGGTTTCCAAATCAAGATCCGCTCGGTCACCAATTGCGCGCGCTGGATAAGCCGGGCGATCCGCCGAAGTGGGCCACGATCGTTGGAGTCGTAAGGCCGGTCGTTTATGATCGGTTGACGAGATTGACAGGTAAATACGCGAATCCGGTCGTTTACTTTGCGCAAAGTCAAAATCTTGAGCGGTTCCTTTCCGTCGCCATCCGCACGAAAACCGATCCGAAAAAGTTTGTGATTGTTGCGCGCAGCACGGTGCTGTCGTTGAACAAGGACCTGCCGATCTACCGAGTGCTCACGATGGATGAGGTGGTGGCTCAATCATTTTGGGAACGAAAATTTTTCGGCTCGTTATTTGCCGTGTTTGCGGCGCTCGCGCTTTTCCTCGCTTCACTTGGCTTGTACGGCGTGATGTCCTACTCCGTCCGGCAACGTACCCAGGAGATTGGCGTGCGCATCGCGTTGGGCGCGCAGAGCGTCGATGTTTTGCGCATGATTACCGGCCACGGCGTGCGATTGATCGGCCTGGGCTTGGTTATCGGATTCGTTGGCGCGTATTTCCTCATGCAATTGCTTGCCGGCAGCCTGCACGAAGTCTCAGCCCACGATCCGCTCAGCTTCACGCTGGTGCCGGTTGTGCTTTTCGCGGTTGGACTGCTCGCCTGTTACTTGCCGGCGCGCGCAGCCATGCGGTTGAATCCGGTAGAAGCGCTTCGCTATGAATAGTTTCGCGCAATATGATTAAACTTCGAAAATTGGAACGCGTTTATCCGCTGGCGCAGGGCAAATTCTTTTACGTCTTGCGCGATATCAATCTAGATTTCGCGGAAGGGGAATTCGTTTCCATCATGGGCCCTTCCGGCGCCGGGAAATCTACGCTTCTCCACATTCTCGGCATGCACGATCACGCCTGGGGTGGCGAATACTTTCTTGGCGAGGCCGCGGTGCATCAGCTTAAGCCAAAAGAGCGCGCGACCTTGCGCAACGAGCAGATTGGTTTCGTTTTTCAGAGCTATCATCTACTCGACGATCTGACCGTTTACGAAAATCTCGATATCCCGCTTTCATATCGACGCTTTAGCAAAGCGGAACGCGCCGGAATGGTGGCGGACACGCTTGATCGTTTTAATATCGTCGGGAAAAAGGATTTATATCCGCGCCAATTATCAGGCGGGCAGCAGCAATTGGTCGGCGTTGCGCGCGCCATCATCGCGAATCCAAAGCTGCTTCTGGCCGACGAGCCGACCGGAAACCTGCATTCGAGCCAGGGCGAAGAGATCATGGCTCTTTTCAAGAAGCTCAATGATGAAGGAATGACCATCATCCAAGTCACGCATTCGGAGAAAAACGCAGCTTACGGAAATCGCGTCATCCAACTGCGCGATGGCTGGGTTGTTTGAAGAGATAACGCTGACGCTCGGATTTCTCGCCAGCTATTTTCCGGTGCGACGCGCGATGAATGTCGATCCGCTGGTCGCTCTGCGCTATGAGTAGCGCATGCGCCCGAACCGAAATAGGCGTTCGCTGAGTTTTCTCATCCTTCCGGCAGTAGCCGTTTTGTTCTCCGGCTGCGGTTTTGGCGGCGGCGATCGAACATTTGAGGAGATTGTCGAGCAAACCTATAAGATTGACGCGACTGCGACCTTAAGCCTCAGCAACGCCGATGGCTCCGTCCGGATTTACGGTACCGACACGACAGAAATAAAGCTGCAAGCCATCAAGAAGACTTACAGCGTCGAGCGGCTCAGGAAAATTTCCGTGAACGTTTCCGCACAGCCCGGCTCGGTTTCGATTGAAACCAATTACCCGCCAAAGAAAACCTGGGGCTTGGGCGACCGCTCGGGCACGGTCGATTACATTCTTGTTGTCCCGCAAACCTGCAAAATTTCGAGATTGGATTTGGCGAATGGAGAAATCTTGATCGAAGGCATGCGGGGCGAGGCTGTCCGCGCCAATCTCGTGAACGGCCGTCTTTATGCCCACAATTGCTTTAGTGACATCCATCTCAGCGTGATCACGGGTGGTGTCGATGTTTCTTACAATTGCTGGGAACAGAAAAAATTCTCGATCGACGCGCAAATCGTAAACGGACACACGCACGTTTTCATTCCCGGTGACGCATCGTTCCACGTGGTCGCGGAAACTGAAGACGGGCAAATTGACAATGATTTCGCGGAACAGGCGCAACGCAGCGGCGAAGACGTAAGCAAGATCGACCTGGTGGTTGGGTCGACTCCGGAAGCGGATTTCAGACTGCGCGCCAAGAACGGAAACATCCAAATCGGCGAAGCGGACTTATAAAACTGACTTGGAAGGAATGCGTGGATAACGCAGTATTCATTCGTGCCTTCCTTCGACATCGTCTCCGAAATCGACAAGCAGGAAATCGACAACGCCATTAATCAGGCGCGTAAAGAGCTTGCCGCCCGCTTCGACTTCAAGGGCGTCACCGTCGAAATCCTGGCCGAGAAAGATAAAATCACTTTGACGGCGGAAGATGCCGCGCGCCTTCGCAGTCTTCGGGAGATCGTTATCGGGAAGCTTTCTAAACGTGGCGTCGACCTTCGCAACATCGAACAAGTCGATCCGGCAATTTCCCCACTCGGACACGCCCGGCAGGAGTTGAAGATCACGCAAGGCCTCGAGGGCAACAAGGCCAAGGAGATCATTCAAGCGATCAAGGCGCAAAACTTTAAAGTGCAAAGCCAGTTGCAAGATCGACAAATTCGCGTGACCGGAAAAAAGAGAGACGACTTGCAGGCGGTCATTCAGTTTGTGCGCAGCCGCGATTTCGGTGTCGCCACCGATTTCAAGAACTTCCGCGACTAATTCTTTTTGGAGGGACGCCCTCCGTGGCGTCCTTGGTAGAGTGGACGAGACGGAGCCCGTCCCTCCATTTCATTCGCCCTGGACAGGATTAACTGGATTAGGACCCGGCTTGTCACACCTCTTCTATGAATCCTGCAAATCGTGTTAATCCTGTCTCGTTCTTAACCACCTTGAACCGGTGGCATAATCGAAATCTCGTCGCCTTCCCTCAGCACATAATCGCGATCGACAAACTCCACGTCCGCGCCCACCAGAATGCTTCGCTCCCAGATACGAAGCGTCGGAAAGCGCGCGAACAATTCTGCGAGCAAATCACTCACCGTCGCTCCCGCTTTCATATCAAGATCGAGACGTTCACTTCTGGTCACATCGCGCAACCGTGAGAAGAATTGCACGCGGACTTTCATCGATAGAGATCGCTTTGCATCGACAATTTGATTAGGCCATTTCGTCGCGAGAGATCAACTGTGCAACGGTATGTTGCGGTGTATCGGCTGAATCCTTGGGTGCGGTTGCCAGGTAAAATCGTTGCTGAACGCCCGCGTGCTGCGTACGCTCGCCGCGAATGCGAGTGCAAAACGCGGATCTTGTCGTCAATACAAACGGCAAGGGCACCTACGAAATCACAGACGAGATTCAGAGTAAGATCGACCAGAGCGGCGTGCGCAACGGAACGGTCACGGTGTTTGTCCAGCACACCAGTTGCAGTTTGATCGCAATGGAAAATGCCTCGCCGGCCGCGCGGCGCGATCTCGAGAGATTTTTCGACAAGCTCGTCCCGGAAGATCAGGAGTTCGAGCACGACGACGAAGGCCCCGACGATATGCCATCGCACATCCGCATGGCGCTGACTCGGACGAGCGAGACCATTCCGATTGCCGATGGAAGAATGCAGCTCGGTACTTGGCAAGGGATCTTTCTCTTCGAACACCGCCACGATCCGCATCGTCGAAAAATCTCGATCACCATCATTGGCGAATAACTGTTAATTTCGGCGATCGCAGA
>CABEDS010000017.1_pt1 | contig 23835 bp, 20 predicted proteins | sample 3133001 | NCBI WGS metagenome assembly CABEDS01 (sample SAMEA5534331, study PRJEB31848) | metagenome | biome: tundra; feature: field; material: soil | place: USA | collected 2013-05 | depth 0.15 m
TTTGGCCGCGCCCCAGCCGTGGGTGCCGATGGCGCGCTCCGAAATCCCGTGAGCCGCCAACCAAGTTTTCACCGCCGCGGCGCGACGATCGGAAAGCTTCAGGTTATATTGCTGGCGAGCCTTTGCCGTCGGTGTAACCCTCGATCAACACATTTGGCTTTGGATATTTTTGAATGACTGCCGCTACTTGCGCGAGCGTCGGCTCCGCCGCTGGACGAATATTTGATTTGTCGAAATCGAAAAGAATCTCGCCTTGCAGGCTGATCTTAATTTCCGTCGCGCTCTCCTTAATTTCCGCACCGGCCGCCTTAAGATCGACAACCTCACTCTTTAATACGCTGCTCGCACCCGCTGTGCCTTCTCCTTTACCGCCGACGTCCTGCGCGTCGCCCTTCAAGCCCAGGGCGGAATATTTCAGGTCAAGTGAACGATAAACAAGATCGAGGGATTTTGGCTGCTCTGCCGACTGTCCGGATGCGACGCAGAGCAAGATCGACAATAGAATTCGGCCGCTGACGCCGAACGGGTTCATATTTGAAATCAGTTCGCTCGGTTTACTGTGCGATCGGGACGTTCTCAAATGGTGGCGCGCCGGGAATGTAAACAGAGATAGCCGTTACATCTGGTGGCGGCGCTGGAAACTTCGCCCAGCCGGCTTTTGTTTCTCCGGCGCCAACTTCAAAATATTTCAGATTGCTCGACAACGGCTTGCCCTCCGTATCCTTAATAATGGGATACTTCTTCTTGTTCTTGGCATCGACGTAATAGATGTCGCTGACGTCCTGCTTGGTTTCGTCGTCAATCCTGGTGGGCTTCTCACGAGTGCTGATATATTTGAATCGAACCATGATCGTATCGGCTGTTCTCTGGACAGATGTGAGTTCAAGGCCAATGCCACTGATGTCGCTATCGACTTTCATCGGCAATGTGACGGCCGACTGAGCGGTCAGGTGGCCGAGCGACGCAACTGCGACGAATACAATGACAGTAAGAGCGGCTACGAGATGCTTTAGTTTTGAAGCAAGGTTTGAGGTCATATGGGTTCTAGTTTTTGCGCGATACGCTCGATGCCTCTCCCCGGTAAACCGTTGTTATGAGAAAATCGGCCGGATCATGCGGGTATTTGGTTAAGCCGATTCTGGGGAACATCGCTCGCTGATGTCAAACGCAGTCTTACGGCGAAAGAGGGAATTTTCTGTGTAAGGCGTAACCTTACTTCATTAACTTCAGCTTCACCGTACCAGCGAGCGCGTCATCGAGATAAAACTCGACGCGATAATCACCTGGCACCCAGCCCTCGTCAGGCCGCGAAAGGGTAAAAGTGCCGTGCGCGTACGATGCGCCGGCGAGGGTGCTTGCCTCATCAATGGTGTAATCGGGCGGCGCGATGTCGCCTATATTTTCGGCTATCCACACGACGCGAATCTTTGCCTCCGGTCGCAAGTCATGGCCCCCCCAGCGCGCGTAGATTTTCTCGGTGTCGGCTCCGAACTGCGCCGTCCCTTGGCCGGCCACTTCCTTGCTCACGGTGACCGTCAGTTTTGTAGAAGCAGCGGACTTCACCTGCGGTCGGGCCGCAACTTTCGGGCGCTCCTTTAATTCCAGTGAAATGCGCCGCAGTAAATCGCCATTTTCGGAGCGCGTCGTTGTGACGTCTTTAACAATTCCCGTCCCCTTCACAAACCAGCGATCAATCGTGACCGGATTTCGCGAAGTTTGCACGCCGCGAATTTGGAACGCGCGAAACTTTCCCGCCGGGACAGTGATATCTTGTTCGCCGATGACGCCATAATGCTGATGCACCTTGGTTCCGGCGACGTCACCGTTGAAATCCCAGCTCGTTCCGGTTTGCAACGGCGCCGCGACCATGATTTGCGGCGGGTCGAGTTTGGTCATTTCGCCATCCTGATCGATCCGTGCCGAGCAAATGATTCCGTGCTCATTTACCGTGAGAAGGTCTGTGTTTGTGACTACGCCGTCGCGATGCATTTCAAATTTCAGAAGATCTTTGCCGTCGATGTTTGTCGCACCATTAATCCGGTAAGTCACGAGGAGCTGAACCTTTCCATCAGCGTCAGGTGTTAGGTTGGAGAGGCGAAGCCCTTCACCCGCCTCCTGCGTCATCTGGTATTGCCAACTCGTTCCATCCGCCGTTGGAATCAATTGTTCGGCGGATACGAAAGCCAACGGGGCTGCGATAAATGCTAAAATAATAATCTTCCGCATGAGGATGATGGCTAAGAACTCTGTGTGAACGGTTAATGCTGGCTCTTCGGCTGCCGAAAATCTCGGAATTTGCACTTGGGAAAACTTGCGATTTCTCACAGCGTCAATGAAATCAGCATCTGAGGATTAGTCCACGCAATGGCAACCTTCGTTCAAACACCCTGCGATGAAGCCGTCATTCGTTCGAAGGCGGCAGCCGCGCCCTGCCCGAAATCTTCGGAGCGCTGGATTCTCACTGCCACGATCCTCGGATCGAGCATGGTGTTTATCGACAGCACGGTCGTCAACGTGGCTTTGCCGGCGCTGCAAACGAGTCTCAACGCCAGCGTGGTTGATGTTCAGTGGGTGGTTGAAGCCTATTCGCTTTTGCTCTCGGCGTTGCTGCTGCTCGGAGGTTCGCTCGGAGATCATTATGGCCGTCGCCGCGTTTTCGGTATCGGGGTCATACTTTTCTCTCTCGCCTCCGCTGGGTGCGGATTAGCCAGCAACATTCAGCAATTGATTCTCGCCCGTGCGATGCAAGGCGCCGGCGGCGCTCTGCTGGTGCCGGGGAGTCTTGCTATTATCAGCGCATCGTTCCGCGAGGAAGATCGCGGTCGCGCCATCGGCACATGGTCCGGTTTCACCGCGATCACGGCAGCGATTGGTCCCGTCATCGGCGGGTGGTTGATCGAGCATATTTCCTGGCGCGCGGTTTTCTTTATTAATCTGCCGCTCGCGATCGGTGTATTGCTAATTTCGATCTATCGCGTGCCGGAAAGCCGGGATGAGAACGAAAACGCGAGGATTGACTGGTTCGGCGCAGTGCTGGCCACGATCGGTCTCGGGTCGCTCGTTTACGGTTTGATCGAATCCTCGCGACTGGGTTTCAGCCATCCCGCCGTGCTGATCGCGCTGTTTGGCGGGAGTTTTCTCCTGCTCGTATTTTTGTTCGTCGAAGCGCGGACGCGAAATCCGATGTTACCGCTTAGTCTCTTTCGTTCGCGTGATTTCGCTGGTTCGAACTTGCTCACACTTTTTCTTTACAGCGCGCTTACCGGCACGCTTTTTTTCCTGCCGTTGAATTTGATTCAAGTGCAAAATTACACAGCCACCGCGGCCGGAGCGGCGCTGCTTCCATTTATTCTCATTGTCTTTGTCCTTTCACGCTGGTCCGGCGGACTGGTGGAACGTTATGGAGCCAAGCTTCCGCTTATCATCGGTCCAATCATCGCTGCCTCGGGGTTCGCTCTGTTTGTGGTGCCGGGAGTTGGAGCCGATTACTGGAGTGAGTTATTTCCGGCGATTGTGGTTCTTGGTTTGGGAATGGCTGTGAGCGTCGCGCCGTTAACCACGACAGTCATGAACGCAGTGCCGCGCAATCGCGTTGGGGTCGCATCGGGAATTAACAACGCAGTCGCGCGCACGGCCGGATTGCTGGCCATTGCCGCTCTTGGCGTCGTGATGCTCCAGGTTTTCAATCGCTCGCTCGATCGTCATTTGTCCGCGCTCGAACTGCCTGCATCGGTTCGGCGTTCAATTGACGATCAACGAATCAATCTCGGCGCCATAATTCTCCCGAGCGAAATCGGGCCGCCCCTGCGCGAGATGATGCGACGATCGGTCAACGAATCTTTCGTAACGGCTTTTCGCAGCGTAATGGTCGTCGGCGCAGCGCTCGCGCTTGTCAGCGGAATGACATCGTTATTATTTATCGGCGCGCACCGCAAAGACGATGCATCATCTATAAAGCAATGAGAATTCCCATCAAGCGAGCGATCTTGATCATCTGCGCGTGTTGCGCATCCGGTAATCTTGTCGCCGCGCCCGCCGCAGCCCAGCGCCATGTCGTCGTGGTCGTTTGGGATGGAATGCGTCCCGATTGCGTGACCGAAGAAGACGCTCCGACGCTTTGGAAATTGGCGAAGGGAGGCATCGTCTTTCGCAATCATCACTCGGTTTATCCGAGCGCAACGAACGTGAATGGCACTGCGCTTGTCACTGGTGCTTATCCGGGTCGCAGCGGAATCATTGCCAATCGCGTTTATCAGCCGGAGATCGACAACCAGAAATCAATCGACGTCGAGAATCCGGAAGTAGTGAAAAAGGGCGACGCATTGAGCGGCGGAAAATATGTCGCCTTTCCGACAATCGCAGAGTTGGTTCGAGCGGCTGGCCGGCAAACCGTTACAGCTACGGCGAAAACGGTCGGGCTCTTGCAAGATCGGCATTTCGATTCAAAGCGGGACAAAGATTCTGCGTTGCTTGTTTCCGGCCAAATGCAATCAGGCGAAGCGCTCGCGGCCCTCGTCAAACTAGTCGGGCCATTTCCAACTGCTTATGCGCAAAAAGATGCCTGGACGACGAAGGCGTTGATCGACGTTTTTTGGAAGGACCGCATTCCCGCGTTTTCACTTTTGTGGCTAAGCGAACCGGATGGAACTCAACATGGAACCGCGCCCGGTTCGCCGGAAGCGCGCGCTGCGGTCAAATCCGCCGACGACAATCTCGCCGCTGTCCTTTCCGCGCTCGATCGGCTCGGCGCACGATCAACCACGGACATCTTCGTCGTTTCGGACCACGGTTTCTCGACCGTCGAGCACTCGATCGATCTGCAGAAAATTCTGAGCGAAGCAAATTTCAGTGTGACCACGGAATTTAGCACCAAGCCAAAACCGGGACAGATCATGCTCTCGGGCAACGGTGGCACCGTATTTTTCTACGTCGTGCAGCACGATGCCGCAGTGACGCGTCGCCTTGTCGAATTTTTGCAGCAGTCGGACTTTGCCGGCGTGATTTTGACGCGCGACAAAATGCCGGGAACGTTTGGTCTCGAACAAGCGAAGATCGACAACGAACATGCGCCGGACGTGGCAATGGCGTTTCGCTGGAACGACCAGAAGAATCAATTCGGCGTGCCGGGAATGATCGACGCGGACTGGCAGCGCGCCGAGGGAAAGGGGACGCATGCAACGCTAAGCCGGTTCGATATGCATAATACTTTGATTGCGGCTGGGCCGAGTCTTTGGCGCGGCACGACCGATGATTATCCCACCGGCAATGTGGATCTTGCGCCGACGATTCTAAGCATTCTCGGAATTACGCCGCCGAAGAAAATGGACGGCCGGATTTTGGGCGAAGTGCTGGCGGACAGCGATCTTGTCGTTCCAAGACCGGAACCGGAATTTCTTGACGCAAAGCGCGACTTTCCTTCCGGGACTTGGCGCCAAAAGCTAAAGATCTTCCGTGTAGGATCGACAATATATCTCGACGAAGGCAACGGCTCCTTCACGAAGTGAACGGCAATCCCTTCGACAGCGACTTCGATACAAAGACGGACGGCCACATCGTGCGCGTCGGTCTGGACTTTAAGTTCTAGTCGCGGCGGTCGCTCTCTATCCGGTTGACAGTGACTTAGGCGGTCATTAGCCTCGCGGCCGTGTTTCGCTGTGCCGGTCGCATCGTCACGATCTTCGCGCTTTGCCTCGCGATTGGATTGCATTGGCTTGCACTTCAATCCGCCGCCTGGACATCGATGATCGTGAATTACTCAAAGCAACAATCGCTGCGAGTGGCGATCGCCCAGACCTTTGATGGCGATCATCCATGTTCGCTTTGTCATGCCGTAAACAACGGCAAGAACTCTGAGAAGAAGTCTGATCTCCAAGTTCCCACATTCAAGATCGACCTGATCTGTTCCACACGAGCCGTTCGACTGTTGCCGCCTTACGTGCCATTCGAGTACGCGACCGCTCGATTTTTTTTCTCCGAACGCAGACAGCCGCCGCCACTGCCGCCGCCGCGCTCACTCTTGAGCTAGCTGGCGATCGAGTCGATTGCGCCGCGCGTTGTGCGCGAGTCGCAGCCTCGCGCAACAAGGACCCGGAACGGCCGCGCCGATAGGCCGCATCGTTCCTACTTTTTGGAGGAATCAATATGAAATTCTTACGTTTATTTTTGTCGTTAATCCTAATCGTAACCAGCGCAACGATTGCGCAGGCTTGCGATCTCTGCGGCTGTTACACGCCGCAACTGGAAGCAGGACAGCAGGAAAACAAATTCGGTATTTACGCAGGCATCGCTGAACAATTCACCCACTTCGGTACCGATCTATTGGACGGCCATGAAGTTGCGAATCCCACCGGCGAATATCTCAATAGCTCGATCACGCAGCTGGTCATCGGCACGACGCTTCCAGTTCTCGATAACCGGCTCGGCGTGCAGGTCAGTCTCCCGTTCATCGACCGCGACTTCAAACGGCCTGATGGGTTCGCCATCGATCGGGGAAACATCTTCGGCTTCGGCGATATGTCGTTGATCGCGAACTTTATCGCGTTCAGGACAAATGCCTCCGGGATCAACAGCCCAATGTCGAAAGAGGACAAAAATCCGGTTCCGATGGTTCACGAGCCCGATTTCAGCGCGATTGTGAATCTCACCGCCGGCATCAAGCTGCCAACCGGCGACACTAGCCGGCTAAAGGAAAATTTTAACGAAGTCGCAACTCCCGGCGCGCCTGATAGCGGGATCGGCGGTCATGATCTCACGCTGGGCACCGGTTCAGTGGACGCAATCTTTGGGGCGCAGGCTTTACTCCAATACAAGGCATTGTTCTTTCAAGCAGACGCGCAATACACCTATCGCACGAAAGGCGATTATCAGTACCGTTTTGCCAATGACTTTTCGTGGAGCGGCGGGCCCGGCTTTGATTTTATTCGGCGGCCGAAAACCACCGTTGGCTTGCAGTTCGTCATATCGGGTGAAACTAAGGGCTACGATGAATTTGAAGGCCAGCCCGATACCGACACTGGTGTGACCTCGCTCTTTCTCGGCCCGCGCATTCTTGCTAGCGCCGGCCGCTGGAATGGAGAGGTCAGCGTCGATCTGCCGGTGATCATGAATACGACTTCATTTCAAACCGCGCCAACCTATCGCGTTCGCGCCGGTTTTTCGTTTCGTTTTTAGTCGTTCTTACGCGTTGCGCCAGCAAAGGAGAAATCGGCTCATTGCAATCTGGCGAAAATCCGGAGTCTACGGGGCTCGAACCCGCAACCTCCGCCGTGACAGGGCGGCGCTCTAACCAATTGAGCTAAGACTCCTCGAAAAAAACAGAGTGTAGCGGCGGCTGTCCTCAGCCGCAACCTCGCTGCGGATCATTTTGCGCGATCCAAACTGCGGGTGAAGATGCGTAGCTGTAATTTTAAACTTTTTTCGTGCCCAATTGTCGTATATGCAAACCCACGGCTGTTACGAAGATTGCTAAGCGGCACGGGAAAAGATATAATCGCATTCTTTCATTGGGAAATGGACTGGGACAAACAATGAGCGACGAGCGCGAAGAACGATTCGAGGACCTCGAAGAAGGTCCGCATGAGCTTTCAATCCTCGATCGGCTTGATCGCGTGATCGTTTCTCTTTCGCCGGGCGATCTCATCCGTCGCGATTTGCTCGATTTGCGATCGAACATCGCCGACCAGGAAGAGACAATCACTGAGGCTGGCCGCATGATCGACAAGCTCGAGGAGGTCATCAAGAAAGTGACTTCGCCGGCCAATCGCATCGGCACATTTCTCGGAGCGACATCACGCGACACTGCGCATATCGTGGTCGGTGGCGCCGACTATTATTGCAACGTCGATCCGCGCATTCCGCTCGCGAAACTGAAGAAGGGAACGCGCGTTCTTGTGAACGAGGCCTATGTAATTGTAGGCGATCTCGGTTTTGAAACGGCTGGCCCGGTGACGAAAATTGCTGAGGTGATTGGGGAAGATCGTTTGCGCGTCGGTTCGGAACACGGGACGCAGTCGATCGTCTTGGAACGCTCCTCCGACCTTGCCGGATCCACATTGAAATCAGGAGACGAGGTGCGCGTCGATCCGAATTACCGGATGGCGCTCGAGATACTTTCGAGCGCCAAATCGCACGAGCATTATCTTGATGAAGTGCCCGAGTTGCCTTGGGAAAGAATCGGCGGACAGGAAGCCGCGATTCAGGCGATCAAGGATGCGATTGAGCTCCCGCTTTTGCATGTCGATCTTTTCCAAAAATTCCGCCATGCGACGCCGAAAGGTTTCCTGCTCTACGGTCCGCCCGGTTGCGGCAAGACGCTCATCGGCAAAGCGACCGCATACAATTTAACGAAGCAACTTCGCGAAAAAACCGGCGTGGAGATGCGCGAGTATTTCATGCACATTAAAGGCCCGGAGATTTTGAATATGTGGGTGGGCGAATCGGAACGACAAGTGCGCGAAGTTTTTGCGACGGCGCGCGAAAAACGGCGCGAAGGCTTGATGCCTTTCGTTTTCATCGACGAGGCGGAATCGATTCTCGGCACGCGTCGCGCTTCGCGTTACTCGAATATTCTTTCGACGCTTGTTCCGATGTTCTGCTCCGAGATGGACGGAATCGATTCGCTCAACGACGTCGTTATTATCCTCGCTTCCAATCGCGCCGACTTGATCGACCCCGCGATTTTGCGGCCGGGCCGGATCGACCGGAAGATCAAAGTCAATCGACCGAATCGCGACGGAGCGCGGGATATTTATCGAATTTATCTCACGGACGATCTTCCTTACGACGGGGTGCTCGCTAAGGAAGCCGACCATATCGGCGAGGCCATTGCTCGTTTGATCGAGCGCTTTGTGGAATGGCAGTTTGCGCGCCGCGAAGAAAACAAATTCCTCGAAGTGACGTTGCGCAGCGGCCGGAAGGAAATTGCTTATCGGAGCGATCTCATCAGCGGCGCGATCATCGCGTCGATCGTCGAGCGCGCGAAAGCGATGGCGATCAAGCGCGCAATTTCTACTGGCTTTGCCGAGGGCATTAGCGAAAACGATCTGCGGCTCGCGTTCAACGCCGAGTACGCTGAAAACGACATCTTTCCGGCCAGCGATGTCACGGAGGACTGGCTCAAGTTGATCGACTACGAGCCGGAGAACGTTGTCAAAATCGCGCCGGTGCGCCCGCTCGGCGCTGATGCGCGATCAAGCTCCAGCGGCGTCATCTGAATTCCGCTGCAATCGTCGTTTTGTTTTGACACTGCGGCGCGGGTGCGATACGCGCCTGTAGTTGTGAGGCGTCTGCCCAGTTTGAAGATCAAGGCCGCGATCACCCGTGGATTGCTTGTAATCGCGTTGTCTGTTCACTTGGCGAAAGCGCAGGATATCAAGCCGTTTGGGCAGTTGTTGAATATTTCCTCCCGTCTTTACACGGGAACGGGTGCGAACAATTTAATCGTCGGTTTTATCGTCACCGGCACCGATTCAAAGAACTTGATCATCCGCGCGCTCGGTCCATCGCTCACATCATACGGCGTGTCGGACGCGTTGTCGGATCCCACGCTTGAATTGCATGATCAAACCGGCGCGATCATCGCGGCAAACGACAATTGGAAAGATACGCAGCAAGCGCAAATCGTGGCGACGAACCTTGCGCCGGCCGACGATCGCGAATCCGCGATTATGGCTACGCTGGCGCCCGGTGATTATACGGCGATCGCGCGTGGCGCCGGAGGCAGCGTGGGAATTGTTCTTCTCGAGGTCTACGATCTCGATCTAAATGCTAACGCGCGCCTTGCCAATGTGAGCGCGAGAGGATTTGTCGATCTGGGCGATAACCTGCTCATCGGCGGGGCGATTTTGGGTGGCGGAAACGGCGGAGTGAGCGTCGTCATAGCGAGAGCGCTCGGTCCATCGCTCGGTGCGTTTGGCATTCAAAACGCGATGCAAGATCCCGTTCTCGAGTTGCACAATCAGGACGGCACGCTCGTTGATTCGAACGACGATTGGAAGCAAGGCAATCAACAGGCAATCCTCGATAACGGTCTCGCACCTTCTGACGATCGTGAACCGGCGATCTTCGCCATCTTACCTCCCGGCGCTTACACGGCCATTGTTCGTGGTAAGAACAACACCACCGGAATTGCCTTGGTGGAATTTTATAATCTCCGCTGATCAAGGCGTGGCCGGACGTTTTCCGATCATGGAAATATCCTGCGCATCGCCCAGCACCGTTTTGAAGTCACGCTCAATTTCGTCAGCAGACCTGTAATCATGAATACCCCATCCGCGTTCTCGATCGTACTCGGTCTTGCGGCCGCGAAGCTCGTTTGAACGCCAGAGCAAGTAATCTAGCCCAAGCTGTTTGTAATGGAGCAGCTTCACTTCCCGTTTGGGCGGGAAAATCATTCGCCCAGCCGCGGCGACGCTACGTGTCGGCCCGGAGTGTAATTGATTTCCTCGATCGCGTTCGGGTCGAATACCGCGAGCTTATCGAGCAAAAACGAGCGAACACCGCGCCGGATCGTTTGGAAAAGAACGGCGTTTGCAGGCGGAAAATCAACGCTGATCATTTTCACGCCGATCGGATTAAGGATCGTGGCGTGGTTAGTCTTGCAATCTTTCAGGTAATCGCGGAGCCGCGGGCGGTAAATGTGTTCGTCAATATCGCAGATAATCACCCAATCGGCGCGACCTCGGCTTTCTTTCCAGCAGCGGTTCATCTCCTCCATATGCATGAGAATCGACGAAGGCCCGGACGGCAGCCGGCGCAGTTCCACTTTGTGGCTCCCTCCCAACAATTCCAGCGAACGATCGCTTGAACCGTCGTCAAAAAATCACGATTCGATCCACCAAAGGCTCGTAGTGCCGAAGAAAGAACGGAATCATTCGTTCCTCGTTCTAACAGGTAGCGTAGAGATCAATGTGCATGGCTATTCCATTTCGACGCGCGGAAGTATTGCACTATCTTGATGCGAGATGAAGCGGGTGGTTGGGATCGAGACGGAATACGGGATCACCGTTCAGGGCGCGGAGAATGTCGATGTTGTCGCGGAGTCGATCGAACTCGTGCGGCATTACACCGAGCATGGCGCGCACATGAAATGGGACTACGAGCTGGAAGATCCGCACCTCGATGCGCGCGGTTTTCGCGCGGCGACGTTGCGTCAGGATACGGACGAATCGGCTTACTACGAGATCGACAAGAATCGGCCGCTGACTTTTGAGGAAATCAAAAGCGATCTTGTTCTCTCCAATGGCGCGCGCTTTTATAACGATCACGCGCATCCTGAATATTCCACGCCGGAGTGCACCACAATTCGGCAGATGGTTGCGCAAGACAAAGGCGGCGAGCGCATCCTTGCAGAGTGCGCGCGTCGCCGGAACGAGAAGTTGAAGGCTGGACAGGAAGTTCGTCTCTACAAGAACAATACCGACTTCTTCGGACACAGTTATGGTTGCCACGACAATTACCTCATGCGTCGCGATGTTCCGTGGGATCGAATCGTCGCCGGCATTCTCCCGTTTCTAATCACGCGCCAAATTTTTGCCGGCGCGGGCAAGATGGGCATTGAAGCCGAGAGCGCCGCTGGTCAGCCCGGCATCTATCAAATTTCGCAGCGCGCGGATTTTTTCAGCGTGCTCGTAAGCATCGACACGATGAATTGCCGCCCGATTGTGAACACGCGCGACGAACCGCATGCCGATGCCAGCCGTTACCGGCGGTTTCACGTCATCCTGGGAGACTCAAATATGAGCGAGTGGGCGACGGCAATGAAGATTGGCACCACGGCTCTCGTCCTCGATTTGATCGAGCGGGGTCAAGCACCGCAGCTCGAAATCGCGCAGGCCGTCGATGCGAACAAATCGATTAGTCGCGACCAAACTTACGATTGGATCATCGAGCTAAAGGACGGACGAAAAATTTCCGCGATCGATGTGCAACGCATTTACCTGAAAGCCGCTGCCAAGATCGACAACGAAACCGGCAGCGAAGATCGACCATGGATTCTACGCGAGTGGGAAAAGGTTCTGAACGATCTCGAACGAGATGTAACTTTGACGCGCGACCGCGTCGATTGGGTTGCGAAAAAATCTCTGCTCAGCGCGTTGCAGGAAGAGGAAAATCTTTCTTGGAGCGATCCCTGGCTGCAATCGATCGATCTGGAATATCACAATGTCGATCTGGATCGCGGCCTGTACTACGAACTCGTGCGTCAAGGATCGATTCGCCACATCGTCAGCGAAGACGAAATCAAGAATTCGATCTTCAATCCGCCGGAGACGACGCGCGCCTTTTTTCGTGGCCGCTCCGTCGCGAGGTTTAACGATCACATCACCTCTCTGCAATGGGACGAAATCGTCTTTGGCACGGGGACGGAATCGCGTCGTGTCATTTTGCCCGAAGCCGTGCTCGATGCGCGTCTTGAAGCGCTCAATCACGCTGCGCGTAATGGCAAGGATTTTGGTGATTTCATCAGCGCAGTCAGCGAGATCGAATAGCTTGTCGAAGATAGAATCTGGAAACTCGGAAGTCCCTACTGCTTGTCGTATTTCGCTGTGCTCTCGAGCTTTTTCCCGCCCGCGCTTGTGCCATTGGCGGTGACCACGCGGGATTTACCGTCCTCAGCGTAAGTGATCGTGCCCGTCATTATCACCTTCCCCTTTTTTATGGCGGTGAATCCGTGCTCGGTGTAGGCGATCGCATCGTAGGTCTGGCTACCCGTCACGGGGTAGGGTTTGCCGTCGCGCTTGCCGATCCAGATGGTGTGCGTTTGCGTCCGTTTCCCATTCTTGTTCACCCGATCGATAGTCGTAGCCACCTGCCACCGCCCAGGCGCGAAAAGACGACCGTGGTGTTTTTGCCCATGCCGGGTGTGAACGTCGATTTTGCTTCGTTGAGCTTCCATGTGCCAATCTGCGGATTGGCGCAAAAACCCGAAGTCGCAGCCGTAACACATAAAGCCACGGCAATTATCAGTGTTCGTGTTTTCATTGCGGTTGGAAGGCTAAGCCCGCTGATAATCATGAGAGGGGTGATATTAATTTCATGGTGCTTTCTCTTTCTCGGTTTCTAATGCAAAGAAGCTCATCCAGAACCCAGGCATCCTGTGAGGATGAACAACATCGAAGCAAGCGCTTCGACAAGTGTGAGCATCGTACTCGGCTGCATCTCCCAAAGTCAATGATATACCAATCTCAGTTGGTCAGGATTTTGGTCGACCGTAGTTTGTCGCAAGAAACGTTGTGCCTAAGTTAGATCACGACCAAGTGATCAAACGCAGTTCGTGCGTTTGCATCAAATGCGGATGCGTTGGGACGACGCGGACGCTGAATCCGTAGGCGCCGCTTTCGGAAGCAGGCACTAATCCTTGATAGATGTAACTGCCGTCGCCGTTTTGGCCGCTGGCGTCGAGAACAGTCACCGTCGGGTTTTTAACGCCGCCGTTCTCCGCTTCGCCGTGATAAGCTTCGACGCGCACATGGTTCGGGTCGACGCCGCCGAGATGAACGCGCGCGCTCACCTGCAACGATTCGCCCACTGGAATGTTTTGTCGATCTTGATTTCCGACCTGCACGTCATGCACGCGCACTTGCAGCCAGTCTTTGCGCATCTTCGACTTCCATTGGCTTAACTGCGTTGCCGCCTGGCAATTCTCGCGCGCAAAATCCTCGTGCGATTTGGCCGCGGGAATGTAGAGCCGCTCGGTGTATTCCTTCACCATGCGATGCGTATTAAAGACCGGGGTGACAGTGCGAATTGATTCGCGCATCAATTGGAGCCAGGCGAGGGGAAGTTTGCCGTCGGGCTTAGCGTAGTAAAGCGGGATGATCTGATTTTCGAGCAATTGATAAAGACTGCTCGCGTCGACTTCGTTTTGAAATTCGACGGTGCCGTTCTTTGTCTCCGCGCCAATGGCCCAACCATTGTTGCCGTTGTAACATTCGCACCACCAACCGTCGAGTACGCTCAGGTTGAGTCCGCCATTCGGCGCGAGTTTCATTCCACTCGTGCCACTTGCTTCCAGCGGACGCAAAGGATGATTCAGCCAAAGATCGACACCTTGGACGAGGCGTCGCGCAATGTAGCTGTCGTAATCTTCGACAAAGACGACGCGGTTTTCGATGCCAGCTTCGCGCGAGAATTTGTAAACTTCCTGGATGAGCGCCTTGCCGCCTTCATCGCGCGGATGCGCCTTACCGGCGAAAATGAATTGCACTGGCCGCGTCGTGTCGTTGAGCAGTTTCTTCAACCGCTCCTTGTTGCTGAACAAGAGCGCGCCGCGTTTGTAAGTGGCGAAACGCCGCGCGAAACCAATGGTCAAGATTTCCGGATCGAGAATGTGATTGACGTTGCGAATCGCTTCCGGGGAATCACCGATCCGTTCGCGTCGCGTCCGCACGCGTTCGCGCACGAATTCGACCAGGCGCTGCTTGAGCTTTTGATGTGTTTCCCATAACTGCGCGTCGGGAATATCCATGACGCGGCGCCAGAAATCTTCGTCAGTGAGATGATCTTCCCACCCGACGAGGTGCTTGGTGTAAAGCGCGGAAAATTCCGGCGCCATCCACGTTTTTGTGTGCACGCCGTTTGTAATGCTGGTGATCGGCACTTCGTGCACAGGCACGCCCGCCCAAACATCTTTCCAAAGCAACCGGCTCACGTCGCCGTGCAACTTGCTCACGCCGTTTACATTTCGGCTGAAACGCAACGCCAGGATCGTCATGCTAAACGCGTCCGCTGGATCGACGCTCGCTTGTCCGAAGCGAAACAGTTCTTCAAACGGAATCTGCAATTCGCGCACGAAATCCCCGAAATATTTCCTCATCATCTCGCGCGAGAACGAATCGTTGCCCGCCGGCACCGGCGTGTGGGTTGTGAAAACGTTCGCGGCAGCCGCGACTTGCAGCGCGGAATAGAAATCCAACTTCTTCTCGACGACGTTGCGCCGGATGCGCTCGAGCGCGAGAAAGGCCGAGTGGCCTTCGTTCATGTGGAAGACTTCGGCGTCGATGCCGAGCGCGCTGAGCGCTTTGACGCCGCCGATGCCAAGCACGATCTCCTGGCGCATTCGCATCTCGAGATCGCCGCCGTAAAGCTCCGCGGTAATGAGACGATCCTCCGCGCTGTTTTCCGGCGTATCGGTATCGAGCAGATAAAGATTGATTCGGCCAACGCGGAGTTCCCAAATCTTGGCGAAGACATCGCGATCCAAAATCCGAACGGAAATGCGAAGATTCGCGCCTTCACGCTGCACCTCGCGAATCGGCAGGTGATGAAAATTTTGGTTCAGGTTGACCGCGTATTGCAGGCCTTCCTTGTCAATCTCCTGCCGGAAGTAGCCGTGCCGGTAGAGCAGGCCGATCGCGACAAAGTTTAGATCGAGATCGCTGGCGGATTTGCAATGGTCCCCCGCGAGAATGCCGAGGCCGCCCGAATAATTGGGAATCGATTCATGAAAACCAAACTCTGCGGAAAAATACGCAACCGGCTTTTTGATTGCCGCGCCGGCGCCGGTTTTTCCGTAAGTGTCCTGGCGTTCGAGATATTGTTTGAACGCGTCATAGACTTGTTTCAGTTCGCGGAGAAAAGTTTTGTCCTGTGAAACTTCCTCGAGCCGCGCCTGCCTGGAAAGTTGCAGCATTCGGACTGGATTGTGATTCGTTCGGTCCCAAAGTTCCGGATCGAGATGGCGAAAGAGCCGCCGCGCGGAGGGTTCCCAAGTCCACCACAGGTTGAACGTCATCTCGCGCAATGGCTCGAGCGCGTCCGGTAGGGTCGGCGTCACATTATAAGTTTGGAATGTGGGCATGGATTGGAGCTAAGGAAGTCGAGCGGATTTAATTCGGAAAGCTTGCCGGGGCAAGTGCTGACGAGCTCATCGTTGTGCATAACATGGGCCAATCATGCCGATATTACACGATGTGGGCCGATGGCTTTAGGGGGATCTCACCGAACCGTCCGGGCGATTGAGGTCAATGGCCCGGACTTCGCGACTTAGGATTAAACCCACCACAAATCCGGTAAACAATCCACACATGTGCGCCGCCATGCTTACCTGCGGTGTCGAGAGATCAAAGGCGATCTGGATCAGAACGATCAACAGAATGTTGTTCAGTCGTTGTTTGGCCAACGGGATGTGACGATGTCGAAGTAGAAATCCCGCCCATGCACCGACGATGCCCATGATCGATCCTGACGCGCCAACCAATTGAGTGGCGTTGATCAGGCCAACTAGCGCGAGAAGAACAACTCCGGCGCTCGAGCCGATCCCGGAGATCAAATAACATGCGCAAAATCGAGCGCTGCCAATCGATCTTTCCAGCGGCGGCCCGAGGACGTAGAGCGCGAAGAGATTGAAAAGCAGATGCACCGCGCCGCCGTGCAGGAAGAGCGCGGTAACGAGACGCCAGTATTCGCCCTGCGAAATGACAAAATATGGCTCGAGCGCGCCAAGCCGATGCAATGTCAGTGGCTCGGTCAAATCGCCATACGAGATTTCAACGAGGAACGCGACGACGTTGAGGAAGATGAAAGCGAGAACAGCCGGCGCGTCTCGAACACGCGGCCGCCGATCTTGAATTGAAGCGGCGGTTGGAGTTGGAGGAACGCCCGCCTTTTCGCCTGATTCGAGAATGCGAAGGAGGTGCACCTGGCGGCGCAACTCATCGCTCGGGTGCAGGAATTGCAACGCAGTCGCAAATCTTCGTGCCGCTCGATAACGGTGTCGCGCCGCCAGCTCCGCCACTCGTCGCAATCCAATAGCCGGGAGAAACAAGAGTGCGAACCACACGCCGCCGCCGATGAATCCGGCTTGTTCGCGAAAAAAGAGCCAGGCTATTCCGGTAACGGCAAGAACCACGAATGATGCGATTCGCCACCCGCGATAAGCGCCGCCCGGACGCCAAGCGCGCGCAAGCACCGCGAGCGGCGACACTACCGCAATGAAAAGGAAAATGTGGTTCAGGTCCAAGATGTCGATCTTGCGCGAAGTCTTTCAGGTTTATCCGAAGTTGGACGTTGAACGTTGAGCATTGAATGTTCAACCTAAGATAAAGAATCAAGTGCGCATTACGGTCACATATTATCTCGACGTTATCTCCTCCTGGTGTTTCTGGGCCGAGCCGACTTGGACGGAGTTGAAGAAGCGATACGGGGGGCGCGTTGAGTTTCAGTGGAAGATCGCGCTGCTCGATCAAAAAGGGTTACCGGTATCGCGTGCGCAAGAGGAATGGTTTTACCGCCGCAGCGGAATGATCGTGCGCTCGCCGTTCATGCTCAGGAGTGACTGGTATGAGCCGATCCAGCCGGAATACCTCGCGCCGAATTGCGTCGCGGAGGCGGCGAAAGATCTTGGCGTTGGCGACGATCGTGTGCGACTCGCGCTCGCGAACGCGGGTTTGCGCGAAGGAAAAAAATTCGGCGAATGGGAGATTGCGGCTGAGATTGGAGCGCGGGCCGGCGATCTCGATAAGACAAAGTTGATCGAGCGAGCGCAGTCGCCGGTTATCGAAACGCGCGTCCGCGCCGACACGGCCGATTTTCATGCGCTTAAAGTGACGCAGCGTCCGACATTTGTTTTCGACACCGAAATCGGCGATCGCGCCGTTTTTTCAGGATTTGTGAAACTGGAACCGTTCGTCGAAACGCTCGATGCGATGATGGGGGATGCTGCCGCCTACGCCGCGCATGCCGCACATTTCGGCGCGCCACCTGCTTGATCGGCTACGGGGGACATCGAATTGTTACAAGAATCATCTTGCCACCGACGAAATGTTGCTTACAACTTCCCCTCGGCTTGCGAATTATGCGGGCCGGTTGTCGCGGTCATCGCAGCTGTGACGATGCAGAGTGTTTCGGGAACACGTTAGTGGGACCGGAAGATGCGATAAAAAGAAAACACGGCGGCGCGGTGCACTCCCGCTTCGCCGGCCAGGAGCTTGATTTAATCTGCAACCACAAATTCGTGTAAACGGTCGGATTCGCGCCCGCGAAGTCCGGGTCATTTTAGGATCTACCGGCGAACAGCTCGGCGTCATGAAGTTGTCGGATGCCTTGCGCAAGGCGCAAGGCCTCGGCCTCGATGTGGTTGAGGTCGCACCGACCGCCAATCCACCGGTCTGCAAAATCGTCGCGCTCGGAAAATTCCGTTACGACATTTCAAAGCACGACAAGGACAAAAGGCCAACGGGTGCCAAGCTCAAGGAAATCAAGTTTCGCGTAAACATCGACGATCACGATTACCTGACCAAAGTTCGCCACGGCGAAGAATTTCTCGACAAGGGAAACAAGGTGCGGGTGCAGCTTCAATTTCGCGGTCGCGAAATGGCCCACCAGGAACTCGGAATGCAACTGATGCACAAAGTGCGCGACGATCTTTCCGGCATGTCGCAAGTGGAAATGGAACCGAAAATTACCGGGCGCAATGTCACGATGACGCTATCGCCTTTGCCGGCGAATCGCCGGAAACGACGATTCGCGCCGCCGCAAAAAGAAATTGACGAAGAAGCCGTCGATTCGCAGAACGGCAGTGAATCTTAGGCGACGCAACAGGCGCCGTCTTGGCAAGATCGATTCGAATCTCTAGGGAGCCTTGGTAGGCGCGGGCTGAGCTGCCGGCGATTTTTGTGCCGCGGGCGGTGGCGGCTGTAATGGCGGCGGTTGAGATTTTTTTCCTTGCAAATACTTCTTCCAATTCTGCGTGTCGGCGTTTTTCGGGTCGATTTTCACGGCCTGATCGCCATCGGCCATTGCTTTCGGCAAGTCGCCCTTCATGTCATAGAGATAACTCCGTTTTAAATACGCGTGCGAATCTTTCGGGCGCAATTTGATCAGGTCCGAATAGTCCGCGATTGCCTTGTCGTAGTCCTTTGTCTGATTGAATACATAAGCCCGCCCTTTGAGGGCTTCTGCGTCGTTGCGATTTGCATTCAGGATTCCGCTGTAGTCGCCGAGCGCCAAGTTCCAATCGCCTTTGCTCGAAGCGGCAGAAGCGCGCGTCTTTTTCGCATTCAAATTGTCTGGCTGGCGTTTGAGCACCTCGGTGCAATCCTCAATCGCTTCGTCGTAGCGACGTTGCCCGATAAGAGCATTAGCGCGATTGCCATAGGCGGAAACATTGTCGGCATTGGCCTCGATCGCAGCCGTGAAACTCTTGATCGCTTCGGCCACATTTCCGGCGTTGCGATAAACAACGCCGAGATTCTCGTGGTTTTGTGATGTTGGTTCGAGTTCGACAACACGCTTGAAAGCGGATATCGCTTTCGGCCAATTCTTATTCCGCTGCGCCTCCATTCCTTCGTGGCCGAATTTCTGGACTTCTTGTTTCTTATCCGCACGCGCGAATCCTGGAACGGAGAGCACGAGCACGGCAACGAGACAATGAATAAACATTTTTTTCATGGTTAGTGGTTCCGAAGTTAGTCCCAGGCAGGAAAGTCGAGAGTCTGAATAAGAAAGTCCGCGCGGGCAAGCGCAACTCTCAGGCCTCTTCGGACGCGGCAGACGCCTCGAGGTCAATCCTGGCTTCGGGTTCCAAAGCCGCTGTCCGAGCCGGTCCCGCTTCATCAACGCGTTGGATCCGCACCGCGCGCCCGCTCGTTTCGTCAATTTCGATCAATGCGCCGCGCAACCGGACTTCTCCCGCCGCGACCGGAAATGGCGCGGGCATGTTCGAAATAAACCGGCTCACGATTGGCTCGATGCTGCGGCCAAGAATCGAATTGATCGGGCCGCACATTCCCGCGTCGCACAGGAAAGCGGTGCCACCTGGGAAAATCTGTTCGTCCGCCGTTTGCACGTGTGTGTGCGTGCCGATCACCGCCGAAACTTTTCCATCGAGAAAACGGGCGAGCGCAATTTTTTCGCTCGTTGTCTCGCCGTGGACATCGACAATTATGTTTGCAGTTTCCGTGCGCATCTTGGTCACGGCTTCTTTTACGGCTTGAAATGGGTTCTCCAGAATTGGCTGCATAAATGTCCGCGCCTGCACGTTAATCACTCCCACTTTTCCTTTGGCAGTTTCCAGAACGATCGAACCGGCGCCAGGCGTGCCCGTTGGATAATTTATCGGACGCAGGAGCCGCGGCTCAGTGCCAATGAATGGGACAATGTCCTTTTGGTCCCAAATATGGTCGCCAGTGGTGATGACGGACGCGCCGGCCCGCAGGAGATCGATCGTGATCTTGCCGGTGATGCCGCGACCGGCAGCTGCGTTCTCGCCGTTGACCACAATAAAGTCGAGCGCGTGTTGCGCTTTCAGCTCGGGAAGCCGCGCGATCACGGCGCTGCGACCTGGCTCGCCAACGACGTCGCCCAGGAAAAGTATCGTTAGCATTCTGCGACCATCGTATTAAAGAGAGCGAAATCCAAATATCGATGTTTCGTTTTGGGCAAGTCGAAAGGCGAGCGGTTCTCCTTGCCTGCTGTCTGTCGATCTTGCCGGCATTTAGTCGCGCCGCGGACAATCTTGGTGTTCTTGGCGCGCGTCCACACTGGAAAGTGCTCGAGAAATATCAGGAAACCATCACGCACGACGATTTCGCTCGGCTGATTCAAAATGTCTATTGCACTCACGGCATTAGCTCGGACTTGATCGTGATTAATGACGACTCGGCGCGCATTTTGACCAACCGCGAAGCGCAAAGTTTCTTCACGCTCCGTTTTGCCAAAGATGACGCTTCGCGCAAGCCGATTCCGCGACTCTGGCGTCCGGCCAAATCTCTGTCGTTGCTAAAGCAAGAGAAACCGCTGGCCGGTTTGCGCATCGCGCTTGATCCGGGCCATCTCGGAGGCAAGTGGGCGAAGATGGAAGAGCGTTGGTTCCAAGTTGGAGATAGTTCGCCAGTCCAGGAAGGCGATCTCGTCTTAAGGGTGGCGAAGATTCTCGCGCCTCGATTGAAGCAATTGGGCGCCAAAGTCTTCTTCGTTCGGAGTAGCAACGAGCCGGTTACCTCAAAACGTCCTGATGATTTCAGGGATCTCGCTAAAAGAATCCTGATCAAAAACGGCGTGCCCGAGCCGCGAAAGGACATAGAAAATCCCGACGAGCCGGCGAGAGAGCAAACCGTCCGCTGGCAAAGCGAGATTTTGTTTTATCGATATAGCGAGATTCGACGCCGCGCCGTTCTCGTAAATACCAAGCTGCATCCCGATCTCGTGCTTTGTTTGCACTTCAACGCGGAAGGGTGGGGAGATCCGAAAAATCCGATCTTGATTGATCACAACCACCTGCATCTGCTCGTGAACGGTTCTTACCTGCAACAGGAGTTGGAATTCGATGACGAACGTTTCGAGATGCTGCGCCGGCTTTTGAGCCGCGCTTACGACGAAGAATTGCCGCTCGCGGATTCCATCGCCGGCGTGATGGCAAAAGAGACGCAGCTCCCGCCGTATGAATACCCGACCACTCAAACTACCACTAAAGTCGGGACGAGCGGCTACGTTTACGCGCGCAATTTGCTCGCCACTCGCCTGTATCGGTGCCCAGTCGTTTACTGCGAGCCTTACGTCATGAACAGCCGCGCGGGCTTTGCCCGCATTCAGGCCGGAGATTACGAGGGAACGCGCAACATCGACGGCGTCGAGCGCGAAAGTATTTTCCGGGAATACGCTGATAGCGTGGTTGAAGGCTTGGTCGATTATTATCGCGGCGCGCGACCATAACTGTAGCGGCGGTCCATGACCGCCGACCGTTTTTAGATTCGGCGCTCATAGCGCCGCTACAATTCAGCAACCGCCTCGCGAATATCGTTGAGCGTGACGTCACTCGACAAATGCGCTGAGCCAATTGTTGATGAAACAACGAAGCGGACTTTTCTGTCTTCGAATTTTTTGTCGAAGACAAGCGCGTCGAAAAGTTTCTCGCGGGGAAAATTTGGCGGCAATCTCACTGGCAATTCGAACACGCGCAAGAGATCGACAATCGCCTCGCGTTGATCTTTAGGAAGGCCGGCTTTCTTCGCCGAAACCGCGCAAGCAGCGACCATTCCGAGGCTAATCGCTTCGCCATGCAAAAACTGTTCGTAATTGCCCGCTTGTTCGATCGCGTGACCCACGGTGTGGCCGAAATTGAGCAGGGCGCGTTCGCCAGTCCGGTCGAATTCATCTCTCGCCACGATATTCGACTTAATCTCAATATTTCGCCGGATGAGCGGCGCAAGTTCGCCAAGGTCGACATGTTGAAGCGCGGCAAACATTTCCGCGTCGGCGATAATGGCGTGCTTAATAATCTCGGCGAAGCCTTGGTTGAATTCCCGGCGTGGCAACGTCTTGAGAACATCGACATCGTCGATCACGAGCTCGGGATGATGAAATGCGCCTATTAGATTCTTGCCGATGGCGGTATTCACTCCGGTTTTCCCGCCGATCGAACTATCGACCATCGCGAGGATGGTGGTGGGGATTTGCACATGCTGGACGCCGCGCTCGAAGATTGCCGCCACAAAACCGGAGAGGTCGCCGACCATTCCACCGCCAAGTCCAACGACGAACGATTGCCGACCTAATTTCGCGGCCAGCATTCGTTCACAGATTTCGCCGGCTTGCCCCAACGTTTTCGATTTCTCGCCCGCCGCTACTGTGATTAACGTCGGCTGAAATCCGGTGGAAACTAAACCTTTCGTGACACGGTCAGCGAAGAGCGGCGCGACATTCGTATCCGCGATGATTGCGCAACGCGAACCACGAATCTTGCGGGCGATGAGTTCTCCTGAGCGATCGAGCAAATTCGATGCAATAACCGCTTGGTAAGAATGCTGGCTGTTGCGAATTTCGATCGTGGTCACGGCGTCGGCGACGACACGGTATGGTCTTTGATTCCCATGCAAAAGCGAAAATCGAGGCCTAAGTTGGCTTGACAAAGGGACTCTTCGGTCTTTGTAAGTAGCCTTATGCCAGACTCTGCCGATCCAACTCCGCCGCCGGTCCCGACTCCTGCAGCCAACCAAAGCGGCGACCCATCCTCGATGGATTTGCCTCCAAATGTGGCCGCGGCGCTCGCCTGCATTCCGCTTATTGGCGGTATCATCTTTTACATCCTTGAAAAGCGAAACGGGTTTGTGCGGTTTTACGCCATGCAATCGATCATCTTCGGCGGTGCCTGGTTCCTGTTCAATATCGTATCAATGATCATTCACGTGATCTTTGGAAGCGTTCCCGCCATAGGCGTATTTCTCTCCGTGCTCTGGGGTTTACTTGCAATGCTTGTGCACCTCGCGTTTCTCGTGATCTGGATTATCGCCACGGTGAAGGCATTCACAAACGTTCGCTGGGAAATCCCGTATATCGGGCCGATGGCGAGCAAACAGGTGGACGGCGCAGCTGCCTGACTGCAGCGACGCTCTACGAGCGTCAAATCTAAAGTCATCAGCGGTGATAGACCGCCGCTACAATTGCCGTCCGAGTAACTTCACGACGATCTCGGTCAAAATCAGTTCGTGATCGAGTTGGCTCGTGACGAGCTTGAGATTCGCTTCGAGGCAAGTCTGCATTGCTTCAATCAATTGTCTCGTCTCAAAGCGGTGCGCATTTTGCGCGGCGATCCCGAGCGCATAACCGTTAATCGAACCGTCTTTCTTGCGTGGCAGATGTTCGGTTGCGGATGCGGGCAGGCGATTAATCGCTGAAATAAATGTGAACGGCGCGTGCGGGCGCTGCAGGCGATGATGTTCCATCAAATCTTTGGCGAGCAGCAAATTTCGGATCGTCGGTAAAATTGCAACCAGCAAAATACCGATGGCGGTTTCGCCCTGGTCCAATAACCGGCGAACGAGTTTGAGTGCGCGTTCGAGATCGCGCACGGCCAGCGCGTTGCCCAATTCGAAAATGACACCGGCGCGCGACAGTGGGACG
>CABEDS010000032.1_pt1 | contig 21202 bp, 21 predicted proteins | sample 3133001 | NCBI WGS metagenome assembly CABEDS01 (sample SAMEA5534331, study PRJEB31848) | metagenome | biome: tundra; feature: field; material: soil | place: USA | collected 2013-05 | depth 0.15 m
CATGGAGGATCGTTCCGTCGCCGCCGAGCACGACCAGGAGATCCGATTTCGCGGCTAACTGCGGAATCGAACAATCGGACTTCTTCCCGGCAATCTTCGCTGTTTCCTTTTCGAGCAAAATCGACATTGAAAAACGAGAAAACTCTTCCACGACGGCGCCAATCAACTCAGCGACGCCGTGCTTTCCGGTATGCGCAATTAGCCCGATTGTTTTCGGAGGCATATGAAGAACTCTTGATTACCGTCTGTGCCGGTGATTGTCGATGGTACAAGTCCAATCACGCGGTGACCGGCTGTTTCTGCGAATCGCACGATTTTTTGCTGCGCCTTCTCATGCAACGCCAGCTCGCGCACGATGCCGCCGCGTCCAACATCTTCGCGCTTCAGCTCGAACTGCGGCTTGATCAGCGCCACGATCGCACCCTCTGGAGCGATCAGATCGAATGCTGGCGGTAAAATCAAAGTCAGCGAGATAAATGAAACATCGATGACGCAAAGATCGACAAGTTCGGGAATCTGTTCGCGCGACAATGAGCGCGCGTTGATTTTCTCCAAGACGACCACACGCGGATCGTTTCGGATTTTCCACGCCATTTGTCCATGACCGACATCGACTGCGTAAATTTTCTTCCCACCCCGCTGCAACAGGCAATCGGTAAACCCACCAGTCGAAGCGCCAATATCGAGAGCCAATTTGCCGTCAACATCGATTTGAAAGAAATCGAGAGCGCCTTCCAACTTCTGCCCGCCGCGACCGACATAGCGTGGCGTTTCGGCCACCGTGATCAGCGCTTCAAGATCGACCAGTTGCGATGATTTCGCGGCGATTTCCTCGCCGACCTTCACTTCTCCGGCCATCACCGAGCGTTTTGCGCTCTCGCGGCTTTCGAAAAAGCCGCGCTCGACCAACAAATTGTCGATCCTGATTCTCTTCGCCATTGTCTAGATCACACTATAGCTGACCTCATAACTGCCCTCCACGAGTGTCATCCCGAGGTCGCCGCGGCGGCCGAGGGACCTCGCACAGGGTCGCCGCGCATTCAGGAACCCTATGCGTACTCACAGCTTCGAATGCGAGATTCTTCGCTCCGCTCAGAATGACACCGCTAAGGGTTTTGTCCGCCGCAGACATCGACAATCGAACTTTGGATCGCTTCGATCGCGGTCGTGAGCTGCTGTGATGTGATGCAAAGCGGCGGCATTAAAACAATTACGTCGCGAATCGGTCGCGTCAGCAGGCCGTGGCTTCGCGCCGCCATACAAACATCGAGAGCAAGCTTGGAGCTGCCGTTGTCTGGCGCAGACAATTCGATTCCGGCAATCAATCCGCACTGCCGCACTTCGCGGACGGCCGGAAGATTTTTGATTGGCTCAAGTTCAGCATTCATTTGATGAATCTTTGGTCCCAGGTGTTCCAAAACATTCTCGGTTTTAAAAACATCGAGACTTGCCAACGCGGCCGCACAGGCGAGCGCATTGCCGGTGTAACTGTGCCCGTAAGCCAACGCTTTGCCTTCGGAAACCGAACCGTCGAAACGCGAAAATATCTGCTCGGTTACAAGAGTGATCGCCAGCGGCAGATAACCGCCGGTTAATCCTTTTCCCAAAACCATAATATCGGGCAAGACCTCTTCGTGTTCGCTCGCAAACATGCGGCCAGTCCTTCCAAAGCCAGTCATCACTTCATCGACAATGAGCAACGCACCGCTGCGATCGCACCATTCGCGAACAGCGCGAAGAGTTCCGGACGGCCAAAGTTTCATTCCAGCGGCGCCTTGAATAAGCGGCTCAATCACAACCGCGGCGATCTTCGCAACTTCCATCGCCGAAATTCGCTCGAGAGCCTTCAAGTCCGGGATAAGCGTCGCCGGAAACTTCCAGCGACTGTGACCGACTTGGAACATCGCGGCCGCACCGAGACTGGCGGCGCCGGCGGTGTCGCCGTGATAACCGTTTTGAAATGCGATGAATTCCTGGCGGCGCGAACTTTGGATTCGCCAATATTGATCCGTGATTCTGAGCGCGGCTTCGATCCCGGTTGAGCCGTCATCCGAATAAAAAACGCGGCTGAGCGTTTCTTTTGGGAAAAGACCGACAATCGCGCGTGCCAGTTTGATCGCCGACGGGTTGGTAAAGCCAAGAAACGACGTGTGCGCAATGCGATCGAGTTGGTCGCGAATGGCGGCATTGATCTGCGGATGGTTGTGGCCGTGGATGTTTGTCCAGATCGATGAATTGCCATCGATGTATTCGCGACCTTTCGAATCGCGGAGCAAGGCCCCCTTCCCTTCCACCAGCACGAGCGGTTCATGCTCCGGTGCGCACCATTGGCCCATATTCGTGAACGGATGCCAGGCGAACTTCTTGTCCGCCGAAATCAGCTCGTCGGTATTCCAATCACTCATTGCGCCCTCGCTCGCTGATTAGCTTCTCCACCGACGCGAGGTCCTCCGCCGAGGCGCGCCGACGCTGATATTTTCGAAAAATTACGTCCTTCAGCGTCAATAAATCTTCGAGCAAAGGAACGTCGTAGTAGGTCCATTGCAGATCGTCTTGCAACTTCGCCTGGAGGCGCCAGACTCCGCCAAATTTGATCGCGCGGACTTCCCGCTTCTTTCCCTCTCGATCTTTCTCCTTCCATATGTGTTGACTCCGCATCGTAGTAAAATCTTACATTAAGAGCCTTGAAAGACGCAGCCAGATTACTGGTTTACTTCGCCGCGACAATTCTGATCGGCGCGCTGCTTGCTCCAGTTTTTTTCTGGACAGGGCAATCGCTTGCCGCCCACGGTTATTTTCCATTCCTGGCAAGAGTCGATTTCGAAAGATACTTTCATCGCGCTCTTCTCGTCGCCGCCCTCGTTTTACTTTGGCCGCTGTTCCGTTCTGTTCGTGTACGAGGAATGGAAGATCTCGCGCTCGCGCGGAATCCAAATTGGTCGCGTGATCTCTTCGCCGGATTTCTTTTCGCCGCGATTCCCCTGCTCTGCTGCGGCGCAGTCCTGATCATGTCTCACGTCTATTCGCTGCAGCCTGCCATCAGTTGGCTCGCGCTCGCCAAGATCATTCCGGCGTCAGCAGTCGTTCCCGCGATTGAGGAGACCTTCTTTCGCGGATTGATTCTCGGCATCCTGCTGCGAAGCGGTCACAAGTACATATCGGTCTTCGTTACCTCGGCGCTTTATTCAGTCGTTCACTTTCTGAAAGCGCCGGAGCAAACATCGACAATCGTCACCTGGACTTCCGGCTTTAATTCGATCGCCCACTCGTTCGCCGAATTTGCCGATCCGATCCTGGTGACAGCCAGTTTCGCCACCCTCTTTTTGATCGGCTGGATTCTGGCCGACGCGCGAATGCGAACGCGTTCGCTTTGGCTGCCGATTGGTTTGCACGCCGGTTGGATTCTTGTCAGCGGCTCGTTTAACCGGATCGCGGAGGCTGAAATAGTTATGCTTCCCTGGTTGGGAAGAAATTTGCTCGTCGGCATTGTGCCGCTCGCGGTCGGTTGCTTAACATGGCTGATAGTACGCGGCTGGTTGAAATATGTTGGCGCTCCCAAGACTTGATGGCCTCCGAGCGGTCGCGTCGCTGCTTTATCCTCCCGTTTGCAGCATCTGCTCGGAGGATGTGCTCGCAGGCGAATACCTCTGCGACGCATGCGACGACAAAGTTACCCGAATCGTTCCGCCGTTTTGTTCAAAATGTTCCGAACCTTTTGCCGGCGCGATCAGCGGTCCGTTCGATTGCGCGAATTGCGCACATCGCATTCTCCATTTCGACGCCGCGGTCGCCGCCTATCGGAGTCGCGGAATCGTTCGCCGCGTGGTTCTCGATTTCAAATACGGCCGGCAAATGCATCTTCGCCATCTGTTGGGACGTTGGCTTTCTGCAGCACTCAATGATACGCGCCTCCGCGACCAGCATTTCGACATTATCGTTCCCGTTCCGCTGCATCCGGCGCGGGAACGCGAACGCGGATTCAATCAAGCGGCGCTTCTGGCGAATTTGGTCAGCCGTCAGATATCGATCCGATCGAAAGCCTTGCTCGAACGCACTCGCTACACGACTACGCAAACGGCGTTCGATCGCGCTGAACGCATGGAAAATTTGCGCGGCGCCTTCCGTTTACGACGCGGCGCGAACGTGCGAGAATTGCGCGTGCTTTTGATCGATGATGTTCTAACCACCGGCTCGACCGTGAGCGAATGCGCGCGTGTGCTCAAGAAAGCCGGCGCGACCTCGGTTTACGCGGCCACTGCGGCGCGCGCCTGATTCCATGGCCATTTTCAAAAAACCGTCACTTAAGACGCAAAGTCGCAAGAAACGCGACATTCCGCACGGTCTCTTTCAAAAGTGCCCCGGCTGCAACGAAGTCATTCACGAAATCGAGCTCAACCAAAACCTTCGTGTTTGTCCGCGCTGCGAATATCACTTCGCGCTCTCAGCCAAGGACAGAATCGAGAACCTGCTCGACGCCGGGAGTTTTGTGGAAATGGATGCCAACTTGACGTCGATCGACACGCTGCGTTTCCAGGGAATGGCGACTTACAAAGACCGCCTGAAGAAATATCAAGAGACGACGGGTTTGGTCGACGCAGTAATTAGCGGGCACGGCATGATCGACGGTTACAAAGTCACAATCGCGGTGATGGATTTCAGTTTCCTGGCGGCGACAATGGGCTCCGTTGTCGGCGAAAGAATCACCCGTGTGATCGAATACGGCACGGCCAAGCGCGCGGCCGTTATCATCGTCGCGGCTTCCGGCGGCGCCCGCATGTACGAAGGAATGTTGAGCTTGATGCAAATGGCCAAAACGAGCGGAGCGCTCGCCTATCACGCGGAACAACGGCTCCCTTACTTGTCGGTCCTAACAAATCCGACCACGGCCGGCGTTATGGCCAGTTTCGCTTCGCTCGGCGACGTCATTATCGCCGAACCGAAAAGCATGATCGGTTTCGCCGGACCGCGCGTGATTAAGGAAACCACGCACCAGGATTTGCCGGAGCGATTTCAAACGGCGGAATTCCTGGAGGAACACGGGTTGATCGATATGATCGTGCATCGCAAGAAAATGCGCGAGCAAATCAGCCAGCTTCTGGGCTACTTCGTCGCCTCGCAGTGAAAGTGGGAGAGGCCTCTGTGCCTCGACTCTCTTCCTCATATCAGGCGGCGCTGGCCTGGCTTTACAGTCTTCAACGCTTCGGGATCAAACTCGGCCTCGAAAACATTCGGCGTCTCATCGACGCGCTGCATGTCGATCTTGGTAATGCCCGCGTCATCCACGTCGCCGGCACAAACGGCAAGGGATCGGTCTGCGCAATGATCGATTCGATCTGCCGCGCGCAAGGATATCAGAGCGGACTGTTCACCTCCCCTCACCTCGTCACCTTTCGCGAGCGAATTCGTGTGAACGGTGAAATGATTTCGGAAGAAACCGCTGCAGATGGCTTAACCAACATTCGCGAGATCGTAGCTGACTGGGATCCGCACCCGACATTCTTCGAAGTCACAACCGCGCTCGCGCTGCAACATTTCGCCAACGGCAAGATCGACATCGTCATTCTGGAAACCGGCCTCGGCGGGCAGCTCGACGCCACCAATGCCGTCCAGTCCAATGTTTCCGTCATCACACCGATTGATCTCGATCATCAAAAGTGGCTGGGCGATTCGCTCCAGCAGATCGCCATCGAAAAAGCCGGAATCATAAAACCGAGTGTGCCGGTAATTTCCGCGGCGCAAAAGAGCGAAGCCGAAGTCGTGATCCAAAGGCACGCGGCCGAATGTGATGCGCCCATTCAGTTTGTTACCGATTCTCATTCGACACACCCGATCGCGCTCGACGGGAATTATCAAAAACAAAATGCCGCGCTCGCCATCGCTGCGTTGAGCGCAGCCAAGATCAATATCGACGACGACGCAGTTAAACGCGGCCTGGCCGAGATTGAATGGCCAGCGCGATTCCAGCGTTGGGACAAAAGCACAATCATCGACGGCGCGCATAACCCAGCCGCCGCGCGCGTTCTCGCCGACGCTTGGCGCGAGGCCTTTGGCGATCGGCCCGCCACGCTCATCCTCGCAATTCTCTCCGACAAAGATTTGTCTGGCATTTGCGAAGCGCTCGCGCGGATCGCCGATTACGCTCTATTGCCAAGAATTCGCAGCGAGCGCGCGGCCAATCCGCAAACGCTCGCCAAAGTGATGGTCGATTGCGGGGTAAGATGTCAGATCGTCGGAACATTCGGCGACGCTTTGGAAAAAGCGCGAGCGCGATCGGCGCCGATCCTGATCACCGGTTCGCTCCATTTCGCCGGCGAAGCGCTCGCGCATCTTCAAGGCAAGCCAGCCGCCTTCGAAGAGTGCGCGCAGTGACTGCATCCGCTGCGTTGCAGTCTGTAGCGGCGGTCATAGACCGCCGCTACAGTTCAATCCGCGGGAACAATGGGACCGGTTTGCCGACAACATGGCCATCCGGCAATCCGCCCCACTTCGCGTCATCAAGATGAAAACGTTCTTCCTTTCCGCTTAACTCGGGCTCCATCTTCCAATTCAGTTGATCGAAAATTCCGTGCGCCGCCTTTGGCAAGACTGGCGAGATCAGAATCGCGATAACGCGAACAGATTCGGCAAGCGTGTACAGGACAGCGGTTAAGCGTTCAGACTCTGGGGATTCTTTCGCAAGCTTCCAGGGTGCTTCCAGATCGACGAAACGATTCACATGAAAACAAAACGCTTGAATATGATGAACCGCATCATCCACCGAATACGGCTTCAGGCTCGGATACTTAGGAGCTCCTCCTTCAAATGCTTCCTCAAAACCATGGACTTCGGTCAATCCCAGCAACTGACATTCGCGATGATTCTTTTCGACGAGGGAGGCCTGCGAGACTTTTCCTTCGCGATACCTATGAGCCATGTTTAGCGTTCGATTCACTAAGTTGCCTAAAGTGTTGGCAAGATCCGTATTGAAACGGGTTACGAGCCGCTCTTCCGAGAAGTCCGCATCTCCACCTACAACAATGTCGTTCATCAAATAATATCGCAACGCTTCGGCGCCGTATTTTTCCACGAGCAACTCTGGATCGACGACGTTGCCGGCGCTCTTGCTCATCTTCGCGCCGCCGAGGTTCCACCAACCATGCACAAGAAGCTGCGGGATTTGATCATCCGGAAAGCCAAGTGAGTGCAGCATGATGAGCCAGTAAATTCCGTGTGCAGGAATTAAAATATCCTTACCAATTACTTGGAGCGTGTCCTTCGACCAACGATCACGGAATTCTTTTGGCTGCGCTTCGTAATTGTCGATCGTTGGATCATAACCGGCGAAGCTGATGTAGTTACTGAGTGCATCGAACCAGACGTAGGTGACGAAATCTTTGTCGAATGGCAGCTCGATTCCCCAATCGAGTCGCGATTTTGGACGGGAGATACAGAGATCGCCGCTCAGTTTCTCCACTGCGTTGCGCAGTTCGAGCTGGCGAAAATCGGGAATGACGGCGTCTTTGCGATTGTCGATGTACCGGAGCAACCACTCCTTGTGATCGTTTAGTTTGAAATAGTAATTTTCTTCTTCACGAAACTCGACTTGTCCCCATTCTGGGCCGAACTCGCCGTTGGGGCCGCGTTCTCTATCGGTCAGAAATTGTTCCTGACGGATTGAGTAATGACCCGCTTGTTTGTCTTTGTAGATTTGTTTTTCGTCGAACAGACGCTGCAGCATTCCTTGCACAACGCGCTTATGGCGCTCGTCCGTTGTCGCGGCCCACTCGTCGTATTTCACGTCGAGCTTTTCCCAAAGATCGACAAACTTTTGCGTGACGCCTTTGACGAACTCGGCCGGTGGGACACCCTCTTTGGCGGCTGACTGCTGCACTTTCTGTCCGTGTTGATCTACGCCGGTGAGGAAAAAAACCTTCTCGCCTTTGAGCCGATGATAACGCGCGATGACATCGGCCAAAATTTTTTCGTAGGCGTGACCGATGTGCGGCGCCGAATTTGTGTAGTCGATCGCTGTGGTGATGTAGAAAGTTTCAGGCATCGGTGCGACAAACTGGCGGACGCGCGAATGGAGCGCAACCGCTTATGCAACTTGTTGTCGCGCGCTCACCGCGGGACGAGACCTGTAGCCCAGACCAGTTCGAGATGAACGGATGTGCGCATGAAACCAGTGATCTCTTTAGAGCGCGGCTGCTGGTCCGATGTTAATTATTCCCCAAAGCATGGCAGCATCCTCGGCGGCATGGTTTGCCGGCAAGTCGGCGGATGGCTCTCGGAAGCTGCGGAGCACCACGATCGCCCCCGGAGCAGCAGTGCGCTTTACCGCAGCAAGAAGCCGCCGTTGATAGGCCGAATCTGCCCCATCAAGGATGTTCGACAGCGTAAATCCATCGAAGCTTCCGGTCGGTTCCTGTTCGAGAAAAGTGGCCGCGTCGGCGTGGACGACCCGGATATTTCTTGCCTCGGGAGGCGGGGTTTCAAAGGACAGTTCTCCCAGCAGGAGGGCGTGGGCGTAGGCATTGGTGCGGTTCGGATGCCGTGCAAAACAGCGCTCCATGCGCCCGCGCATGACGGCCCCGAAATTCGGTGGCAGGAATGTTAAGAACGATGAGGCGTAGATCGTCCGCAGCGCGGGCATTGAAAAGAGCGAATCCATGGCAACGCGGAAACGTCGCGTGTTCAGGTGGCGGCGCCAGTACGCGAGTTGTTCACCAGGATCGTCGAGATCAAGAAAAGCGCGCACTGTCGATGGCCACCAACCGGCCAAGGGCGCAAAGGCTCGTGCGATTCGCATGATTCGTTCGGCAACACCGCGGCGGCCACGTTCGCCCACGAACCGGTGCTGGGCGTAGGCGAGCTGGACGGGATTAATATCGACGGCAACGACATCGTGATGCAGCGCGAGCTTCATGGCGGTGCAACCAGCCGACGCGATGCAGAAAACGCGCCCGCCGGCAGGGAACGCGTTGAGTTCGACCGACGCGTCCTCGTACATGCGACCGAACAACAGCTTGCTCGGGCCGCCGCGCGCATCGAGGCGGCCCCGCTCCCACCCGGTTCTGGTGAGGGCTGTTGTCATGTCCAGGCCGGGTGGCTGGCCGAAACCCAGACCAGCATCAAGAAGGCGAAGTTTTTGATCACCATGCCAGCGGGGTCGTGAATGACTTGACGCGCCCAGAGGAGGCCGCAGGTGTTGAGCATGATGAGGAACACGGTTTGCACGACCGCACAAAAGAGCGGCGCCATTCCACTCAGCGCCCACAAGGCGAGACCCACTTCAATGACCCCGAGGGTCTTTAGAAGAATGAGTCCGAAGCCAGGGCCATATTCGGGCACCGCCTCGACGACCTGCAATTGGTGTGGTTCGCCTCCAAGCAGTTTGCACCACAAGCCCTCATACATCCACACGGCAGCAACTGCGACGTGAATCAACCAGAACGGCGGCAGTTCGGTAGGCATGGTTATTTTTTTCCGGCCCGACGGTTCAGCCCGGCCTCCATGTTGCGGCGCATGGCGCTGAGCATGTGGCGGTGGAACATCCGACAGACAAACACTTCAACCGACATCCATAGCCAGCGAGGGCGCCTGGGACTTGAATATTCGGTATTGAGGGCGACCTCGGTGTGGCCACCCGGGAGTTCACGCAGCGTGTAGCTGCCTCCCGACAACTTTATCCCGCCGCCAAGTGCGAGGTCCTCCTCGATAACCTCGAAGACAAGGTTCCGGCTTCGGGTGACCTGAGTGATTCGCTTGAGCAGGTGGCCGTCTTCATAAATGCACCGCACTTCGTCTCCCACTTCCGACTTGCGGCCCTCAGTCCGGATTGGGACCGGCAACAACAGCCGGAGATGCAGCGGTGAACGCTCCTCGATCTGCTCGTAGAACAGCAGCGCTTCCCACACTTCCTCGGGAGCGGCTTTGAAGTTCGCGCGGGTCACGACAGACGTGAACTGCTGCTGGACGTCAGCAGCCTTGGAGGGATCGCGTGCCGGGGCAGCTACCTCGGTGGCATTCATAGATAGAGCGATGTCGCGAGCCATAATTCTAAAAGTTCTATTCATTCAAAGGTAAAATTCGAGCCACCGAAAATCTAAACGTTTTGGCTGCCCCAATTCGGCTCGTGAATGAGATTGAACGTATGCAAAATTACATGAAAATCCTGTTTTCGATTCTGCGACAGTGATTTGCACGGCAGCGTTTGCGGCGGACAAGCCGAGCTGCCTAAAGTTCCAGCGCGCGCAAGCGCAGCGCGTTCGCGATCACTGAGACCGAGCTGAAACTCATAGCCGCGCCGGCAATCATCGGGTTTAGGAGAAGTCCGAAGAAAGGATAAAGCACGCCGGCCGCGATTGGGATACCGAGCGCGTTGTAGATGAACGCGAAGAACAGATTTTGCCGAATATTGCGCATGGTCGCGCGGCTCAATCGAATGGCTTTCTCGATGCCGCGCAGATCGCCTTTGACGAGTGTGATGCCGGCGCTTTCCATCGCCACGTCGGTGCCGGTGCCCATGGCGATGCCGACGTCGGCAGCGGCAAGGGCGGGCGCGTCATTGATACCGTCACCGGCCATGGCAACGACGTGTCCTTGCTCGCGCAGCTTGCGGACACGCTCGTGTTTGTGCTGCGGCTCAACTCCAGCCTCGACTTCGTCGATTCCGAGCTTTTCGGCGACGGCGTGCGCGGTGCGCTCGTTATCGCCGGTGAGCATGATCACTTTAATTTTGAGCTGATGCAGATGCTCAATCGCGGCAGGCGTCGATTCTTTGATCGGATCGGAGACGGCAAGAATGCCGGCGGCACGGCCATTGATGGCGACGAAAATTACGGTTTGGCCCTGTGCCTGAAGTTCGGTTGCTTGCGATTTGAGCGGGTCGAGATCGCGAACATTTTGCGTTTTAAGAAAGTGCGGTTTGCCCACGAACACGGTGCGCCCGTCCACCTGCCCGGTCACGCCGTCGCCCGTGCTTGAAGAAAAATTCGTGACTTTTCCCAACGTTAGATGTCGATCTTGCGCGTCGCGCACAATCGCGGAAGCAAGCGGATGTTCACTCTGCTGTTCGACCGCCGCGGCCGCGGCGAGCAAGTCATTTTCGTTTATCCATTCAGAAGCAATAATTGTGGTCGAACGCGGTTTGCCTTCCGTTAACGTGCCAGTCTTGTCCACAACAAGCGTGTCGACTTTTTCCATAAGCTCGATGGCCTCGGCGTTTTTGATCAGCACACCGGCCTGCGCGCCGCGACCGACGCCAACCATGATCGACATCGGCGTGGCCAGACCGAGCGCGCACGGACATGCGATGATCAACACGCCGACCGCGTTGACGATCGCGTAAGCAAAACGGGGTTCGGGGCCGATCAGTGCCCAGACGACGAAGGTGAGCACTGCGGCCGCGATCACAGCCGGGACAAACCACGCCGCAACTTTGTCGACCAATCCCTGAATCGGCGCGCGGCTACGCTGCGCTTGCGCAACCATTTCGACGATTTGCGCGAGAACGGTCTCGCTGCCGACGCGCTCGGCCTCCATCAAAACACTGCCAGCCTGGTTGACAGTGGCGCCGATGACGCGGTCACCGGTTGTTTTTTCAACCGGCATCGGCTCGCCGGTGATCATTGATTCATCAATGCTCGTTCGGCCGTCGATGACTTTACCGTCGACCGGAATCTTTTCGCCGGGACGAACGCGAAGCTGATCGCCGCGTTTTACTTCATCAAGTGGCACATCGATCTCTTTGCCATCGCGCGCGACGCGGGCAGTGCGCGGCGCGAGATCGAGCAACGCGCGAATGGCGGCGCCGGTCCGGCTGCGCGCGCGCAATTCTAGCACTTGTCCGAGCAAGACAAGCGCGGTAATGGCCGCGGCTGCTTCGAAGTAGATGTCGATCTTGCCGTGTTGGTGAAACGAAGACGGGAAAATGCCGGGCGCGAGCATGACCACCGCGCTGTAAAAGTAGGCGACGCCAACGCCCATCGCGATAAGCGTGAACATGTTGAGCGAACGATTGCGGATCGATTGCCCGCCACGCTCGAAAAACGGCCAGCCGCCCCAAAGCACAACCGGTGTGCTAAAAACAAATTGTATCCAACGCGAGAAATTGTCCGTCATCCACGCCGGCGCATTTGGAAACAAATGCGCCATTGCGAGCACAAAGACCGGCAATGTAAGCACGGCGCCGATCCAAAAGCGGCGCGTCATGTCCTGCAGCTCCTCGTTCCCCTCGTCCGCGCCAGCCGCGATCGTCTTCGGCTCGAGCGCCATGCCGCAGATCGGGCAATTTCCCGGTCGATCCCGCTCGACCTGTGGATGCATTGGGCACGTATAGATCATCGAAAGAACATCGAGCCCTCAACGCGCAACGTCCACCACCGACCATCCAATGCGTGAATGACTCAGATGTCGTCGCGTTCTTCTCTCTCGAAATCCTTCAGATTTCTCAGAGATTGCGTTGCGGCGTTCAGATTGTATCCGGCAAGGGTATTCATGAATCCTTGCAAGATTGGCGAACTCGCCATTCGGGTGGCATATCTTTGGGACACCCATATCGCCAGAGCAATCACAGCAACGCCTACAACCACATTCCAGACGAGATAACTGGCGCCGAGAAGAGCGTATGCTGTATCTCTCGAAGGACTTCCAGAGTTGGATGGCGATCTCCTGGGCAAGGTCATTCCGATCTTCCGTCTGCCGGCAATAGGAGTAGCAAACCTTGTAAATGATCTTCTTGTGCTCCTCGATCAGGGACAAAAATTTCTGTTCTTGAGCGGGCGTTATCATTGGGAGTCTTTAGCGGCTTTGTTCTATTATTCGCAAGCGGGGAACAAAAATCACAACGGCATGCAAGATTTTCGCTGCTGGGTTGCCATTTATCCTACCAAACCCAAGCTCCGCGACCGCGGCTGGAGAAGGTCGGCCCTAAGATTCGAGCACAATCACCGCCATGGCGTGATGGTCGGTATGACTGAGTGTGATTAACACGTTTTTAACGCTGCGTTGCTTCGCGAGTTTCTCCGCGCCACCAGCGAGCAGGATAAACGGTTCGCCGCTCGGCTTTTTGCGCACATCGATGTCGTGCCAGCCCATCGCTTTGCCAATCCCGGTGCCGAACGCTTTCGATACTGCTTCTTTCGCCGCGAAACGCGCCGCCAGATGTCGCGCCGGAAATTTCATCGATGTCGAATATTCGATTTCACCGTCAGTGAAGACACGACGGAGAAATCGATCACCGAAGCGTTCGAGCGAATGCTCGATCCGCGCGCACTCGACCAGATCGACGCCGATTCCAAGCACGCTCATCCCTTGTAATCTTCCATGGCGACGAGCATCTCGCGCACAGCGCTATCGAGTCCGACGAAGATTGCGCGCGAGATGATCGCATGCCCAATGTTCAGCTCGGTGAGATGCGGGATCTTTTGGATGAGCGCGATGTTCGTGTAGTTGATGCCGTGGCCGGCGTTCACTTGCAGTTTCAACTCCGAGGCGGCTTTGGCGGCCTGCTGTAGATTGTGCAGTTCCTGTTTCTCGATCTTCTCGGCGAACGCGTTCGACAGTTTCCCGGTATGCAACTCGACCATATCGGCGCCCAATTCGGCCGCGGCATCGACTTGTTCCAAAGTTGGATCGACAAACAAGCTGACACGAATGCCGGCGCTGTGGAGCCGGGTGATGGTGGGCTCGAGTTCTTTGCGCTGCGATACGACATCAAGGCCGCCTTCGGTTGTGACCTCTTCGCGCTTTTCCGGAACGAGACAGACTTCATCGGGCACAATGCGCAGGGCAACATCGACAATCTCGGGCGTGTTGCCCATTTCGAGATTCAACTTGGTCATAATGTTTTCGCGCAGCCGTTCGATATCGCGATCGATGATGTGACGCCGGTCCGCACGCAAATGCGCGACGATCCCGTGGGCTCCGCAGCGCTCACAAATGGCAGCGGCGACTATCGGATCGGGCTCCGCGTTTTTCGATTCCGGCATTTTGCCGTAACGTGCTTGCCGCAAAGTCGCCACATGATCGATATTAACCCCAAGTCGCAGCGTTCCCATGAGGCCATCAATAGGAACCAGTCCGCTATAGAGAGCAAGCCGAAGCCGATTCGAGCAAGCAGCTTATTCCAGAGGAAACTCTATTCGTTCCTCTTCCGCTCGCGGAACGAGTTTGTTTTGCGCGATGATGCGCACACACGTGTTCCAGCGAAGCAGCGCGTCGTCGTGGCCGGGCGGACGGATCGCTTCCGCTTTTTCAAACCAGCTCATCGCTTCATGAAGAAGATCGTAGGCCTGAAAACGACAATCGGGCGTGTTCTGCGCCAATTTCGTCTTGGCCCGACGTTCCGCAAAAATCCCCGCGTAATAGGCGCGATCGTAATCGCTCTTGATGCGTGAGAGCAACTCTTTCGCTTGCGTGCCGCTCACGCCGTAGCCCTTGGTGAAGCGATCGGTCAACGCGAGCAACAGCGTGACAATCGCTTCCTGATTTTCCGGATCGGCCTTCAATACATCCAGACAAATGCTCTCAGCTTCGCCCGGCTCGTTGAGCAACCGGTAACGAATCGCTTTTTCGAGCGCGGCCGGAATCGCTTCCTTTGAGAGCGGTTTAAGTTCGGACATAGCGACGTAATTTGTTACATCGTTAAAACGTTACATCGTCTAAAACGCAACTCGATTTAACGATCCAACCAGTTACGAATCACTCTTCTTCTTCATCCATCTCCAAATCCAGCCAAACGGATCGTAAAATCGGTCCACCACGCGTTCCTTTAACGGAATGATCGCATTGTCGGTAATCTGAATGCTCTCCGGACAAACTTTCGTGCAACACTTCGTAATGTTGCAGTAACCGATGCCCTGCGTATTTCGCAATTCATCGATGCGGTCTTCGGTGTCGAGCGGATGCATTTCGAGCGCGGCCACGTAAATCAGAAAACGGGGCCCGATAAATTGCTCGTGCTTCTGATGATCGCGCAGGACGTGGCAAACATCCTGGCACAAGAAGCATTCGATGCATTTCCGGAATTCCTGGACGCGATCGATATCTTCCTGCGCCATGCGCCAGGTGCCGTCCGGCGCGTCGGGCGAACGCGGCTTGAATGGTTTGATGTTCTTTTTGACCCGAAAATTCCAGGAGACATCGGTGATTAAATCCTTGATCGCCGGAAACGCCTTCATCGGTTGAACGGTAACCGGTTTGTCGAGCGGCAGATCGCTCAACCGCGTCATGCACATCAGCTTCGGCAGGCCGTTGATCTCCGCCGAACACGAGCCGCATTTGCCGGCCTTGCAGTTCCATCGACATGCGAGGTCGTTCGCCTGCGTCGCCTGAATGTGGTTGACCGCGTCGAGCACGACCATTCCCTCGGAAACCCCGGCCGTGTAATCGCGAAACTCGCCGCCGTGCCGATCGCCGCGCCAGATTCGGAAGGTGGCCGTGTTATCCCCACTCATCGTGATCGCTCCGCCCCACGCGTGTCATCCCGAGCCGCGAAGACGGCGAGGGACCTCACATAAGCTCGTTGAGTACGCAAGATAAGTTGTGTGATCCACGAAGAATTGTGGGGTCCCTTACTTCGTTCAGGATGACAGCACGATGCGCTCATTTGTTCTCCTCAATAATTTGCTTCAAATAATCCGGCATCTCCGGGAGCGGTACCAATCGGACCTCCATCGTGCCATCGGCCGCTTTGCGAATCATCGTGTTTACTTTCGAGAAGCGCTCTCCTTTTTCCAAATAATCTTCGCGAAATTGTGCGCCGCGACTTTCCTTTCGCTCCAGCGCCGCGCGCGTGATCGCTTCCGAGACGGTGAGCAGATTCTTTAAATCGAGAGCAGTGTGCCAGCCGGGATTGAAATCGCGATTTCCGGTGACGCCGACGCGGCCGGCGCGTTCCCAAAATGTTTTCAGGTGATCGAGAGCGGATCTCATTTCGCCTTCATCGCGCACAATCCCGACATTGTGCTGCATCACCTCCTGCAAATCGCGTTGCACCGAGTACGGATTTCCGCCGGCGCTATTCTCGAACGGTTTCAAAGCTTCGCCCGCGTACATATCGATCTTGTCATTGTCGATCTTGCCGTGTTGATTTTCCTTCGCGAACTTGGCCGCGAATTCGCCGGCGCGTTTTCCGAAGACAATAAGATCGGAGAGCGAGTTGCCGCCAAGTCGATTCGCGCCGTTGATCCCAGCGGCACATTCACCGGCGGCAAATAGTCCCGGCACGTCCGACATTTGCGTGTCCGCATTCACATGCACGCCGCCCATGATGTAATGCGTCGTCGGCCCGACTTCCATCGGCTCCTTCGTGATGTCCACATCGCCGAGCGCTTTGAACTGGTGGTACATGCTCGGTAGCTTGCGCTTGATGTGCTCTTCCGCGTTCGGAATTCTTTTCTTGATCCACGAGATATCGAGATAGACGCCGCCGTGCGGAGTCCCTCGCCCTTCCTTGATTTCGCGCACGATGCAACGCGCGACGTGATCGCGCGTCAACAAATCCGGCGGTCGCCGCGCGTTCTTGTCGCCCTGCGTGTAACGCCAGCCTTCTTCTTCGTTGTCGGCGGTCTGCGCTTTGTAGTTGTCCGGAATGAAATCGAACATGAACCGTTTGCCATCCGCATTGGTGAGAATTCCGCCCTCGCCGCGCACGCCTTCAGTCACGAGCATTCCCGAAACACTCGGCGGCCAAACCATGCCGGTGGGATGAAATTGGATGAACTCCATGTCGATCAATTCCGCGCCGGCGTGATATGCGAGCGAGTGGCCGTCGCCAGTGCAATCCCAACTGTTGCTCGTGATCTTGTAAGCCTTGCCGATTCCACCGGTGGCCAGAACGATGGCCTTCGCGCGGAAAATCTTGAAGCGCCCGCGTTCGCGATCGTAACCGAATGCTCCGGAAATCCGCTTGCCATCGGTGACAAGGGCAAGGATGCAAATCTCCATGTGTACGTCGATGCCTTGATGCACGCCGTGGTCTTGCAACGTGCGAATCAATTCGAGACCAGTGCGGTCGCCGACGTGCGCGAGCCGCGGATATTTGTGACCGCCAAAATTGCGCTGAAGGATGCGGCCATCTTGCGTGCGATCAAACACTGCGCCCCACGCTTCGAGTTCGCGCACGCGGTCGGGCGCCTCCTTAGCGTGTAGCTCAGCCATGCGCCATTGATTTACATACTGCCCGCCGCGCATGGTGTCGGCGAAATGCACTTTCCAATTGTCGCGATCATCGACATTGGCTAGGGCGGCCGCGATCCCGCCTTCGGCCATGACGGTGTGCGCCTTACCAAGGAGACATTTGCAAACCATCCCGACCGAAACTCCAGCGGCAGACGCTTCGATAGCGGCGCGCAATCCGGCGCCGCCGGAACCGATCACGAGAACGTCGTGCTGAAAGGTTTCGTACTCGGGCATGGGATGCGTTAAATCGTTAAGGCGCCAAGACCTTGAAGCGTTTGCTCGTGGGAAATTCGATCCACTTCATCGGTTAAATGATTCGCAGATCGTGCCAAATACCCGTCGCGCAAAGCCTAATGTATAGATCGGAGAAACCAACCCAAAACAAGCTCATCCACGCCCACAGCATGTGGCGGCGGTTGAAGCAGCTCACACACGCGTAAGCACGATAGCAGGATGTCGATTTTGAAAGTTGATCCCGAAATCCGCCGATCAAATGGCGTAATGAATGACAACCGAACGTATAGCCGCCGAGCAACACAACGTTAATCGCGAGCACAATCGTGCCGACGCCGATACCAAACGAAGTTTTCCCGCTCACGGGATCGGCAAACCAGAGCGCTTTCCAAACATCGGTGGCGAGAATCGCGATAAAAATCAGCGCCACATAAAGAAAGTAGCGATGCACGTTTTGCATGATCAACGGAAACGAGCGTTCGCCGAGATAAGTTTTTCGCGGCTCGCCTACGGTGCAGGCCGGTGGATCAGCCCAGAACGCTTTGTAATACGCGCCGCGATAGTAATAGCAGGTCAGTCGAAATCCACCGGGCGCCCAAAGAATCAACAACGCTGGTGAGAAGAGAAGCCACGCCGGCCACCACGCCGGTTTCGGTCCGAACCAATTGTGAGGCGATGGGCCGAAAATTTCCGGCGAATAAAACGGCGAGATGTAGCTGCCAAAAAAATAATGAGTTCCCTGGAATGCCGCCCAGGTGGAATAAACAATAAAGGTTCCCAACCCAAGAAAAACCAGCAGTGGCTGAGTCCACCACCCATCAGTCCGCATTGTTGCGCCAAACGATCTTTGCGGCAGGGTGGTCGTTTCGGCATGAATCATCGCCGCCTTGAATAGCGACACTCGATTAGCTTTTCAACAAAAAGGTGTCGATTAGAGTCTAAACGTGAACCGACGGTTCAGACATCTGAGGTATAGACTGGAATGGATCGGCTTGCGTATCGGCTTGGCCGTGGTTCCGCTTCTCCCACGATGGGCGTGTTACCAACTCGGACAATTTTTTGGGGTGGCTGCATCGATTATTGATCGCCGCGGTACTCGGATTGCCCTGACTAATCTGGAAGTTGCTTTGGGTAACGAAACTTCCGCCGCAGAGCGGAAGAAGATTGTTCGGCAGTCTTATCAAAGTTTTGCCAATACCCTGCTAGACCTTTTTTGGAGCCCGCGCCTGACCCGAGAAAACTTTCGCCGTTACATCGAGATCGAAAATCTGGAGCGCGCCGAAAATGAGGGAGGCGAAGAAAAATCCGGCATCGCCGCTTCCATTCACTACGGGAATTTCGAATGGCTGAGCCTGGCCATGGGCTTTCTGGGTTATCCCGCCGATATCGTGGCGGAAATGCAAAAAAATTCGCTGCTCGAACCGATGTTGCTAAAGGCGCGCAATCGTTCCGGTCACACGGTGGTGCCGCGCAAAGGGGCCATCCGGCGGCTTTACAAGACTTTGCGGAAAGGCGGACGTGTCGCCATCCTGGTCGATCTGACTGTCCGGCCGAAGTATCCATCCGTCATTATCAACTGCTTTGGCTTGAAGACGTGCGTTACTCTGGCCCACGCCTGGTTACAGCAGAATACTGGCGCGGTCATTGTTCCAGCGCATTCCGAACCGTTGCCCGGTGGGAAATATCGAATCGTTTGTCACCCGAAAATCGAACTGCCACCTCACGCGACTGCCACGGAAGTCGCGCAAGCTTGTTGGGATACGTTTGAACCCATCATCCGGAAAAATCCCGGGCCGTGGCTCTGGATGTATAAGCATTGGCGATTTCGTCCTTCCGACGCGACGCGGGCTTATCCGTCCTACGCCTACTCCTCCGGTCATTACGAAAAACTGGCCAAGCGTTTAAAACGAGAAGCAGAAACCACGCAGCCTCAAGCCACGGCTGCCTGATTATTCGCCGTTCGCGCCCTCAACCGGGAATCCGGCTTTGCGCCACGCTTCCCAGCTTCCCGGCACATTCCAAAGCTCGGTGAAGCCTTGCGGCTTCATAATACTGGTGGCGATGCTCGCACGGTAGCCGCTGCCGCAATAAATCGCCGTCGGTTGCGCCGGATCAAGTTCGCCAATTCGCTTGCGCAGCTCCGGCAGGAAGATGTGGCGCGCTCCGGGCACATGTCCTTTTTTCCATTCTCGCGGCGAACGCACATCGACAACTTGGAGACTCGGCGCACGCTTGTTCAACTCGTGCACAGTCATCTGGCCAATCTCCGCATGCGGATATCCCGCAGCGTCCCACGCTTTCATTCCACCGACGAGATAACCGGCGAACTTCGAGAAGCCGGTTCGGATGAAAAGCCGCACCACTTCATCGAGAGCATTTTCATTTTCGAGCACCAGAAGAATCGGCTTATCCGGATCGAGCATCCAACCCGCCCAGATCGACAAGATTGGAGACCCACCAATATTGAGTGCGCCAGGAATATGGCCGCCACCGAAAGCCAGCATCGTCCGCACATCCACCAGCACGCCCGTCTTCTTCTCGATCGCTTCCTTGAACGCTTTCAGCGGAAGAGCCGCAACATGCGGAAGATTGCCAAGCACTTCTGGCCCCTTTGCATTCAGTTTTTTCATCACCGGGTAGTAACGAGGAACCGGCGGCGCCGTCGCGATCGCGTAGTCGGTGAAGCTTTTCACATCCGTAAACTGAAGAAACTTATTGAACTTCCGTTCGTAACCAATCGTGCTGCTCAGACGATCGCCAATGTCCGCGCCGCACGGCGAACCGGCGCCGTGATTCGGATAAATCATGACGTGGTCCGGCAGTTTGAGATAGAAATCGCGTAGTGTGTGAAATTGTTTTTCGGCCAGTTCTTTGGTGTGATCCGCGCCGAGTAAATCAGGCCGTCCCGCCGACGAAACGAAAAGCGAATCGCCTGTAAGCACTCCCCACGGCGTGTCGGGATGGTCTGCCTCGGCCAGGACATACGATATATGCTCCGGTGTGTGACCCGGTGTGTGTCGTGCGATCACGACCACTTCGCCAAATTTAAATCGGTCGCCGTCTTTTACTTTCTCATGCTCGAATCCGTAAGATGCGCCGCCTTCGTGGCTGACAAAAATCTTCGCCGAATCCAGCCGCGCGCATAGTTCGCGTGAGCCACTCACCAGATCCGCGTGAATATGCGTTTCGAAGATGTGTGTGATGGAAAGTTTCTCCGCGCGCGCCATGTCGACATAAACTTCAACATCCGGCCGCGGATCGAAAACCGCAGCGATGCCTTCGTCATCGTCGCCGAGCAAATACGAAAGTTCTGCGATGCCTTGCGTCTGGATCGTTTTAAAAACGAGCGACATTTGAATCAGTTAACGCGAAGCGGTGTCGAAGTTCAACAAGATCGACATCGATCAGCGAATCTCCACTTCGACTGGGAGCAGATGATTGATCATGTAAGTGCCACGATCCGGATCGCGTTCCACCGGTTGAGTTCGGCCGCGTGAATCAGTCGCGCGCACAACGAGCGTTTGCTTTCCCGGCTTTGAGGGCGTGCGCCAATCGTATTCCCAAAGCCGCCACGCGTTTCGGGCCGGCTTGTCGATTAACTTCGCTTCCGTCCAATTCCCTCCGCCATGGATGCTGATTTCCACTTTTGTGATTTCGCCTTCGCCCGTCCACGCCGCGCCATGAACCCGGACGTTTGAATTCACCCGAAGAATTTCGTTCGCCGCAGGTTGCGCGATCTCCGCTTTGATCTGCATCTCGGAAATCGGAACGAGTTTAGCAAAATCACCTCGCCTCTCCCAATATG
>CABEDS010000036.1_pt1 | contig 20127 bp, 19 predicted proteins | sample 3133001 | NCBI WGS metagenome assembly CABEDS01 (sample SAMEA5534331, study PRJEB31848) | metagenome | biome: tundra; feature: field; material: soil | place: USA | collected 2013-05 | depth 0.15 m
CCGTATTGTGCGTCTCGACGTAAATAGTGGCCACGCTGTCCAGCTGTAACGTGCCGGAGGAAAATGTGTAACCGTCTCCACTATCGCCGTTCAGGAACAACGTGTTGATAGTGAAAGTGCCGGCGTTCAGACTGACATTGAAAGTAGGTGGACCGATGGCATTGAACGTGGCCGTGTCACCAGCTCCGTCTGGATGACCGAAGGGATCCCAGTTATTGTCGTTATCCCAAAGACCAGTACCGGCAATCCATAGGTAATCGTCGGCCACGACTTTCTCTTGACCGATCAACCAACCGAAGGCGACGAAAGCTATTAGTGCACGGCGCAAGATTCGTTCTCCGATCGCTGGACGCTTTGTGATGTTCATAGGGACTTGACCGCTAACTTTGTCAGCCGGTGTTATTATCATGCTGATTCACGTACGGCCAGCGCTAATCGTTGGCTTCAGCCCATGTAAAAGCCACCGTTTACGTTGAGCACGTGACCGGTGATGTAGGAAGCCATCGCTGAAGCGAGAAAGAGCGCAGCATTCACAATCTCTTGCACGTCGCCGAGACGGCCGAGAGGAATTTGCTTCTTAAAATTTTCCGTCACTTCGTCGGGCATGCCTTTGCTCATCCCGACGTCGATGAAGCCGGGAGCAATGGCGTTGACGGTGATGTTCTGTCGGGCGAACTCGCGTGCGGAAACTTTCGTGAGCGCGATGATGGCGGCTTTGCTCGACGAATAATTCGCCTGGCCGAACAATCCCATCTCTCCGCTGACTGAGGACAAGTTCACCACGCGTCCGCCATTACGCAGAATCGCGGCGGCTTTCTGCGTGACGTTGAATGTCCCAGTCAGATTCACGCGCACGACGCTCTCGAATTCTTCCATCGACATTTTCTTGATCGTGCGGTCACGAATAATTCCGGAGTTGTTTACCAGAATGTCGAGACCACCATGTCGATCTTGTATTTGTTTCATCATCGCCTCGACCTGCTCCGGTTTGGTCACGTCGCACTCGATCACGAGCGGATCTTTCAACTCTTTCGCCACCGTTTCGGCATCGGCCTTGTTTTGGCCGGCGGGATCGGCAATGTAATTCACCACGCATTTCGCCCCGCGTTGGCCGAAGGCCTTGATCATCTCCGCGCCAATCCCGCGCGAGCTGCCGGTGACGAGCACGACTTTGTCAGTGAAATTGAGTGGATCATCCATAAATCAGGAAGGAGAACTTAATCAGGAAACCAGGAAAACAGGAAATAAGAATCGAAGATCATCGCCTTGTGCCGCAAATCAGTATCCGTATAAATCCGCGTAATCCGCGGTTAGCAGAATCGCTTTGTCTTCTGTTTTTCTGGCTTCCTGATTGTTTCTGTTCATTTTGTCATAAAACATGGCTTTACCAGTTCGCATCCTCACCGCCGTTCCGATCTGCGACGGGCATGATAGCGCCATCAACACGATCAATCTCGAGTTCATCCGGCATGGGATCGAAGTGGTTTATCTCGGATATCATCGCTCGGTTGGCGACATCGTGCGCGCGGCCATTCAGGAAGATGTGTGCGCAATCGGGATCTCGAGTTACAACGGCGGGCACATTGAGTTTTTCGCCGACGTGGTGAAGCAATTGCGCAAGCGAGGCGTGGACGACATCAAGGTTTTCGGCGGCGGCGGCGGCACGATCACACTTGCCGATGCGATGGCGATGGAACGCAAAGGCGTGGAGAAAATTTTCTTTGCCGGGACTTCGCTCGATGAAATGGCGGACTATGTCCGCGAAAAGTATGGCAAGCCGCGCAAGAAGCGGTCGCGAGCGAAAACGCGCGATATCGAACTCGCGCGGAAGCTGACGCAGATTGAGGACCGCTTTGCGAAAAGCAAACGCCCAGCGTCCAAAGGAAAAATCCGCAATCCGAAATCCGCAGTCCGCAATTCAAGAGTGATCGGATTCACCGGACCGGGCGGCGCGGGGAAGACGACATTGATTGACGAGCTGGTGCTGCGGTTTCTTCGGCAGGAACCGAAAGCGCGTATCGCAATCTTGTCGCACGATCCGAGCGTCGTGGGCGAAGGCGCGTTGCTTGGCGACCGCGCCACGATGATCAACTCACAGGATGATCGCGTTTTCATGCGCAGCATGGCGACGCGCGGACAAGCGGGCGGTCTTTCGCCGGCCACGGAAGGTTGTCTGCGCGAATTGATCCAAGGCGGTTTCGATTACGTGATCATCGAGACGGTGGGAACCGGACAGGAAGCGATGCCGTTCCAGAAAAATGGAATTGTCGATCTTACCGTCTTGGTCATGAATCCGGATTACGGCGCTCGGTTGCAGTTGCAGAAGATCGTCATGCTCGATTTGGCCGACATCGTCGTAGTCAATAAGACCGATCAGGCGCGCGCACGCGCGGCGATCCTCGAAATCGAACGGCGCCTGGACCAAAACAAGCGTGCGCAGCAGTTGGTTGCGAGCGTGGCGAAACGTCATCGCGATCCTGGCGTGGATGAGTTGTTCGGTTTAATTTCCGGAAAATTGTAGCGGCGGTCGATTTAAGTTGGTTCGGCCCTTATTATATAGAGCGCCGCGCCAGGAGAGGATCCTATGAGCAAACTCGGACAAGTTGTTGAGTCGGTTGAGAAATATAATCGGTTCGTCCTCGATCAGGTGAAGCGGGCGCGCACCGACGAAAAGTTCGGACGCGAATTGGTGGACCGATGGAACGAAGTGAAAGCGAACACACCGATCATGCGTGCGCCGACCGGACTCGAACTGCCGCGGCTTGCGCTCCCTGAAGTGGATGAGCCGGGCGAGATCGCGCGCTATCTGTTTGGCGAAGGATTGCCCGGCCAGTTTCCGTTTCTAAACGGGGCTTATCGCGAAATGTATCTCGAACCGGAGCGCGAAATCGAAACGGGCAGCTTTGGAAAAAATGGTCATGGCAAGAATGGCCACGCGAAAAACGGGAAGATCGACAAAAAGAAAATCGATAAACCGGCGCAGGCCGAGGAACCAACGCGATTGTTCTCCGGGTTGATGCTGGCGGAAGACACGAACGAGCGTTTTCATTTTCTCACCGCGCATCAGCGCACGCATCGACTCAGCACCGCGTTCGATGGCCCGACGCTTTACGGAATCGACAGCGACGCGGACGGCGTCTTCGGAAAAATTGGAGAAGGCGGAGTCGCGATCGACACCGTCGAAGACATGGTGCGGCTCTACGATGGATTCGATCTTGGCTCGCCCGATTTTTCCGCGTCGATGACGATCAGCGGCCCGGCGCCGATCATCATGGCGATGTACATCGCGGCCGCGAAACGCCGGTTCGGCGCGAAAGTGGTTCCGAAACTGCGCGGCACAGTCCAGGCCGACATCTTTAAGGAAGTTCAGGCACAGAACGAAACGATTTTCCCGACTGAAGCGTCGCTCCGTTTTCTCACCGACATGGTGGAGTACACGACGCGCGAGATGCCGCGCTGGTATCCGATTTCGATCAGCGGCTATCATATCGGCGAAGCGGGTTCGACCCCGGTCCAGCAAGCTGCTTACACGCTCTCGAATGGTTTTGCTTACGCGGAGATGTTCGTCGCGCGCGGCATGTCGGTCGATCAATTCGGTCCGCGCCTCTCCTTCTTTCTCGATTGCGGACTCGACGTCGAATACATCGCGCTCGCGCGCGTTTCGCGGCGGATCTGGGCGATCGGAATGCGCGACGCGTTTGGCGCCGGGCCGCGTGGGCAAATGTTTAAATTGCACACGCAAACCAGCGGCCGGTCGCTCGTTGCGGCCGAATTCAAAAACAATCTCACCCGGACTGCGGCGGAATTGATGCTGGCCTACATGAACGCCACGAATTCGTCCCATTCCAACAGCGCGGATGAGCCGTTCACAACGCCGACGGAGGAATGGATTCGTCTGGCCGCGCACGGGCAGGCGATCCTGCTCGAGGAGTCCGGCATTTTCAAACACACCATGAACATGTTGAGTGGCTCGCCCGGAATGAAAGCGGTCGAGCGCGCAGTCGAAGCGGCGATCCTTGAAGAATTTCGCGAGATCGAGCGGATGGGCGGAGTGCTCGCTGCGGTCGAGAATCGTTATCAGCGCAGCCAAATCCAGAGCGCCGCGCACCGTTACGAGCAGCAAATTTACGACGGCACTCGTCCGATCATTGCGCTGAATAAATATCGCAACCAAGACGATGCGCCCGAAGTGAAACTCTCGCGCACGCCGCGCTCAAAGCAGCAGCTTCAAATCGATCGGCTTACGAAATTTAAAAAGAAAAACGCCGAGAAATCGAAACGTGCCCTCGCCAAGCTCGCTGACGTGGTCGAGCGCGGTGAGAATTGTTTCCCGGCGCTGCTCGAAGCGGTCGAAGTTTGTTCGTTAGGTCAGATCACCAGCCGGCTCCAAGAAGTCGTCGGACGTTTTCGCCCAATGGTATAGCCGCTGACAAAATGTAGGAGGGACCTCAGTGTCCCGATCCTTCAGTGAAAGAGTCCCCTCACTCTTCCAATTTGCGCCTTCATCGTTGGTCGGATGCCGCAGCCACATTCTCTGTTACAAAATCTCTTCATCCGAAGAAGCCCGCTTTAAATGAACAGGCACGCGAGATTATTGTTTCAGCGTTTGAGTTTGCGGTGAAAGAACAGCGTATCTATCTCCGAGCATTTGTGGTCATGCCAGACCACTGGCATATCCTCTTTGCTTTGATCGAACCTTGGACCCTTCCGAAGTTTATACACAACCTGATGAGCTACGTCGGCAGAAAGACTTCCGTAGCCTTGAAACAGTATCATACGGCATGGCAAGACGGTTACTACGACACGCATGTTAAAACAGCCAGGCAGTTCGAGTTTGTTGCTTACTACATCGAACAGAATCCAGTTGTGAAAGGGTTGGTAGAGAAAGCGGAGCAATGGGAAGCGAGCAGTGCCAAGCGAACAGATATTGTTACTGAACCGTGGCCCTGGCTCCTTGATGAATCTTAAGCTGTCGGGGCACTGAGGCCCCTCCCACATTATTATTTCTTCACCCGTTTCAGGCGCATGTTCTCGCCGTAGAAAGGCAAGCAGCGCGGCTCGGCAACGTTCGCCATCTTCATCGAGACGATTATATCTTTTCCAGCACGATTGATGATACCGGTGCCCGTATTCCCGAAGCTGTCTTCAAATGTGAATTCCACGGTGCCTTTCGGATTGATTTTTCCCGCGCCGCTGCCATCGGGCGCCGCGCCATGTCCATCGGAATACGCAGCGTCAAACGACAACTGAATCGCGTCTCCTTGCTGTTCCAGGCTGAGTTCGAAAACCCCTCCGCCGTGGACGGAGGTTTTGAACTCGCCAGTCCAATCTATTGGGTCGGCTGCAGCCACCGGCCACGCACTTGAAATCGTGAGTAACGCTACGAGTGCCAGGGCGCATTGTTTGCTGGGGTCTAATTGTCGATTTTTCATTTCGTTGATTCGTTAGCGCAACTGTGTGCGCGAATGTCGTCGAGAGTTTGTGGATTTTCGAGTGCGGAAATGTCGAACAGTGCGCCGTAATAATATGCACGCGCGGCTGAGCGGATTCGCATTGTGAGCATTACGGGCCGCGCATATTCTGCGCGCATCCATGGCTTCCCCGCAAATAGACGCTGGGGCAAGCGCGCGCACTCGAATCGCGGCGCGGCTGCTGCCGTTTCTTTTTCTCCTTTACGTCGCGAACTATCTCGATCGCACAAATATCGCGTATGCGACGCTCGGTATGAAGGGCGACCTGGGTCTGACCGATTCGGTATTTGGCACAGCGAGTGGAATTTTCTTTATCGGCTATCTCGGGTTGCAAATCCCGGGCGCACTGCTGGTGGAACGCTGGAGCGCAAGGTTGCTGCTGGCGATAACCCTGATCACGTGGGGCGCACTCACAACCCTCACAGGTTTTGTGCGCAGTCCGCTCGATCTTTATGGCGCGCGTTTTCTACTCGGCGCGGCCGAGGCAGGGTTCTTTCCCGGCGTGATTGTTTATCTTTCTCACTGGTTCATTTATCAGGACCGGGCCAAGGCGGTGGCGCGGTTTATGTCCGCCATTCCGATTGCCTACATTCTCGGAGGGCCGATTGCCGGGAAAATTCTGGGTGTTCATTGGCTCGGCGTTCCTGGATGGCGATGGCTCTTCTTACTGGAAGGCGTGCCCGCGATCGTACTTGGAATCGTGACGCTGACGTGGCTGCCCGATCGGCCCGGCGAAGTGCGATGGTTGCGGGCTGACGAACGCGATTGGTTGGCTGCTCGCCTTGCCGAAGAGCGGCGCGCCAAAGCACATGTGCAGCACGTTACGATTTGGCAGGCGCTCCGGCAGCGGCCAGTGGTGCTGCTCACGGCCGGGCTGTTCTTTTGCTATACCGGGGGCTATGCCTTTTGGTTTTGGATGCCGACCATGCTCCAGCGGCTTACCGGATGGACTGATGTTCAGCGCATTGGCTGGATCGGCGCGATACCGTTTGTCGCGGGCCTTATCGGAATGCTGCTGCTGGGCTGGAACTCCGACCGTACTCGCGAACGCCGCTGGCATTTTGCCATCCCGCAGTTAACCGCTGCGCTGGCACTATGTGCGTGGTTCCTTGCTCCGCATTCGAACGCACTGCTCATCGTGGTGTTCACGCTGATAGGATTTGGCACGACCGCGTACCTGCCATCGTTCTGGGCGCTTCCCAGTGCATTTCTTGCCGATTCGGCGGGGGCCGCGGCGGTCGGGTTTATCAATTGCACGGCTAGCATTGGCGGATTCTTTGGTCCCATGATCATCGGCAACCTGAGCCAGCGCACCGGCTCGTTCCGCGGGGGATTTATCTTCATGATCGCGTGCTGGACCATCGCGTCACTGCTGGTGCTGCTCTGCCCGCGGGAAAATGCGCATAGATCATAGTTAGACTTAGACGAGAATAGTAATGTTGACCCCTTTTCCAGTATTTGTTGGTTCCACGTTTCAAGACCTTCAGCCGTATAGGGCTGCAGTTCGTCAAGCTCTTCACCAACTGGAGGCTGTCGTTCGCGGAATGGAGTATTTTGGTTCTCTACCAGAAACCCCGAAAGAAGAGTGTCTGCGGATCGTTCGCAGCTGCCGCGCTTACGTAGGCATCTTTGCCATGCGCTATGGCTCGCTGGATCAAGCGACAGGAAAGTCACTGACGCACCTCGAATATGATGAGGCTCAACGAATTCATCTTCCTTCCTTGATCTATTTATTGGATGAGGAGCGACAGCCCGTACTTCCGAGCCAAATAGAATTCGGAGAAGGCGCAGGAAAGTTAAAACTGTTCAAGGCGGAACTACGCCAACGCCATGTCGTGAGCTTCTTTACCACGCCGGAAGATCTTATGGGTAAAATCACACGCGACCTGCCGGCTCTGGCTGAAAGAAGCGGCTTTGAAGTTCGCGCGGGGGAGTTATCCAAGATCATAGCCGCTCTTCCTCGAATCGATTGGCTAACCGTGGAAAGATTTACATTCCTTAAGCGAGAGATTGGCGATACAGCGTCTCCAATTCCATCAGATGCGATTCTGAGAGAAGTTATCGAATTCCTTCTTAGCGGAGATCGCCAAGCCGCGGCGTTTCTTGTTACGCGCGCGACTCCGCTCGACCTTAGGGCCGCGATCGATTTAACTATGGCGATCGAAAATAAGATTCGCGAAATCGTCGAGCACGGGTTTGAAGTTTTGCACGCTCAGGAGCCTGAAGGACTCGGCGCCAATTCGCCATCGACTCCAAAGGTTTAACCAAGCGATGCAGCCAGTCGCGGCCTGCCCTAGTGCCGAGTCTGGCCGATGCGCCGCTAAAGTTAGTGTTTGAGCGCGATGTCGAATGGCGCGCCGGTCTTCGCGCGGACATCCTCTACCGTGACACCGGGATGCAGTTCAGTGAGGACGAGCCCGCCACCCTTCTTCACTTCGAACACGCACAGGTCAGTGATGATGAGGTTGACGACGCCCAGGCCCGTGATGGGCAAGGTGCATTCTTTCAAAATCTTCGGGCTGCCGTCCCTGGCGCAGTGCTCCATCACCGCTACCACGCGCGTTACCCCAGCGACGAGGTCCATCGCCCCACCGGGCCCTTTGACCATTTTACCTGGAACCATCCAATTCGCGATGTCGCCTTTGTCCGTCACTTCGAAGGCGCCCAGAATGGCGAGATCGATGTGCCCGCCGCGAATCATGGTGAACGAGTCGGCGCTCGAGAAGAAGGCCGAGCCGGGAATCGCCGTGATGGTTTGTTTGCCGGCGTTGATCAGATCGGCATCCACCTCGTCCTCGGTCGGGAACGGCCCGATGCCGAGCAGGCCGTTCTCGGATTGCAGCGTGACGTTCATCCCTTCGGGAATGTAATTCGCCACGAGCGTCGGGATGCCGATGCCGAGGTTGACGTAGTAGCCGTCGCGCAGCTCCTGCGCCGCACGCTTCGCCATCAACTCACGGATCGGATTTTCTTTTTTTGAGGTCGCGCTGCCCTGCACGGTGCGGAACTCGATGCGTTTCTCGTAGCTCGGGCCTTGGATGATGCGGTCGACGAAAATGCCCGGCGTGTGAATCTGGTCTGGATCAAGCTCGCCGATCTCGACCAGTTGCTCGACCTCGGCCACGCAAACCTTGCCGCAACTGGCGATCATTGGGTTAAAGTTCCGTGAGGTTTTTCGAAAAATGAGGTTGCCGGATTTGTCGCCTTTCCACGCCTTCACCAGCGAGACCTCGGCTGTGATGCCGGGTTCGAGCACGTATTCCTTGCCGTCGAAAACTTTCGTCTCTTTGCCTTCGGTCAGTTTGGTGCCGAAACCGGTGCGAGTGTAAAACCCCGGGATCCCCGCGCCGCCTGCGCGCAACCGCTCGGCGAGTGTGCCCTGCGGGATGAGCTCAAGTTCAAGTTCGCCCGCCAGCACCTGGCGCTCGAACTCCTTGTTCTCGCCGACGTAGGAGGCCATGACCTTTTTCACCTGTCGCGTGGTGAGCAGAACCCCCATCCCAAAACCATCCACGCCTGCGTTGTTGCCGACGATGGTAAGGCTCTTCACGCCGCTGTCGTGCAATGCAGCGATGAGATTTTCCGGTATGCCGCACAGCCCGAACCCGCCTGCGGCGATCGTCATGTTGTCGTGGAGTAGGCCGGCCAGCGCAGCCGTGGCGTCGGAGTAAACTTTGCTCATGTGAGGAAATTTAACCACGGATTACCCGAATGGACACGGATGAATTCCAGTGGGCGCCGCCCCGAGTTGCCGCGCGGCGATTCATCGCCAGATTGCAGCTTCAATTTCTTCTAATGACTAAGACACTCGCCCACCAACTCGCCGATTACGCATGCTCACTTCAATTCGAAGATCTTTCGAAGGAGGTCGTGCACGAAGTGAAGCGGCGTGTGATCGATTCTATCGGTTGCGCACTGGGCGCCTGGAATGAAGAGCCGTGTGTGATAGCGCGCAAAGTGGCCTCGGATTTTTCGGCCACGAATGGCGCGACCATTATTGGCACAAATCATAAAGCGCCACCGGACTGGGCCGCCTTCGCGACCGGCTGCTGCATTCGTTATTTCGATTACAACGACACTTATCTTTCTAAGGAACCGGCGCATCCGAGCGATAATATCGCGGCCGCGCTCGCGATCGCTGAAAGTGTGGACGCAAATGGTCGCGAGCTGATCACCGCGATCGCGCTTGCTTATGAAGTGCAATGTCGTTTCTGTGATGCGGCCAGCATTCGCGCCAAAGGCTGGGATCACCCGACCTACGGTGCGTTTTCGACGGCACTCGCTGCCGCGAGATTGATGAAGCTCGATGCCGAGAAAACTCGCCACGCCGTCAATATCGCGGGCGTGAATTGCGCCGCGTTTCGACAGGCGCGCGTCGGCGAACTTTCGCATTGGAAAGGGGTGGCGTTTGCCAATGCCGCGCGTCACGGCGTCTACGCAGCTCTGCTCGCGCGCGCCGGAATGACCGGTCCAGCGCCAATTTTCGAAGGCCAAATGGGTTTCGAAAAAGAACTGGGCGTTTCGTTAGGCAACGTTGGCGAAATTTTCGTGAAGCGCCCGGGCGAGAAAAACGTGAACGAAGGCACCGCGGCTATGATTCTCAAGACCAGCATCAAGTATTGGCCGGCGGAATATCACAGCCAGAGTGCGATCGAGGCGGCCATGTTTTTGCGCAAGGAAATCGGCGATCCCTCGCAGATTCAATCGGTGCGGATCGAAAGCCACGATGCGTCGGTCGATATTATCGGGAGCGAACCGGAGAAATGGAAACCGGAGACGCGCGAGACGGCGGACCACAGTTTGCCTTATATCACGAGCATAGCGTTGATCGACGGCGAAGTGACCGACAAGCAATTTCAGCCGGAGCGTTTCATGGATCCGAAGATCTGGAAATTTCTCGAGAACGTGACGGTGCAGCGCAACGCCGAGTTGAGCTCGCTCTACGCCAAAGCAGTCGCGAACATCGTGCACGTGACCCTGGCAGATGGACGCACGCTGACCAAGCGCGTCGATTATCCATTAGGCAACGCGTTTAATCCGCTGAGCGACCAGCAACTGGAAGGAAAATTCAATGCGCTGGTCGTGCCCGCCTTGGGCGACGCGGGGGCAAAGAAGATTGTCGATCTTGTCTGGAAGCTGGATGAAGTGAAGAATGTCGATGGATTGATGCAGGCAGTGAAAATGAAATGAAAAGCAAAGGCGCGATCTTACGCGAATTGATCGCGAAAGGCCCAGTGATGATGCCGGGCGTGCCCAACGCGTCCATCGCGCGGCAGGTCGAGCAAGCAGGCTTCGACGCCTTATATATAAGCGGCGCGGGTATGGCGAACGCGACGGCGGGCGTGCCTGACATTGGTTTGCTTACTCTGACCGAGGTCGCGCGCCTGGCTGGGTACGTTGCGAACGCGACAAGAATTCCGGCGATTGTGGATGCGGACACGGGCTTTGGTGGAGCGGAGAATGTGGCGCGAACCATTCGTGAATTGGAAAGCGCGGGCCTCGCCGGTTGCCATATTGAGGATCAGGAATTTCCAAAGCGCTGCGGTCATCTCTCCGGGAAATCGGTGGTCGATATTGAAGAGATGACCGGCAGAATTGAAGCGGCGGTCAGCGCCCGACGAGATAAAGATTTTTTGATCATCGCGCGGACAGACGCGCGTGGCGTCGAAGATTTTCAAAGCACCGTCAAACGTGCGCAAAAATATGTCGCGGCTGGCGCTGACGCGATTTTTCCCGAGGCATTACAGAGCGCTGATGAGTTCCACGATTTCGCGAAAGAGCTGAAAGTTCCGTTGCTGGCGAACATGACTGAGTTTGGCAAGAGTCCATTGCTTTCGTTCAAAGAGCTTTCGGATTTCGGTTATCGCATGGTGATTTTTCCGCAGAGCGCATTCCGGGTGTCGATGAAAGCAACCGAAGAATTTTGTCGCGATTTGAAGAAACGCGGGACGCAGTCGGATTCGATCGACCAGATGCAAACCCGAGAAGAGCTCTACAAATTATTGGATTACGATCCGGCCGCGGACAGTTGGCCGGGCTTGCGTAACCAATAAGAAAAACATTCAACGCTCAACAATATGTTAAGCGTTGAACATTGAACGTTTCTTAATCGCGAGTAAGAAGAAACACATTGATGAGTACAGAAACAAAACCAGCATACAGTCCCGGCCTGGCCGGCGTGATCGCGGGCGAAACAGAAATTTGCTGGGTCGATCCCAACGCCGGGCTGATGTATCGCGGCTACGACATTCACGAAATGGCGGAGCAGGCCAGCTTCGAAGAAGTCGCGTTCTTGCTGCTTAACGGCGAGCTGCCCAGCAAGGAACAGCTCGGCAAATTCTCGCGCGAGGTCGCGACGCAACGGGAATTGCCGGCGCCCGTCGTCAAACTGCTGCGATTGATGCCGCGCGAGACGCATCCAATGGATATGCTGCGCACCGGCGTATCGATGTTGGCGTCGTTCGACCAGGAACTCAATGACCACTCGCACGCCGCTAATATTCGCAAAGCGATCCGCTTGATCGCGCGCGTCTCGACCCTGAGCACAGACGGCTGGCGAATTTCTCAAGGCGAAGAACCGCTGCCGGAAAAGCTCGATCTGACGCAGGCTGGAAATTTGTTCTACAAGTTGACCGGCAAGATTCCGCAAGCCTGGCAAATCCGAATGCTCGACACGATTTTCATTTTATATGCGGATCATGAATTCAACGCCTCCACTTTTGCTGCGCGCGTGACCGCTTCGACACTGGCCGATATGTACGCCGCAGTGACTTCTGCGTGCGGAACCCTGAAGGGACCGCTGCACGGCGGGGCTAACGAGGAATCGATGAAGATGCTCGACGATATCAAAACGCCCGACCGCGCCGAAGGCTGGTTGAAAGAGCAGCTCGCGAAAAAGGCGAAGATCATGGGATTTGGTCATCGGGTATATAAGAAGGGCGATTCGCGGGTGCCGATCATGCGCGAAATCGGACGAGATCTGGGCAAACGAACGGGCAAGGAGCAATGGATACCGATTTGTGAAAAGCTCGAGGAAACGATGGAGCGTGAGAAGCACCTGTGCGCGAACGTCGATCTTTACGCTGCGCCGGTGCTCACGATGCTCGGATTTCCGCCGGAGTTGAATACGCCGATCTTTGCCGCGTCGCGCGTGGCCGGTTGGTGCGCGCACGTGGTGGAACAACACGATCACAATCGATTGATCCGGCCACGCTCGCTTTACACGGGGCCGAAGCTGCGGCCGTATCCCGGCAGCGCTTCAAACGGCGCGTGACTCACAAAACTGTAGCGGCGCTCTATGACCGCCGTAGCATTATTTTCGGCGTTCATAGAGCGCCGCTACAATGACGGAATCAAAATCTCTTCAGGAACAATACGCGCCGCGAAATGAGTGCTGGGGTTGCGGCCCGGCCAACCCGGATGGCTTGCGCATCCGCAGCTTTCCGAAAGGCGACGAAGTGATCGCCGAGTGGACGCCGGAGAAAAAATATGAAGCGTTTCCCGGCGTTCTGAATGGCGGAATCATTGGAACATTGCTCGATTGCCACTGCAATTGGACGGCCGCCTATCATTTAATGAAGCGCGCGAATTCTGATCAGGCGCCATGCACGGTTACGGCCGAATATGCGATCAAGTTACTGCGACCGACGCCAACCAACGGTCCTGTTCATCTTTCAGCGAAGGTTGTCGATCTCAGCGATGATCGGGCCACCATCGAAGGAACGCTGACCGCAGGCGGAAAAGTGTGCGCGACTTGCCGCGGAGTTTTCGTCGCGGTGAAAGAAGGCCATCCGGCGTTTCATAGGTGGTAGGGACACATCTCCGAGGTGTCCGACGAATTCCACGGACGGCTCGGAGAGCCGTCCCTAGCAGCGCACGGAATTCAATGCCCGAATTCCGTCGATGCGCGACACCGATCTACGCGGTTACGGTGCGTTCATGAAAAATTCTATGTTCCGCATCGTTCCTCTTGCGACCGAAGTCGCGGAGACGGCCCGGCGCGTCGCCGCGAGTGGTGCGCCGGATCATGTCGTCATTACCGTGGATTCGCCGAGAGGCTGTCCTTGTCGTCACTGTCTTCGCTGGGCGCAGCCGGGCCAGCAGGTGATTCTATTTCCATTCACGGCGATCCCGCCCGGCCGGCCTTATTCAGAAACTGGTCCGATCTTCGTTCACGCGGGACCGTGCGAACGCTATAGCGCGACGGGCGAATTTCCCGCCGACTTTCGTAACGGACGCGTGATGCGCGCGTACAATTCGAAGAACGATATGATCGACGCCGAAGTCGTAAATGGCACTGCGCCGGAAGCGATCGTTGAAAAGTTGCTGCAAAACCCGGAGACTGCATTTGTGGATGCGCGAAGTGTAACTCGCGGTTGTTACACCTTTCGGATTCAACGCGTATGAAAATGCCAGAACTTCTTCCTCCATCGGAAACGATGTATCGCGCGCTGGTCAATCGTGATTCCAGTTTCGAAGGAATTTTTTTCGTCGGCGTGCGCACCACCGGCATTTTTTGCCGCCCAACCTGCTCGGCGAAAAAGCCGGCGCGCGCGAACGTCGATTTTTTTCCAACCCCGAGTGAAGCATTGCACGGCGGTTACCGTCCCTGTTTGCGTTGCAACCCAATGGATCCGGACAAACGTCCGCCAAAGTTGATCGAAAGATTGCGCGCGGAAGTCGAGCGAGCGCCGGGTGGGCGTCTGACCGACAAAGAGCTGGCCGCGTTATCGATTGATCCCTCAACTGCGCGACGTCAGTTCAAACGGCATTATGGAATGACCTTTCAAGCTTATCATCGCGCGCGGCGGATGGGTCTCGCCTTGCGCGAAGTTCGCCGCGGCCGGCGTGTCGATGAAGCCAAAAACGGAAGCGGTTTCGAATCGGCCAGCGGTTTCCGCGAAGCGTTTACGAAAATCTTTGGCGATCCGCCGACGGCGGCAAAGGACCGGGCGTGCATGTTTGCGGAACGTATCGACACACCGCTTGGCGTGATGTTGGCGGTTGCGGATGATGAAGGATTGCGACTGCTCGAATTCGCCGATCGCCGCGCCACGGAAAGGGAATTGTCGATCTTGCGAAAACGTTTACGGACGAACATCGTGCCCGGCGAACATCCGCATCTGGATGCGATTCGTTCGCAACTGGCTGATTATTTTTCCGGCAAAAAACTAGAGTTCGATGTTCCGCTCGCACCGGTCGGTTCGGATTTCCAAATGCGGGCTTGGAAAATCCTCCGCTCGATTCCCATCGGCGAAACGCGTTCGTATTCGTGGATGGCAAAAAAGCTCGGCGATGAGGCTGCGCGCCGCGCCGTCGGCCGCGCCAACGGCACCAACATGATCTGCATCGTCATCCCGTGTCACCGCGTCATCCGCGCGGATGGGACACTCTGCGGATACGGCGGCGGGTTGTGGCGCAAGAAATGGCTGCTCGATCACGAGAGGAAAAGGAAGAAATCAGCCGCTTAAAGCTGCGGCGATGCGAGCCCGGCGGCCTGTTGCAGAGGATGCAGAAAGATTAGACCGCCAGTCTTGTCGAGAACCATTTCCTGCGATTGGCGTTTATCCATCTCGAAGATTCGCGTCTGTTGCGCGGCAAAGCTTCGATCCAATACGTCCACGTTAGCTTCATCGTTAAGGCGGATCGATCGATCGTCGAGGTTGCCCGAGCCGAAGGAAACGAACATGTCGTCCACGATTATCAGTTTCACGTGCACCATGGTTGGTTGGTACTCGTAAATCTTAATGCCGGCTTTAATCAGTTCGGGCCAATGACGCTTTGAAGTGGCGCGGACGAGCTTTTGATCGATGTGTTTCCCGGGCAAGATTATCTCGACTTTTGCGCCGCGTTTGGCCGCGGCGATCAACTCTTTCCGGATGAGCTCATCCGGCAAAAAATAAGCATTCTCGATCCGCAACGTTTTCTGCGCCGAAGCGATGGCGAGGAGATACATCAAACCGAGATTTTCATTGCCCGCCGAACTCCTGATCACCTGCGCGAGGGACGAACCAGTGCTGGCGAGCGGCGGGAAAAAGTCTGCGCCGTGCAGCATGCTGCCGCGTGTCTTCAGCCAATTGGTCATGAAGGTGGCCTGGAGCTGCGCGACAACCGGGCCGGTAATTTTGTAATGATTATCGCGCCAATGTTCCGGCGAATTGGCATTGCCGGTCCATTCATCTGCAATGCCCGCGCCACCAGTGAACGCGATTTTTCCATCGATAATCAACAATTTGCGATGGCTGCGATTGTTGTAACGGCGCGGATCCAGCCAGAGGATTGAATGGTACTTGACGATTTCGACGCCGGCGTCGTGCAGCTTGGCCAGATTTCCCATTCCCATTTTGCTGGTTCCCTGCGCGTCCAGAATGGCGTTAACTTTGACGCCGGCGCGTGCCCGTTCCGCCAACGCCTCAGTGAACTCGCGCGCGATCTCTCCGTCCCAATAAATGTAGGTCTCGAAGTTGATCGACTTTTTGGCTGAACGGATTGCGCCAAGCATGGCTGGGAAAATTTGATTCCCGTTCACCAGGGTCGTGATGTTGTTGCCGGACACGAAATTCGGGCCGAGCAACGATCCAGCCGATTGCCGGAATTCAGGCGAGTTCGCAGAATAAAGAGGCGTGATCTCCTGCCGTACCTGTTTGCCGCTTTTGATTGCGCACCCCGCGATTAGGAACAAACAAGACAGGAGTGAGAAAGTCTTGCGCGGCGTGAAGGCGCGCAGAATGGACAGGCGACTCATGTTCAGAATCTCATCGCAGAACGCTATCACACGGTTGTTCATCGCGCGCGGTGCGCTTTGAGCGCTTCCGTTAACCAGGCGTCTAACTGCGTTTCTTTGCCATCTGAAGTTCGCACCAGGTACGGCTTTCCCGTGAGCAAACTTTTCGACGCCGACAGTCGGATGAAATCTTCGGGTGTCTTGATCTGATTCTTGAAGTGTTCGTACTTGGCCTTGATGTGCGAAGCTGCTTTCGCGGGGGTGTGCTCGGCGCCGTTGCGGATGAAGGTCGCTTTCGACGTCTCGACGTAATGGAAGAGGTAATCGATCGTTTGCTCGAGTGATTCTTCGGCAAAAATCTGTGCCGTCAGAAAAACGGAAACGGCCAGGACGAGCAGGATACGCACGCGAGAAATCATCAGGATGCTTCGCCCAAATCGACGCCCTTGTCGATTCTGCCGGAACGGTCCGCGCCCGGAGTGACTCGAACACTCGACCTACGGATTAGAAATCCGCTTTCGCTGGGTCAAGGAATCGGCTTCAAATCCGATACCAGCACCCTCTGAAACCGCATTTTACGAGGGAAAAATCTGCGCAACTGCTGTTCAATCGATTCCGCATGTTCGCGCATCAAAACGCACGGATTACGCGTTTATTTGCCAAGTTTTGCCAAGCACTGGGCTCAGAAGAGTTGAAACGATGAATGAACTCGGTCAGCGGTTAGAGCGGCAAGGTTGGCCTGACCGTTCACATCGATCACGCCGCTGACCGGGCCGCTGTGCACTCCCATTCGAAGTTGCAGGCGTGGATGCTCCTTGCGAGCGCCACTAATTTCGATCGCGCATTGCGCCGGCGCTTCCGGACTCGTGTAAAAGACCAGCGCCATGCCGTCACCAGTTGGAATTTTAATTAAGCGATCCGCGGCTTCGGCCTTCTGATATTGACCCGAACTGCGGACGACTTCGGTCAGCTCGCCAACCACCGCCCGCTGCTGATTAATCGAAAGTTTAGAATAGCCAACAATGTCAATGAATAAGACGTGTGCGATCTCCAGCTCGATCTGCTTGTTGATCTCGGTGGGCATGTCGGTTCGCGGAGGAGAGTGGGTGACGGCGGAAAAATAATCTCAATTCATTTGTCGATAGTCGAGAGCATAGCAGGAACGACCGAGACTCCGTAGCGCGCTATCATTGTGTCGATGTTTCTGCACGAGGCTCGCCGATGCAACCCGGCTTCCCGATAACCCACCAGCGGTGATTCAGTGCCTTCGTGCAGCGGGGCGGTAATTGCTTCGTGCTACAATGCTACCGGGCTTTCGGGAAGCGGGAGTGCAGAGATGCGTGTCCATCTGACTGGCCTGCACCCCGATCGAGCGGTTTCGGGTTGCTCAGTCTCCCCGCACCGGCTAAAATCTTGAGCGTGACCCCCGTTTTTCACGGTGTCAGAATCAAACTCAAGCGGTTTAGACCCAAAAAATACGTCTTTAAAGACGCAATCATTGGGCCGAATCCCTCGTTAGGTCGCGGCTCGTGCAGGCAATCTCGACTGAGCTAGAGCAAAAATGAAAGCTGGCACTATTGAAACTTCGCCACAAGTCTACGCAAGACTGGCCGGCGTCTGTTATCTGCTCGGCAGCTCGACGTCCGTCTTCGGGCAGATGATCATCCCCGGCAGACTCGTTGTCTCCGGCGACGCCGCAACGACAGCCGCGAACATCTTGGCGCATGAGTCCTTGTATCGGTTCGGTGCCGTGCTCGCGTTCACGAGTGTCCCGTTCCATATCGTGTGGGCGATTCTCTTCTTTCAGCTGTTCAAGCCGGTGAACAGAAGCATCCCCTTGCTCGCCGCGTTCGTCCTGCTCATGGGATGCGCGATGTGGACTCTTAGCGTCCTCTTTTCCCTCGCGCCCTTGTTCGTCCTGAAAGGCTCGTTGAGCGCATTTGCGCCTGAACAGTTGCAGACATTGGCGCTCGTGCTCTTGAGACTGAGTGCGCAGGCGTATGACATCGGTCTGGTGTTCTTCGGGCTGTGGTGCATCCTGATTGGCTATCTAATTGCCAAGTCGACCTTTCTGCCTCGAACTATTGGTGTGCTGTATGCGCTTGCCGGTTTGGGCTACCTGACCCTTCTGTGGCAGCCGCTGGCAAAATATCTGTATCCCTACAATCTGGCCCTCGCTGGCCCCGGCGAAATCTCGCTGTTGCTGTGGCTCCTCGTGAAAGGAGTGAACGTTCCCAAGTGGAAAGAACAAGCAAGCGGCCTAACCAGTCGATGCAGCTAACGCCTTCCCGTTCGCGCTCACATTTTGATTAGCATACCCTCATTCCAATTCAGCCTCGCTCTCGGAAGGCGTAGCTGACCTTATTCTCGTTAGACCAAATCGCGCATGATGCTGCCCTAATTCCCTGCCACCCTGCTGCACGAGTAAAAGGCTTTCGGACGACTTGGCTGGCCTCCTTCGACTTGCCACGCGCGTAACACGGATTCCCTAATCCATTGCGACCCTAAGCCACGGTAGCCGACAACACGAGTTCGAAATTGTGGGAGCCCAGCAACACTCAACTTGGATTCCCGATTCAAAATTTTCGGGCAAAAAGCTGCAGGGCGGCCCGCAGTCAATGCTCGGAACGCATCGTTCGATCCGACGACCCGACAACCAGTCCCCGCGAACCCAGCCTTTTGGTGATCGGGCGTAGAAATCTTGGCAAGTGATTTCGCGTCACTGCGTAAATCCGCGCCTAACTGCGTATTATATATAGAGCGAGAAAAATGGGCGTATTGCAGATTCACGCAACATAACTTTATCCTCGTTGAACGCTGTGCATGATAAAGGCAAGAAGTAGCGCAAGTAAAATCGGACTAATTCATGGAATGTAGCCCTCGATATCGATGATGATGTCGGTCGACCCGCTGGGGGAAGTATTCTTGACATAGAGTTTACCAGTCGCATCCAACGCGCTGATGAAGTAACTGTTTTGGGGTGCACCGGCCACAATCGCGATCACTCCGCCCACTGGCGGATTGGTCGCGCCGACCAGAATATTGCCACCGGGGCCAGTGGGATTTGGATCAGCGATGCGCCCGATAACGGCGTGTGCATCTGCCGGAACCGTGTTGCCACTCACCGTGACCCCGCCGATTTGGTAGGTAGCGGTGGCTCCGCCATTGAGATGCTGGCCATCGTAGGTGTTGCCGCTGCCGGTCCTGGTATCGACAAAACGCGAGGAAGAGGCAAAGACCGTCTGCGGGCCTGGACCCGCGGGGCCGGTCGCACCGGTCGCTCCGTCAGGGCCAGTAGGGCCGGTCGCTCCGGCAAGACCGGTTGCGCCAGTTGCCCCATTCGTCCCATCCGTTCCGTTCGTTCCGTTCGTTCCGTCGGCTCCCGCAGGGCCAGTAGGTCCGGTTGCGCCAGTTGGCCCGGTCGGACCACCAGTCGCAAGCGCTCCTGTGCCGAGTTGTCCGTAAGCGTCGATGAAAACCGGATTACCGCTGCTCTTATCGACTCCGTTTATTCCAGCGATGAAGGTTGCTGTCTGCGTGCTGGGCTCCCCGATGCGGATCGTATTGGCCTCGCCCGAAACGTCGGTCGAATTCCCAGTGGTTGGATTCCAGTTTCCGATGTCGATATTGTTATTGCCGGTGTTGAGGTTGTAGCCCGCGCTAGGACCAATAGCGATGTTGAATCCGCCGGTGGTGTTGTTATAGAGCGCATAAACTCCGTTGGCCGCGTTGTCGGTGCCGGTGGTGTTGTTATAGAGCGCATACATACCGTCGGCCGTGTTCTCGATGCCGTGGGTGTTGCTAAAGAGCGCAAAATAACCGTTGGCCGTGTTGTGGTAGCCGTCGGTGTTGTTAAAGAGCGCATAAAAACCGTTGGCCGTGTTGCGGAAGCCGGTGGTGTTGCTAGTGAGCGCATAATAACCGTTGGCCGTG
>CABEDS010000044.1_pt1 | contig 18739 bp, 18 predicted proteins | sample 3133001 | NCBI WGS metagenome assembly CABEDS01 (sample SAMEA5534331, study PRJEB31848) | metagenome | biome: tundra; feature: field; material: soil | place: USA | collected 2013-05 | depth 0.15 m
CTCGCGAACTCTTGGGTGTGGCCGGCGCCGCTCGACTTTCCTTTCTGGTACGGGTGGAATGGAACGCGCGTTTGAAAACTTGCGCCGGGCGCGCCGACTCCCGCACAAAAGTCATTTCGTTGAATCCGCGACTGCGCGAACACGGCCCCGCCGAGATCGATCGCACACTTCGGCACGAACTCGCGCATCTTCTCGCGCAATTTCGCGCCGGGCGCAGGCGCGTTTTGCCGCACGGCGCCGAATGGCGCGCTGCATGTCGCGATCTCGGAATCGGTGACGAACCGCGCTGTCATAATCTTCCGTTTCCGGCTCGCAAACGTGCCCCGCGCTTCATTTACAAATGCCCGAACTGCCAGCGCGATTTCCCGCGGGTCCGGCGAATTAAACGGACGGTTGCATGTTTGGCCTGCTGCCGCGCACACAACCGCGGCAAGTTTGATTCGAAGTTTCGATTGCAACTGCTGCAAACAAGAGTATTCACTAACTTTCACGCAGTTTGCGTCAAAACATTATGAGCTTCAAAGCTCTTTTTCCCGCCTTTGCCGCTTGCGTTTTGATCACCGCCTCGACCCACGGTTATGTTCTCGAAGGAGAAAGTTGGACGCCCAATCGAACGGTCAGAATGCATCTTTCGTTCAGCGGCCCCGGCCACACGCTCTCGGACAACTTCACGTCATGGGACGAATCCGCGGCGGACGCCCTCAACATTTGGAATACGCACCTTGTCCATATGCAATTTGCGGTCGATCACAACTCGCTCCTTCCCCCCGCCTCCAATGATGCTGACAATTCCGCGTTCTTTTCAAATACCGTCTACGGCGATTCCTGGGGCTCAGGAGTTCTGGCGATTACCTTAATCTCTTCGCGCAACACCATCATGGTGGAAACCGACGTGATCTTTAATCAAAATTGGACCTGGGATTCGTATCGTGGAAATCTGCGCGGTAGTGTTATCGATTTTCACCGTGTTGCGCTTCACGAATTCGGACACGTTGTGGGGCTCGATCATCCCGATCAGCATAATCAAACCGTCGCGGCGATCATGAATTCGGTCATTGGCGACCTGGATTCACTTCAAGCGGACGACATCGCGGGCGCTCAAAGCATTTACGGAACCGGCCCGGCCTACTTGAATGGCAATCCTGCGCCTAACCTGATGAATATTTCTACGCGTGGGCAGATCAACACTGGCGACAGTGTGATGATCGGAGGCTTCATCATACAAGGATCGCAACCAGTCACGGTGATCTTGCGTGCCATTGGCCATTCGCTGGCTGCAGCCGGAATTACGAACGCAATTAGCGATCCGACAATCGAGTTGCATGATTCGGCTAACAACATCGTTGCCTCAAACGACGATTGGATCTCGAGCCCGGATGCACAGACGATTGCCAGTTATCATCTTGATCCTCCGAACAGCATTGAATCGGCCATCTTCGTCACTCTAAATCCAGGGAGCTACACCGCGATCGTCAAAGGGTATCAAGATTCATCCACCCCGGCCGCCACCGGAATTGGCTTGTTCGAGCTGTACGATCTGCACCTTACCAACAATGTTCGCGCTGGAAATATTTCGACCCGCGGCCAAGTGTTGCTCAATGACCAGGTGATGATCGGCGGCTTCATCATCGGCGGCGCCCAGTCAAAAACTGTCGTTGTGCGAGCTCTCGGTCCTTCGCTCGCCAGTCTTGGAGTGAGCGGCGCTCTGGCCGATCCGATTCTCGAGCTACACGATGGACAAGGAACTCTGATTTCGTTGAACGACGATTGGGGTCAGGGACCTGATGCATCGACGATTCAGAATGAAGGATTGGCGCCGTCTTCGCCGAAAGAGTCGGCGCTGCAGGCAACGTTAAATCCAGGCGGTTTCACCGCAATTGTTCGCGGCGTGAACAACGCCACAGGAATCGGCCTGGTGGAAGTTTATGATCTGAGCCCGGCACCTCCGTAGATCGGGAATCGCCGTGATCTTTCCCGCAATCTTTTACGGCTAAGCCCGATTCATATATCGACCATACATGGGCCGGTCGCGATTAAGTCGCAAGCTCGCGTAATTTACGCTTTCTTCTGTCCCTGAGGGATGGAAAGGAGATGCTGATTGTTAAACAGTTTTCGTAGCTGTTTTTTGGTCACGTTAACCGAGTAGAGATCCCGAGTTTTTACGATGGCGTTTTGCGAAAGCCGGTTCCACAGCTCTTCAGACTCATAAAGTTCGATTAGCGCATTCGCAAATTGATCCGGCTCGTCGGCCACCATCACGTCTTCACGGTTGATCAAATTCATGCCTTCCACGGCTATGGATGTTCCCACGACCGGCACGCCAAAGCCCATGCTTTGATTGATTTTGCCTTTGACGCCCGCGCCCCAGCGCAAGGGAGCAACGGACAGTTTAACATTCTCGAAATGCGGTCGCACATCAGATTGCCAGCCGGTGACAATGACATTTTCGCATGCCAGCGCCGCGATGTTAGGTGGCGCGTAATCTCCGATGACATAAAATTTCGTATTCGGCAGGCGCTGCTTTACCGCGGGGTAGATTTCCTGGGTGAAGAAAAGCACGGCATCAATGTTCGGCCGGTGCTGGAAATTTCCGATGAAAAGAAAATCACGGCGGAGCGAGAAAGGCGTCCGGGAACCAGGGACATCGACAATATTCGAAACGATCTCGATTGGTTTGTGAGGACGCGCGCTACGAAGAAGTTCCTGTTCGAGGCTGCTCACGACCCAGGTTTCATCCGCTTGATCGACGATTTCATATTCCAGTTGCTGCTTTTCCCGGGCGATCACCTTGGCGCTGGCATCCTGCGTGAATTCCGCTTCGCGGCCATCCCGCAGAAAGTGCAAGTCGACGGTGTCGAAAATGATCCGGCTCTGCGGAGCATACTGACGAACATCCGCAATATGTTTGCCCGCGATATCACGGCGACTCAGCACGACAACGTCAAATTCTGAGCCGTGCGCCACGAGATATTCCCCGACGCTCTTTACGTAGGGATGGCAGACGACTTCGATTCCACGCTTCTGAAGTGCAGCGCCATAAGGCGGGAGGTTGCCCACATAGTCTGGAAGAAAAGTTACCCGGTGACCAAGACCGTGCAGGATCTTCAATATTTGAAACATGCGGAGCGAACCCGAATCCCGATCCGGCATGGGCAGGTGATGATCAATGACGAGGATCCGTTTTTGCTCCGGCCTCAGCCGATCATAGGAAACAAGATCGCCGTTTGCCGGTTTTTCAGCGAGGACATCCGCCCATGCGCTGACGAAAGTGGCGCGATTTATTTCCTGGAACTTTTTTGCGCCGGTTTGGAGGTCATTACCACCGGTCGCTCCTTCGTAATGTACCACCGTGCTGAGCGGCTGATAGAGAACCTTGAAACCCTCGCGACGGACTTTGAAGGCCAGGTCCGTATCTTCGTAATAGGCAGGTGAGTATTTTGAATCGAATCCACCGACGCGTTCGAACAGCGATTTCGGGATCATCACGCAAGCAGCGGAGCAGTAATCCACTTCGCGGAGAAAATTATATTCAGGCTTTTCGGGATCACCGAACTTACCGCGATTCCATCCTGATCCGTCTTTCCAGATGATTCCTCCGGCTTCCTGCAGTCGTCCATCAGGAAAAACCAACTTGGAGCCGACGAGACCTGCGTTCGGTTCATTCCCGAAAGTCTCGTGCAGCGCTGATAACCAGCCCGGCTTAACCGTGGTGTCGTTATTGAGAAACAAGAGAAACGAACCGCGCGCCTCCGTCGCCCCGCGGTTGCAGGAGCTCGTGAAACCGGAGTTCTTTTCATTGCGCAGATACACGATGCCCGGGATTTTACCGATGACGTCGGAGGTTGCATCGCTCGAGCAATCGTCCACGACGATCACTTCGAATCGCTCCGTATCCTGATTTTCCTGGAGTGAAACCAGGCATGCTTGCGTGAAGTGAAGCTGATTGAAGACTGGAATAATGACCGAAATTTCGGGCTGTTCGTAAATCGGAAATTCAATCGGCTTGGTCGGCACGGGAGCGACGTGTTCACCCGCGACCGGCTGGTCGACCGGAGCTGCCTCTGGCGTAGTGCCCGGAGCTAACATCCGGATCTGGTCGTCAATCGCAGCCACCTCCGGATGGGCGGTTAGCCATTTGCGATACGCCGAGACAATTTTTTCCAGATGGCCATAACCTAACGACCCGCGTCCCGGCGAAAGCTTTTCTTTCAGCGCGGCGACCGGATTAGCAATCTGCCACCGACGTGAGGACCGAAGCCGGCTCGCGGCGTTTTCAAGATCATTCAATAGCCGCCCTAACTTTTTAGTCGCCTGCAACTGCCGGCGGAGACTTACGGCTAGCTGCTCGGCCCGCGCTTCGCTCTCCGCCAAACTGACGCTTCTGGTGTGAAAAAGCTCCCGAGTTTTCTCGATCTCCGCTTCGGACGCTTCGAGACTGGCCGTTAGCTCCTCTGCCTTGGCCGACAATCCGCGGATCTCTGCCAGGTGGGTAGCGCGCTCCTCTTGTCGCCCTTTTTCCATTTCATTAATCTGGTCATTCTGTTGAGCCAAATGGACCGTTAGCTTCTGAATCTCTCGATGCAGATTTTCAATCTCGGTCCGAAGGGGCGCTTCGGTGCGGCGCATTGTTTCTCCTGCCGGAACAGGGGCATCCAGCCGGTTGATCGCTCCCGGGAGTAAATCTGATCCTTCCGATTTCGTTCCTTTCTTCGCCGACGAATCGGTGCCTGCGAGTGCGTCCGTGTCGCCTCCATCGGCCTCCGCGATCAAAGTGCGATAAAGGTCGACGACCTCGGGAGACACGTCCGCATCGATCAGTTGTTCCGTCGTGAAATGTGTATGCCGTCTGCGTCGCGCCACAAGGGCGGCGGCGCGGTTAACTTCATCGGAAGGCAAGCCGAGGAAGTTTGCGATGCGGCTCAATTCCTTTTCCGGGTTTTCGAAAAAGGAGTCGTAGCGCGTCATGAGACGTTCCACAATTGTGGTCGCGCTAAGTATTCGGCGATTATAAATTTCCCAAAGCCGCAAACCAAACGGGCAGGAAAGTCCGTTTCGTTTATTCATCGAAGAGGCAGCCTCGAGTGGATTGCGGACCACGACAATCGTCTTCAGTCCGGGCAGAACACTTTTCCAGAAAGGAAGCGTCAGGCTGTTGCGCGGATCTTTCCAGCCCCACACTCCCGCGGAATTAAATTCCTCGATCAACTGTTTCGCTTTCATCCGCAGTGGATCGAGACGGGCATCGCTAAAATCTTCGTCCAGGCGCGGCGGTAGATCCCAGGCTCCGCCGAGCGTGTTCAACACTTCGTCGTTCAGCGCCACGAAGCGCAGATGTTCCCAAAATCCATCAGGATTGTCGGTTTGCGCGGGCATCAACTCGGATTCCGGCCCAAGAAAGAGTCCGCACTCATGCAGCAGCCTGGTGAGCATCGATGTGCCCGAGCGATGAGCGCCCGCGATGCAAACTACCGATTCTTTTTTTCTCGAGTCCTTCACGTGTGTCCATTCCATGAAAGGGCGACCATGGATTGAGTCAAGCTCATAGAACTCTCATTCCGAGCGCCGGGAGAACCTCGCCCTGGGCAGGTAAATGATCTGCTAACGCAAAACGCCCACCCGGCTCGACACCCAGGTAGGCGACATGCAAAACTGAAAGCAGACGATGAGACCTACGAACTTCCGAACTAATAATATTGGTTTATGAAGCTCCAAGCAGAAACCCGTAAGAGTGTCACAGCCGTCACCAACGAGCTGAGTCAATGGTGGCTTTTCTGTCTGCTCATCGTGTCGCTCAAATTTTTCCTGCTCGCGCTCGATCCTTTGCCAAAGTTATTCATGGGCGATTCAGGGAGCTATATTTGGACTGCGCTCACCGGATGGATTCCTCCAGATCGCTCGTATTTCTATGGTTATGTCATCCGCTGGTCGTCGGTGTGGACTGAGAGTTTGACCTCTCTTCTCGTGCTTCAGGTATTCGCAAGTGCAGGCACGGCAGTCATGGTCGCCTGGATCTGCCGATCTATTTTCGAGATGCCGATCAGACTATGCTTCCTCCTGGGCCTTCTCTGTGCGGTCGATCCCCTTCAGTTGGTCTGGGAACGCTATGTGTTAACGGAGACGATTAGCCTGTTTGTTTACGTCTCGGTCCTATACTGGTCCTTCCGTTATCTTAAGGAATGGCGAATACGGGACCTAATAATCGTACAAGGGCTCTCTGCTCTCCTGATCGGATTCAGGATGAGTTACCTTCTTGCCGTTCAGGTAAGCACGTTCATCTTGCCGATTGTAGCCTTTTATCCAATCTTGCTACCAGCGCGTAAGAGTTTGCTAAAGCAGAATCCATGCGCCGGCTCATTAAGACTTCTGTCGCTTCATCTGCTGGTCAGCGTGGCGATCATGTTCGTATTTCATGGCGCTTATAAACGTTTCAACGGCCTATTGTCGCACCAGCAACCTGCATATCTGTATACGACCGGAATCAGTATTCTTTCGTTCTGGGCTCCCGCCCTTTTCCCGGAGGACGCCACAGATCCGCGACTGGCACAAATCATCAGACAAGGTAAGGAGTTCAACATCGAAGATCTTGGTTCGCGAAACGCGCAACATTTTGCTCCGGGAGGACTGGTTGATAGATGGCTGAAAGTAGAGCTGGATTTTTCACGAGCGAATGAGGTGGCGAAGCAAACCGCTTTGCGCGCTTTAAAGCGTAATCCTGCCGCAATCATAGCGCTGGCAGTCAAAACCTACGGCGAATACTGGAGCGTTTCCTCGATGAAGCATTACGCGCGAATCGACTTGGCGCACGGGGACTTAACATCCGAAATCCCAATCCTTGCCGAGCGTTTTCACTGGGCGATGTCTCCAAACATCACGAATGAACGCTTTAGTCTGGCCCAGCGATATCTGCTCGGCAGTTGGGCGTATTGCTTTCTGCTTTTGCTAACCCCAATTATATGCGGTCTAGCTCTTCTCCGGACGCTAGACCCTCGCCCTCTTATTCTCATGTGCGTCCATGCGTCAGTCTTGCTGGCAGTAATTACAACTTTGGCGACGGAGCCAAATGTTCGTTACCTTCAACCACTTTCACTGTTGACCATTCTGAGTCTGGCCGTCTGCATTCATGCTATTTTGAGCCGGAGGTCAGCGGCCAGATCGGTGCTTCCGCCATGAGGAGTGCATTCGTGATCGGCGGAGCTGGCTTCATCGGGAATCATTTGATACATCGCCTTTAAATGAAAACTGCTCTTGGCGGACTGGCCATTCTTGGCGCCGAACCGGCATTCAAAGAGCCTCTTCATGTCGGACGCCCAAACATTGGCAATCGCGAGCGCCTGCACGGACGGATTCACTCGATGCTCGACACGCGGTGGCTATCGAACGGTGGCCCGTTTGTTCAGGAATTTGAAGAGCGCGTCGCCGAGTTCGTAGGAGTTAAACATTGCATTCCCATCTGCAATGCGACCGTCGCGCTAGAGATAGCGATTCGTGCGCTAGCGTTGAGCGGCGAGGTCATTGTGCCGGCATTTACCTTCGTCGCGACCGCTCATGCCTTGCAGTGGCAGCAGATCACGCCTGTTTTCTGCGATATCGACCAAGCCACCCACAACATTGATCCACGAAAGATCGAGCAGCTGATTACTCCTCGAACCACTGGCATCCTGGCGGTCCACTTGTGGGGTCGTCCATGCGAAATCGACCGACTTCAGGCCATCGCCGATCGGCACAACCTCAAATTGCTCTTCGACGCCGCGCATGCCTTTGGCTGCAGCCATCGCAATCAAAAAATCGGGGGGTTTGGCAATGCCGAAGTATTAAGCTTTCATGCGACTAAGTTTGTTAATGCCGGCGAAGGAGGAGCGGTGGTTACGAATGACGATGCTCTCGCTGCGCGGATCCGGCTGATGAAGAACTTCGGATTTTCGGATTACGACACGGTCACTTACATCGGCACAAACGGGAAAATGAGCGAGCTCTCCGCCGCCATGGGTCTCACCAACTTGGAAAGCTTGGAAGAGTTTATTCGCGTCAACCGAGTCAACTTTGAAACTTACCGGAATTATCTCGACGGGATACGCGGGCTCTCGCTTCTTCTTTATGATGACCAGACCTCTCCAAACTATCATTACGTCGTAGCGGAAATTAATGCTGCCGAGATGGGTCTAACTCGCGACCAATTATTGTCCGTTCTCCAGGCCGAGAATGTTTTGGCGCGACGGTATTTTTATCCCGGCGTTCATCGGATGGAACCATATCGTTCGCTTTTTCCGGATGCGCGGTCGCTCTTACCTGAGACCGAAGCGGTGGCGGGCCGCGTTCTCGTTCTACCCACCGGCACGGCCGTGATACCGGCGGACATTGAAAAAATTTGCGCAATCATCCGTTCTGCTCCGGAACATAGCAGTGAAATTTCGGCGATTCTTGCCAAGAACACGCGGTAATCCATCGTAAGCGGGCCCGTTTGAATATTTCGTAAAGGTGCCACCACCGTTATTACTGATCGCGAGGCCGATAGACAGGCGGTGGGAAACTGTTAGCGTAAATGACGCTGGAAAATGGCTAATCAAGCTTACAGCTTAGGGTTTTCAAATGTTGGTCAGGACGTCGTGGTGTGGCCGCAGGCAAAAATAGTGTCACCAGAAGTGATTTCTCTAGGGGATTCGGTAATAATCGACGATTTCGTTCTTCTGATGGGAGGGGCAAAAACGACCATTGGTAGTTTTGTCCATCTGGCTTCTTTCGTTTCTGTCGTCGGCGGCGGCGAGTTCTTGATGGAAGATTTTGCCGGGATCTCAAGCGGTGGACGCGTGTATACCGGCAACGATGATTATCTGGGCGGGTACCTAACGGGACCGACCGTGCCATTCCCCTACCGCGTGCCCAGTCGATCCTTTGTTCATATCAAGAAGCACGCGATAATCGGTGCGAATACGGTCATTTTGCCGGGGTTGGTTATCGGCGAAGGGGCGGCGATTGGCGCCGGCTCAGTTGTCACAAAAGAATGCGAGCCTTGGACGATTTACGTGGGGTCGCCGGCGAGAGCTCTGCGCCCGCGCCCCAAAGAAAAAATAATTGAGCTGGAAGCACAATTGCGCCGCGAGATTTATAACGAAAAAGGTCAATACATCCCTAAGCGCATGAGAGAGAGTCAAGACGGCGCGCAAAAGCAATAGTTAAACTCTTTCTTAACCGTTCTTTGACTCATAGACGGTTTCAACCAGATACATGTCACGTTTTCGCACCTGCGCGAGAGTACGCCACAAATATTCACCGATGATACCGAGCATGATCATCTGAAAACCTCCGATGACGAGAACCAGAATCATCAACGGAGCCCAGCCTTTGACGGGATTCCCGAGTATTAAACCTTCGACCAGGATGAGTCCCGCGTACGCGAAGCCCAGCAGAGAGAAGACGCATCCGGCCAAAGACATGACACGGATAGGAGCAAACGAGTAACCCATTATCCCATCAAGAAACGAAGTGAATTTTTTTCCAAAAGTCCATTGTGAAGTCCCGGCGAGCCGCGCTCGTCGAGTGTATGGCAGAACTTTTGTTCTAAATCCCATCCATAAGACCTGGCCTTGAGCACTAGGATGAGCATCTAAATTTCGGCTAAATATGCTCATAGCACGCCGGCTCATTAGCCAAAAATCGAAACCGCCTTCGGGCATATTTTTGAAGATCAGCTTCCGCATCAGATAAAAGTAGATCCGCGATGTGATTTTTCGGTAGCGAGACTCGTCGCGACCTGTTCGGGCACAAATGACAACTTCATAGTTCTCTCCAAAAAAAGCGTTTAGCATTTCGTTGACCATTTCCGGCGGCTCCTGGCCATCTGCTGACATCGTTATGACACACTTACCTTTGGTATGTCCGTACCCGGCGAGTAGCGCGCCCGCTTGACCGAAGTTTCGGGTCAGCTTGATGATTGTCACAAGGGCAGGAAACTCCGTCTGGATCGACCGTAGCTCCTGGAGCGAACCGTCTTCTGATCCGTCATCGACAAAGATGATCTCGCCACTGTGGCTGGGGTTCGCTTCAAGAACCGTGGTCTTGAGCGCCTGCATGAGCGGTATCAAACACCCTTCATTATGGTAGACGGGTATTACAATCGAGTAGTCCATGTCAGCCATCGAAATCAGCGCGAATGTTTTTCACTCGAAAGAAAAATCGCGTAGAGCGATCCAATCTGCCACTGGATCGGTTTTTGAAAACACATGCAGTTCAATCTGTTGAGTGTTCGCAGGCAAGGCGAATTCGTATTTACGCCAAACGGGAAAGTCATTGTTAACCAGAGGAGGAACCACGCAGGAAAGCAGGATTTTGGTTCCGGCAGGACCAATGGCTGCGATTTCGAGGTCGGCGCCATCCCCAATCGCATACACGTGTGAGAAACAGACGTGAAGCACGTTTGCGTTTTGAGGGACGAGAAAACGCATTTCTACCGGTGCTACGGCGGCCATACAGTTGACGCCACTCTTCGACATCAGAAAGACGCGCGTCATTTTCGGCAGTGTAGGGGTCAGCTTCGTCTGCCGCGTGCGCAAGTTGCTCCCTTCTGAGAGCAAGCTCCTTAGCGAAAGCGCGAGCACGCGCCGTGAGCGCGGCCAAGTGGTCACGTGAAGTTTGAAGCGCTTCTGTCGTCCCTTCAGGGTTTGTCATGAAAGATATTCAGTCGGTCCTTGCGGAATCGCTTCGCGACGCGGCGAATGGCCTCCGTATTTTCCCGGAAATACATCGTACTGCGCAATTGTTCGTCCGACAACGCATCAACGTTTCTCATTGCGTTTTCGATCGCCTGATACACTGCGGGTCTGTATCGCCCGACCTGCTGCTCCTTCACACTCGAAAGTAGATAACCGATGGCGACTAAACACCAGACGTTGGCGAGAAGGAAAATGCGTGCCTGAGCGAGATAAAGGAGACTCCCTAGAAGACAAATCGAAGGGCACACTGTGTAACGAGGGGATAAAAATTCTCCCACTGGCAGCATCCACCGACCGGCCGCTACTGCTCCACACCCGAACAACCCAAAGAGCACCAAGCCGACCGAAAACACCGGCAGCAACCGCGGGCGCGCTGGTTGATGCAACACGAAGTCATATGTCGTCCACATGATAAGGCCAAACAGAATCAGGCCGAAGAAATAGCCGGCGTTTAGCGCCATTTCCCCCGCATCGAATGGGAACGCTCCAATGGAACCTGCGACCAGGAGGAAATGGAACACATTAGCAAAGATGCGCGGCCCGAGGTTGAATACTGGATGCGATGCGATTGCCACTAGGCCAAGTGCGCCGAGCATAGATCCGGCCACATAGGGAAGCGCGCGCTTTAAATGTGCCGGGATATACAGCTTGAATGTAACAATCATTAATAGCCCCAACGCCGCTCCCACCGCCGGATACCCGAATCCGAATGATAAAATCGACGCTAGAATCCATGCAATCCCGAGGGCGACATTCTTTCCGCGATTAAGCTCTGGCTGGGTAGAACTCGCAATGTAGTAGAGCCCGATTCCGCCGAAAAGCGCAGATAACATTGCCGTGAACCCTCCCCCCTGCGAGAAGTACTCCCAGACGCAAAGATTAAAGACGACGAAACACGTCCCTAAATAAAGATAGAAACGAAGAAATCGCTGACGAATGTGGAGATTAATTACATGAGCGGTTAACAGGAAAGTCCCCAGACAGATTGGGAAATTCAGGAGGCGCAGTGGCTCCAAATTCAGCGAAAAACAATTCAGTGCAAGCAGGTAAGCGAGCCTGGCCGGAAGGACAAAGTGGCCATTGTGGCTTCCAAAAAGCCAGGCGGTAACGCGATGTGCGTCAATTGCTTTGAACATGTCGGAGAGCAGCATCCATTCATCTTGATGCGGCACAACGGTGCGCACTCCCCATAGGTAAAATAGGTGCGCCACGATCACAAACAGCGCGAGGACCGCGAATAGGGCTTGCGTTTTGTTACGAGGCATAAGGTCCTCTGTTAGGGATGTTGTCCCAATCGAGAAAGAAATTCTTTCATCCCATTCTGCGCACTCTCACGCTCCGCCCTGATCCTACCGGCTCTGCCGGGCATAAACTCTAATATTCTGCGCCAGCGGGCGGTTCTTGGGACTGATGGAGTCTCAGACTTATATACAGCATCAACGAGGTACATATCGCGGCGACGGACTTGGGCGAGAGTGCGCCAGAGATACTCGCCGATAACGCCTAACATGATCATCTGAAAGCCGCCGATGACAAGAACCATAATCATCAACGGGGCCAACCTTTAACTGGGTTGCCCAGAAACAAAGTATCGACCAAAATAAAACCAGCGTAAACAAAGCCCAAAAATGAAAAAAGAGCCCCGGCGAGGGACATAACCCTAATGGGCATAAAAGAATAGGACAGCATTCCATCTAGCAGATGCGTAATCTTTTTGATGAAGGTCCAACGTGAAATTCCACAAGCGGTGATTTGCACCATTCATCGGCCATCCGAAACCAAAGGTCACCTGCACGATGGGAGCACACAAAATGCGACAAGCTTTCTCTCAACATCGTGCCCATGTTCTACGCTGACGCCGCGGCGGCAGGTTTATGCGCTAACTTGGAGGACGGATGCAGAATTCCGGAGTTAGGTGTTTATAAACCTTCGCCGCTGATCTGTCGGTCTTGGTCATGGCCGCAATCATTTGGGTCGGCTTAAACTTTCCCGTTTCAATAAAATAGTCGTCAAGCTGACTAACGAAGTCGATAAAGTAACAATCCTTTAGGTTGGACACATCGAAGTTATGCCCAAAGGCGCGGTCAACAAAAACGTTGATCGCATTCCCAAAGCCGAGAAAGCAATCAAAGTGAAAGGTCCTGACTAACAATGCGAGAATGTCCTGCGAGCGGATTCCTTCAAATCCTTCGATTGAGCAATCCCAGTTCTCATACACCTCCTCCAGTCGCTTTAGTTGCCGATTCCATTTTTGCTTCTCATCCAGAAGAGTCCAGCAAGCTTGGACCAATTCCAAAGCTTCGGGCCACCTCATATGACCATTCCGGCCAATCATGTCATTAGTGAGAAAGAATCCGCTATCCCGTAAACATTGGTGGATCTTCTCAAATAAGAGCTCCAGCTCTACCATGTGATGTAAACTCTGATTGGCCATAACGATGTCGTAGGAGGTTTGTGCTTCCCAGCTGTTGATGTCGCTCTGAATGAAGACGAAATGGGATGTCAGGTTTCGTTCTCGAGCAAGCTGCTCGCCGCGGGCGAGCATCTGAGGATTAATATCCAGGCAATGAAAGGCAAAATTATGGACACCGCCGGCTGCCAACAGTTCTGAAAGGCGCACTTCCGCATCGCAGTTACCCGCTCCAAAGCTAAGAATATTACAAGTCGATTGTGTGGTGGAACGTGCGAGCTGAGCTATGTACCGCACGTAAAACTCATCGGGATTGCTGAAGCCGAGCGATTCGAGCTTCGGACGCAAATGTTTGTTTGACCAGTAATGGTATATCGGCGGCAGTTCATGAACATTTGCGACGTCTCGATAAATACGGATCTCTTGCTCCATCTTCGTTTCGTATGACATGACAACCGTAGGCTGAGAACCAGTATTATGATGGCGTCATCGAACTTCAAACTGCTAAATCGCTCAGCCGCGTATAAGGCGATCGAGCTTGCGATCAGGAATATTGACAATTTATCGGACGAAAAGTTAAGAGCCACTTTGTACTGGCAAGAAAATACCGAGGGGGTCCGGAGGGTAGCTGCGCGAATGCGCAAAGATCGACTGAATGTGTTTCGTAACGATCGTAATATCGATAATGCGCAACATTGACGCTCCTTAGCCTCCCGCCTCGTCTTAACGGCTAGCGTAATTAGGGGCTCACTGACGGACTGCTCGCGGGACCATCAGACGAGGGCATCGTTACGGTTAGCTGAGCGAGAAGTTTGTGGTCGGCGTGGCTATAGAGACGAAATTCGTTAGACCCGGGTTGGATCCAGGTAGCGTCTTGAGAGCCCTTAGGGCCGCCGGCGAAAAGCTTCTCATTTCCAGCGCCGCCAACGTAAACGTCTCCCACCGCATCACTACCGGTGTCCCAAGTGATGGTGGTCTTGCCATTTGGGTTCCCGACCGGGACCGGATCGGGATCCGCGCGAAGGACTACTCCGGCGACGTTCGATTCGGCAGTGGGACGATCGCAACTGGCAATGAAAAGGCCTGCGAGCGTCAGGCAGATTGCAGCGGCCCATGAAATCCTGGTGGCCAATAGCTGTCTTCTTTCTATAAGCATGATTGCACTAAAGAACGCGCCTTGCTGCGCGCAACATGTTCCATCGCGGTTTGGTGGATGTTTTTCCCTAAGGCATTCGCATCTCAGGGCAAAATGGCTACGCATGCTTAATCCCCATGAAAAAGGTCTCGGTCAAACATGAGCGCGACGCCCCACGCATACTATTAGTAGCCCGCACCGGGTCTTTGCCGCCAAAGGGTCGCGCCGGGATCACGACCGGACACTTCTTCGACCGGCCTTCCATTCGAGTAATAATAAAGCGCGAGGGACCTACGAAATATATCAGGTGGTCCTTGGATCGGCTCTGGTTGTCCATGGTACGAGAAATCCGTTGTCGAGAAAATCACCGTTCGGTTGAAAACGGGCAAGATGCGCTTCACACACGCCTTCATTTCGCGGTCCCACAGTTCGAGCCAACCTTGATTTTCATCTGTCCAACCATGATTAAGGTAGACAATCAAATTCAGCCTCCGATCGAGCTGATATTTGAAGTGCTTGTTGAAATCGGCGTGGACGGCGAGCTTTCCGCCTGCACGAGTGAAATGAAGTCCACCGCCTCGCCAATACGGATCAGGGATAAGTCCTACGATCCCCGTCACCCCTTCCAAAGCCTCCAAGAACAGGGGCTCCCCAAGACACGTCAAAAAGAAACGAGTGTAGGCTCCATATTGTGTGTGGTAGGTGGAAGCGTATTTGTCCTTGGAGTAAGTCCCATCGTTGTAGTGGATCAAGTCAGCTGTTTTCACATCGGGCCACTCGTCCAATACACGGTCGAGTGCCCGTGCGTTGAAAAGATTGTCAATCACAAGATGAGGGAATGGCGCCGCGCTCGCGTAGTCGGGGATACTGATCAAATCGAAAAGGCTCTTTTCATCGAGCGGCGGGTCGAAATCAAGCGACGGCCATGTTTCGCGCATAGGTTTGTTTATTGTTATTTTCAAAAATTTCGAAGCAAAAAAAGCGCATGATGCTTCAGAAACTTATCTTGCACGCAGGTACGCCTAAGACCGGGACGACCTCCGTGCAAAGATATCTCGATGGACACCGTGCTGCGCTTCTTCGCAAGGGTATCCTTTATCCGCGAGCTCAAATGGCCCCAGATCAAAAGCCCAAACACCAGTGGATCGTCGATGCCTTGTTAGCCGGAGATAGGGGTGATTTCACGGAGAAAATAGAGCAAGTTCTGGCAGAAGCTAACCCGGATACACACACAATCATCCTTTCTACTGAAGGTCTATTCAATCACTGGTGGAGTTTTACCGCGGCTGGTCGCGACGCACTTGCCTCATTGGTCGACAGGTTTTCCGTCAGCGTTTGGGTTTGGTTCAGGGATCCTGTTTCCTTTGTTCGAAGCGATTACATCCAAATGCTTAAAAATCCGCGGGGTCATGTTTCATGCTTTGGACAGGATCTGTCCGTCGATGAAGTGCTTGATGATCATTGGTTTTCAAAGCATTTGGATTACATCGGGTTCGTAAAGGAGGTGGATGCTGTTTTGGGGCCCGGCACGGTGGTTCCGTTCGCTTACTATGGTGATACCGTCTACGCCTTCCTTACCTCGCTTGGAGTGGAATATGCTGAGCCCGCAAGCTTGCGTGCAAATCGTACTCTAGGAGAAGTCGGTGTGGAGCTGCTGCGCATTTTCAATCGGTACGATCTGCCTGAAGAGAAAAAACGGGCCGGGGTCGCTCTTATCGGAGAGGTCGATGCGCTACTCGGGCTTGCCTCTCAACCATTAAAGCTGACCCCCGCGACGGAGGAACGAATTCTGAGTCTTGCGTCCAAGAGCGTTTACGTCCTGAAACGCGACTTTGGTCTCTCGCTTCGCTGCGAAGCCCCCGAAAGCGTGCCGATCATGTAGTGATTGCGATCTTCGCGAAAAAAGGCGTCCAGAACCTCGAGCCGACGTTGTGATGCTTCGCTCCATTACTTCACGATTTCCCGAGTCGAAAAATTGGGCCTCGTAGAAAGCAGCAAGGATGCATGCCGGAGGTTACAGGCGCTTCCGCGCCGGGGTGCCCGCGCTGGTTGCCGTTTGCGTCTTGAGGACGAGACGGCCGTTACTTCTTCCACCAGGACGTCTTCATTCCTGCTGAATGGGAAGGTAATTTGTTGAAGGCCCTTTCGGAATTGGAAACGATCGATCCGAACTGCTTCCTGCAGAAGTTGCCGCGCCTTACGAGGAGCTACAGAAAATCGCCTTGGAAGCCAGATTAAGGAGGTGGAAAAAACTCCATTGAAAGTTGCAGCGAGTGGTTCAGTTCTGGCGGCAGATGTCCGGAAAAGTAATCCGGCTGGCGGGTTGGATTCTGGTAGGCTTTCCCTCGAATTTGCCGGTATTGTTCCGCGTAGCTTTTCCAATTATCCGCATCCGCATTGGTAGCGATCCCGCCGTGAAGTTGATGAAAATTCCCCTCGCCGAGAATTACAATCACGCCCGCGCGATCGACTTCGCAGACACGCGCGAGCAGATCGTGATTCGCCAGGCCGCCGCCGGGGAGATCAAAACGCTCGTCACATCCGCCGATCTGCAGGAAGATCTTGCGCGATAACGTCAGGCAGTTGCTTTCCGCCGGGGTGCGAAAAAGGCCGTATCGGGCCGACGACGCGAAAGAAGAGACCTCAAGAAGGCGGTAACCGTTCTGTTCCCATTTGATCTTTCGCAGGAGATCATCTTCGACCGTCTGACTGTAACCTTGTTTCACGGACTCTTTCTGCACGTCGGGACCTAAATGGAAACTGGGGGTAATAATTATCGGGCGAGGATGCAGTCGAGTTGCGGCGAGGATGTGATGAATCGCGCCGGGAGAAAGCATGCGCGCGCCATCGATCATGATGCAGACGAAACGGCCGCGGGCCCGCCGAGCTGCCAAGTTGATGGCGGATACTGGAGAGGGCGGAGCATGGGATAGGCGGTAATGCTTAAACTGTTTGCCATAGCTCTGCACCAAACCGCGGTCGACCGGCGGGGACGAACCATTATCGACGACGATCACTTCGTAATCGTTCTCGTGGACTTTTTGTTGATAGCGGGGCGAGAGACTGTGCAAAGTACGGGGGAGTTCCCGCTCCATGTTGTAGGCCACCAGAAGGACAGAGAGTTTCGGCGATCGCGAAATGGTTGCGACCATGGATTGGAACAATTTCATTCCGGTACCGGGCTGCATTCTCTGAAATTTCCTTCAGAGATCAAAGTCCAATCGGGCTCCCCAAAGGTGAAACACATCTTCTGCACTATTTTGTTTCAAGCCGGATAGATTTCTTTACGGTTAGAGCAACAAATGCGAGCGGGCATCACGATCGGCGTTCCAATTTACCGCGGAAAGTTTTTTGTCGAAGAGTCCCTCGCCAGCGTGCGAAATCAGACATATCCGGAAATCGAGGTCATCATGTCATTGGATGGGCCAGATCCCGAATGCGAAGCGAATCGGATTATGTCTCAAGTGCAAACGGAGTATTGGGCATCTCCAAGAGCAAGACGACGTAACCTCGCACAGCGGCTGGTTCAGACCGATCAACGAGAGCAATGCCATCTTCATGCGCAAGGCGTTGTGGGATGAGCTCGGTGGTTTCGATGAGAGTTTCCAAACACCCGGCGGGGGCTATGTCAATCTGGATACGCTCTCGCGCGCCGTCGCGTTACCCAGCATCACCGTAATCACGTTACTCGGCGAAGCGACGTTCCATCAGGTTTATGGGGGCATCGCGACCAATGCGACCCATAATGTGCAGGACGCGTTCCATGCGGAATACGCGGCAATCCGCGGCAGGCCATTTCAAACCCCGGTTTACAAATCATTCTATCTCGGACTAGAGCCCATTACTGCGTCTCATGAATTTGGCTGCAAAGCTGCCGACACAGTCCTTTTAAGCTCGCTGATATAAGGCCTGGCCCACGATGTTTCTTCATCAAAGGTGGGATTAGAAAGTTGCTCAAGAAACCTCGCCATGCCTGCACATAGGTCGAAGTCCGGATCATGTTTGATATTCACAGTACAGCAGGGATGTTTGTTAGCGCATGAGAGATATCGTTCGATCTTTGTCGGAGCGAAAAGCCCGGAATTGAAATTATTATTCGCGCCGGAGTGCTCGAAAACCGCGTCAAGCCCAAGCCTTCGCACCACGCGCCCCGTCACACAATAGTTGTTAGTATATATGGTATTACTAAACGCCCGCTTTTCGACAACAGCAGGCCCCGGACCGACGCGAATTGATCCCCACAAAAAACCATCCTGAATATCGTAGGAATGCAATACCGCAAACAGATCGGGCATAACCCAATCGTCGTCGTCGGTGAAATAAATCAGATCGCGCTCGTTCAGAGCACGCAAATCGGCAGAGGAGACCAGAGCCGAATCAGAGCAGGCCGCGATTGATGACAACGTGATTTGCTTCATCGCGTGACGGAATTTGCGATAGTCGAGATTTAACGTGCTATCCCACTGTTTCACAAAATCAATAATCATG
>CABEDS010000072.1_pt1 | contig 15990 bp, 19 predicted proteins | sample 3133001 | NCBI WGS metagenome assembly CABEDS01 (sample SAMEA5534331, study PRJEB31848) | metagenome | biome: tundra; feature: field; material: soil | place: USA | collected 2013-05 | depth 0.15 m
ATGGTAGACCGTGACCGCGAGCGTGCTCGAACCGAAGGAATGACCGAAGAACGTAGTCGCAAAAGCGATCGAGTTAACGTTATCCCCAGATTGAACCGGCGCGGTCGAATTGTTTACGTAGGTAAACTGGGCATGCTGAATTTCCGGGTTCCACGCGCTGAGCGCCGGCGCCGCAGCGGTGTTCCATGAGGTATTGCCATCAAGCAATGTCCGGTTGGCGTTTCCCAGCTCTAGTTGGAAAGTTACAACAGTACCCGCAGGCCACTTCGGTCCTTCAAGGGCGTAAGCATCTGCCTGACGGGGCAATGCGCCGAGTGACAGCGCGATGGCTCCGAGCAAGCCGGCGGCCGCAAACGGGCGTTTGAGGCTAGATCCAACGAACAAATGACGGAGTCCAAGGTTCATTATAATTACCATAAAAGCACATCGCGTGCTCAGTGGTGGCAAATCACCTCTATCGTACCGTTCTTTCTGAAACAAACACAACCCCTAACGCCGCCACCGCTTCAAAGAGATTACGGAACAATAAATATCTTCTGCGTGTACGGATCCTTCACTTTGCTGCCCGGAGTATAGCCGCTCACATCCACGTATTTGCTGGAATCATACGGGCTATATACGTATCCCGATTTTCCGGGGACCGGTTTGGCCACCGGAAACTCGCTTTGATTCGTTGCCGCGCGTGGGGATGCCGAAGGTTGACTCCGATTCATCCTCTGAGGTGCGGATGTTTCTGCAACGGTCCGTCGCGGCGGGGTTGGAGAAGGCACCGCCACCGGGCGTCCCGGGACATCGACATCCGAGGAGGTGGCGGCCGTTTGCGGCGGTTGATCGCTAAATTGTCGGCGAACAATCGTCACCGGCGCGGTCGCAACGTGATAAGAAGTGACGGCCGTATTGCGCGCGACCCCACAGCCCACCAGCAGCAAGCCGCCGCAAAACAGAACGCCAAGCGCCTTCACAGTTTTGTTCTATACAGAGGTCGCTAGTCCGCGCAAATCCGCGACAAGCTCAGCGATGTCATTGTCGGTCACCGACCACGCGCACATCAGTCGATAAACGTCGGGCTCGATGAATTTGTAAAAATGCCAACCGCGCGCCCGAAGATCCCGCACAAGATTTTCGGGCATGCGAATAAACACCGCATTCGATTCTACGGGAAAGGCGATGTCGATCTTGACCTCATCGCGCAGCCGATCCGCCAGTTTCCGCGCCGCGGCGTTGGCCTGCCGCGCGTTGCGCAACCAAACATCGTCGGTCAGCAACGCCATCCACGGCGCGGCGAGAAAGCGCATTTTCGATGCAAGTTGGCCCGCTTGTTTGACGCGGTAGTCGAACTCGTGAGCCAGTTCTTTTTTGAAAAAAACGATCAGCTCGCCCGCACCCACACCGTTTTTCGTTCCACCAAAACAGAGAAAATCGACATCAACCTGCCAGGTAATTTCCTTTGGTGCACAATTGAGTGTCGCGATCGCATTTGCAAAACGGGCGCCATCCATGTGAACCAACAAATTCCAGTGCCGCGCAAACTCACCGATCGCCGCAATTTCATCACGCGAATAAACCGTTCCCAGCTCCGTCGCTTGCGTAATGCTAATTGCGCGCGGCTTATGCGAATGAAGTTCGCCCTGTTTCGCCATGATCGCTTCTGCTTCGACGAGGTCGATCTTGCCATTAGCACCGCCGACCAAAAGCAGCTTTGAACCATTCGTGAAAAATTCCGGTGCGCCGCATTCATCACTTTGGATATGTGAACGCTCATGACAGATCACGCTGTGGAATGACTGGCAAACTTGCGCGAGCGCGAGCGCGTTTGCAGCTGTGCCGTTGAAGACAAAGAAAACCTCGCAGTCGGTTTCAAAAATTTCGCGGACGCGTTCGCAAACGCGCGCCGTCCAGCGATCATCACCGTACGACGGCGCTTCATTGTTATTGGCCTCTTGCAGCGCCGCCCACGCTTCCGGGCAAATCGGTGCGGTGTTGTCGCTTGTAAATTTGTAGCGAGCCGCGTCTGTGCTCATGTCGGTCTTGCTAATCGACTTCCCACTTATGAGCAAACGCGAACCCGTGGGCTCGCGCCCCAAGAGATTGGATCCAAGTTGCGCGTGCGGTTGCGCAAAGCCTCCTTCGGCTTTGCCTAACGCAATGCACCGGAGTAATTTTTGACCATGAGTTCTCTGCAAAGCAAGGTCGAGAGCCGCGGCGGGCAAATCTTCGATCTGGTTGATCGGCATCCCGAATCGCTTTTTAGCAAAGCCGGCTTTTACCAGCGCATGATGGCCCTCTCCATGCGGGACGAGCATTTCAAAGTGCAAATGTTCCGCTTTGTCGATGTCCTCGCATCGCTCCGGCGCGGCGGTGAAATCGTTCGCCATCTCGATGAATATTTCGAGGACATGCGCAACGGCTATGCGCCGATCGTTCGGACGGGTGTTCGATTGGCGAAAATTGTCCCGTGGATCAGCGGGCAGGTTTTGCGCTGGAACGTTTCCGGAATGGCGCGCCAATTCATCGCCGGAAAAAATCCGCGCGACGTAGTGAAAACGCTGCGGAAGCGGCGCGGAGAAGGCATCGGATTCACGGTCGATCTTCTCGGCGAAGCCGTGGTCAGCGAACAAGAAGCGACCGAATACGCCGCGCGTTGCCTCGATCTTCTCGATCATCTCGCTCACCAAACGGAAGGCTGGAGCGATCCGCTCGGTGACGACGCCAATCTTTTCCCGGTCGTCAATGTCTCCGTAAAAATTTCAGCGCTCTATTCGCAAATGAACCCGGCCGATCCGACCGACGCGATTGCGCATCTCGCCCCGAAGTTGCGTCCGATTTTGCGGCGCGCCCGCGAACTCGGCGCGTTCGTCAATTTCGATATGGAAAGTTACGCGCATAAAAATACGACGCTCGAGCTTTTCCGGACGCTTTTCAGCGAGCCCGAATTTCTCGACTGGCCGCACGCTGGAATCGTCATCCAAGCTTACCTGCGCGACGCCGAAGAAGATCTGTGGCGTTTGCTCGAGTGGGGCCGCGAACGCGGCACTCGCTTCACCGTGCGCCTCGTCAAAGGCGCATATTGGGATTACGAAAAGATCAAGGCGCGGCAGAACGGTTGGGTTGTCCCCGTCTATCTGCAAAAGCCCGAGAGTGACGCGAATTTCGAAGCGCTCACCCGCATTCTGCTCGAAAACGAATCGGTCGTCACCGCGGCTTTCGGTTCGCACAACGTCCGCAGCATCGCGCACGCACAGGCGCTCGCGGAGGATCTCGGCATCGATCGCAACCGTTTCGAGTTCCAATTACTTTATGGCATGGCCGGCCCGATCAAACGCGCGCTGGTTGAGATGGGTTATCGCGTGCGCGAGTATTGCCCGGTCGGCGAGTTGTTGCCCGGCATGTCGTATCTCGTGCGGCGCCTGCTCGAGAACACTTCCAACGAAGGATTTTTGCGCGCGAAATTTTCCGATAATGTTTCTGCCGGGCAATTGCTGCGCGATCCGAATGAGCTTATCGATCAAAGCACCAATGGCGCGGGAAATCTTGAAATGAAGAGCGAAGATCAACATTCACGCAACGGCGCTTCCCTCGACATGCCGCCCGGCGATGCTTACGAAAACGCGCCGCTCGTGAATTTCGTCCACCAAGAATCGCAGGAAAAGATGCGCGTTGCGCTAGACGAGATGCGTTCACGATTGGGAAAAAAATATCCGCTCGTCATCGACGGCAAAAAAATTTGGATGGAGAAAACCACGGCCTCATTAAACCCGAGCTTGCCCGATCAAGTCGTCGGTTACGTTGCCGCAGCGGGAATTCCCGAAGCCGAACGCGCCATCGCGGCGGCGCGCAATGCTTTCGATAGTTGGAGCCGCACACCGTTTGAGAAACGCGCGCGCTTGCTCGAGCGCGTCGCCGCGATCATGGACCGTCGCCGCTTCGAACTTTCCGCGCTTGAAGTTTTCGAAGTCGGCAAACAATGGGCCGAAGCTGACGGCGACATTCGCGAGGCGATGGATTTCTGTTTGTTTTACGCGCAGCAAATGCGATTGCGCGGCCGGCCGCGTCTCACTCAGCACGTGCCCGGTGAAGAAAGTTATCAGCATTACTGGCCACGCGGCGTCGCGCTCGTCATCGCGCCGTGGAATTTTCCCACCGCGATTCTGGGCGGAATGGTTTCAGCCGCGCTCGTTACCGGCAACACCGTCATCATGAAACCGGCGGAACAAGCAGCGGTTTGCGGCGCCATGCTCATGGAAATGTTTGAGGAAGCGGGCATCCCGCCAGGCGTCCTGAACTTTTTGCCCGGCCGCGGCTCCGTCATCGGCGCGCACCTCGTCGATCATAAAGATATCGATGTCATCGCGTTCACCGGTTCGCGCGAAGTTGGTTTGCGAATTTGGGAAAGCGCCGGCAAAACGCGAGAAGGTCAGCGCGAATTGAAACGCGTCGTTTGCGAGATGGGCGGCAAGAACGCCATCATCATCGATTCCGACGCCGACCTCGACGAAGCGATCGTCGATACAATTTATTCCGCGTTCGGTTATCAGGGACAAAAATGCTCCGCTTGCTCGCGTCTCATCGTTCTCGAAGAAAATTACGGCCGCGTCATGGAACGCTTGCTTTCCGCGGCCGCGAGTTTGCGCATCGGAAATCCCGAAGAGCCCGGCATTACAATCGGGCCGGTCATCGACAAAGCCGCTTACGATCGGATCCGGGAATACATCGAGATCGGGAAGGGTGAAGCGACCCTCGCTTATCAAAAGGGCGATATACCGGAAAAAGGTTTCTTCATTCCGCCGACAATCTTTGCCAGGGTCAGTCCTGATGCGCGCGTTGCTTGCGAAGAAATTTTCGGACCGGTCTTGAGCGTGATCAAAGTGCAAGACCTCGATGAGGCCATCAAAGTCGCCAACAACACAGACTACGCGCTCACCGCCGGCTTTTTCTCGCGCAGTCCGGCCAATATCGAACGCGCCAAAGCCGAAATCATCGCCGGCAACGTTTACATCAATCGCTCATGCACCGGCGCCGTCGTCGGACGTCATCCTTTTGGCGGATTCAAGATGAGCGGCGGCGGCACCAAAGCTGGCGGCGGCGATTATCTATTGAACTTCGTCGTCCCGCGCGTCGTCACCGAAAACATCATGCGTCACGGCTTCGCTCCCGAAGAAACGCCGCTCTATCGCGACGAGTTTCTCTGGCCTAAACATTAAGCGGACAGGATCGACAGCTTCATTCGCGGCGATTTACGCCATGCTCTACGTCGTCGCCACTCCAATTGGAAACCTGGGCGACATCACGTTGCGCGCGCTCGAAGTCTTGAAATTAGCGGACGTAATCGCGGCCGAAGACACGCGGCATTCGGGAATCTTGTTGAAGCATTACCAGATCGACAAGCCGTTCGTCAGTTATCACGAACACAATGAAGCGATGCGCACGGCGCAATTGGTCGAACGGATTGCGGCCGGCGAGAACGTCGCGCTAATCACAGACGCCGGCATGCCCGGCCTTTCCGATCCGGGAGCGCGGCTCATTCGCGAATGCATCAAACGCGAATTGCCACTCACGATCATTCCCGGTCCTTCATCGATTTTGACCGCGCTCGTCGGCTCCGGATTTTCGATGGAGAAATTTTGCTTCCGCGGATTTCTGCCGGTCAAAAGCGGCCGGCGCGAACGCGAACTGCGCGCTGCCGCCGACCACGACGAAACAACCATCTTTTTCGAATCGCCTTATCGATTAACGAAAACTCTCAGGGTCTGCATCGACATCATGCCGGATCGACAACTCTGCGTCGCTCGTGAGCTCACTAAAAAATTCGAAGAGTTCCGCCGCGGCACCGCCTCTGAACTCCTTACCCATTACGAAGCGAAGCCGCCGAAGGGCGAGATTATTTTGCTTGTTGCTAGATGAGATTCAAAACCATCTCGTCACATTTCACCCGACACCGTTGTGGAACGTTTCGAGTCGATTGGTTTTCACTCGTCGATCGGCTACAAGACGCGCGTGTAAGCTATTGTATTGCTTACAAGAAACATGTTCGTTCCGGACGCTGCGATGGTAAACGAATTCGCCCTAAAATCGAGTTCGCTTGAACTCGACGAGCTTCCGATAGTACTCGAGTTCGTTCTTGAGGGGATCCTTCACGCGGTCGATGAACTCCGGCGACAAAACAGAGGTTGCAGGTGTCACGTTATCATAACGGTGTTGAAGCTTCACACCCAATAGGCCTGACAACTTCTCTAAATCTACCTTATAGTTTTCAAACTCTCCGATAAAAAAGCAGCGATCCAAGGGCAGAGAGCCTAGATAGACGCGGTACGGCTCTGCTATGCTTTGTATGGTCAAAAGAGTATTTAGCTCTGCGGGCGTTTTTTGTGACAGCTCAAGCATCTTCGAATAGTTTAGCTCCTGGAGCCGACCGTCAAAATCGACCTTCAAAGCCCGTGAAACATGATGGCACCATTCCGATAGCAGGCGATCATAAGGATTCCGAATCCAAAAAATGAAGCTATCTCCTTCTTCCAAAAATGGAGCGATAGAATCATAGAAGAAATGTCCGTGCACAATCATCTTGTTTCCTTTTCCATTTTGACTGCGAACAATGGTCATAATTTCCGGGATGGAAATCGGGTAGTCTATCTCGGCAAAGTCTTCGAAGGTGCACTTTTCCCCAATGAGGCAAATCTGCCGCCTTCGGTTTATATACATGCTCCGAATCTTAAGATTTGAGGTTTCGAGCGCAGTCCGAAACGATGTTCCGGCCGTCTTCGGGATGTGAATACTGAAGATCATGTCGAACAATGACTCTGAGGCGAGAGCAAAAAAAGAGAAGTATTTGCCTAAACAGTTGGATGGCGACGCCTACGTGGCCTAAACATGAATGTTGCTTGAGACCATCGCCAGACCGCGAGGAATTTGGTCCCTATCGCTATTTTTTCGTGGCTGTCACTGCTAGAACTTCATCTGACAAGCGACCCTGGATCACGTCAATATAGCAAATCAATCATTTCGTCGATGCTCCGGACGCGATCGGCAATACCTCCTTCCATTGCTGGCGTTGCGCGCGAGCTCACGAAGAAGTTTGAGGAATTCCGCCGCGGCACCGTCTCCGAACTTCTCGCTCACTCCGAAGCGCGTTCTACCAAAGGCGAAATCGTGCTGGTCATTTCATCAAAGTAGGTGCGTTCGCGTCATCGCTGCCCGGCAAAAAACAACAGAATCAGACAACTGCCTATCAAGAACATGACGACACCAATTTTCTTTGCTTCTGGGACCCCGCCGAAACAGCTAGCGAGCCAAGCTACTCCTCCTGCGCAGCAAGCCATAACCCACACAGATGCATCTTCCTCTGGCTTGAAGATTGCCTTTCCGCTTGTCAAAGTCGCGGTTCTGTGTGAATTTGCGCGGCTTTTCCCCGAAGCATTTCCTGTCTCTGTATGAGTTACGCAATTATTAAAACTGGCGGACGGCAATACCGCGTTGCAGAAGGCGACACGATTGATGTCGATCTTCTCGACCTGGAAGCGGGCAAGACCGCGACTTTTGGCGACGTGTTGATGCACGCCGACGGCGACAAGCTCACACATGGCGATCCGCTGATTTCAGGCGCAAAGGTGACCGCGGAAGTGGTCGAGCAACGCAAGGACAAGAAAGTCATCGCGTTCAAATACCGGCGGCGCAAAGGCTATCACCGCACGGTCGGACATCGGCGGAAACTGACGCGAGTAAAGATCAAGAGCATCAGCGCTGGATCGAAAAAGACCGCGGCGAAGAAGGAAGAATAGCCAGACTCTCAGCTCTCAACTTTCGACTAATAGCTTCCTAAAATGGCACATAAAAAAGGACAGGGCAGCGTTAAGAACGGCCGCGATAGCGTCAGCAAGCGGCTGGGTGTGAAAAGATTTGGCAGCGAATTGGTCGTAGCCGGAAACATCATCGTACGCCAGCGCGGGACGAAATTTTTGCCAGGGAGAAACGTCGGGCTCGGTCGTGACTACACCATTTTTGCGCTGGTCGATGGCAATGTGCGCTTCGATCGCGCGGGCCGGCGAGTGAATGTCGATCCTGTCGCCGCTTCGAAAAAGTAAGCTACGCCCTCTTTTGCGGTCCAGTTCGGGTCTATCTCAGGGATTGTGAACTCCAGCGGGTTTGCGGTATAAACGAATTTCGCTCATGAAATACAACACGTTTCTCCTCTTTGGCGCCCCGGGCAGCGGCAAAGGCACACAGGGAAAAACGCTCGGCACCATCCCTCGCTATTTCCATTGCGCCTGCGGCGATGTTTTTCGCTCGATCGACACGCGAACAAGAGTCGGTCGCGCCTTTCTCGATTTCTCAAGCAAGGGCGAGCTCGTGCCAGATGAAGTAACGGTTGAGCTTTGGAAGGAAGCGATCGCCGCAGCGGTGGATGCGCACAAGTTCAAACCTGACATCGACACGCTTGTGCTCGACGGGATTCCGCGAAATGTCGCGCAAGCAAAGATCATGGAGAGACTGATCGACGTTAAAAAAGTTTTTCACCTTTCCTGCCCCAATCGCGACACGCTTTTTTCTCGATTGAAAAAGCGCGCACTCAAAGACAATCGGCTCGACGACGCCAACGAGCAGGTTATTCAGCGCCGGCTCGAGACCTACGACAACGAATCGAAGCCGGTGCTTTCCCATTATGCGAAAGAAATGATCACGGTGGTTGACGCGACGCAGCCGCCGTCGAAAGTTTTGTTCGATATCCTCGCCAGTTTGAACGGCGTGGATGGTCAGCATGAGCCAGGCACAGTTTGAAAATTTCACCGCTTCGAGTCTCTATTGCGAGAAATGCAAGGCGACCATGCCGGTGCGCGAGCGGCTGCTCTTAGTCCTGCCGAACAAGGAAATCTTCGATTATCTCTGCACCGGTTGCACGTCCTCGGTTGGTCAGCGTGAAGTGACGGCCGGCGACAAGCTTATGGCGCAAGCGATGACTGCGCGAAGCCGGCGACGTACACGCGCGCATCAGTTGGCGCCGTAATTCGGCATGCGCATCGTTTTTATCGGCACGGGGGAAATCGGCGTGCCGACGTTGCGTGCGCTGCAACACTCAAGCGAACACGAACTCACCGGAGTCGTGACGCAGCCCGACAAACCGGTCGGGCGCGATCAAAAAATCACGGCGGCGCCGATCAAAGCTGCGCTCACCGGAGCGAAGATGTCGATCTTGCAACCGAAGCGGATCAAAGATCGGCAGTCAATCGACGAAATCCGCGCGTTGCAGCCGGACGTAATCGTGGTGATGGCTTATGGACAAATTTTGCCGCGCGACGTGCTTCAGATTCCGCACGTTGCTTGCCTGAATCTCCACGCATCGCTGTTGCCGCGCTGGCGCGGCGCGGCGCCAATTCAAGCGGCGATCGCCGCCGGCGATCGCGAGACCGGGATCACACTCATGTACATGAATGAAGGACTCGACACCGGAGATATTTTACTTCAGCGCAAGATCGATATCTCGCCCACCGACACCGGCGGATCGTTGCACGACCGGCTCGGCGAGATCGCGCCGGAGGCGCTGCTTGAATCCTTGTCCCTATTTCCCAGCAAGAATGCCCCACGTGTTCCTCAAGACGAAGCGCACGCCACTCTTGCACCGAAGCTAAATCGCGAAGACGGCCGAATCGATTGGACGGAACCTGCCGAAGTTATCGAGAGAAAGATTCGCGCCTTCAATCCGTGGCCCGGCGCGTTCACCGTTCTCCTCGGAGATCCAAACAAACCGCGCAAACTGAAGATCTTTTCTGCATCGATTATCGATCTTAGCGGACAGCCGGGAGAAATCCTGCGGCGCAAGAATGAAATTGTGATCGCGACCGGAATGCGGTCGCTCTCGCTGGACGAAGTGCAACTAGAAGGAAAAGGACGGATGAGCGCGTCCGAATTTATGCGCGGATTCCCGAGCGACGGGTGGATCGACCGCTCCGCGGGCGATGTTAAGTAATCGCGGCTTCGCCCTGGCTTGTCATCGAACAAGGGACTACTCGATCCACCATTTTGCTTTTCAAGATCAACATGTTCTGTTTGATCATTGTCGCTCTATGGCCACCGAGTCGCCCGCCTATAAACGTATCGTGCTCAAGTTGAGCGGCGAAGCGCTGCAAGAACGCGGCGGCCGGGACAACATTTCGCCGCCGATTGTGCGCGAAGTAGCCGAGCGGATTAAACAAGTGCACGATCTTGGCGTGCAGGTAGCGGTGGTGATCGGCGGAGGAAACATCTGGAGAGGAATGACAGCAGCAGGACGTGGAATGGATCGCACCACCGCTGATTACATGGGCATGCTCGCCACGGTAATTAATGGCATGGCGTTGAAAAGCGCGCTCGAGGAACTCGGCGTCCAAACACGCGTGCAATCGGCGATCGAAATGAAGAACGTGGCTGAGCCATTCATTCTGGGCCGTGCGATCCGACATCTTGAGCTGGGCCGGGCCGTGATTTTTGTCGCCGGGACGGGAAATCCCTATTTCTCAACCGACACAACGGCGGCGTTGCGCGCGAGCGAGATTCGCGCCGATGTTATTTTGAAAGCGACGAAAGTGGACGGCGTTTATGATCGCGATCCAAACGTCGATCCCAACGCGCAGCGTTACGATCAAGTCACTTTCGCGGAAGCGCTCGAGAAGCGATTGCGGGTGATGGATTCGACGGCGTTCAGCCTTTGCATGGACAACAAAATTCCAGTGGTCGTGTTCGACATGAACAAGCCGAGCAATATCCGCGACGTTGTGCTTGGCCGGAAAGTTGGGACGTTGGTTTCAAATTGAAGCAAACTCAATTCAAGATCTAGGCATATGAGCGACGAAGACATTCTTCTGGAAGCGGAAATGACGATGGAAAAAAGCGTCGATTACATGATCCACGAGTTCTCAGCCGTGCGCACAGGCAAGGCGTCGCCGGCCCTGGTGGAGAACGTCGACGTGGAAGCTTACGGGTCGACCATGAAGTTGAAACAACTCGCGCTCATCACTACGCCGGAACCGCGATTGCTCGTCGTGCAACCGTTCGATGCCAGCACCGTGCAAAGCATCGAGAAGGCGCTCAACGAATCGAAGATCGGCATCACACCCGCGGTCGATGGAAAAATTATTCGACTTCCGATTCCTGAACTGTCCGAAGAGCGGCGCAAAGATCTCGTGCGATCGCTTGGCAAAATGGCCGAGGAAGCTCGTGTGCGTGTGCGCAGTAATCGGCGCACGGCGCTCGACGAAGCGAAGAAGCTAAAAACGTCGGGCGGTCTGACCGAAGACGGCATGCATGATTTAGAAACGGAAGTGCAAAAACTGACCGATCGATTTGTGAAGTCAATCGACACTCATATCGAGCACAAAGAAGCCGAGATCATGAAGGTTTGATTCTTCTGTAGCGACGTTCTCTACAAGCGCACCGAGGACGAACGCTGGCACTGGAGAGACGATTCCGCGCCCATTGTCATTCCGAGCGAACGCGAGGAATCTCCCAAGCTATCCAACGCGTCTTTGCGAGGTCCCTCGCTCGGCCGGGTAGTGCTACCGCGCCGCTACAGTTACAACCTAACCAGATCGAGCAGGAACTGGCACCAGAGATAAATCATCCCGCGCCAGGAATATTTTACGTCGCCACCATCCGTTTGTTTAAGAACGCCTTTGCGGATGTTGTGCGCGATCTGGTCGCGCAAATCGTTTTCCATTTCGAGCTGGATTCGGTCGTCATCCAACGCATCGATTGTATCCACTTCCACGCTGTTCTTGCGCAAGAATTCGCGATGGCTGTGATAAAGCTGCCAAAATGATTGATCCGGCCGTTGCCGATTGATCCGAAATTGCGGCGTCAATTTCAAGCCGTAGGAAAGCGGATAATTCCAAGTCGTCCAGATCGTGCCGCCCTTCGCTCGCGAAGAAATCCTCAAATAATAAAATGAAAGATCGTGCTGCTCGTTCAGGCAGATCGTCGCCTGCGCTCGATCTTCCTCTTTGTAAAACAAACGGAAGAATTGCCGGTAATCCTCCCAATCCCAGCCGGCGTCGTTTACGTGCACGAAGCCTTCGCTCTCGATCTCGCGCGTAATTTCATTGAGCGTCGGAAAAATTTCGGATGACGGCGGTGTCTTGGGACGAAGCCGTTTCTCCTTCGGCAAACGGAGTGCGCGGATACGCGTTAGAATTTCCAGCCACGGCAAAAACAACCAGCTTAGTGCGGCAGCCAAGCCGAGAATCCACCTATCCGTGATGAAATAGATCGCGAGATAGGAAGAGATGAGAATGCCAAGCGCGCCGGCCTTTTGCGAAAAGGATGTTTGAAAACTACGCAGCGCCACGCTGAGCACCGCCACCCCAAGCGTTAGGAAAAGGCCAAAGAGCATTACGGATTGATCTCGTTCTCGCGCAAAAAATCTTGGAGCTGATCGGTATCGAAATTCGCCAGCACTTTATCACCGGCTACGAACGTCGGCACGCAGGTTTGATCGGAAAGTTCTTTCATCTCCTGGTACGCTTGGCGGTCTTGCCCGACGTCAATCTCAACAAAGCTATAACCATGCTCGGTCAGATAGTCTTTCGCGTCCATGCACCAAGAGCACATTTCGCGGCTAAACAATTTCAATTCTACGGTCACTGCGGGAATAGACAGGCGTGGATTGTCGCGGTCAACAGACGGTCGTCAATACGACTTGGCCCAAATAACGCGGCGTGAACTTGGCTCGCCGGTAAAAATGCAGCGACCTTTTTCGGATTCTCCAAATGGAATTACGCGGATCGTGACTTTAAGATCGTTCTTGATTTGTTGTTCAGACTCGCGTGAGCCGTTCCAGTGCGCGAGAGCGAAGCCACCGTGGATTTCTGGTTTAGAGGAATTTTTCGGCGTGAAGAAATCGTAAAAATCTTTTTTTGATTCGATGACGCGCGTTTGTTCGTCGCGGAATTTCTTCGCGCGTTCGAAGAGACTTTGTTGGATCGAATCGAGTATTTCCGGGACGCGCGAAACGATTTCCTGGCTCGACATCGATGCTTTCGTTTTCATCGGTTGATCGCGCCGGCTGACAGCAACTGAATTGCTTTCGAGATCGCGTGGGCCGATCTCGACGCGCAGTGGAACGCCTTTTTTGATCCATTCCCAATTCTTGGTGCCACCGCCGATGTCGCGCCGATCCACATCGACTTCGAGTGCGAGATCGGCATAGCGTTGGTCGCGCAATTCGCGCGCAAGTTTGTCGCAAGCCTCGAGTACTTTGGCACGCGTTTCTTCCTTGGGCGTGATTGGCAGAATCATGATCTGCGTCGGCGCAATCCGCGGCGGCAAAATCAATCCGTCGTCGTCGCCGTGTGTCATGACGACGGTGCCAACCATTCGTGTGCTCATCCCCCAGCTCGTCGTCCAGCCAAATTCCTGTTTGCCTTCGCGGTTTTGAAATTGAATCCCGCTCGCGCGCGAAAAGTTTTGCCCGAGGAAATGCGAGGTGCCGGCTTGGATCGCTTTCCGGTCCTGCACCATTGCTTCGATTGACAATGTTTGCACTGCACCAGGGAACCGTTCGCTCTCGGATTTCTCGCCGCTGTAAACCGGAATGGCGAGATGATCGCGGACGAATTTTTCGTAAACATCGAGCATCTGCTTCGTCTCCGCGCGCGCTTCCGCTTCGGTTTCGTGAACAGTGTGGCCCTCCTGCCAAAGAAACTCCGTCGTCCGCAAAAACAAACGCGGCCGCATCTCCCAGCGAACGACATTGGCCCATTGGTTGATCAGAATCGGGAGATCGCGGTACGATTGCACCCATTTCGCGTAACTCGCGCCGATAATCGTCTCGGAGGTCGGCCGCACGACGAGCGGCTCGGTTAACGGGCTCGATGGTTTCATTTTTCCATCGGCATCAACCTCCAATCGGGTGTGCGTGACGACCGCGCATTCTTTGGCGAAGCCTGCGACGTGCTCCGCTTCCTTGGCGAAATAACTCAGCGGAATGAAGAGCGGAAAATATGCGTTGCGATGTCCGGTGGCGCGAAACATCGCGTCGAGCTGACGCTGCATGTTCTCCCAAATGCCGTAACCCCACGGGCGGATGACCATGCAGCCACGCACATCCGATGGCTCGGCCAGTTCCGCCGCGCGAACGACCTGCTGGTACCATTCTGGAAAATCTTCCTCGCGACGCGGACTAATCGCAGTCTTCGCCGTGCTTGGATTGGACATTGCGACAGCAATTAAGCGCGCGAAGTCGAAATGACCAGTCGCCATTTCACGGACGGCAGAACGCATCGCAATAAGATCAACAAGCAATGTGGCGGCTGTCCCCAGCCGCTCTGCTTTAATTCTGCGCGTGAGGACACGCGCCTCTACACCTACAAATTTTGGGCGACGATCTGCCCGCGCTCGGTATAACCGCCGGCGAAATCGATGCTACAGACGCTGCGATAACGCGCGTGCGGTCCGTAAGCTGCGCCGGCGTAATTGAAGTTAGGATTAAAAATGTTCTGGCGATGTTTTCGTGCCGGCAACCCGTCGTCGATGATGAGCGCAATGACAATGTCGCGCGCCGTCGTCTTTCCATAAGCGATGTTTTCGCCCCAACTCGAGCTCCACGCTCCATATCGGCTCATTCGCGCGCCGGGATTGCTTCGATCGCTGCCGTCGTGACCCATCGCGCCGTTCATCTGTTCCGCGCAATGATCAGCCGCGCCACGGCACATTCCCGGCGACAGCGTCAACGCCGGCAGTGGCCGCACCGAGCGAAGAAAACGGACAGCATCATCAATCGCACCCAGGCCTTCTTTCGTGCACAACCTCATGTGCCCCGGCAAGACAAGGAATCTGCCATCGAAATGCGATCGCAACTCTTCGATATAGCTGGCATAGAGCGCCGGATTTTGACGGGCGAGATTCATCTCACGGATTACAGCGCTGCCGGAGACGCATTCTTCTCCGGCGAAAACTTGATTCGAGAAAAATGGAACGACGAGAACGAGAGACGCGGCGAAGAACGTGAGGCGGGTCATTATAATTTCCATAAGCACGTCGAGTGCCAGCCAACTCGCGATCCATCCCGTGCTTCGCGGTCGGAGACCTTGCGATCTTCGATTTGACACTCGCTGCCGCGTCTCGTAGTTTCCGTGCCTTTTTCACCCCTTGATGAAAACGTTTTCTGCCAAAGCTTCCGAGATCCAACGCCAGTGGTGGATCATCGACGCCAATGACCAAATCCTTGGCCAGGTTGCCGTCAAAGCTGCAATTCTTTTGCGCGGCAAAGAGAAAGCCATCTTCACGCCTCACGTCGATACTGGCGACTTCGTCATCGTGATCAACGCCGAGAAAGTGCGTGTGACCGGAAAGAAGGAAGACCAAAAAAGCTACATGAGTTTCTCGGGCTTTGTCGGCGGCCACAAGACGGAGAACTTGGGTTCGCGGCGAGCGCGCCATCCGGAATTGCTGGTGGAACGGGCCGTGCGCGGAATGATTCCGCACAATCGCCTCGGCCGCTCGGTTTACACGAAACTGAAAGTCTATTGCGGCGAAACGCATCCCCATAGCGCGCAGCAACCGCAAACGGTGGCGCTGAAATAATTGGAGTCATCAATGGCAAAAACAGAAGAATTCATCGCTACCGGCCGTCGCAAAACCTCAGTCGCGCGCATTCGTATGACGGCAGGCAGCGGCAAGATCGACATCAACGGCCGGAATTTTGAAGATTATTTCCCGACCCCGCCGTTGCAGAACACGGTGCTTCACCCGCTACAAACCGCGAAAGTTGTCAACGCTTACGATCTCTCAATTAACGCCACTGGTGGCGGCGCGACCGGTCAGGCCGGGGCCGTGCGTCTGGCGATTTCGCGCGCGCTTCTCCAAGTCGATGCAAGCTTGCGCGCCACACTCAAAGCCGAAGGTTTACTGCGCCGCGATCCGCGGATGAAAGAGCGGAAAAAATCGGGGCAACCCGGCGCGCGCAAACGCTTCCAGTTCTCGAAGCGGTAATTTTAGTGTAGAGGCGGCTGTCCTCAGCCGCATTGG
>CABEDS010000086.1_pt1 | contig 14975 bp, 10 predicted proteins | sample 3133001 | NCBI WGS metagenome assembly CABEDS01 (sample SAMEA5534331, study PRJEB31848) | metagenome | biome: tundra; feature: field; material: soil | place: USA | collected 2013-05 | depth 0.15 m
AAATCATCATCCAGGCTCGGCTTACGCTGTTTGTCGGGGCAATTGCGCCCGCGGTGTTTTGCTCTCGCGCCTTCTTGATTTTTTCCGGCAACACCGGATTTCCCAGTTCGTCGGTGTAAAAATTTACAATCTCGAGGCGGACGCCGTGCTTTACTTCGACCTCGCCTAGCGAATGCAAGTGCGACTGCCACTTTCGGTATTGACCCAAATCGTCGGCAACGCGTTTCGATAACAAGATGTGTCCGTGATCTCCGCAATCCATCACCCGTTGTGCCATGTTGATGCCCGCGCCTGCTACGTTCATCCGGTCGTTCACGTCGGAAATTGCCTCGACCGGGCCGCTGTGAATTCCCATTCGAAGTCGCAGCTGCGGATGATCTTTTAACGCCTTGCTAACTTCCATCGCGCAGCGGACGGGCGCATCGGTGCTGGTGAAGAAAGCGAGCGCCATTCCGTCACCGGTCGGAATTCGAATCAATTTCCCGCTCGCTTCCGCGCTTTGGAATTGTTCCGTGCCGCGCACCAGTCGAAACAATTCCTGAATCAACTCGCTCTGCTCATCTACCAATTGTTTCGAGTACCCGACAATGTCCATGAATAATACGTGCGCGATCTCTAGTTCCGAATCAGGCCTTGCTTCGATCGACATGTTTCGGCTGTTTGGCTAGGGCGCTTTCCTTTTCGTGGACGTCTCGCTTGGGATCGCCGTAGGTTCAACCTCGGGTTCCGTTGGGAGCGTGATCGGAGTCGCGGACGGAATTGGCGTCGGGATCGGCGTCAAAGTCGTGCCGCTTTTGGTCGAGAGTACGCCGCCGGAAAGCGTCACGTCTTCCACGCGATACAATTCTCCCTTGCGTCGAACATCGACATCTTTTGCGTCGCTGATTTCCGCGCGGCGATAAAAACGTTCCATCTCATCGAGATGAAATGGCCGCGCCCCGCGACGCCCAAAGACAACCGTTTGCCCGCCGGTTTCATCGACTACGCGATCGCGCTCGAGCCCGCGCGAAACGCAAATCGCTTCGCCTTTGGTGTGGTGAGTTGCGATCAACTTCGGATTCGGACGGGGACTGAATCCCTGGGCACCTGGAACGGTGTCGGGCGAAATCAATTGCACGACGCGCAACCCATTTTTTCCATCGGCCACGAGTGCAAACTGCGAAGCGCTCACGCTCCCGATTTGCACCGCGCGGGTGTCGTTCAGCGCGCCGCCGGCGTTGAACATTTGATCGAGCCGAGGCGACTCAGGATCCTCAACATCGACAATTGCCAAACCTTCCGGACCGTTGGCGACGTAGGCATAAGTGCGCGCAACGTACAATCGTCCCGCGTTTCGCAGACGAACAGTTGCGCGCGGAAGAGGAATAGGCCGAGTCGGCTCAGTAAGATCGACAACCTTTAATCCGTCATCATCCGTGATGAATCCGTAGCGAAACTGAATGGCGATGCATCGTGGATTCTTCAGGAAATTTCCGGTGAGTTGTCCGGCGATGCGCGGATGCATCGGATCGGTTACATCGACAACGAAAAGTCCGCGCGGCGTCGTCATATAAAGCCGATGGCCGGCCGTCGCGACAAAGGTTGCACCGCTCAAGGCGCCGTCCGGATTAAAGACGACGTCCTTGTTCAGGAAATTGTCGGTGGGATTCCCGTTAACCAGCGTCGCGACATTGACGACGACCAGGCCTTCTACGCGGTCGGAGACGAAAACGAATGCGTAGAAGGGATCGATCGGTTGCTCTTCGTTTTCCGGAATGTGCAGACGTGCCGGATCGAGCGCGAGCGTGCTTGGCAACGCTACCGAAGTTGCATAAGGCGTATGCACATACGTGCGCTGGCCAAGCGGCGAAACCGGCGAAGTGACAATGCGTTCTGAAAATCCTTTTTGATCGATGTTCGCCACATCGAAGACTTCGAACCCGCCGGGGCCGTTCGCGGTGTAAAGATATTCACCGCGCAGCACGATGTCCTGAATGTCTTTGCCGGAATGTTCGTACGCTTCCTGTAACTCACCGCCAAGATCGACATGTTTCTTGTAATTCACCGGATACGCGATGCTGTGCAGGTGGCTTCCGATGACTGCTTGCGGTTCATCCGCTTCCGTCCATACGACCGCGTGCAATCCTTCACGTCCTTCGCCGACATACGCGTAACGTCCGAAGAAATTCACCGTTCCCGTGCCGAATCCGAGCAACTGTGTCATCCATGCGTTGTTGTCATTCTCCTTCGATAAATGGCAGTCTGTGCAAGTCTTGGTTGTTCCAACGCTACTGGTGGTGTGCGGGAAATGCGGATTAAACGCCTGGCCGCTGTAACCTTCCGCGGAAAATGTTTGCTGCTGGGAGTAAACCCATTCGCGATTTGCATTTTGTGAGCTGACCACGACCGCGCTGGACGATCGGATCACGGCCATGCGGTTCTTCTTCACCGTGCCGTCGATTCCGAGCATGAACACGTCGTCGCGCACAACCTGGGGATTGTAAGTGGTGTAGTTCCGGTCGGTCACGCCCTCGAATTTGTTTTGCGGCACGCGCTGGTTCGCTTTCATCGGCAAATGGCAGCCGAAACAACTGGTCGCCCACGAGGTGTGGCAGATTTGGCAATCCATTGCCGAATTGTCGTGCGCGAGTTTGACGCGCCGCTCTTCCGGCGTGGCCGGTAAGACGCCGCCCCATTTGTCTTCGGCCCGCCGCAAAGTTTTGGCGTAAGCGGACTTCGGATTATAGTGCGCGGAAAGCGGATCGATCGTGTCCATCGTTTGCGGAATTTCCCAGCGAACATCCGGCGACATGGTCGATTGCTGCCAGAGCATGTTGCCTTCCCAACTAAAGCGCGGTCCGAACGGCGTGTTGCTTGTGTGCAGCAAATCGATTTGTCCTGCGTTGCCGGAAGTAACCAGCGTGGGCCGTTGAGCGATCGTGCCGTGACAATCGATGCAGTTGATCGTGGTCGCGTTGCGCGGCTCGCCGTAAAGCATGCCGTTGCCGTGAACATCAACATCGAAATGGCAATCGGCGCACTGCATGCCCTTCGCCAGATGCACATCTTTCAAATGCACCGCTTTCGCGAATTTGTTCCGGTCGTCATTGTCGATCTTGTTGTCTTCGAGATCGAGCAAGTTGCCTTTGCGGTCGTGTTTGAAGATCGCGCGAAAGACCCAGCCGTGTCCGTGATAATCGGCGAACTGCGTGTGCTTAAGTTGCGGGTTTAATTCCGCTACCCGATCGAGAAAATCTTTGTCGCCCCATAAACCGCGCGCCGCCGCCGCTTCCGGATTTTCCATTGTCGATCTTACAAGCTCGGCATCGGTCGGATCATGTTGCTCCTTCGGATACATGAACTCGCCGTCGGTCTCCTGGTCCCACCAGGTGTAACCGAGATAGGGATTCACGAAGAGGTTTCCTTGATGCATGTGGCAATTCATGCATTGGCTCGAAGGAATCGAGCGCGTGAACTGATGCGTGATCGGATGTCCGCGCTCGGCTTTCGGAATCGTTTCGTCGGCGGTGAAACTCAGGCCTTGATGTCCGTACTTGCTCCACCAACCGGAGTTGGTCGGCGAGCGGTCGTTGGCATACACAACGTGGCAGGCCGAGCATCCGCTCGATCTGTAATCGCCAGGGTGATCGTTTGATCCGAGGAAGCCAAGCAACGGATCGTGCAAGCGCGTCTTTTGCAGACCGAGAAAGACCGGATCAGTGCGATTGAGCGTACCGAGGCCGCGCTCGGACAAACGTCGCTCCGGTTTGCCACCCGGTTCGTCGGCGGTTGGAAGACCGAGCGAAAGTTGGTTGCGTCCGCCCTTCTCGAAAATGCGCAGAATATTTCCAGGGTTGCTCAAATTGAAACGAGGCAGCGGCTCAAGAAACGGAAGGATGCCGTGCGTCCGTGTATCTTCACTACTCACCGGTGTGTAGTTATCCAAGCGTAGCGGAACGCCGTCCGCGCCGTAAGCTTGGCCGAAGCGGTAGTTCTTCAGATAGAAACCGCCGTTATTGTATAAAGCCGCGCCCCAGAGCATCGCGCCGTGATTCATCATGCTGTGATCGACGTTGCGAATGATGTCGCCATGACAAAGGCCGCACGATTGCTGGGCGACGCGCAGGTCGCCGGGATTCATGAAGCGAATGAATTCGGGCGACTCGTGATTGAGCCACGCGTTTGAGTTCGGCGGATTGGCGGATGTTTTCCAAAACTCTTTGTTCTTCGGCAAGATGTGCGCCTGCTCCTTGGTCAGGCCGCGCGCCGGGTTGCCGCCGTGGCAATCGGTGCACCCGAGCACGACGTTTTCCGATTTATGCATCGGCTCAACGCCCTTGTGACACTGCAAGCAGCCGATGCTCTTGGCGTTTGCTTCGGCTTGGGTTTGATCGATCCAATTACGCGGCGGTAAGGACGCGCGTGCGATTGTCGATATTGCAGCGGGGACGGAGGTCGGCGGGCCGTAGCCCGAAGTGGCGAGTTCTTGGGCAATTGCTGAACTCGAGATGCTGATAAGAAGCAGCAGAAAACGCCAAACGCCGAACGCCGAACGCCGAATGCCGAAGTCATACAACCACAAGTTCATTTTGCATTTTTCTCCGTGGTTCGGACGCTGGCGGAGAAAATTCTGATAAGCTCTTCGATTTCACTTAAATTTGCGCGCAATCCAGCGCTTTCAGCAAGTTGCAATCGTCCGATCAAGCGCAGCCAACGCCACGTTTCGCGCAGTTCTTTCAGGCAAATACGCAACTTGTGCAGAAAATCTTTACGAGATTCCGCTGCTTCCACTTCGCCATGATTTGCGAGAGGCGAAGTGCCGCAACGGAGCAGCTGTCCGGCAATATGATTGCCCGCCTTTGTGTTTGGTAACGAGTCGGCCAACTGAACGATGCTCGCCGTGAATTCTAGAAGCCGCTCTTCGAGATCGTAATTTGGTCGCCGACTCCCTGCATAATTGCCATCGGGTGTCTCCGCCACGTACCCTCCTCTGAATTCGAGATTGGGCGTTCGGCGTTGGGCGTTCGGCGTTTTCTTCATTTAGTAGGTCAGCGTCAGCGTCACGATTCCGCTGTAGAGAAAATCATCCACGTGTCCGGGAGACGGGCCTGGATAACCCGGCACCGGTGTCGTATTCGCACGGTAAATGTCCTTGTAGCCTTGGCCCGGCACGAAAAATCCAGCGCCCGCGCTGACAATAATATTTTCGATGAGTAACGGCCGCCATTGAAAGCCGAGGCTGCAATCGAGTCCAAGATTATTGCTGGCGTGATTAGTAAAGAGCACTTGCTCAGTGACCGCGGTGTCGGCCGTCCAGACGTAGTTCACATTCAGGAAGCCCTTGAGCTTTGGGGTCACATCTGCGTCGAGGCCGTAACCGACAATGACCGCGCCCGGATTGACAAAATTTGATTGGCCTTCCGTTTTACTCGTGCGGAAATCAGGCACCAAACTGTCGGGCTGCTTAAAGTTCACGGACGTGCCGGCGAGATTGAAGCCTTGATGCACGTAAAAGCTAAATGGGCCGCCGAAGAAAAACGGATGATCTAAAATCGTATCGAAGCCGGTAGCGTGCGAATTGCGTGGATTGTCATCACCGCTCGCGTAAAAGACCGATAACTTGTGCCGCATCCAATTTTTATCGACGGAAAGCTCAAGTGCGGCCATCTGCGCGCTGATCTCCACGGGTCGCCCGGCGATCCCGTTGAAGCTGTCTTCACCAAAGACCTGATAAAAAGCGTGATCGATATTCAGCCAGCCGATGTGTCCGTCGCCCGTCCAGCCAATGTAGTACGCTTGCACATAATGATCGCGCACGTCGCCGATCGGCGCCGGCCGCGTGATGAAACCGTTCTTGTCGTAGTGCTGGCTGTCACCGTCGAAATTGGCAATGAAATTGAGCTGGCCGGTGTAACCTTTCCAAATCAAATCCTGACGATAAACGTTCGCGACATAAACCTGCTGGTCGCGTCGTTCGTTAATCTCATTTAAATCCGAATACGTGTCCTTCTCCAGCATGTCGAAGGCGGCAAGGTTGTATTGCCAGCGGTTGTCGTCGTAGTTGCCGAAGATGCGCGCGCCGAGATTCGTGTCGTCGAAAATGAAACCGCGGAAGTCGCTTACGAATGGTTGAATGCCGACGCGCGAGGAGATGAAATCGTAATTGTTCGACAAATCGCGGATGTGGATTTCGGCGAACGCTTCCTGCAATGAGAAGAATTCCTTTTCGCGCGTCGTCCCGTTTTGTGGATTGGGATTCACGACGTTGTTCTCCTGCACGTCGATGTAGTTGTGATTGTAAACGCCTAACAAACGCACCGCCCATTCCACCGGCTTGAAGGCGGTCTCTCCTTTGAAAAGATCGACACCGATCGAGAAATCGTTCGATGCAAGAATCTGTTCGCTTCGTCCGAAAAATTCGGAGCTGTTCGGTTGATTCGCGCTCACACCGCTCGGAGTCGGCAAGCGGCGCGCATCGAATTGAGAGAAATCGCTGGCCGTGACGTTGAGAAAAATGTCCTGGCCATAAATCGGCGCATCGCCTTTGAACAAGCTTTGCAGATAAGGATGCCAATACTTTAATGCGCCGGACTGATACGCGGTTTCGGTGGAGGGATCGGCATAACGCTTCCATCGCCCGAAGCCAATGAACCAGCGATTCGGCACCGGCTCCGAGTCGGGCAACGCGCCGATTCCATTCGCCGATTCCGGATAGGTTTCGTATTCGAGCTTGCGCCGGCGCGGAACAACTTCGCGCACGCCTTTGCGCGGAAGCTGCAACGAACGCGGTAATGCTTCTTCGCCATACTCCGGAACCTGCGGCAGGATCGGTGGGAAAAGATCGGGCGGCGCTTCCGGCTCGGTCTGGTTACGCGCGCCGGGATCTGGATTGAACTGCGAAGGCGACAACGGCCCTTCGTCGTAGGCGTCGTTTTGCGCGACAACATCGACAGTTGCGAAAGTCACATCGTGTGGAAGCTCGACGATTGGCGAAGCGATAGCGATCGCGCGCGGAAGTTCCACAATTGGTGAAGGCAAAGCCGTGTCACGCGGAAGCTCGACAATTGGTGAGGCGAGAGTCACGTCGCGTGGAAGTTCGACGATCGGAGAAACGGGACCCAACTCGACGAGCGGAAAGGAGGAACTTGAACCGACTAGTTGTATCGGCGCGCCATTGATGTCAAAAAAAAACAATAGCCCGGCTAGGGGCGCGACTTTCCGGCGCAAAATCGCGCCGGCGACACACTGAGTTGACCAGCGCATGGGAGGGCGAGGATGCCGGAAAATGCCTCCTATTGGCAAGCCTAACGGCACCGGCGTCTGCCCGGGGAAGATCGACAATCGCTTTTTGGCTATTTTGCGTGGCAATCCGCTTGGGATTTGATAATCCCGTTACCGATGAAGCTGCGAACCTTGCTCCTCGCCTCCGCGGCAAGTCTGACCGTTTCTTCGGCATTCGGTCAACTCACGCTTGCTGACGTTCAGACAATCGTCAATCGAGCTGTGACGCGCGCCGTCGCGATCTCGCCCAACAGCGTGATCGCTGTGACGGATCGTGAAGGTTACGTGCTCGGCATCTGGAATGTGGCCGGCGGCGAACCTACGCCGACACAAATTGCCAACGCGGTTTCTAAAGCGGGTACCGCCGCATTTTTGAGCAGCAATCAAAATGCGTTCACGTCGCGCACAGCCGGATTCATCATCCAACAGCACTTTCCTGACGGCGTGCGCAATACTCCTCCAGGCCCGCTCGTCGGTGTCGGATTTTCCAATCTGCCGTTTTCCGATGTGAACCGGTTCAAAAAAACCGACCTGATCCCGACAAGCACTTCCCCGGGAACTTTCGGGTCGCCGATTCCCGGCACATCCCTTGATGGATCGCCCGGAGGTATGCCGATTTACAAAAACGGAATTCTCGTCGGCGGTGTGGGCGTTACCGGCGACGGCACCGATAACTCGATCCCGTTCATCTCCGGTTACGATAAAGATGAGGACGTCGCGCTTTCCGGCCAGCAAGGCTATCGGCCCTCTTCGAGCATCACGGCGGACAATGTTTTCATCAACGGTATCAGCCTCGCCTACACCGCCGTGTCGCCGACAAGTATCACCACGATCGTCTTGCAGGGAAACGCATCGGTGCAATTTCCACTTCAAGCCGCGCCGCCGCCGTTTCCCTATCCGACCGGAACGTTTGGCGGAGTGAGTGGCCAAATTCGTCAGCCGATTATCAGTGATCCGATTGCCGGGCCGATAAACGGCCAGGCGCGCCTCACCGCCGCAGAAGTTACAAGCATCATCAATTTCGCGGCGGACCGCGTTCGGATCACACGCGCGGGCATCCGATTGCCGATCGGAATCCAAATGGAAGCCTACATTACCGTCGTAAACTTCCCAAACATGCCGGGCACACCGCCAACCGTGCTCGGTGCTTTCCGCACCGGCGAAGCGACTAATTTTAGTTGGGATGTGGCCGTGCAAAAAGGGCGCACCGCCGTCGGTTTCTCGAATAACGGAAACACCATGGCGATCTCGACCCGCACCGTCGGATTTCTGGCGCAGAGCAATTATCCGCCCGGCATCGATGGTCAACCTCCCGGTCCTTACAATGGGTTGCAGGAGATGCTTTCCATGCCGCCGCCCAATCCAAATTTTCCAAACGGCATCACAATTTTTCCCGGTGGCTTTCCGCTTTATCGAAATGGCCAAATGATTGGTGCGATTGGCGTTAGCGGCGACGGTGTCGATCAAGACGACATCGTTGCGGCATCGGGCACGCAGGACTTTCTCGCGCCCGACGCAATCCGTGCCGATCAATTCTTTTTCAAAGGCACGCGGCTTCCGTACGCGAAATTCCCGCGCGATCCCGGGCTATAGTGTCGCCTCGTCCGCTTATTTTTATTTCTGCGGTCAGTCGGGAACTTCGGAGCGCCCGGCAGTTGGTCGCCAATACACTGATCTTTCTCGGTTACGAGCCTGGCGAACAACCTCGCAAATCAACACAAATATCCGGATGCGGAGAGTGAGTTTCGCGCGTTAATCGTGCAGGCTTTGGCAAAAGAACACTGACCGGGATTGCCCCGCGTAGCTTGCGGCGACAGTCGTTAACTTTACACTCTCGTGCGCGTGTTCGAACGACGCGCTCGAACATGCCGCCACCAACTGATCCAGCGCCGTACGATTCGCCGAGTGATCAACGCCCGGCGATCGCGCCGCCAATTGTTCCGACGGGGCGACGACATGATCCTTACGCCGCGTTTCGGTCTCGCGGATTCAGTTTTTTCACGGCGGGCAATTTGCTCTCGATCGTGGGCCGTCAAATGCTCGCGGTCGCCGTCGAGTGGGAAATGTACGCGCGCACCCACTCGGCCACGGCGCTCGGTCTTGTCGGTCTAGTTATCGCAGTTCCAGTGGTCGCGCTCTCGCTGCCGGCCGGCCATTTGGCCGATCGATTCAGCCGCAAACGAATCCTTCTGGTTTCGCAGATTTTTAGCGCACTGGCTTCCGTCGCGCTCGCCTTGGTTTCATGGAAGCATCTCGCCATTCCGCAGATGCCCATCTTGCGGCAGGGAAACGGAATGCTGCGCGCGATCGCCACTGTCTTCGAGCGTCACCATCCGGCATTTCATTTTGACGATGCCTCCATTCCTCTGATCTACATTTTGCTTTTCTTCTACGGCACGGCACGCACTTTCGGGTGGGCGGCGCGCGCTTCGTTTTTTCCGACGCTCATCTCACGCGACGCCTTCGCGAACGCGGTTACGTGGAACAACAGCGTCTTCCAGATTGGATCGGTGGCGGGCCCCGCGATCGGCGGCTTTCTTATCGCGGGCGCCGGCTTTCCATTCGTTTACGTTCTCGATGCACTTTGCGCGCTGGCTTTTTTCGTGCTCGTGCTGCCGATCCGCCGTGGCACGCGCATCGCTAACCGGACAGACGAAAGCACCTGGCGCAGTCTTGTCGCTGGTTTGCGATTCGTTTTCAGCAAGCAAGTTATTCTCGCGACTATCACGCTCGATTTGTTCGCTATGCTGCTTGGCGGTGCGACCGCCCTGCTGCCGATCTTCGCGGACCAAATTCTGCATTGCGGACCAGTCGGCCTCGGTTGGATGCGCGCGTCGCCTGCCGTCGGCGCGTTTGTGATGGCGCTCGTCGTCGCCTATCTACCGCCAATGCGGCACGCCGGTAAAGCGCTGCTTTGGTGTGTCACCGGTTTTGGAATCGCGACGATCGTTTTCGGCGTGTCGAAAGTTCTCTGGTTATCGCTCGGCATGCTGTGTCTGGCCGGCGCCTTCGACAGCGTCAGCGTGATCATCCGTGGCTCGATCGTTCAGCTGGTCACGCCGGATGAGATGCGCGGCCGCGTCTCCGCTGTGAACAACATTTTTATCGGGACCTCGAACGAGTTTGGCGCGTTCGAGTCCGGCCTGACTGCGGCGCTCTTCGGCCCGGTTGTTTCAGTCGTCGCCGGCGGAATCGGGACGATTCTGGTCGTGCTCGGTGTCGCTAGGTTTTGGCCGGAGACGCGCAAAATCGGGGCGCTCGATAGAACTTTGCGCTAAGATCGACATCGAACGTGAAAGTTGCTGTTGCCCAGATTTCGTGCGCTCTCGGTGATCTCAACGCGAACCTTCTTAAGATTCGCGACTTTTCTTCGCGCGCCAAAAGTTCGGGAGCTGAACTGATTATTTTCCCGGAAATGGTCGACACCGGTTATTCGATGCCGGCAATTCATGCCCACGCGACTCCCTGGACCGATGGAGCCGTTCCCGAAATGCAAAAGATCGCGAAAGGTTTTTCGATTGGAATTATCTGCGGCGTTTCGGAACGAGACGGCCCGTCCATTTACAATTCTCAGGTTTTCATCGACGCGAACGGCGAAGTCGCCGCGAAATACCGGAAGATTCATCTATTCACTGCTGCTCCGATCGAAGAGCACAAATGCTTCGCGGCGGGCGGTGAATTCACAAGTGTGGCGGTCGGCGGATTGCGTTTTGGCCTTAGCATCTGCTACGATCTGCGGTTTCCGGAATTGTATCGGACGCTTGCCGTCGAAGAAGAGGTGAGAGCTTTCATCATCTCTTCGGCGTGGCCATTTCCTCGCGTGGAACATTTCCGCACCCTGGCAACGGCGCGTGCGATCGAAAACCAAAGTTACATGATTGCCGCGAATCGAGTCGGGATGGACGACGGCGTCACATTCTGTGGCTCATCCGCGATTATCGATCCTTATGGCGTGGTTATCGCAGCTGCTTCGACGGATCGTGAAGAACTCATCCAGGCTGAAATCTCGGAAGAGGTCGTGAATTCTGTGCGGGACCGGATGGCGGTGTTCGCGCAGCGCCGGCAAGATCTTTACTGAAAAAGTAATGGCAGCCATGCCGGCTGCGTCTCCAAATTTACAGGCGACACGCTACCCGCTACAGAATTCTAGAACGCGCCGTGCAACGAAATCATTCCGTACGGCGCGCCGCCATCTTCGTTGAAGCGGACATGGACGCGATAGAAGTCGAAGCTTCGATACGGCTGATAACCAGCCTCCGTTGTCAGTGTCAGGACCGGCGAGATTTTCCAATCGAGGCCCGCCCCCGTTCGCACTTCACTGTAACTGAGCACAGCATGATCGAGCCGCGGATTTCCGCGTGCGTCGCCAAAGCTGTCGTCCACCCGAAAATTCGTCTCTATGATATTTGCGCCAACAGACAGCGTGATATCTTTGTTCCATTCAAACTCGATTTGCGGTTTCGGCAAAACGGCGTCGATCACCCACTGGCGCGAAACTTTCCAGCGAACACCGGCGGCCGGAATCACCGGATGTTTTCGCTCAATATCGACGCTGACGCCGACGATAAACTGCAAGTTGGGATTATAAATGTAGGTACCGCCGGCGACGAACGGCATATTGAAGTCGTCCGACATGCTTTCGACGCCGGTGTTGTAAGCGCCGGGCTGGGCTTCTACTCGAAGGAGGATGGAATCGGAAATTTGCGTATCAAGTCCTATGACCAAGCCGACCGATTGCAGTGTGTCCGGAATATGATCGGTGTTGGAAACGCTGAAACCGAATCGCTCCCATTCCAAGCCCAGCCGCAATATCCCAAAGCTGACTCGCGGGGTGAAGACGAAGCGCAGGATGGAATCGTTTTCATCAAAGTTGTTCACGGACTGGCCGTTTCTCCTGTGAACGTCGCCGGAACCGACGTAAGTTTCTTCGGCTAGGTATTCGCCGGAAAAACCAAACAGGCCCGGTTCTTCCACTGCTTCTTCAGCCAGCGTCGGCCCGCTCAGCCAGCAAAGGCCGAGCAAAGCCGCGACGAAGTGGAAAGATCGACGATTCATTCGTCAACGCCCGCCGTTGTCGCGCCGGAAAAGTGTCACCGCTTTGGAAATGTCTTTTACCATGGCAGATTCAGAACCTAGCCGCTCGACGCCGTGAAGCGACGCGAGCGATGCGGACGAAATCATGTCACCCCGCCAGACAAGAGTCGATGCCTTTCCTTCGACTGTTACCGGCCACATCTGATAAAGCGCGAGCGCGACGTAATAGCCGCCGCTCGCGTAATAAAGAATGTCGGCGGCCTGGTAAGTTCCGCCCGCGCCGGCGCGACTGTAAAACCCGCCCAGCGTGAGCACGCCGCGATCGTCCACCTCGAGAAGTTCCCAATATAATTCCGGCGAGAGCGACCCGCCTCCATGGCCGATTCCGGTTTGACCCAGGAAACCGGAAAACTGGCGGCGAATTTTTTCCTGTTGTTTCAGCAGCGAATTCGCTTCCTCGTTCGGACGAATCGAATCGCCAGTGTGATCGTACGGCGGCTGCGCCGATGTTCCGCCTTTGATGAAACTTGCCGCGCGACCGGCCAGGATCTCGCTCCAAAATGTGGCGACCGTCTCAGGCATCGCGCCACTACCGCTCGCGTTGGTAGCGGAAAACTTTTTCGCTTCGTCCTTACTGATTTGAAGCTCGGAACTGACTTTTTGTGTGGCGGCGACAAGCGCACCGACAGCGCTGTTGCTCGGCGCACTCTGGAGCTTGGCAAAATTTGCCAGGCTGGGGGAGTTGGGAAGATCGGAGTGCAGAAAAACTTTTAGCTCGCTGTGTTTGGTTGGGTTCCACTTCCGAAGCGCTTCGACCTGCTGCGCCGGCGAGCCGGAAACAACGTAACAACTTTGCACGGACAGGAATCGCCCGCTCATGGGCGGACCGTGTTCTGTTCTTACATTGCTCTTCGCGAGTTCCGCGATGTCGATCTTGTCGAAAATGGAGAAGCCAGCCAGTTCGCTGGCCGGATCGGCCAGAGCGATTGTCGATCTTGCGATGAGAAAGGCGATGAGTGCGGCTGCGGCGAAATTCGTGGGGCGAAGACGCCGGAAAGCTCGCGGGATTTCAAGTTTCATGAGTAAAGAATAACTATTTGTCGTGGCGGATGGTTGCAAATAGGCAGGCATCATCGCAATAAAGATTCCTGATGAGCGAGCCGGTCATTGCCCTGAACAGCCTGAGCAAGAGCTTTGGCAATGTGCACGCGGTGCGCAATGTGTCACTCACAATCGATGCCGGCACCATCTTCGGCTTCCTCGGCGCGAACGGCGCGGGCAAAACCACGACCATGCGAATGCTTTGCGGACTGACCCATCCCACGGGCGGCGGCGCTTCGATTGCCGGTCACGATATTTGGAAAGATCGGCAGCGTGTGCGCACGAAGTTCGGTTACGTCGCGCAACGCTTCAGCCTTTATCCCGATCTTACCGTCGAAGAAAATCTTCGCTTCTTTGGTGGCGCCTGCCGGGTGCCGGCAAGCGAACTCAACGAACGCATCGAACGTCTGCTCGGTTTGACCGATCTCGAGCCAAAGCGGACGACCGCTGCCGGAAGTTTGTCCGGTGGGATACGTCAATTGCTCGCCTTGGATTGCGCGCTGATCCACGATCCGCCGTTGCTTTTCCTGGATGAGCCAACGGCTGGCCTCGACCCGGTTCATCGGCAACAAATTTGGAATTTGCTCTACGATTTGAGCAGCCAGGGCAAGACCATCTTCGTCACTACGCACTACATGGACGAAGCGGAACGGTGCACGGAAGTTGGCTTTCTCGAGAGCGGACAGCTTCTGGCCAAAGCTTCGCCACGGGATTTGAAGGAAAGCTTTAACGCACGATTGCTCGAGATCGATGTCGAACCGGTCATGCCGGCATTGGTTCGGTTGCGCGATGTTCCCGGTGTCCTTGGAGTTTCCTTGCGCAGCGGAAGTTTGCGGATTTACGCGCCGCATCCCGAGGAGTTGATGGCAAAGTGGCGCGCGAACTGGCCGTTTCCGGACATCCGTTTACTCGGTGACCGCCTGGTCGAGCCCGACATGGAAGATGTTTTTACCGCGTATTCGCAGCGTTACGACACGCTCTTGAAAAGATCGACATCATGAAAGGAACATCTCTCAGCGCGATCGCGAGCGTCGCTTACAAAGAATTTCTGCACATTTATCGCGACCGGCGCGTTCTCGTGCTCCTGCTCATCCTGCCGCCGGTCTTCACTCTCATTTTCGGTCATGCCTTTGAGGCGGATGAAATGACAAACGTGCCCGCGCTCTTGATCGATCGCGACCACACGCCGCGCACGCAGCGTTTCATCGACATCGTGGAAAAGAACAAAACTTTTCAATGGGAAAAACTGCCGGCCGAAGTGAAGGACGAATCCGATCTGCTCAAACACCACGTCTGGGCTTCGCTCGTCTTGCCCGCGGGCTGGAGCGATTCGCTGGCAAAGGGCGACCCGCATCCGCTAATTCTTTATCTCGATGGCAGCGACACGAACACGGGTTCGGCGCTCGAAGGGAGCGTGCAAAAGAGCCTGGCCGATTTTCAGTTGAAGGAACGCGACGCCATGATCGAGACGTTGCCCGACGACGTGATTGAGCTTGGCAAAAAACTTCCGGTCGAAATCCGCAAGCAATTCGTCTCGCTCATGGAGGCGTGGTCGGTCGAGAGTAGGATTCTTTACAATC
>CABEDS010000095.1_pt1 | contig 14287 bp, 9 predicted proteins | sample 3133001 | NCBI WGS metagenome assembly CABEDS01 (sample SAMEA5534331, study PRJEB31848) | metagenome | biome: tundra; feature: field; material: soil | place: USA | collected 2013-05 | depth 0.15 m
CGCATCCCCTGGGTGCCGATGCTCGGGATGGAATATCATCTCGCGGTCGACGGCATCAGCTTGACCCTCGCGCTCGTCACCGGCCTGACCGCGGTCAGCGCAGTGCTTTTCTCGTGGGACGTCGAACATCGGCAGAACGAATTCTTCTTCTGGCTGTTGCTCGTAGTCGGCGGCTCGTATGGCGTTTTTTTCAGCGCCGATCTCTTTCTCCTCTTCGTTTTCTACGAACTGGTCATCGTGCCGAAATATTTCCTGATCGCGATCTGGGGATCAACCAACAAGGAATACGGCGCGATGAAGCTAACGCTTTATTCCTTCTTCGGGGGCGCGCTTGTTTTCATCGGGATCATCGCTGCTTACGCGGCCACCGGCTCACTTAATCTTTACGATCTCGCGCAATTCCAATTTAGTACGCAGCTTCAATCGTGGGCCTTCCCGGTGTTGTTCCTCGGATTCGCCGTGCTCGCCGGCATCTGGCCATTGCACACTTGGGCGCCGACCGGTCACGTTGCTGCGCCGACCGCAGGCTCGATGCTCCTCGCCGGCATCGTCATGAAACTCGGCGCCTACGGCGCGCTCCGCGTCGCGATGAATATTTTTCCGCAAGGTTTCCACATGTGGAGCGGTTACATCGCCGTTTTCGCTGTCATCGGAATCCTGTATGCCGCGGCGGTGGCGTTGCGCCAGCGCGACCTGAAATTCGTCATCGGTTATTCGAGCGTGAGCCACATGGGTTTCGTGCTGCTCGGCCTGGCCACGGCCAACGCGCTCGGTGTTTCGGGAGCGGTGCTGCAAATGTTTTCGCACGGCGTCATCGGAGCGCTCCTCTTCGCCATTGCCGGCACGATCTATCGCCGCACTCACACACGCGACCTCGACACGCTATCGACCATGGGACTGAGTCGCGCGCTGCCATTTGCCGCGTTCGCGTTCGTCATCGCCTCGGCCGCATCCATGGGCATTCCCGGGTTCAGCGGGTTCGCCGCCGAAATCACCATCCTCATCGGCACCTGGAAAAGTTATCCGATGGCAGTGTGGATTACCGGCGCCGGCATGGTGCTCGTCGCTGCGTTCACTCTGCGCGCGCTCAAGAAATCTTTCTTCGACACTGCCGTTTCAACGAATGGAGGGACGACCTCCGTGTCGTCCAACGCATCTGCGAACGCGTTGCCCCCGATCACGATCGCGGAAAAATGGGGGGCCGGACTGCTCATGTTCGCCACTCTCGCGATCGGACTTTATCCCAGGCTGCTGCTCGATCGCATCATGCCGGCGGTTGAAGCGATGCGGTTTTTGAAACAATGACCGTGTCGCCGCGTGATTCTTAATCGCGTTTCACCCGTATATATTTGCGGACGGTACCGTCGGCGGCCTCAATAATATATTGGTCGCGACCGATACGGAGAAGCTTGTCCCTGTCCTTGGTGCCCACCGGTATTCGCCTCATCTCGTCAGCGGTATACTCGTAAAGAATCGCGCCATCGCGCACCAACCATTTGCCGGTAAATTTCGAGACCAGCGCGCCTCCGCCGGTGACTGAACCGTTGAAAGTGCCATTTTCGAAAAAGGCATACTCGGCGGTGTGTTGCCGATCGGTCGATCGCCATCGACCGACCAATTTGTTCTCCTCCCTCTCGCCAACCGTTGCGCACGACGCCAGAATGAGAGCGCCTAGGGCCAGAACCAATTTGAGATCAGTCAGCAAAGCGCGAGAGAATTACATGCCGCCATCCGCCTTGCAATCGAATCGCCCGTCTCTGACCGCTTAAACAATAAGGCCGGCTTCAAAAGCCGGCCTCTGTTCGAGATTTAGAACGACTGCGTCTTTTAGTTTTGAGCGACTAAGGTCGTGCTAGCACGGAATTTTTTGCTACCCGCAAAGGCGTAGAGGGGGACGTAAGAACTTCGGCCGATCTTTTCAACGCGAGTCGCGGTATAATTGAAAGTTGGGTCCAAAACGTAACTGCCTGAATCCGTCTGCCACTCGAGCCAGGCGTGTGTCTGCCGGCTGGTCGGGGCGCGTCTTCCGATCACGAGGCGAACATTGGTCGCGCCATGCGCTTTCATGCGTTTGTAGAGCGTAACTGCTTTGCCCTTGCAATCAGCCGGTTGGCGGGATTCTACTTCGGAAGGTGTCTTCCACGTTGGTTGAAAGCCATAGGGGATATTCCGAAGATCACCCATCCATCCGTTGACGAGACCGAGTGAAACGTCATTGGCCCGGGCACTGGTCGAGGTCAACACATCGTGGATTGGGGTCATTTGCCGATCGTAAGGGGTGTGGCTTACGGTCAGAAGCAAGGCATCGGCGAAGCAATTTGCGTTAGAAAGGCCTAGGAAGGCAATTAGGAGAAGAAGAGCTTTTTTCATATTGAGTGTCTTATAGAAGTGATACTTACTATAATTACTAGAAGCACTGCCCGTGCCACGCCTTTGCCTGGGTAGCTAGAGGGGAAACCTCGAGTTAAGGCCTGTTTTGAGGTCGAAACCCGGACATAGGGCAATTCAGGCTAAAACGGGGGAACCGCCGCTAATTCCAGTCTCGCCTTTTGCGAGGGTTACCTCTTCATTAGTGAAAGCGCCGGATGTACATCGAACTTCTCAAGCTTGCGTCGCCTGAAACCGTCGTTGTTGTCACGGCTCTGGTCGTTCTCGCCCTCGGACTCGCGAACGAACGAACGGCCGGACTTTGTTCCGGAGTAGCGGCTGCCGGACTCCTGTTCGCCGTGGCCGCAGTCCTCATGTTGCCGCAACAAGCAACGTTATTTCACGGGATGCTCGTCATCACACCGCTGACGTCTCTGTTCAAGATCATCTGCCTTGTGCTCGCCTTTTTCACCGTCATCCTCGCGCGGGCCGACCTTTCTTCACGCAACCGTGGCGAATATCTCGCGCTGGTTCTGCTCGCGACCATCGGACTGATGTTGCTCGTCGGCAGCGAAGAGTTGCTCATGATTTTTATCGGCCTCGAACTGACCGGCCTCTCGCTTTATGTCATGGCCGCATTCGACAAAACCGATGTGCGTTCCGCGGAAGCGGGGTTGAAGTATTTCTTGTTCGGCAGCACCGCCAGCGCGTTCACGCTTTTTGGCATCAGCTTCATCTACGGCATGACTGGGACAACCGCGCTCGCGGCGATCGGCCAAAAATTGATGACTACACCGGTCCAACCGCTGCTCTTTGTCGGCATCGTCATGACGCTCATCGGATTCGCTTTCAAAATCGCGGCCGCGCCGTTTCATCTTTGGGCGCCGGACACGTACCAGGGCGCGCCGATCCCGAGCGCGGCCTTCATCGCATCGGGCTCGAAAGTGGCGTCGTTCGTTGTGCTGGGAAAAATCGTGCTCGTTGGGTTCGGTCCGGCGCACGGGAGCGCAGCCTGGCATGCCATGGCCGCCGGTTGGGCTCCGGTGCTCGCCGTGCTGGCCGCATTGTCGATCTTAATTGGTAATCTCGTCGCGCTTGCGCAATCCAACGTCCGCCGGCTGCTCGCCTACTCCGCGATCGCCCACGCCGGCTACACCTTGCTTGGACTCGTCGCCGGCGGACGCGAAGGATTCAGCGCGACGCTGTTCTACACCACCGTCTACGCCTTCACCCTCGTCGGCGCATTTGGCGTCGTCGCGCTGGTGCGACGCGAAACCGGCGGCGACGACTTAAGGAATTTTTCCGGATTGTCGTCGCGTTCGCCGTTGCTGGCCGGGTGCATGTCGATCTTCATGCTATCGCTGGCCGGTTTGCCGCCGCTCGCTGGATTTTTTGGAAAGTTCTACCTGTTCAGCGCCGCACTGCGCGCCGCTGACAACAACGGTCTGCTCTGGCTCGTCGCAGTCGCGCTCTTCGGCAGCCTCATCTCGCTCTATTATTACCTAATGGTGCTGAAAGTGATGCTTGTTGACGAAGCTTCCTTCTCTTCCTCAACCCCTCAACCCCTCAACCCCTCAACCTCCGACGATTTCTTGCAAAAAATCTCGCTGACCGTCCTCGCGGCCATGGTCCTCTTTCTCGGGGTGATGCCGGGGACCTTGGTAGCCAGGATCATTGCTGCGGTGCAGTAACGGTCCGCACCAATGTCGCGAAATCTCCAACGCGCCGGTCCTCCGACTCAAATGTCGGCTGCCGGATAGGTCGAGAGCGCCCGCATGTACTGCGCGCGTTCGAATGCACTCGGATCGGGACAATTCTTCTGGCTCATGCTGCCTTTAAGTTGCTCGACCGATTCGTATTCATGTTCCTCCATCCATTCCCGCATCTCACGCTCCATCACGCGGATGTGCTCGATGCCGCGCCGCAGCAACACCGAACAAAGCATGGTCACGTCGGCGCCGGCCATGAGCAGCTTGAGCGCATCGGTCGCACGATGAATCCCGCTCGTCGCCGCCAGGTTTGCGCTGATGCGGCCGTGCAGAATTGCGATCCAGCGCATGGGCAACCGCATGGCCATGGGCGTGCTCAGAAGCACGTTGGGCGTAATCTCCAAAGTCTCCAATTCGATATCGGGCTGGTAAAATCGATTGAAGAGCACGAGCGCGTTGGCGCCATAACGGTCAAGCCGGCGGGCGAAGCGCGCGAAGTTGGTGAAAAACGGACTGAGCTTCACCGCGACTGGGATTTTTAACTGACCTTTCACCGAGGCCAGGATGGTGAGGTAGCTATCTTCGATGTCCTCCGCCGAGCGATCCGGATCGGTAGGCAAAGAGTAAATGTTCAGCTCCACGGCGTCCGCCCCCGCTTGTTCGATTTGACGCGCGTAGGTCTGCCAACCTCCGAAGGTCGACCCGTTCAGACTGGCGATAATCGGGATCCCGACGGCCGCTTTCGCTTTCGCGATGTGCTCGACATACGCCTCGGGACCAACCTTGAACTCGGAAGGCTCCGGAAAATAGCTCAACGCCTCCGGATAACTTTCGGTCCCCTGATCGAGATAATACTGCAGTTCATGACGGTCGTGCCGGAGCTGCTCCTCGAAAAGCGAATGAAACACGATGGCCGAAGCGCCCGCGTCTTCCATTCGTTTGATGTTGTCGAGATTTTCCGAAAGCGGCGAGGCTGAGGGCACGAGCGGTGTCCGCAGTTTAAAACCGAGGTAACTGGTTGTTAGGTTCATCGGGTTGATGTTGGCGGGTTAAATTTCCTGGCGGCGAGATACTCATATAATCCCCGGCGGGCGCTCACGTCCTCCTGCGCCAGGGCCAGCAACTCTTTCGCGGCTTCGGGATCAATCTTGTCCAGCATCTTGAAGCGGTTCTCGAGTTTGAAATAATCCGTCACCTTTATCCGCGGCGCGGCCGAATCGAGTTGCAGCGGATTTTCTCCGAATGCCGCACGATCCGGGTTGTAGCGATAGAGAAGCCATTGCGCCGAGTTCACCGCCGCCTTTTGGTTTTGCATCGCCGTAGTCATGTTGATGCCGTGCGCAATGCAATGGCTGTAAGCGATGATGATCGCGGGTCCATCGTACGCTTCAGCTTCGAGGAAGGCTTTCAAGGTGTGCTCGTCTTTTGCTCCCATCGCCACCGACGCGACGTAAATGGTGCCGTAACTCATCGCCATTAAGCCGAGGTCTTTCTTCGGGCCGCGTTTGCCGCCGGACGCGAATTTCGCGATCGCGCCGCGCGGCGTCGATTTCGAACATTGACCGCCTGTGTTCGAATAAACCTCCGTGTCCAGCAACAGCACCTTCACGTTGCGTCCGCTCGCCAGCACGTGATCGAGTCCGCCGTAACCAATGTCGTAACCCCAGCCATCGCCGCCGACGATCCAGACACTCTTGCGCACAAGCGTATCGGCCAGCGCCAGTAGCCGCTTCGCTTCGGCGCCGCCTAACGATTCAAGTCTGCGCTTTAGCTCGGCGACACGCACGCGCTGATCGAAGATGTCCGCTTCGTCGCGCTGCCGCGCATTCAAGATTTCCGTGGTGAGCCTTCGGCCGATCTGCGGGGAGAGGTGCTGCACCAGTTCGCCGGCGAACTCTTGCTGTTTGTCGATGGAAACGCGAAACCCGAGTCCGAATTCGGCATTATCTTCAAAGAGCGAATTCGCCCAGGCCGGCCCGCGGCCATCGAGATTTTTCGTGTAAGGCGTGGTCGGCAGATTCCCGCCGTAAATGGACGAGCAGCCGGTGGCGTTCGCGATGATCAGGCGGTCTCCGAAGAGCTGGGTGAGCAATTTGATGTAAGGCGTCTCACCGCAACCGGCGCATGCGCCCGAGAACTCGAAGAGCGGCTGTTGCGTTTGCATTTCGCGCACACTGCCGAGCGGCACCTGCCGCCGGTCCATCTCCGGGATGGACAGGAAAAAATTCCAGTTCTCGCGCTCGGTTTCGCGGAGCGGCGCTTGCGCATGCATGTTGATCGCTTTCAAGCGCGCCTCGGATTTATTCCTAGCCGGACAAACATCCACGCAGATCCCGCAGCCCGTGCAATCTTCCACCGCTATTTGCAGCGTATAGTTCAGTCCTTTCCATTCCGGCAGTCGCGCCCCACGCGATTTGAACGACGTGGGAGCGCCCTCGAGGACAGCAGCCTCGTAAACTTTGCTGCGAATGACGGCGTGCGGGCAGACCATTACACATTTGCCGCATTGAATGCAGACTTCCGCGTCCCACACCGGCACTTCCGCGGCCAAGTTGCGCTTTTCCCATTGCGTTGTGCCGGTGGGAAAAGTGCCGTCGTTAGGCAACGCGCTCACCGGCACGCGGTCGCCGCGTCCGGCCATGATCTCGCTCAGCACATTGCGCACGAACACGGGCGCACGATCAAGCTGTCCGTTATGCTTGGATGCCCGAGCCGTGATTTCGCCCGGAACTTCCACTTCATACAAATGCGCGATCGTTTCATCGACCGCGCGCAGATTCATTTCGACGATTTCTTCGCCTTTCTTGCCATAGGTTTTGCGAATCGAATTCTTGATCGCAGCGATCGCTTCCTCCGGCGGTAAGACACCGGATATCGCAAAGAAGCAGGTCTGCATGACCGTATTGATCCGGCCCCCCATCCCGGAATCGCGCGCCACCTTGTTTGCGTCGATCGAAAAAATGCGCGCGCGTTGCTCAATAATCCGGCGCTGTGCATTTTCCGGCAAGTGCTCCCAGACCCGGTCCGGTCCGAACGGCGAATTCAGCAAAACGGTTCCGCCGCGGGCGAGGTCCTTGAACACGTCGTTGGTCTCGAGCAGGAACGGCTGATGGCAGCCGATGAAATTCGCGCTCGTGACGAGATAGGTTGATCGAATCGGACGGGGCCCGAATCGCAGATGCGAGATCGTCATGGCGCCCGCTTTTTTCGAGTCGTAAACGAAATATCCCTGGGCGAAATAGTCGGTGTTCTCGCCGATGATCTTGATCGACTCCTTGTTTGCGCCCACCGTGCCATCCGCGCCCAGCCCGAAGAACTGCGCCCGCACCACATCATCGGGTTCGATCGAGAAGTTCGGATCGAAGTCGAGACTCGTCTGCGAGAGATCATCGTCGATGCCAATGGTGAAATGATTTTTCGGCGAACGCTGCGCGAGATTATCGAAAACGGCTTTGACCATCGCGGGCGTGAATTCTTTCGAAGACAACCCATAGCGGCCGCCGACCACGCGCACGTTATCGCGGCCCTGTTCGTAAAGCGCGTTCACACAATCCAAGTAGAGCGGTTCGCCTCCGGCCCCCGGTTCTTTCGTGCGATCGAGCACGGCCATCGCCCGGACCGTTTTGGGAAGTGCTTCGACAAACCGCCGCGCGTCGAACGGCCGATAAAGTCGCACCTTAAGCAGACCTATCTTTTCCTTCGCCTGGAAAAAATCGACCGTCTCGTGCGCCGCTTCACAGCCCGAACCCATCAGCACGATGACGCGCTCGGCATCCGGCGCACCGTGATACTCGAACAGGTTGTAACGACGGCCGGTGAGTTCCGCAAAATCATCCATCGTCTTCTGCACGATGTCGGGACAAACGGCGTAAATTGGATTCACCGTCTCGCGCGCTTGAAAATAGACGTCGGGATTTTGCGCGGTGCCGCGGATCACTGGATGATCGGGCGAAAGAGCACGCGCGCGATGATCGAGCACGCGCGTCTCGTCGATCATTTCGCGCAACACCTCGTCCGCCAGCACATCGATCTTCGAGATTTCGTGCGAAGTGCGGAACCCATCGAAGAAATGCAAAAACGGAATACGCGTTTCGAGCGTGGCCGCGTGTGCGATCAAGGCGAGGTCCTGCGCTTCCTGCACCGAAGCCGAGCAGAGCATGGCCCAGCCGGTGGCACGCGCCGCCATGACATCGCTGTGATCGCCGAAAATGGAAAGCGCCTGTGCCGCAAGCGATCGGGCCGCGACATGAAAGACCGCCGGCGTGAGTTCACCGGCGATCTTGTACATGTTCGGGATCATCAAGAGCAGACCCTGGGAAGAGGTGAACGTCGTGCTCAGCGCGCCGGTTTGCAGCGCGCCATGGATGGCTCCGGCGGCGCCGCCTTCGCTCTGCATCTCGAACACGGCGGGCACTGTGCCCCACAGATTCTTCACACCGCTGGTGGCCCAGGCATCCGCCCATTCGCCCATGGGCGATGCCGGCGTGATCGGGTAAACGGCAATGACTTCGTTCAGCGCATAGGCCACGCGAGCGACCGCCTCATTGGCATCGACGGTTTTATAGTTGGTTTTACTGTCGCCGTTTTTCACAACTCGTCGCCGCTCGTGCCGGAAATCAGGTTCGAAAGTCCCAGGCGCATCCTGCCCGTCCGTTGAAGGGACGGCTGGCTTTTTAGTTTTAGTCTTGGAGGCGCCTGTGCGCGTTGCGGTCTTCTTGAGCGGTTGTTGCATCTGGTTCGCAACGTAATTGGCCACTCATGTCCTAGCTAAACACTCGTTGCGTTTTGCTGTGCAGTTATTGCTCGACGACCGGCGACTTCGCCGCTGCTTGCCGCCGCTCGCTGGATTTTTCGGAAAAGACCCCGGCAAAAAACTGGAAGTTCGGTCACAATTTTGCTATGATGCTTGGCACTGAGAATCGGGTAGCCGTTCAGGTGCGCCCTTGCACCCATGTTTACTGAAACGGCACCGCCAGCACCGCCCACCAGCGTTTTCTCCAGGAAGAATCCGTTTCCTGCAAGATTGCTGACCAGACGAAGTCTTGCCGGGCCCGGATCTGAAAAGGAAACGTTCCACTACGAATTCTCTCTCGAAAAGTCCGGCCTGGTATTTGTGGTTGGAGATTCGTTAGGCGTGTTCCCGGCTAATGCGCCCGAGTTGGTGGAAGAAATTCTCACTCAGCTCGGATTCACCGGCGAAGAAGCCGTCACCGGAACATCCCCCGAGAGCATTTCATTGCGCATGGCGTTGCTGCGCGACCGCACCATTACCACGCCGTCGAGGCAATTCGTCCAGGGGGTCGCGGAACGAATCGCGAGTGCGCGGTTCCTCCTTGAGTACTGCGATCCAAACCAGCGCGCGAAATTGGATTCTTATCTTTGGGGACGCCACGTGGTGGATTTTCTGATCGAGTATCCCGATCTGCGAAACAAATTTTCGCCGTCGGAGTTCGTCGGCGCTCTATCGAAACTCCAGCCGCGGCTTTATTCCATCGCCTCCAGTCTGAAGCGTTATCCGGAGGCCGCTCATCTGCTGGTCACGAATGTTCAATTCTCGAGTAACGGGCGAGTGCGCAAAGGAGTTTGCACCAGTTTCCTGGCCGAGCGCGTGGAAGAAGCCACGCGGGTCCCGGTCTTCGTGCATACGGCGAAGCATTTTCGTCTCCCGGACGATCCGAGTGCTTCCATCATTATGATTGGAGTTGGCACCGGCCTCGCGCCTTACCGCGCCTACCTGCAAGAGCGACAGGCCACGGGCGCGACCGGCCGGAACTGGCTCTTCTTTGGTGACCAACGTAAAGCAGCGAATTTCTATTATCAGCAGGAATTGGAGGCATACATTTCTTCCGGCTTGCTTACGCGATTGGATACGGCTTTCTCGCGCGACCAGGGCCATAAAATCTATGTCCAGCATCGAATGCGCGAAGCGGGTCGGGAGATTTGGTCGTGGCTCGAAGCGGGCGCGTATCTCTACCTCTGCGGTGATGCCGAGCGAATGGCGCCGGATGTGGACGCGGCCCTCTGCGCAATCACCGAGGAACACGGCGCGATGAGCAAGGAAGCCGCGGCGGAATACATCGCAAATCTCAGAACGCAGAAGCGCTACCGACGCGACGTTTACTAGGCCAACCGACTTCTCAACGCCTCAACCACTCAGCGCCTCCACCACTCAGCGCCTCAACACAAAACCCGGGCGGGTTTCGAGTAGAACAGAAACTTGCGTTGTGCCGTCGATCAGGCGATGCGGTCCCGGCGTGGATAATCTTTCGGTTTTCTTTCTCGCTCAAGGCGAACAATCCGCCGATGCCGTCATGGCGCGGCTGACTACGTTCATCCACGCCGCAAAACAAACTCTCGATCTTGCTATTTACGATATGCGGTTCAGTGATCCGCTCCGAACCCAGTTAGCGTCGGCTTTGCGCGAACGAGCAGAGGCCGGCGTGCAAATTCGTTTTTGCTACGATGGAGACAAACCGGTTCGGCCAAACGTTGCCTCCGGTCAGGACCCGGCTCCCGCAGGCACCAGCGCATTTGTCCAATCGTTAGGCTATCCCTGGCGTCGCATCGCCGGCATGAAATTGATGCACAGCAAATTTATCCTGCGAGATCGCCAATCGCTCTGGACTGGCTCGACCAACATGACGGACGACGCCTTTACCTTAATGGAGAACAATATTCTTGAGATCGATTCTTCCGCGTTGGCCAATTATTACGCGGACGATTTCGAACAGATCTGGGAAAAAGAAAACTTCGATAACACCGGCGAGATTCACACCGTGCCCGTGCCGCTCACCTTCTCAGGTCAATCGGCCGAGGCGCGCGTCATGTTCTCTCCGGGTTGCGGATTGGAGATCGATTCCGAAATCGCGCGGCGCGTGCGCGCGGCGCAGCGTCGCGTCCGCATCTGCAGTTTATTAATCAACTCCGGCACTCTCATCTCCGAGCTTGGCAATTTGTTGCGTGGCGGCCGCGTCGCCGTCGATGGAATTTACGATCGCACGCAAATGGCCGAGGTTTACGTGCAGTGGCAGGAAGTGTCGTCAAATCGGTGGAAGATCGGCGCGCTTAAAGACATCATCGCGCGCGCCGGCCTGGTCGGAAAAAACTCAACGCCCTACACCCCGACCGGGCGCCACGATTTCATGCACAACAAAGTCCTCGTCATCGACGACACCGTGATCACCGGCTCCTATAACTTCTCGCGTAGCGCGCAATTCAATGCCGAAAATATTCTCTTTATCGAAAGCGCCCCGTTGGCCGAAGCCTACAGCGTTTACATCGATCACCTGAAACAGAAGTACGGACCCCCTGCCGCGCCGTAGTCTCTTGTCGCGCCGTAGCTTTCCACGAAGTGGTGTAGAGGCGGCTGTCTCAGCCGCAGAATCAAGCTCTGATCTCTGCTTGATCGTACCTTGCGGCTGCACGCGGTGGCCGTCTACCATTTGAGACAATCATCATGAAGACCACGGACAATACTATCTTAATCACCGGCGGTGGCTCGGGCATCGGACGCGCCTTAGCGGAAGCATTCCATCGCCTCGGCAATCAAGTCATCATCGCCGGCCGCGGACAAAAGACGCTCGACGAAACCACGACGGCAAATCCCGGGATGAAATCTCTTGCGCTCGACATATCCGATCCGAAAAGCATCCAGTCGTTCGCGACGCAGCTGACCAAGGACTACCCGTCGCTCAATGTGCTCATCAACATGGCTGGCATCATGCAGCCGGAAAATTTGCTCGAGAAACCGAACGATTTGTCCACGGCCGAGAAGACCATCACGACCAATCTGCTCGGTCCCATCCGTCTCACCGCTGCGTTGTTGCCGTTGCTCCGGAAACAACCGCGGGCCACGATCATGAACGTTTCCTCCGGTTTGGCCTTTGTCCCATTAACGATGACGCCCACTTACTGCGCGACCAAAGCCGCCATTCATTCCTACACCCAATCGCTGCGTTACCAGTTCAAGACGACAAACATCGAAGTGATCGAACTCATCCCGCCGTACGTTCAGACCACGCTGATGGGCGACCAGCAAGCCAACGATCCCAAGGCCATGCCGCTAGAGGAATTCATAACCGAAGTTATGGACATCCTGCAGTCACAACCTAACGCTAAAGAAATTTGCGTTAAGCGTGTTTATCCACTGCGCTTCGCTGGCGATCCTAGTCAGGAAAAATACGAACAATTTTTCGAAAGCTTCAACGCCAGCATGCATAGTCGCTAGCGAGGGACGCTGAAGCGGCGTCCGATAGTTTTATTTTTGCCCCAAGGGACGGAAGTAGCCCTTGATGCTTTTCGCGGGATTCCTTATGCAGATTTGGACGTGTGTTTTGGATTGAATCTTAGCACCCGGATATAGTTCACCTCCTTCGGTGAAAACCCCTCTCACCGTATCAAACGCGCGTAGCTTAGATTGATGGCGAAGGGCATGAACGAAATTCACAACTGCACAATCCAAATGCCTTTTGACCAAATCTGTGTCTGCGTCATGAGCGCGTTCATTGACCGGTAACTGAGCGCCCGCCGATACGGTAGTCGCCTTGAATTGTTCATAACCCTTTCGAATGATCGTTAGCGATCCAGCGTCGCTCAGATCGAGACAATTACCCAGATCGATGATGGCCCCGATGACGAATGGCGTCTTGATCCTGTGGTCGGCGACCTGAGGATATTTTTGCAGAAACTTGGCCCAAGCAAGCGCGCGCTTCGGACTATTTTCCCAAAAGTATGCTCCCGCGCCGAGCCAATCGTAAGCATTTCTGCTCGGAGAGACATGATCGCCACTGCTTAGAATCTTTTCACCGATCTTCTTGTCACAGCCGTGGTAGCCGAGAACAAACGAAGTGGTAAACATTCCGGGGGGAGCTGCTACCGATAGTGCGCGCTTACCTTATTTTCCTTGGTGGTAAAGCCATTCTCTTGCAGGAATTTTCGAGCTGTTGCCGCGGATTTATTGATCTGCTTTGCGGCTTTGTTCATCTCTCGAACTTCATGCCGGACTTCGCGCGCGGTGCGCTTGGGGATGACGGCGACCATGCCGCTAATTAAGCCCGCGGCATGCCCCGCGCGCAAGGAATAAATCAGCGCCGAGCGCGCTTCGATTGGACGTCCCGCGTTTGCGATCGGGAGAACGAGTGACCCCTCACCGGCTCCTCAACTGCTCAACTGCTCAACTTCTTGCGGAGGCGGGTTGCGCGTTCGACGTTCCGGGTTCCTATGGCAGAGACGACAGCCGCAGTCATCGCGAGCGCTACGAGTCTTTCCGTTAAGTACGGCACCCAGGTCGTTCTCGACGGCGCGACGATTGCCTTCACCGAGGGCGAACACATTGGGCTCGTCGGCCGCAACGGCTCGGGCAAATCGACCTTCCTCGCGATCGCGGCGGGCGTGGCCCACGCCGATTCCGGGGAATTCAGTTGCCGGCGCGATCTCGTCACCGGCTACATGCCGCAAATTTCCGGCTTGGACGATGCGGCCACGGTCCATGCCAACATTCTCAGCGGCGCGCAACGGATTCTCGACCTCATCACCGAATACGAACGCACCGACAGCGCGCACAGCGCCACGCTCCTCGACCAGATTGGCGAGGCCGACGGTTGGAATTTGGAACATCGAATCAAATCGCTCATCACGAATTTGCACGCGCCGGAATCCGATCGCGTCGTGAGCACGCTTTCCGGCGGGGAAAAACGCCGCGTCGCGCTTTGCCGGGCGCTGCTCGCGCGTCCCGATTTTCTGATTCTCGACGAACCGACCAACCATCTCGATACCGGCTCGATCGAATGGCTGGAGGATTTTCTCGCGCGTTATGCCGGCACCTGTTTGTTCGTCACGCACGATCGCTATTTTCTCGATCGGGTGGCGACGCGGATCATTGAGCTGTCGCGAGGAAGGTTCATCAGCTACGACGGCAACTACACCGATTACCTGCTCGCGCGCGTGCAGCGACAAGCGGTCGAGGAGGCGCAGGAACATCAACGGCAGAAGTTTTTGAAACGCGAACTGCAATGGGTGAGAAAAGCGCCGCGCGCGCGCCGGACGAAATCGGTCGACCGCGTAGAACGTTATTTCGAAATGGCTGCGCAGGAAGCGCCGGAGGCGGAGCTCGACGTCGAATTGATTATCCCCACGCCGCCGAAGCTCGCGAATCGCATCATCGAATTACGCGACGTCAGCGTGGAGCTGGGCGGCCGCACCCTCTTTCAACA
>CABEDS010000098.1_pt1 | contig 14159 bp, 8 predicted proteins | sample 3133001 | NCBI WGS metagenome assembly CABEDS01 (sample SAMEA5534331, study PRJEB31848) | metagenome | biome: tundra; feature: field; material: soil | place: USA | collected 2013-05 | depth 0.15 m
CTGGGCCGGTTTGACCGCGGCCTCGCCGAAGGGAGACGGGCGGTCGAACTCGATCCTCTCTCCCTGATTAATAACGCCGATCTTGGCTGGATTTACATTAATGCCCGGCGCTACGACGAGGCGATTGCTCAGCTTCGGAAAACCATCGAAATCGATCCCCGCTTTTATCTTGCGCGTTACTATCTGGGCGAGGCGCTGCAATTAAACGGACAACTAACTGAAGCCATCGCCGAGTATCGAAGCGCCGTCGAATTAAATGATGATCCGCTAGCGCTCGCTTTCTTGGGGCAGGCTTACGCGCGAGCCGGGCAAAGGGAAGAGGCGCAGAAAATTCGCGCGCGCCTGACGGAAGCGGCGAAATCGCGTTACGTCTCGCAATACAGTTTCGCATTAGTCCTGATCGGCCTCGGTGACAAGGAGGGCGCAATCGATGCGCTCGAGCGTGCGTATCACAACGGTGAAGGCGCCGACATTTGCATTATCAGAGTGGACCCCTTCATGGACGACCTGCGTGGACACCCTCGATTCGACGCGCTGGCCGAGAAGATACTCCCGGCACGCGAGTTCAACGCGCCGGCCACCCATCCGAAATGAGCGAGCGCAATTTCTTCAGCGAATTGAAGCGGCGCAATGTCGTGCGTATGGCGGGATTGTATCTGATTGGTGCCTGGTTGCTCGTGCAGGTGGCAGGAACGGTACTGCCGATGTTCGGTGCGCCGGATTGGCTGCCGCGCAGCATCGTTATTTTGCTCGCGATCGGCTTCATTCCCGCACTGATCTTCAGTTGGGTTTTTGAATTGACCCCGGAAGGCCTGAAGCGCGATGAGGATGTGCGGCCTGAGCAATCGATCGCCCCGCAAACCGCGCGGCGGATGAATCGCATGATCATCGCCGTGCTCGTCCTCGCGCTCGGATATTTTGCGATCGACAAGTTCGTGCTCGCGCCTCGCCGGGCCGTGATGCCTAACGACACGTCATCCGCCATCGGCGCCAAGTCGATCGCGGTGTTGCCATTCGAAAATCTGAGCGACGACAAAGCCAACGCTTATTTCGCGGAAGGCGTGCAGGACGAGATTCTGACGCGATTGGCGAAGGTGGCGGACCTTAAAGTGATCTCGCGTACCTCGACCCAACACTTTAAGAGCTCTCCCGATAATCTTCCGCAAATCGCGAAGCAGCTCGGAGTAATCAACATCCTTGAAGGAAGCGTGCAAAAGTCCAACGACCAGGTGCGCGTAAATGTGCAGCTCATCAATGCCCTGACCGACGCACATCTTTGGGCCGACATTTACGATCGAAAACTAACGGACCTCTTCTCGGTGGAAAGCGACATCGCGAAAACCATCGCCGACACGTTGCAAGCAAAGCTCACCGGTTCGGAGAGAGTCTCGATCGCGAAAACTCCAACGGCGAATCCGGAAGCCTATGAACTTTATCTCAAAGGCAGATTTTTTTGGAACAAACGCACGGCGGCTCACCTGCGGAAATCAACTGAATATTTCGATCAGGCGATTGAAAAAGATCCGAATTACGCGTTGGCCTATGCGGCTCTGGCTCAGGCGTGGTTGTTACTCCCGGCCTATAATGGCGGTGCGCCGAAAGATTGTTTTCCCAAAGCCGAGTCTGCCGCGAAGAAAGCTCTCGCGCTGGATGACAATTCGGCCGACGCCCACGCTGCTCTCGCCGCGGTCATGGGGCTTTACCATTTCGACCTGGCGGGGTCTATCGCGGAATACGAACGCGCACTTCAATTAAATCCGAACGATGCAACGACCCATCACTGGCTAGCTAACGAGGCGCTCGCGGCCACGGGCCAGACCGAACGCGAGATTTCGGAAATGAAACGAGCATTGGAACTCGATCCTCTCTCTCTCATCATCAACACCAATGTCGGGGTGGCATACTTTCATGCCCGCCGCTTCGATGAGGCCATCGCGCAGTTACGCAAGACAGTCGAGATGGATCCTGGATTTTATTTTGTTCACTACAATCTAGGGCAGGCGCTGGAGCTAAAGGGATCCATCCCCGAAGCCATTGCCGAGTATCAAAAGGCAATTGCTCTGAACGATGATCCCTATCCGCTGGGATTGCTCGGTCATCTCTACGGCACGCTTGGCCGAAAAGATGAAGCTCAGCAAATTCTCGAGCAACTGCGGGTAGCCAGAAAGCAACGTTATGTCCAGGCTTACTGCCTCGCCGCCGTGTATCTGGGACTGGGCGATCACAACGAAGCACTCAACTGGCTGGACGAAAGTTACCGCGAGCGCGATGGCTTCAGCCTTCAATCCATCCGCATAGATCCGGTGCTCGTCCCGCTGCACGGCGATCCGCGCTTCGAAGCGCTGGCCGAGAAGATTGTTCCGGCAGCAAACTTTGGAAGAAGAGCAATGCCAAAATGAACCTGCGTAATTTCTTCGCCGAGCTGAAGCGGCGCAACGTTTACAAGGTCCCGGTCGGGGGAAAGCAAATATCCTGATCAAAATCCAGAATTTCTGACTGATTCAACTCGTTAGAGCCCAAGTTTCCAGATAGAACGAAATATTATGCCGTCCGAGCGTTCCGCCGACGTGAAATTCGAGATCGGCCATGTCTTGTTCATCGACATTGTCGGTTACTCGAAATTGCTCATCAACGAGCAAAGCGAGCAGATTCAAAAGTTAAAGGAAATTGTCCGCGGAACAGAGCAAGTCCGTCTGGCCGAGGCTGAAGGCAAGTTGGTGCGCTTACCAACCGGCGATGGTGGCGCGCTCGTCTTTCGCAATAGTCCGGAAGCGCCGGTCCTTTGCGCGTTGGAAATTAGCGAAGAGCTCAAAAAATATCCCGAGCTTCGCGTCCGAATGGGGATTCACAGCGGCCCGGTTAATGAAATCACTGATCTAAACGAACAAGCGAACATTGCCGGCGCCGGGATCAACACTGCGCAGCGCGTGATGGATTGCGGCGATACCGGCCACATTCTTCTTTCCAAACGCGTCGCCGATGACCTCGAGCAATACCCGCAATGGCGTGCGCTTCTGCACGATCTTGGCGATTGCGAAGTGAAACACGGCGCGCGTCTGCAAATTGTTAATCTCTACACGGATGAGGTGGGCAACGCGGCGGTGCCGGCGCGCTTCGAGACCAAGAAAACGTCTCGGCTGTCTGGAAAGCGACCCAGCATTTTTCAAATCGCGCTCATTGTTTCGATTCTTTTGCTCTGCCTCGGGATTCCCGCGCTCGTCTTCACTCCGGCGATCCTGAAGTCGCACCGATCGACGCCCAAGACCGGAACGGTCGCACCGGCGTTAGCGGGATCCGCAATCCCGGAGAAAAGCATTGCCGTTTTGCCATTCGAAAACCTGAGCGAAGAAAAAACCAATGCTTATTTCGCCGAAGGTATCCAGGACGAAATTCTGACGCGGCTGGCCAAGATCGCGGATTTGAAAGTCATCTCGCGCACTTCGACGCAAAAATATAAGAGCGCGCCGGACAACCTACGCGAGATCGCGCAACAACTGGGCGTGGCCACCATTCTGGAAGGCAGCGTACAGAAGGCGGGCGATGAGGTGCGCATTACCGTGCAGCTGATTCGCGCACTCAGCGATTCGCATCTTTGGGCGGAAACCTATGACCGCAAATTGCTCGATACTTTCGGCGTCGAGAGTGAGGTTGCGCAAAAGATCGCGTCGTCCCTAAAAGCGAAACTAACTGGCTTCGAACAGCGGGCGATCGCGGCTCAGCCTACCGCCAATCCCGAGGCCTATCAGCTTTACCTCAAAGGCCGATTTTTCTGGAACAAACGCACTGGCGAAGATCTTAAGACGGCTCTTGACTACTTTCAGAAAGCCGTTGCGGCGGATCCGAACTACGCCAACGCTTATGCCGGAGAAGCGGATGCCTGCCTCTTGATCCCTCTCTTCTCGGCCGGCACACCAAAGGAGTATTTTCCGAAAGCAAAAGCCGCAGCCCAACATGCGATCGAGCTCGATGAAACTTCGGCCGAAGGCCACGCCGCGCTCGGTCAGTTACTTTCCTTCGACCTAGATTTCACCGGGTCGGAAAAGGAGTTTCAGCGCGCGATTGAATTGAATCCTAACTATGCCACCGCCCATCACTGGTATGGCAATACCTTCCTCGCGAACGTGGGCCGATTTGATGAAGCCATCGCAGAAGGAAAGCGCGCCGTCGAGCTGGATCCGCTCTCACTTATTATCAACGCAGATCTCGGAAGCACATTGATGTGGGCCCGCCGCTTCGATGAAGCGATCGCGCAACAGCGACGGACGCTCGCGCTCGACGGAAATTTCTACTATGCACACTGGAATCTTGGTGAAGCGCTTTATTACAAGGGTGACGTAGCCGGCGCCATTGCCGAATACGAAAAAGCGCGCTCACTGGAAGAGGATCCGGAAACACTGGGACTGCTGGGGCAGGCCTATGCCAAGACGGGAAGGAAAGAGGAGGCATTGAAGATCCTGGCCGAGTTGAACGAGGTCGCACGCCGCGATTATGTCCGCCCGGAGCTCTTCGCGATCATCTATATCGGGCTAGGCGACAAATCAAAAGCGATCCAGTACCTGGAAGATGAGTATCAAAGGCACGATGGCTTTGATTTCGTTGGAATAAGAGTGGATCCGCGGCTCGATCCGCTGCGCGACCATCCGCGCTTCAAGCAACTCCTCGCCAAGGTAATCCCTAGGTGATGAACCTGCGCAACTTCTTCGCCGAGCTGAAGCGGCGCAATGTTTACAAAGTCGCGGCTTCGATTCTATCCGTTGAACGAACTCAGACGGGTTGGCCGCACATCTAGCTTATATCACAGCTTGCTTACGGCGAGTTTTGGGGTGTGGCAGAGATTGCTCAGGGCATTTCCTTGACGGTTAAATATTAGCGCTCCAATGCCCATGGCAACGGCTACAACCCAGGGAATGTTACCCCAAACATTCCAGGCCGGAGGCACGAATTTATCACAGGAATTCCATGGCATACCGTGCGCCATCATATTGTAGTAGGCGAACAGGTAGATGCTGCTGGCAGCCGTCAGGATTGCATACCAGTTAGGCGAGTAGAGGAGGACAAACGGCGCCATCCAAATCAAATAGTAAGGGATAAAGCCGGGTGCAAGAACCACGAAGCACGTCCAGGACAAAGCGATCGTCGCGAAGAATCCCGCTCCAGATTGTTTTCGTCGGAGCCACCCGAGAGCAACTACCGAAACGACGATGATTAGCTTAAGCGCGGTAAGTAGCGGTGCGAGGCGGTCCAATGATTTCGGGCTTAGGTCCAAGTGCAACGCCTCGAAAAGGAATGCACACCAGTAGGTTATCCCCCATCCTCCCGCATAGCTATGATAGCCCAGCACGTTCTTTAGGAAATAAGTGGGAGACCCGATCAAGGCCCCCGACCAACCAGCGAGACAAGAAACGACGAAGGCGATGGTGAACTGGAGAGCCTGTTTCCGTCCGCGGTGCAACCAGAAGAAGAAAAAGACTGGGGTTAGAAAGAGGGGAACGATTTTGATAGAACAAGCGAGCGCGAGGAAGGTCCCGCTCAGTAAAGCATGCTCTTCAACGCAGAAATACGCTGCTATCAATAAGACACACACCATGATGGCGTCGACGTTACCGTGAAAGCCACTGACCATGAACGCCGCAGGACTTAGCGCGAAAAGCAGGAGTGCCCAAACCGGCGGTTTTCCTGTTTTTTCGCGCACCTTAAATAAGATTAGCACCGCCAAAAAGTCAGCGACTACAGAAGGGAGCCTGAGAAGAAACGGCAATGAACGCGGGACATTGTCGGCTCCAGGAGGAGAAAGATAGCTAGCGAAATGGTAGAGTAGGCCAAAGAATTCGCCAGTGACAGGCGGATGATTGAATAGCCGGTCCGCCCTGTACATATAATCGATTCCCACTGAGTCGATTATATATCCAAAATGAGATATTATTGGGACATCGCACGATCCAAACGTAGTTGCAGCACAGTAGATCTTGAGTGCTGCGGCAACCAGAGCGGCGCAGACCACTAGAAATTTCGGCGACGAGCAAAGAAAGTAGCCGGAGCGCGAGGTGATTCCCCGGTCGGGATTAATGTCACTCACAAAGCCGGGGAAAGCGAAAGCCGTGCCACAACCTGCTTCGCCGGGGCTATTCTGTGTCACCCGGATGCGTAAAAATGGGCTAATTCCTGATAACCACTGAACGCTTGTTACGAGCCGATCTGGCCGAGAACGGTGCGCAGCTCGTGGAAATCCACCGGCTTGGTCAGATGAAAATCGAACCCCGCTTTTTTGCTTCGCTCGATGTCTTCCTCCGTATCGAATCCGGTTAGGGCTACGCCTTTGACGGGTTGTTTTCGTTTGGCTTGAGAGATGACGTCGTAGCCGCTGCCGTCGGGCAGGCCAATGTCGCATAAAACGACATCGAAGTTCTTTGACTCGACAATCTCCAGCGCGCTGCGGGCGGAATCGGCCATCGAGATTTCATGACCGAAGTGAGTGAGGAGGCGGGACAAAACTCGCAGCGTTTCGTCGTGATCTTCGACAACAAGAATACGCAAGCTCCTGGCTGCCTTGTGCGGAGTCTTCCCTTGATCGTCGCCCATTTGTTTCCCAGCGAGAACGTGTACCGGGATTCCTGAGCCGTCTATCGGCGATTTCAGATGTCAGATTTCAGATTGATGCGGAGAAGACCGCAGCGAATTGCCAATCCAGATTTTCGTCCGAGCAGAATTCTAACTTAGACGTGTTGACGCATCTCTATAAAAGCAACGCGGACGTTCATGCTGAACGTCCGCGCGCTTGATTCGTTTCTCAGCCAAGGCTGAGGATGGATTTAGAATCCGTAAATGATCGCAAAGCTTGCGTTGTGCTCCCGCAAGCTGGCTTCGTGATGACCCGTGAAGTCGGGAGCAGTAGGAAAGTCACCGACGCCGGCCGTATCAAAGCTAATACTGCCCAAATCAATGAATTGATATTGCCCTCTTACCCGCCAGTGATCCGAGACGGCGTATTCCAAGCCCCCTCCGACCATCCAGCCCACATTGGTTTCGGTCTTGCTCGCCCCTTCGCTAAAAGTATATGGGCCGAGGGCAGGCGAAAGGATGTTCACAATATTCTGGGAATAATCGAGCTGGCCTACAGCGAGGCCACCGGTCACATAAGGCATCCATCGGCAGAACGTATAGCCAATCCGCGGGGCAAACGTAGCCAAATAGTGGGTATTGAAAGAAGTTGAGAAAGCATAGCCGTCAACGGGGTCATTGGGCACGGGCACGAGAGGTTGGTTGTCGGCCTTATGCGCCCAGAGATAACCGCCCTCAGCCTCAACTCCGAAAACCCAGTTGTGCCATTGATAATTATATCCAATCAGTCCGCCCGCTTCGAAGCCGCTATTGTTAAGATCGTGAGGAGCGTTCGCCTGGAGGGCATCGCGACCCTCGGGAAACTGCGTATCCCAAAGGCCACCGAGGTCCAAGTTGGTATCGACACTACTAAACTTGTATCCACCAAAACCGCCGACGTAAAACCCCGTCCAAGTCGGACAAGGGGGAGGAACCGGGGCTACCTGTTTCATTTCTTTTCCGGAATACGGCTCTGGGCCGGCGTGGACCAGCGCGCAGAAGGCAGTCAAAGTCATTAGGGTTAAGGCCAGCTTTTTCATACAGGGGCGTTTTTACATCGGTCGGGGGGATGCGGTCAACCACCAATACAGACCGCGGCGAGTCGCCAATCCAGATTTTCGTCCAGCAGAATTTTCAACTCCGGTGTATTCGGCCGTTCGTCTCGCTATAAAAGCAACGCGGACGTTCATTGCTGAACGTCCGCGCGGTTGATTCGTTTCTCAGCCAAGGCTGAGGATGGATTTAGAATCCGTAAATGATCGCAAAGCTTGCGTTGTGCTCTCTCAGACTGAGGTCGTGCTTGCCGAGGTAGGTCGGGTCCGTGTCGCCAGCGCTATTAAAACCGAGAGATCCGAGATCGACGTACTGGTATTGCGCTCTCACACTCCAGTGATCGGCGACTGAGTATTGCAGACCACCGCCCACCATCCAGCCGACCTTCGTGTCGTTCTTGCTGCCGCCTTCATTGAAGACAATGTCGCTTTCGACGATTTCCTGGCTGAAATGGACGTCGCTTACGGCAACTCCGCCGGTGACATACGGCAGCCATTTGCAGAAAGCGTAACCGATACGCGGCCCGGCCGTTATCAGATAATTCGTTCTGAACGACGTGTGAATGTCGCTGTAAGTGCTAATCGAACCCGCTGGGGCAATAGGCCCGGTGTCATTAGTCTCATCCAACCAGGTGTAACCAGCTGCGGCCTCGAAACCGAAGACCCACTTATTATTCAACTGGTAGTTGTAACCGATCAAACCGCCGGCTTCAAATCCGCTGGTGTTCAAATCTTTCGAGCCAAGTGGATCCAGAACATCTCGGTCGAAAGGATCTCTGAAACTAGATCCACCAGAATTGGGGCCATCCCAAGAGCCAAATAGATCCAGATTAGGATCGGCACTGGCGAATTGATATGCGCCGAAGCCACCGATATAGAAACCGGTCCAGTTCGGACACGGCGGAGGCATCGGGGCCACCTGTTTCATTTCTTTTCCGGAATACGGCTCTGGGCCGGCGTATGCCAGAGCGCAGAAGGTAGACAAAATCGTTAGGGTCAAGGCCAGCTTTTTCATAATCAGAGGCGTTTTTTACATCGCTTGCAGCGTGCGGTCAACCACCAATACAGCCAAGAAGGGAAATAAGTGACCAATCAGCTCGCGGATTTCGATTGCGAACTTTGAATTTCGATAATTGTCAGAATGCGCTGAACCGCACACGAACACCGGCAGTTTAACGTTCGAGCTTATCATTAGACGCTGGTCACATTTAGATCTTTTCTCGGCCGTGCGGCTTGGTCAGGTCGAGTGCCGGACCGAGCGGGACGATGCGGGTGGGATTAATTTGCGGGTGCGTCATATAATAATGACGCTTGATATGATCGAAGTTGACCGCGCCGGCGATGCCAGACTGCTGGTACAAATCCATCAGGTAACCTTGCAGGTTCGGGTAATCGATGATGCGCCGGATGTTGCATTTGAAATGGCCGTGATAAACGACGTCGAACCGAACGAGCGTGCAGAAGAGCCGCCAATCGGCTTCGACGATTCGTTGGTCGAAAAGGTAGCGGGTTTTCGATAAGCGCTGCTCGAGTTGATCGAGCGCTTCAAAAAGTTTCCGGCAAGAAATCTCATAAGGCCGCTGGCGCATGGCGAAGCCGGCTTGATAAACGCCGTTGTTGATGTTGTCGTAAATGAAATCGGCGAGTTTCGCGTGTTCGCCTTCGAGGTCCTTTGGGAAAAAATCGACATCTTTATTCTGCGCGATCGCGTTGAACGCATGGTTGAACATGCGGCAGATGTCGTCCTCGCAATTGTTGACGATCTTTCGCGTTTCCTTATCCCAAAGCACCGGCACCGTCACGCGTCCGTCGAATTTCGGATCGCTTGCCTCGTAAGCCTCGCTCAGATAATGGAAACCATTGATCGGATCGGTTGATTCAAACGGTGCACCAAGGGGAATTTTCCCGGATGGATCGCGAAAGGCCCAGCCTTTCTCGTCACGAATCGGATCGACAATCGTCATGCCGATCGCGTCTTCGAGTCCTTTCAGTCTTCGAAAAATGACGGTGCGACTCGCCCAAGGGCAAGCGAGCGAAACGTAAAGATGATAACGACCGGGGACGGCGGGATAGGAGGTCGATCCATCGTTTGATATCCATTCTCGAAACGCATCCTCTTGACGTTGGAATTCACCGGACGCGGATGTCTCTGCTGCGAACTGCGCCTGCATCATCTATTCTATGTAGCAGGAACCGCCGTTGAAGACTCCGAAAGTTTTCGCCCGCAACGGCGAGGCAGGCTGAGCAATCAGCGCGCTGTAGCATTGGACCGCAATCGCGAAGTTACTGAAGGTTATAAACTTCGACCAAGGCAACGCCGGTGGTGTTGTCTTTGCCACGCACGACCGGAGGCTGATTCGCTACTACTGAACATTGAAAACTTCGACGAGAGCAACGCCGGTCGCGCCGTTCTTCCCTCGCACGATGGCGGTCCAGCCGCCGGGGGCGAGGGCCAGGAAGATGGCCGATTCGTTATCGTCGCTCGGCGTGTGAGCAGTCGCTTCGATTTCTTCTTGTTGAACGTCTTTCCAATTATCGTTGAAGGCAAAGAGCACGCCGTTGGCATCGTGCAATTCCAAGGTTGGATCCTGAAGCGGATTGATCACGCCCAGGCTCGCCAACGATGGACCAATCGCGCGCACCAGCACAGGCGAGCTGTTTCCGTTGCTTGGCCCGACAACCGTTCCGCCGATCAGGACGTTGTCGCCCGTGCCGACGAAACCGCGCGTGCTGATGTTGGCTAATCTGGAGTTGGCCGCCTGATCCAGGTCGTAGACTTCGACGAGTCCAATGCCAGTGCCGGGGTTATTGCCAGACAAAATCGCAGTGTAGGCTCCGGGAGCAAGCGTGGTAATGATGGCCGACTCCAAGTCGTTGCTGGGCGCGTGCCCGCTGTTTTGAATCTCAGTCTGCTGGGTGTCTTTCCAGTTATCGTTCGTAGCTAGCGGAGGGTCGTTGGGATTTGAATCGTGCAGGGCAAGAGTTGGATCGGCTAGAACATTGGCCAGTCCAAAACCGGATAAGGACGGACCAATACCGCGAATAATTACTTTCTTCGGATCGGTCCCGGTAATAATGAAACCCGCAATGGCGACATTTTCACCGGTCCCCACATCGGCGCGCGTAGAAATGTTCAATCCTTGCGACGGAGGAAGGACTGGACCGAAGCTCGAGAGGGTAACGTTCTGCGAGAGCGGCACGTTATTAATAACGTGGTAATCGACTTGGAAGGAACCGCCCCCATCCTCCGTATTCATCCGGCCACCACTTTTTACGTTGGTGAAGTTGCCGCCGAGCACACTGGGGGTGATGACGATGGTAAATGTGTCAGTCGCCAGAGGCGTAAATCCGTTGATCAAGTTCAGGACCAGCTTGCCGTTAAGCTTCATTCCGCTCAGGTCGGTCCCGTTATTGATGTCAGCGTTATTAAGCACATCGTACTGAGTGACGGCGGTAGTCCCGCCGATCTTGAAGGAAAGCTGGGACGGGAAACTAAGCGTTAGGGCGCCGTTATAGCCAGCGCTGACGATGTTGAGTTGCCCAGGCGAATTGCCGGTGCCGGGCGCGAGGGTGCCATTGTTAGTCAGCAACGAGCCTGACCCGATATTGATAGTGCCATTGCCCGTCAGCACGTGAGTCTCGCCATTGGTGAGGGTTTGACCGTTATTGACTATCATGGTCGCCGCGTTAGTCAGCACGATTGCGCCGGTGCCGCCGAGCGTGGTGTTGCCCAGGTCGAAGCGAAATAGGCTGGTATCGTCATCCACCGTCATGGTGCCGTTGTTAGTCAACGTCGTGGCGTAGAGCAGGGTAATGCCGTTAGCAGGAATCTCATAGGCGCCGGAGTTGGTGATATTTCCATCGAGTATGCCCGCGGCACTGGAAACGACACCGCCGGCCGTGCCATTCAATGAGCCGCCGGTAATATGGGCGTAATTAGAACCGCCAAGTACTACCGTGCTGCCATTGCCAGTGGCGAGAATCGTTCCGCCGCCGGTCTGATCGACCGTGCCCGAGTACAGACCGAGCAGCCCGCCATTGGTTGCCTCGATCGTGCCGTTGTTTTGATTGGTGTTGTTAGAAAGATCGAGTTGCATGCTGCCGCCGCCCACATCATCGCCATTGATCGTGCCGTTGTTAATCAGGGTCGCGCTATTAAAGCCGACGACGGTGCCAAGCCCGTGGATGAGGTGGTTGGCGCCGTTGGTGACGGTGACGTTTGAAAGGTTAAGGTCCGCTATATTAAAAGTGTTGCCGAAGCCCTTGAGCAAAAGGCTGCCGGTTCCGTCGAGAGCGCCGCTGGCGTCGAACCGAATTTGCGCGGTAGTGGCACCCGTGCCGTCATTGATGGTAACCGTGCCGTTGTTGGTCAGGCCGGTGCCGGTGATGACAGTGGTGTCATTACCAGGAATCTGAAAGTCGCCGTTGTTGGTGCAACTGGTTAGAGTTCCATATACTCCCTGGACGACACCGCCGTTGGCCGTGGTCACGATCCCGCCGATGATCGTAAATACATCGGCCGGTCCGCCGATGCCGAGAGTAATGAGGCTGTTCGCGCCATCGGCGAGGAAAGTGCCGCCGCCAGTTTGATCAATGGTGCCACTGTTGAACTCCAACAGCCCGCCATTGGTTGCCTCGATCGTGCCGTTGTTTTGGTTGGTGTTGTTAGAAAGATCGAGTTGCATGCTGCCGCCGCCCGCATCGTCCGCGTCGATGGTGCCGTTGTTGATTAGGGTCGCGCTATTAAAGCCGACAACGGTGCCAAGCCCGTGGATGAGGTGGTTGGCGCCGTTGGTGACGGTGACGTTTGAAAGGTTAAGATCCGCTATGTTATAGGTGTTGCCGAAGCCCTTGAGCAAAAGGCTGCCGGTTCCATCGAGAGTGCCGCTGGCATCGAACCGAATTTGCGCGGTAGTGGCACCCGTTCCGTCGTTGATCGTGACCGTGCCGTTGTTGGTCAAGCCGGTGCCGGTGACGACAGTGATGTCGTTGCCGGGAATCTGAAAGTCGCCGTTGTTGGTACAACTGGTTAGAGTTCCATATACTCCTTGGACGACACCGCCGTTGGCCGTGGTCACGATCCCGCCGATGATCGTAAATACGGCGCTCGGTCCGCCGATGCCGAGAGTAATGCGGCTATTCGCGCCATCGGCGAGGAAGGTGCCGCCGCCAGTTTGATCCATGGTGCCACTGTTAAATGTTAACAGTCCGCCATTGGTCGCCTCGATCGTGCCGTTGTTTTGATTGATGTTGTTAGAAAGATCGAGCTGGATGCTGCCTCCGCCGGGATCGTCGGCATTGATCGTGCCGTTGTTGATTAGGGTCGCGCTATTAAAGCCGACAACGGTGCCAAGCCCATGGATGAGGTGGTTGGCACCGTGGGTGACGGTGACGTTTGAAAGGTTAAGGTCCGCTATATTATAGGTATTGCCGAAGCCCTTGAGCAAAATGCTGCCGGTTCCGTCGATATTACAGTTGGCGTCGAACCGGAGTTGCGCGGTACTGGCACCCGTGCCGTCGCTGATCGTGACCAAGCCGTTGTTGGTCAGCGTGCCGTTCGCGATCGCGATCAGGCTACCGCCCGCGATGTTCAAGGTCGAAAGGTTAGCCACATTCAACGTTTGGATTTCGACACCCACATTGGACCCCAGCGTGCAAGGCGTGGGGATGGCGATTACGACATCGTATAATGGGCTATCGTCCGGAATGTAGAACCCTGTGTTGGGATCTTGAAGCTTGCGGAAGTTATCCGGATAAGCGCCGGTATCCCAGTTGCCCGGAATGCTCGGGTCATTGGGGTTACCAATGACGCCAATGTGCTCGTCGCGCTGCCAAATACCATCGCCGAATGTGTTGGTGAATGTCGCGGTCACTTCCTGGGCGCACGCCGGCGCAACCAACAGACCAAACAGCGCCAATGCAACCGCCCCGGACTTGAGTAATCGATTTGTTTTCATATTTGCCTCGTCATTTCCAGGGCAACCACCGAACCATCTTCCCGTGCAGTAATTGCCCTTTACCTAGCAATGCGGAAAACGCGGCTTTAAAACGGACATTTAGGCGAAAAATATTTTCCTTTTCCGCCATCGAGGCGGTAAGATCGACAATCAGCGGCGGCACGCTGATCTGTGAGCACAACCTCGCCCCAAGACGTCACCCAAATTCTGCTTAATTGGCAGGACGGCGATTCGGATGCGGCGGCCCGACTAATGCCGCTGGTTTATGAAGAGTTGCGCCGGCTGGCGCGCGATTATCTCCAGCGCGAACGGGCTGATCACACGCTGCAAGCGACCGCGCTCGTCCACGAAGCTTACTTGCGAATGGTGGACGAGAAATCGGTGAGCTGGAAAGATCGCGCACACTTTTATGGAGTCGCTGCTCGCCTGATGCGGCAGATTCTGGTCGATCACGCGCGCGCCCATAACGCAGCCAAACGTGGCGGCCTCGAGCAGAAACTTACGCTCGACGAAGCGCGCGAGCTGCCGATGAAAGAAACGGTGGAGTTAGTGG
>CABEDS010000105.1_pt1 | contig 13576 bp, 11 predicted proteins | sample 3133001 | NCBI WGS metagenome assembly CABEDS01 (sample SAMEA5534331, study PRJEB31848) | metagenome | biome: tundra; feature: field; material: soil | place: USA | collected 2013-05 | depth 0.15 m
GCGCGCATTATCGCGGCGCACGAACGCGAGTTTAAGAAGCCACTGAAATGGTTTTCGATCGGTTCATGTTTTCGCTACGAAAAACAGCAGCGAGGACGGTTGCGCGAGCATATTCAGCTTAACTGCGACATTCTTGGCGAACCCTCCATCGAGGCTGACGCCGAACTCATAGCGGTGTCCATCGATGTGCTTCGCGAATTCGGATTCACAGTCGACGATTTTGTCGTGCGTGTTAATGACCGCGACATTTGGGTCGCCTTCCTCGATGGGCACATGGTTCCACGCGAGGAGTGTTCTAAGTTCCTAAATATCATCGATAAGATTGACCGAGTTGGTGAAGAGGAAATCAGACGTCGCATTGAAGTATTCGAGCGTGAATTTGACGTCATAATTCCTTGGCTCGCCGTCAAGGACATGTTGGAAACCCCAGTAAAGGGGGCCAAAGATGTTTCAAACAGGCTAGTTATCTTATTCGAGAAGTTGTCTGCGCGGGGTATGGGCGATTTTATTCAGCTTGATTGCTCATTGGTTCGTGGTCTCGCCTATTACACAAGTACGGTATTCGAACTTTTCGATCGAAGGGGAAAGCTGCGCGCGGTCGCTGGCGGTGGTCGCTACGATAACTTGATCGAGCAGCTCAGCGACGGCGCGGCGAAATTGTCTGCGGTTGGTTTTGCCATGGGCGACGTGGTGCTTGGCGAACTGATTCGGGACCGGCCAGCGGCGCGCCAGAAGATGGAGACGGCCGTGCGCGATGAGAGCAAGATCGACATCTACGTGGTGATCGCAAAGGAAGAACGTCGCCCCGACGCGATCGCCGAAATTCAAAAACTTCGCGATCGCGGCTATCGTGTCGATTACTCGCTCACGCCCGCGAAGGTCGGCAAACAATTTCAAACCGCCGAAGATTTAGGTGCGACCATCGCGGTTCTCTACGGCGATGAATGGCCGCAGGTGAAAGTGAAGACACTGGCCACACGCGAGGAACAACTTATCCGGCCCGAGGAGTTACTTGCCTACTTAACGCGGTCATCCTGAGCGAAGCGAAGGACCTCCCTTAACTACTTGCCGTTACGCGAATTTGAGAGATTCTTCGCTCCGCTCAGAATGACACGCTACTTTCTTGCGCCACATGTACCGTACGCATCACTGTAATTCACTGCGTAAAACCGACATCGGCCAGCAAGTCACGCTCGCCGGTTGGGTCGAGGTCTCACGCGACCATGGCGGCGTGATTTTCATCGATTTGCGCGATCGCGAAGGGCTCACCCAAGTCGTCTTTCGTCCCGAGGAAAACGCCAGCGTGGCGAAGCAGGCGCATAGTTTGCGGAGCGAAGACGTGATTCAGGTGACGGGAAAAGTCGCAGCGCGCGTTCCGGGAACGGAAAATTCGAAACTCGATACCGGCGACATCGAAGTCGTGCCCGCGGAATTAAAGATTCTAAATCGGGCAGATGACCTTCCATTTCCGCTCGATACCGAGATCACGAACGAAGATTTGCGACTGACCTATCGCTATTTCGATCTGCGCCGGCCGCGACTCGCGCGCAATTTACGAATTCGTCATCGCGTGGCCAAGGCGACGCGCGATTATCTCGACAGTCAGAGTTTCCTCGAAATCGAGACGCCGATTCTTTCCAAAAGCACGCCCGAAGGCGCACGCGATTTTCTTGTGCCGAGCCGGCTTACGCCCGGAAAATTCTATGCGCTTCCGCAGGCACCGCAGCAATACAAACAACTGCTCATGGTCGGAGGCGTCGAGAAATATTTCCAGATCGCCAAATGTTTTCGCGACGAGGATCTCCGTGCCGATCGCCAGCCGGAATTCACCCAGATCGATATCGAAGCATCCTTCGTCGAGCCAGACGACATCTTCGCACTGACCGAAGGAATGCTCGCGGCCGTTTTCAGGGCCGCGCACAGCATCGAGATCAAGACGCCGTTTGAACGCCTCACCTACCGCGACGCGATCAGCCGATACGGGAGCGACAAACCCGATCGCCGTTTTGAAATGCAACTTGTCGATTTTGGCGACGATTTTAGAGCGAGTAAATTTAAGGTTTTTCGCGGCGCACTCGATGCCGGCGGTGTCGTAAAGGCGATCAACGCCAAAGGGTTTGCCGGGCTGACAATCGGGCAATCTGATGAATTGGCGGAGATTGCCAAGAATTTCGGTGCGAAAGGTCTCGCGTTCATCAAGGTGGAGAACGGCGAATGGAAATCGCCGATCGTGAAATTCTTCAGCGATGCGGAGAAAGCGGCGTTGCAGTCGAAGCTCAATATCGAGGAAGGCGACCTAATTTTGTTCGGTGCGGATAAATGGGAGATCGCCTGCGAAGTCCTCGGGCGAATCCGATTGCGCATCGCCGAGATCCAAGGTTTGAATCGTAGCTCTGTTAAAGGCCAGTCCGGCTCGGACCTCGATTTTCTCTGGGTCACAGATTTTCCGCTACTGCAATGGAGCACAGCAGAAAACAAATGGAACGCGGTCCATCATCCATTTACGCGGCCGAAGACGGAGGACATGCCGTTGCTCGAAGCGAAGAAGTTCGGCGAAATCCGCGCTGAAGCTTACGACGTCGTCCTCAACGGCGTGGAGATCGGCGGCGGCAGCATGCGAATCCACGAACCGGACTTGCAGGAGAAAATGTTCGAGGCGCTCGGTGTGAGCGCGGAGGATCGACAATCGATGTTTGGCCATTTACTGCGCGCATTTAAACTGGGCGCGCCCCCGCATGGCGGAATTGCGCTCGGCCTGGATCGCCTCGTCATGCTGATCTGCGGCGAAGAATCGATCCGCGACGTCATGGCCTTCCCGAAAAACAATCGCGGCATGGATTTGATGTCGCAGTCGCCAGCCGCTGTCGATCCGAAGCAGCTGCGCGAGTTGTCGATCAAGCCGGCGGATGATGCTCGCGGCCAGTCCGGAATAGGATCGCCACCGAAAAAGTGACGATTGTTCCGAAGCAGATCCACCAGGGGAATTGCATTACTGGCAACCAGTTTGGCTGCTGGTAGAGCTGCGTTCCCAGAATCTTTGCGATCGCATTGGGCAGGCCACTGAGGATAGCGACGACGATGAAGCCAAGAATCATGGCGAGGATATTTCCAAAATCGTTGCCGCGCCGTTTCGTCAGCATGCCGGCGAAGAAGACGCCAAGGAGCGAGCCGTAGGTGTAACCAAAAATCCCGAGGACGATCGGAATGATCCGGACGTTGGGATGCACGATCACAAGGTAAGAGGTGGTCGATGCGACGACGATCATGAGCGCGGAAAACCAGACCGTGGCCCAGCGCACGGCACGCAAGCTTTGTTCGCCGGTTGCGCCGGGATTGATGTAGGGCTCGTACCAATCGCGGGTAAAACTGGTGGCGAGCGCGTTGAGCGCTGTGCTCAGAGAGCCCATTGCGGTGGCGAAAATTCCGGCGAGGAGCAATCCGCGAAGACCCACTGGCATTTGATAGAGGATGAAGTGGCAGAATGTTTCGTTAGGCGTTTTCGACAGCGTCGGATCGGGATGGGCTTGATAATAAACCCACAGCAGTAGTCCGATGCTGAGAAACGTGAACGCGATCGGGATATCAGCGAGTCCGGAGAAAATGAGGGAGCGGCGGCTGCGGCGAATATCGCGGGCGGTTAACATTCGTTGCACCATGTCCTGGTCGGTGCCGTGCGTGCCCATGGTGATGAACACGGACCCGATCAGACCGGCAAAAATCGTATACTCCGTCTCAAACATGCCTTTCACTTGGTTCCAGCCATGTTTGGCGGGATCGAGACCGGTTGCGATAAGATCCGAAACTTGGAATGCGCCATGGCGTTGCACAATTTCGTGCCAGCCGCCCGGAATCGCCGAGTAAAGCAAACCAAGCGCGATCAATGCGCTCCCAATCATGATCGAGGCTTGAATCAAATCGGTCCAGATGACGGCCTTAATGCCGCCGAGCGTGGTGTAAATCGCGGTGAGAATAACGATGACAATCGTGGCACCGACGTAAATCCAGAGAGTCTGAGTTTGGTTTGGTCGAGTGCCGCTGATCATTTCGTAGGCAAGGGCGAGTGCGATAGCTGCCACATACAACCGCGCTCCGGACGCGAGCAGACGCGTGATCATGAAAACAGCGGACGCCGCATTCTTACTCGCGACGCCGAAGCGCGCGGTCAGGTATTCGTAGATCGAGAAGACTTTGTAGTCGTAATAGGGTTTGATGAAAATGTAGCTGACGAGAACGCGTCCGATGATCGTGCCGAAGGCGAGCTGCAAGTAGGTGTAGTTGCGTTGACTGAAGCCTTCCCCGGGCGTGCCAAAAAATGTGCCGGCACTTGTTTCCGCCGCCACCAGCGAGGCGAGCACGGCCCACCACGGAATGCGCCGACCGCCAAGGGCAAAATCTTCGAGGTTGTCTTCCTTTCGGCCCATGCGCAGGCCGATGAAGATGATGATGAAGAAATAAAGGAGCAGAACTCCGGTATCGATCGCGAGTCGGCTATCCATGTCGATCTTAGGTGACAGAATTTTGCCAACCCGCAAAGAGGATTTTCTTCAGCCACAGATGAACACAGATTTGCACCGATTCAGAAAAGAATTCCGAGTCAGATCATCTGTGTTTGATCCGTGTTAATCTGTGGCCAAGAAATCTTTGATGAAGCTGACTGAAATTGATGCGCCTGATTTCGATCTCGCGATGACGCTCGACTCCGGTCAGGTCTTTCATTGGGAAAAAATCGGAAACCGATTTTATGGAACGATTGGAGATCGCGCGGTTTGGGTGGAGCAGCGTGGAGATGTGGCGCTGGTGGGTCACGGCGCTCCGAGCCAGAGTGGCGATTCGCCCACCCTATCCGGAATGGTGGTGAATTATTTCGCGTTCGATCATCCGCTGGCGGAAATTTGCCGTTCGTTTCCGGACGATCCGATCATGAATGCCGCGCGGAGTTATTGCCGCGGGCTGCGGATTATCCGCCAGCCGAGATGGGAATGTCTGGCCACGTTCATTACATCGTCGATGAAGCAGGTCGCGCACATCCGCCAGATCTCGAGAAAATTGCGGGAACGCTTCGGTGAACGACGCGAGATCGGGAACTCCGAGTTATTTACGTTTCCGGCGCCGGCACGGTTGGCGGGAAGTTCCGAGAAGGCATTGCGCGAATGCGCGCTCGGTTATCGGGCGAAGAATTTGCTGGCCACGGCGCAACTGGTCGAGTCGGGCGCGGTTAATCTGGAGAAATGGTCCGCGCTTTCCGATGTCGACCTTCGCGCAAACCTGTGCGAACTGCCGGGTGTGGGCGCGAAGGTTGCTAATTGTGTGATGCTATTTGCTTACGAACGTTTGCGTGCTTTCCCGATCGACGTCTGGATCGAGCGCGTTCTGAGGGAGCAATATTTCCCGCGAAAGAGAAATATGACGGCGGGCCGTTTGCGCGCGTTTGCGGAAACACATTTTGGCGAACACGGCGGATACGCGCAGCAGTATTTGTTTCATCATGCGCGGATGGCGGCGCGGGCTAATTTGTCAGCGCCCCCACGCTGAGATAATGTTCGCTCCTTAAATTCATGGTGACTTCGGAGTTCATAATTGGCCATTCGGCGGACGATGCAGCCGAGAAGAAGGGCGAACCGCGTAAGATCCTAATTGCGCTCTTGGCGGCGCTTCTCCTTCATCTGGTGATTGGTTATTTGATTGCCGTTTCCGGAGGATTATTTTCGTCGCACGCCGTGGCGGAGGAAGAGAAGCCGATAGAATTGTCCTTTGTCGATTTGTCCACGCCTGCGCCCGTAACGAAGAAGAATCCGATGTTCATGGAGACGGACGAATCGAAAAAAACGGTCGAACCGCCTAAGGAACAAACATTTGAATCGAACGCGAATTCGGTCGCGGCCAGTCAGCAGCCTGCGACGGGCGATATCCCGCTGCCGTCGCAACAAGGAAAAGACCGTCCCGCAGTGGATTTGGACACGCACCAATATACGTTGGCGAACCAAGGAGCACAGCCGCAGCCAAGCGCGCCTCCGCAGGAAACACCCAAACCGAGTGAAGCGCCTACGCCTCAGCCGACGAGCACGCCGCAGGACCAACTTGCCATGCTGCGGCCGACACCGACTCCAACCCCGGAATCGAGACCGAGCTCTACGCCACAGCAACGGGCGTCTTCCTATCAAGCGTATAAAGAACAGACTCGTCTTTCGGGGCGAATCACGAACCGCGGCATTTCTTCTGTCAACGCGCTGGGAACACCGCGCGGTCGTTACCTAAAATTCCTCTTAGATGCGATTGGGTCGCGCTGGTACTCATACGTTGAGAGACAGGGAGATTTAGTTAGTATTGGCACGGCGCGCCTTGTCTTTGATGTTGACCGAAGCGGACAGGTGAAGAATCTCAAGGTCGTCGAAAACACCGCAAACGAAGCATTCGCAAATATCTGCATTCAATCCGTTCAGGAAGCGCAAATACCTCCTATGTCTGATGATCTCGCGACCACGCTTCCGCCCGAGGGTATGGAAATGGATATTCCATTCACTATTTTCGCCAACCGATGATCGCCGTTCAGATAATCGCTCAACTCCCGGAATCGTTGCAGACCGTAACAGGATTCTTCACCAAGGGCGGCCTGTTTATGTGGCCGCTGCTGTTGTGTTCGATCGTTGCGCTGACGACAATCATTTTGCGCACCTTCGCTTTGCGGGAAAAAAACGTGCTGCCGCTGGTGGTTGAAAGTGAAATGGAGCGTTTGGTGCCTGGGGCGAGCGCGGAGCGGCTCGCGCGCATCGTGCATTACGATCCATCCTCGCTCGCACGCATCGTACGGGTGGCGTTGGCGCACTTGCGCTGGCCGCGTTCGGAAAATGTCGATACCGTCCAGACACGCGCGCGCCACGAAATGGTGCGGCTCGAGAAGGGCCTCGTCTTGCTGGAAGTAATCACCGGTATCGCGCCGCTCATCGGATTGATCGGCACGGTCTCGGGTTTGATTCACGTCTTCGCGAGCCTCGGCTTGAGCGCCGGCTCCGCGGACGCAAAACAGATCGCGCTTGGAATTTCCGAGGCGCTTAGCTGCACGATTTTCGGTTTGGGAATTGCGGTCCCGAGTTTGGTCGCGTTCGTTTACTTCTCGAAGAAAGTGGAAGTGATGTCGGTGGAAATGGAATCGCTCGTCACCGATCTTCTCTCAAAATGCTACTACGGCCGTCTCGCGGGCGAAACACCACCGCCGCGACAAGTCATTCCGGCGTCACCGCCAGCTCCGGTGCCGATGACGTGAAGTAACGTCGCGCCATGAAATTCGCAGTCCGCAAACGGCGGGCACCGTCGATCATCATTGTTTCGCTGGTCGATATTTTGACGATCCTTCTCATTTTTTTTGTGGTCTCGACCACGTTCAAGAAAGATCAACCGGAAGTTCAGATCAATCTTCCGGAATCCAAGACCGCGACCAGCGCGCCCGCTGAACTCGACCATGCGCTCGTGAGCGTGAACCAGGACGACGAGGTCAAGCTGGATGGAAATACTATTGCCGTGGAGGAACTGGAAGGCGCCGTGCGAAACCTGTCGCCCACGCAGAAATCTTCCCTTGCTTTGCAGGCTGACAAGAAGGCGTCCTTTGGGATGATCATTAAAGTGATGGACGCGTTGAAACTGGCGGGCGTGAAAAACCTGCCGGCCTTTACGCACGAGGGAAAATGAGATTGTCGATCTTCGAGTACGGCGAGCCGATCTTGCGGGCCAAAGGCAAACGCATCGACAAGGTTGACGATCGCATTCGCAAGCTTGCCACCAACATGCTTGAGACGATGCAGGCGGTCAACGGAGTCGGATTGGCCGCGCAGCAAGTAGGCGAAGCGATTCAGCTCACTGTGCTGGACGTTTCGCCAGTGGAGGACCGGCCGAGCACGATGACTTTCAACGGCGAACATGTCGATCCAAAGGCGAAGATGCCGCTCGTACTAATCAATCCACGGATCACGTTGGGCGCGGAGACCGAAGTCGGAAGCGAGGGTTGTCTAAGCTTTCCTGATATTACGGGCGATATAGAGCGGGCGGAATCCGTGATCGTACACGCCGAAACTCTCGAAAACGAAAAGATTGAGATCGAAGCGACCGGGTTGCTGGCGCGCGCCATTCAACACGAGATCGATCATCTTAACGGAATTCTCTTCGTCGATCGGATGAATTCCGCGACGAAAGTGAGTTTGGCCAGCCGGCTGAAGCGATTGCAAAAGGAAACGAAACGCGGCCGCGCGAAAGACCGGCGAGTGGTCGTCGATCAGAGTGCTTTGTAATTGACGCTGATTGTCCGGTAGAGATCGTGGCCGCGTTGGGCTGAGAAGTAAAAAAGCTCGAGCGTAGTCGTGCCGACGTCCCACTTATATCCGACCAAAGTTTGGATGACGTCGGAATCATTATCACGAGTGCGCGAGACGAGCGTTCCGGTGCCGAATTTAGAATCAAAGTACCGGCGAACCTCTCCCATCCGCTCGTTGTAACGCTCAATCGTCCAATCCGGATACTCGTATTGCAGCTCGACGCCGAAAAGCGATCCTTGTTTGAAGGTAAACAATGTTCGCTGTAGTCCAGGATGAACCAGACCTTCCACGGTCCAGACCTCGCGATTTTCTTTTTTGTCGCGCGAAACGATTTTCGCCTTGGCTCCATTGAGGACCGCTTCCACTCGCGACATCGGATCGTTCCATCGAAACCCGAAAGGCGGCAGCAGTTCCTCGGCGGCGCTGACTGAAGAGGCCGCGAGAAGAAAAGCACAGAGCGAAAACAGGACGCGTCGCATTTCTAGGTGACTCCGAGTTTACAAAGGAAGGGGCGTTTCACGGGCGAAGAGGGGGAAAATGCGCGCAGGCACGGTTGCGGTCAACTTCGCTTGTTGGCGCAAAATTTCGGTGCTGGGACGATATTGGTTCGCTTTTTCAGTCAAGATGTTTTTAATCGGCATCAGAAAATAAAATTCAGATTTTTTCTTGTCGATGTTGATGCCGATTTCTAATCTCAAGCCGCTGGCAGGGCGGAAGGCAGTGATTGTTAATAAGATGTGAACAGCTTTGAAAAAATTTGCACGCCTAGAATGAACCCAAACATCGCTCGCGGAGATCTCCCTCGAAAGAACATGCGGATCCTAACCACAGAACTCCAGCAGGTCGCCTTGGTAACGAGAGTTTCCCCTCGTATTTCACACGTTTTACAAGTTCATCGCACGATTCTACCAGCGTAATGACTCTCGCGATGACAAGACGCAAACTGCGTTTCACCCAGCAATTTCCTTCGATATCTGCCTTTGTGGCAATTGTGTAACGCTGTTAACAAGTCGACATGGACGAGAAGTGTACTCAACTCTGGAAAGAACTTTCGGCTGCGCTAAAGCCGCAGGTCAGCGCCGATACCTTCAAGCGCTGGTTTTCTGCGGTCGAGCTCGTCAACGCGACCGACGGAGTGCTCACGTTTCGCGTTCCAAATAATATCTATCAATTCTGGATCGAGAGTAACCACATGTCGGCGCTGCAAGCGGCCATTGTCACCGCCTTCGGCGCGCCACGGGAGGTCAACTTCCTCTCACCCTCGGAACCGTCGATGGAATCGGACATCGAAGGACCAAGCGCCGAGAAGGAGAGCAAATCCGATTCTGTTCGCGAAACAAAGTCGATCGGCAGCGCGCTCGGGCTTAATCCTCGAAATACTTTCGAGTCGTTCGTGGTTGGCCCAAACAACGAGATCGCGCATGCCGCCAGCCTCGCCGTCGCGCAATCGCCTGCAAAAACTTACAATCCGCTCTTTGTCTACGGCGGAGTTGGGCTTGGCAAGACGCACCTGATGCAGGCGATCGGCCAATACGTTGTCGCGAAAAAGAAAAATACCAAGGTGATGTATCTCTCGAGCGAGCTTTTCATCAACGAGTTCATCGACGCGATTCAGCACAGCAATCTGGTCAAGTTCCGGAAACGTTACCGCCAGGCCGATCTGCTTTTGATCGACGACATCCAGTTTCTGGGGGGCAAAGAACGTTCGCAGGAGGAATTCTTTCACACCTTCAATACCCTGTTCGACGGATATAAACAGATCGTGCTTTCCAGCGATCGACCGGCTTCGGAGATCGCGAACCTCGAGCACCGTCTGGTTTCGCGCTTCGAATGGGGCCTGACCGCCGAGTTGCAACCACCCGACGTCGAAACGCGCATGGCCATCCTACGCAAGAAGGCGCGCACGATGCAGATCAAGTTACGCGACGAGGTTCTTGAGTTTTTGGCGAATCGGATTCGTAGCAACGTGCGGCGTCTGGAGGGTGCTCTGATGCGCGTTGCTTCATTCGCGTCGCTCAGCGGCAAGGAGCTTACCAATGAGGTGGTCGAGCACCTGCTTAAGGATATTCTGCAAGAGGAAGCACGGCATTCGGTCACGATCGAGCAGATTCAACGGCGCGTGGCCGAACATTTCGACGTGCGCATCGCCGATATGACAAGCAAGCGCCGGCCGGCCAACATCGCGTTTCCGCGGCAGGTGGCGATGTATCTCGCGCGCGAGCTGACCAAGGCGTCCTTGAATGAAATTGGCGATGCGTTCGGCGGACGCGATCACGGCACGGTCTTGCACGCGTGCAAGCTGGTGAAGAGGCGCATGACAGAGCAGGACAGCCTTCGGCAGACGATTTCTTTCATCGACAGCTCACTCAAACGTTGACTGCCATTGCCCCCTGAGCGAAGCCCGAAAATCTCTTATCAATATTAAGTGTTGCGTGGTAGTAGAACGCAGGCCAACGCACGTGACTTTGCGGTTGCCGAATAAAATCGGAAGCTTTACATCTTAATCGCTCTACTTGTTCATGAAATTCAGTGTCACGAAAGAAAAACTGCTCGAGGGCCTGCAACAGGTTCAAAACGTAGTCAGCACGCGAACGACGCTGCCGATTCTTTCGAACGTTCTGCTTCAGGCAAACGGCAACGAAGTTTACCTCACCACGACCGATCTGGACGTTGGTGTGCGCGGGAGTTTTGAGGCACAGGTAGAAAAGGAAGGCGCCACCACGCTTCCAGCGCGCCGTCTTTTCACCATCGTGCGCGAGTTGCCCTCCAGCGAAATCCAGGTCGATGTCGATGGAAAGAACGCGGCCTCCATCCGGAGCGGACAAAGCTTTTTCAAAATCCTGGGTTTGCCCGAGGAGGAATTTCCGCCACTGCCGAAATTCGAAAACGCCAAGGTCGTTACCATTCGCCAAAAAGATTTGCGGGACGGCCTGCGCAAGACTTCCTATGCGATCTCGACCGATGAGACGCGTTACGTGCTCAACGGCGTGCTCTTCAGTTTCAAGGAAAACAAACTTACGCTGGTGGCGACGGATGGCCGCCGGCTTGCCATGGTCGATCTGGAACTGGAGTTCCCGCGCAGCCACGAAGCCGATATTATCGTTCCGACAAAAGCGGTGACCGAGTTGCAACGCCTGTTGACGGATGACGGCGAGCTCAAGGTCAGCGTCGGCAGCGGGCAGATTGCGTTTGATCTAAACAAGACGCTCCTCGTTTCGAAGCTGATCGAAGGCAATTATCCGAACTATCGGCAAGTCATTCCCGGAGAAACAAAGGAACGAGTCACGCTCGAGCGCGAAACGTTTCTGAATTCCCTTCGTCGTGTTTCGCTCCTCGCGAGTGACAAATCGAATTCGATCAAGCTCAGTTTCAGCAAGAACAACATCGAAATTAGCGCCAATACTCCCGAGGTCGGCGAAGCGAAGGAATCGCTTCCGGTCGTTTACAAAGGACGCGAGTTTTCCATCGCCTTCAATCCCGAATTCCTCATGGCGCCGTTACGCAATCTAACCGAGGACGAGGTGTTTCTCGATCTCATCGATGAGATGAGCCCCGGCGTCCTCAAGATTCAAACGCCGTTCCTTTACGTCCTGATGCCGATGCGCATCAGCTCCTAAATCTTCCTTGCTGTAGCGGGGCTCTCTGAGCGTCGACTGTTTGTGGCGACAGGCTTTAGTATCGCGTTATCGCCAATGCCAAAATGGCTGCGCCGTAAAGCAACGCTGCACCATGCATAAATCGCCAGCGTAAGTTACTGCGGCTACTCCAAGAGATTTGATCGCGCAAAAGGTAAGGCATCGTCACCCACAGGAGCCCGGCGATAATGAGCAGGTAAGCGAAAACGGTCACGATCAGACGAGAAGTTTCGTAACGGAAAAACGCTGCGTCCAGTAGCGGTTCCGCAGCCAACAAGCAAAGTATCCCGAGCGCGCGCACAGCCAAAAACTCATCGACGAAGCGCAAGGCGAGCAAGTAGCCGATCGGCAACGCGATGAGGAGCGGCCGGCGGAATGAGGAAAATTCACCCATCTCCATGGTGGCGAGCAGCCAAAAACTCCAGGCAAGATCGACAGTAAGCAGAACGATTCCAGCTATGCGGGAGCGGGGAAGGCGTTTTGCCCAACTTTGCGCCAGACCTGGTTTCAATATTCCGGGCAAGCTGAGGAGGACCAAAAAAATCCCCGCGATGAGGCCGACGGTTTGCAGAGGCAAGTGGTAAATCATGATGCGGTCGTTGCTAAGAATGCGCCGGCTTCGTGCATTGGTGTTCCATACAGGCTGAATCCGTTGGCGCGCTCTATTCTAAGATCGACAAGTTCTCCTGCGAGTTCGTCGTCGCCTTCGAAGACAACTATCTTGTTTGTGCGTGTGCGACCCATCAAACGCGCCGGGTTCGTCTTGCTCGGGCCTTCGCACAAAATTTCGAGCTTATGGCCGACAAGGCGTTCATTAGCGCGGAACGCGGATTTATCGATCACGGCGAGCAGATCCTGGTTTCGCTGTTCCTTTACTTGTTCATCGACTTGTTCGCTCATTTTCGCAGCTGGCGTGTCGCGGCGAGGCGAGTAGCGAAAGACAAAGGCATTGTCGAATTGGAGTTCCTCGACGAGATCGCGCGTCTGTTTGTAATCGTCTTCAGTCTCGCCGGGGAAACCAACAATGATGTCGGTCGTAAGCGCAATGCCATCACGCACTCTGCGGAGTCGCCGGACAAGATCGACATATTTCTCCGTGGTGTAAGCGCGGTGCATCGCTTTCAACATTCTGTTGGAACCGGATTGCAACGGCAAATGAATGTGCTCAGCAAGCTTTGGCAGTCGTGAAAACGCCTCGATCAGATCGTCGCGAAACCCGATCGGATGCGGCGAAGTGAAACGCAGCCGTTCCAGACCGTCAATCGCGTGCACGGCTTCGAGCAACTGCACAAACGGGTTCTTGTCGTCGACCTTCGGAAACTCGTGGCGTCCGTACAGGTTCACAATTTGCCCGAGCAAAGTGACCTCTTTCACTCCATGCGCGACGAGCGCACCGACTTCGTGGACGATCTCGGCGATGGATCGGCTGCGCTCGGAGCCGCGCGTCTGCGGGACGATGCAAAAAGTGCAATGCATGTTGCAGCCCTGCATGATGGAAACGAACGCGGTCGCTTGTTTCGGCTTCAGTTCTTGCTCGCGGATTGTTTCCTGGGAACCGGATTCCTCTGCCACATCGACAATCGACAGTCGCGGATCATCCATCCGTCGGTCCCGTTTTCTCTCGATCAAGTCTTCGAC
>CABEDS010000106.1_pt1 | contig 13442 bp, 15 predicted proteins | sample 3133001 | NCBI WGS metagenome assembly CABEDS01 (sample SAMEA5534331, study PRJEB31848) | metagenome | biome: tundra; feature: field; material: soil | place: USA | collected 2013-05 | depth 0.15 m
TCGACATCTGTGCGCGGACCAAATCCGATTGCCACGGGCCCGCTCGTCAACTGGGATTCGAGCGGCGTGGCGGCTGGTTCCACGATTGGTGCTTACCAAATCAATCTGACCGGCGCGTCGACTGTGCCGGAACCTTCGACTCTCGCGTTGTGTGCGATTGGCACATTCGGGATCCTCCGCATCGTGCGTCGTCGTAAATCCTCGGTCTAAATCAACGCGCGGTCTCGCGCGTGCTTGACGAGGAAGTTCGGTCGCTTCTGCTTTCCGAAATGCGTCCTCCATTTTCCCCGGCTTCATCGCCGGGCTTGCTGTCGTTCTGAGCTCTGCGGGATGCGAGAAAAAAAGTGGGGAAGCGGTAGTTCTAGAGAAAGAGCATATCGCTGCAATGGAGACTCCACCGAAAAATGAGCAAACCGCGAGTCCGACTAAATCAGCTACGAATGATGATGCTCAAGTCACTAAGATGGGTAAGAACGTCCGCGGTACCAGTCAGTATCCGCGAGCTGGCAGCAACGAGCAATGGCTCGTAAAAGTCCGAATGATTGATGGCGGACGGCAGTTCAACGTCCAGGCCGATCAAGCGCGCTTTGAAAAACTGAAGGAGGGCGACCGAGTAAAAGTCTCGCATCGCATCGGCAAGTACACCGGAACTGTTTGGGACTCCGAGATTAGATAGCGACGACAATCGCGTTGTGCGCATGGCTGAAATCAACCATGGGAGCGCAAACATATGATGGTGAACGATTTACTTTTGGGAGGAACTACCCACAGGGACAGAACGGATTTTGTAAAAAAAGTGAAAAAAAAGATTGCATTGATTTTCTACATCCGCCAAGATCGGCGCGTTCGATAAAGAGAGTCAGTAAATATCACGAAATTCTTTACCCCTATACCCACCCAATAACGTGAAAAAATCGAAAGCCATTCTCGCATTGGTCGCCTGCGGTCTTCTTATGGCCGGGGGCTTCTCGCAAGTTTACGCTGCGACACCGATCTCGGGTTCCATCTCATTTTTTGGCAGCGCCACGGCCTCCGGTTCGAGTGGGCCAGGCAGCACAACCATTACTTTTGGCAATAACTGGGACTTCCTCACCGGCACGGGTATTTATTCGGGCATCTTGTTTTTGACCCCGGCCACGTTCACTAACTTTAGCTTTACTGGTGATGGGCTCGCGGCCGCGTTGGGTGGTCCGATTGCGCCGCTCTGGTCGCTTACTTATAGCGGGAATACTTACACTTTTGATCTTCTTTCTCTCACCAGTGCGCATGTCGCTCAGGGGGATATGGCTTTTACCGGTAATGGTCTGCTCCACGCCACTGGTTACGATAATACGGCAGCCTCTTTTGGTCTTACTGGTTCCGGCAATAACTACGTTTTCACTCTTTCATTTACAACCGATGCGGCCACCGTACCGGAGCCTAGCTCCGCCGCTCTGGTTGGCGTCGGGCTGGCCCTTTGTGCGGCAGCCATCTACTATCGCCGCCGCCGTCAGAGTGCTTAGCAGTTTCGCTTTTTGTTTTGGCCGTATCGGCCGCGCTCCCTTTCCGCGTTCGCTCGATTGTTACTTAAGCGGAACAGCTAAGCATACGATATAGAATAGTTCCGACACAGGCGTAGCGCCGAGGGATTACTTTCGTCCAATTCGGCTAGTCGGATTTTTCGCGCAACCCGCCGGATTTTTCGCTAAAGCATAACGAATGGCGGAGTACGAACCGACATCGCGCCGGCCAATTGCACAAATGTTCCGTCGAACGGCTGAAGCTGCGACGCAGTTGTGCGTGCGGCTCAGCATTCATCCCGACGCGATTTCGTATTTGTCGATTTTGGCGGCGCTGGTCGCGGCAATCTGCTTTTGGAAATCTGGCGAGATTCCGTCGTTGCTGATTGTCGCGCCGCTGTTTTGTTATCTTCGGCTTTGGTTCAACATGCTCGACGGCATGGTCGCAGTCGCCGCCGGGAAGGCGAGTGCACGCGGCGAAATCCTGAACGATCTGCCCGATCGAATCTCCGACGTGATTATTTTCATTGGTGTCGCCCATAGCGGCTTGATGAATCCGATGATTGGCTATTGGGCTGCAATCTTCGCACTGCTCACGGCTTATGTCGGACTTTTTGGACAGGCTGTTGGCGGGCAGAGAGAGTTTGGGGGGATGATGTCGAAGCCATGGCGAGTGGTCGCGCTAAGTCTCGGAGCGTGGACGACATTTGTATGTCAATCTTACGGCGCTTCGTTCAACTTGGGCAGGCTGACCATTCTCGATTGGACATGTCTCGTTGTCATCGTCGGCTGTTTACAGACAATAATTGTTCGCTTGAAACGAATCATGGCCGCGCTCGAAAATAAGCCGAGATGATGTCACCGCAGACTGCGCTGCACGACCCGGTCTTTCGCGCCTATCTCGTCATCGTTCCTGCTTCGCTCGTAATCGGCGGCGCGATCCTCAGTTTCCTTCGCTTTGGATTGAAGAAGGAACTGGGCTCAATTTGGAACACCTACCGCTCGTGGTTGGTCATGGCGTCGATTGGATTCGTGGTCGTCTTTGCCGGACGCGTCCCGGTGATCCTGGGCGTCACGTTGCTGGCGATTTTTGCCTTCAAGGAATTTGCGCGCGCGTCTGGTTTGTATCGCGATTGGTGGATGACCGGCGCCGTTTACGCTGGCATCATCGCGGTCGGCGTCGCATCGTTAATGCCGCACCCGCGCGGCGAGGAACCGGGCGCCGGCTGGTACGGTTTCTTCGTGGCTGTGCCGGTTTTTGCGATCGCCTTAATCCTGCTCATTCCAATCCTGCGCAATCGCGCGCGCGGCGAATTGCAGAAAATGTCGCTCGCCATCGTCGGTTTTATCTACATCGGCTGGATGTTCGGACATCTCGGTTTTCTCGCCAACGCGACCAATGCTTACGGTTTTATTTGTTACATCATTTTCGCTACCGAGCTGAACGACGTGGCCGCGTTTACCTTTGGAAAACTGTTTGGACGCCATCCGCTTCGCAGCGAAATCAGTCCGAGGAAAACCTGGGAAGGCGCGATCGGCGCAATCGTCGTGGCAATGATCTTGCCGTGGCTGCTTCGTTTCTCGTTTCCTTTTTTCGGCGCATGGCAGTTAATTCTGGCCGGATTGATTGTCGGAATCGGAGGGCAGCTCGGCGATCTTTCCATCAGTTTGATCAAGCGCGACATCGGAACAAAGGACATGGGTTCTGCGATTCCTGGGCATGGCGGAATTTTAGATCGCATCGATAGCTTGATTTACGTCGCGCCGCTGTTCATGCATATGGCCGGTTATTATTACGGATTGCGATGAAGCGATGGCATTACGATTCCGCACAGGATGTCGATCTCACGACGGTCGATCGCCTGCGGCGTTTCCCGCGCGAGCCCGACATGCTCGTCTATGGATTGCGTTCGCTTGTGGCGCTGCTCATTCGGGTGTGGCTGCGCGTTTATCACCGCTTTGAAATCGTCGGGCACGAACATCTGCGCGCCAACCGTTCGTTCGTCATGGTGGCGAATCATTCGAGCCACCTCGATACCCTCTGCCTCCTCGCGGCGCTGCCTTTGCGCAAGTTGCACTGCGCTTTTCCGGCGGCGGCGGAGGACTACTTTTTTCGAAGCGTGTCGCGTACCTGGATCGCGGCCGTCGTGGTCAACGCCTTGCCCTTCGCGCGACAAGCACACGTTCGCCAGAGCCTTTCCATTTGTTCCGAACTTCTCGCGAATCCGGGCAACGTTCTGATTATATTTCCGGAAGGCACTCGATCGCGAACGGGCGAGACCCAGGAATTCAAATCCGGAATCGGCGCGCTTGTGGCCGGGCGCGACGTCAATGTTCTGCCGTGTTATTTGCATGGCGCTTTTCACGCGTGGCCGAAAGGCCGGCGCTTGCCGCGACCAAAAAAAGTTCGGCTCATTGTCGGCGAGCCGCGCAATTATTCATCGCGTAATGCGGACAAGATCGACATCTCCACCATCGCCTCCGAACTTCAGCGCGCGGTGACGGAATTGGGAGAGACGAATGGAAGCAACTGAGCATACCATGGCGAGTTGGGATGGCGCAGAGCTGTTCTATCGCTCGTGGATTCCGGCAAAGGCGACCGACAAGGCGCTTTTGCTTTTTCACCGCGGCCACGAGCACTCCGGCCGTTGGCAGGAAACGGTCGATTCGTTGGGTTTCGATGACGTCGCGATCTTTGCCTGGGACGCGCGCGGTCATGGTCGCTCGCACGGCGAACGCGGCGCCGCGAATAATTTCTCGGACGTGATCAAAGATGTGGACGCATTCGCGCGCCATATCTCCGGGCGCCACGGCATCGCATTCGAAAATATGATCGTGCTCGCGCACAGTCTGGCCGCGGTCAGCGTGACGGCTTGGGTGCATGATTACGCGCCGCCGATTCGCGCGATGATTTTAGCCACCGCCGCATTTCAGGTGAAGCTTTACGTTCCGTTCGCCATTCCCGCCTTGCGTCTGAAACAAAAAGTTTCCAAAGGCGGTTACGTTCAGAGTTACGTGAAAGCGAAGATGCTGACGCACGATCGCGACCAGGCAGCGCGATACGACTCCGATCCGCTGATCTCCCGTCAAATCGCGATCAACGTTCTTCTCGATCTTCACGATACCGCGAACCGATTGGTCGCGGACGCAGGCGCAATTTACACGCCCGCTTTAATGCTCGGCGCGGGGCGCGACTGGGTAGTTAGTCTCAAGGCGCAGCAGAAATTTTTCGACCAACTCTCTTCGCCCATCAAAGAGTTGGAGATTTTTCCGGCTGCCTATCACGCCATCTTCCACGAACAAGATCGACATTTGATCGTCGATCGCGTGCGCAAGTTTATTCTCGAACGTTTCGCGCAACCTGCCGCTACGCCTTCGCTTCTAAAAGCGGACGAGACCGGACACACGTGGGGCGAATACGAGCGGTTGCGGCGAAACGGCAAAGCCAAATTTGCTGTCGCACGCGCGGGTCTGAAAATCGCGGGCCGCCTGAGTCGCGGTATCGATCTTGGTTGGCGCAGCGGTTTCGATTCAGGTTTGTCGCTCGATTACGTTTACAAGAATGAGCCGCGCGGTTCGTTTGGCGTTGGCCGTTTGATCGACAAGTCGTACCTCAACAGCATTGGCTGGCGCGGCATCCGGCAGCGAAAAGCCAATCTCGAGAGCGCATTGAAGACGGTTATCGGGAGAGTTCACGGCGAAGGACGTCCGGTCCGGATTTTGGACATCGCGGCTGGCGTCGGCCGTTACGTGATCGAGACAATGCACAGCGCACGGAAGATTCCGATCACGGCGAGGCTGCGCGATTACAAACAAGAAAATGTCGATGCCACGCGCGCTCTCGCGAATGAATTCGGAGTCGACAACATAACGGTGGAATCCGGCGATGCGTTTGATCGCGAATCGATCGCCGCAATCACGCCGCGCGCCACCGTCGGAATCGTCTCTGGTCTCTATGAATTGTTTTCATCGAACGAATTGGTTTTGAATTCACTTCGCGGACTGGCCGGCGCGATCGAGCCTGGGGGTTATTTGATTTACACGAATCAACCGTGGCATCCGCAGGTCGAGTTTATCGCGCACGTTTTGCGCAATCGCGAAGGCAAACCCTGGATCATGCGCCGGCGCACCACCGCTGAGATGGACGAACTGGTGCGTGTGGCCGGCTTCGAAAAAATTATGATGGAAGTGGACCAATGGGGCATGTTCACCGTCTCGATTGGGCGACGCTCCGAATGCTGTCATCCCGAACGGAAGTGAGGGAACTCTCAAAATCACGGTGCGCATTCTGCGATTCGCGAGAGTTGCTACTCCGAATGTGAAATCCTTCGCTTCGCTCAGGATGACGCGCGCCAAAGCGTTTGGCACTTCCGCCGGTCTATCGCTGCTATTCCTCGTCGTTTACGGCGGTTGCATCTGGATCACTTCGCGCCGCGGCGGCATCGGCAGTTTTTATTTCCAATGGGAACGCGCCATTCCATTCGTCCCGTTCATGATTCTTCCCTACATGTCGATCGACCTCTTTTTTGTCGCGGCGCCGTTTCTCTTACGAACCGATCGCGAACTGAAATTATTTTCGAAGCGAGTCGCGATTGCGACCATCGTCGCCGGCATTTGTTTTTTGCTTTTCCCGCTGCGCTTCGCTTTTCCGCGACCGCACGCGGAAGGATGGCTCGGCGCTGTCTTCGATTGGTTTCGCGCGATGGACGCGCCCTACAATCTTTTCCCGTCGCTCCATGCCGCGCTCTGCCTGCTGCTGGTCGATCTTTATGCGCGAAAACTTCGGGGCGTTGTTTTTGTCGTCGCAATGACTTGGTTCGTTCTAATCGGTCTCTCTCCGGTCCTGACTTATCAGCATCACATCATCGACATCATCGGCGGCTTTATCCTGGCCGGATATTGCTTCTACTTGTTTCGCGAATCATCTCCAACGCTGCCGATCGTCGTGAATCACCGCATCGGGTGGTACTATGTAGCTGGAGCCGCGATCGTGTTGATGGTCGCGCCGATCTTCTGGCCATTGGGCACTTTGCTTCTCTGGCTAGTTATCGCCCTCTGCATTGTCGCGGCGGCGTATTTTGGGGTCGGCCCTATCATTTTCCGTAAACAGGATGGCAGGATTCCGTGGAGCACGCGCTTTGTGCTCGGACCTTGTCTGATCGGTCAATACTTGTCGCTGCTCTATTATCGTCGCCAATGTCGATCTTGGGATGAAGTTACGCCGCGGATTTGGATCGGCGGCAAACTTGGCCACCGCGCTGCGAGCAAGGCAGTGCGATCCGGCGTGACCTCGGTGCTCGATTTGAGCGCCGAGCTTTCGGAAACACAACCGTTTCGCCAAATCGATTATCGAAACATCCCGATCCTCGATCTGACGGCGCCGGCGCAGGAGCAACTCCGCGAGATGGCCGAGTTCATCGATGAGCGATCTCGCCACGGAATCGTTTATATCCACTGCAAGATCGGTTACTCACGCAGCGCCGCCGCGATCGCTGCATATTTAATTATGTGTGGCAAAGCAAACACCACAGAGGAGGCGTTTGCCATCATTCGCCGAGCGCGGCCATCCATTGTCATTCGACCCGAAGTAGTCTTGGCGTTAGCGGGGTTTCAACTGCTTCACGCGCAACACTTTCTCCTCGCCTCGGGACATAACGCGCGCCCATAATCGCGCCGCCTTATGAACTACAACGAATTGATTCAGCTTTATTTCGAGCGGTCGAACGCGATGCAGGCGTATTGGAATCTCTACGTCATCATTATCGGTGGCCTTCTCGCCTTTTCTTCCGTGCGCAAACAGCCGGGCGCAGTCAGCACCGCGATCGTCTGTATTCTGTTCGCGTTGTTTGCTTATAAAAATCTCGATGCCATGCACGACACGACCGCGCAACGATTCGCTATCTTGGAATCGATCCAGCAGTTCGATTCCAATGGCGCGACTGTGGCCAGCGCCAAGAAAGTGCGCGATTCAATCGAGCCCACTCTCACGCCCGCGACTTTCGGAAGCGTGAAAGCAACGCATATCACCAGCGACATCCTGACCATCGCCGCGCTTTGGGCCATGGAATTTCGCAGACGAAGACTGCGCGGCACGGCTCCGACTGCGTAAGAGATTCCTTTGCTCAGCGATAGTGCAGCTGGAGCAGGCGCGGCTTTTCGTCGATCACCACGACAAAGAGATTGTCGTAGTCGGTCTCCGCGATGTTGACCAGCGTTTCGACGCCGAGCGCTTTGATCAGATCGGGAATGGTATTCCCATGGCCGACGACAAGGGCATTTCCGTGCAGATCGCGCAGCTTCGCCGAGAGCGTCACCGTATCTTTCGCCGGCACGATTGTTAACGCGAGGCCGAGAGCTTTCGCTGCCGGTGTGGCCGTTTGTTGCGTGCGTTTGAATTCAGTCGCGTAGATCGCGGTGATGTTCGCGTTCTTCAGCATCTTCGCCAGCGACTCCGCTCGGGCGCGACCAGCCTCCGATAAATCGGGATCATTGCCGCCGCTCTCCGCTTTCTCAGCATGACGCACGACAAAGATGGTCGACTGCGCGGCCGTCGCGGAAACGAAGAGAACAAAGACCGCGAGCACCAGCAGAAGAGAAGCGAAACGTTTCATCGGCAATGTCCCCACTATACAGGAGATCAAATCGAGCGGCGACAGCGTCTTTGCTTAGAAAAATCTGGAAGGATCAGCCGACTTTTCCACGTATTCCTCAGCGTCTTCATCGCGTGGCGGACGAGGGACAAGAGTATCGAGCAAATCGTGCAGCTGTTGCACGGTCACGGGTTTCTGCAATATCGCGCAGGCGCCGGAACGAATTAGGGACAACTCTCGCGGGTCTACGGCACCCGATATGAGAATGATTCGCGCAGTCGGATGTCTCGCCAAAATATTGCGGCAAGCCGTCACGCCGTTGAGTCCGTCCATCAGGTAATCCATGACGACAACGTCAGGTTTATGACGTTCGTAGGCCTGGATTGCTTCCAACCCGGAGGCCACCATCTCGACTACCTCGTGATTGGAAACGTCAAGCATCGCGGCCAGAGTCCCGGCGACTATTCTGTTGTCCTCAGCAATTAGCACGCGCACCTATCCAAAATGCAGAAAGTTGCATACCAAAGTTGCAACGGTTTTGGGCCGCTCGGATGTTCTGAGCCGTTCGGTCGAGAAAAACTGTCGCGAGCGCCGTAGAAACTCAATTCACCGCCTGAATTTCGTCTAACATTTCGGGTGGTAAACGCCGGGCGATTGGCGACCGTCAATCCATGGCAACGGAGCGCGATTACGTCCTGGGGACGCACGACGAGGAGATTTCCAGACTCGGACTTCAGCATTCCGTTTGGCGTCCGACGGTTTTGAATTGCTGGGAGAAGGCTGGCATCACCGTTGGCAAACGCGTGCTCGATGTCGGTGCCGGGCCCGGTTATGCGACCACCGATCTCGCCGGGATTGTCGGACCGGCCGGTGAAGTGGTCGCGATCGAACGCTCGAACAAGTTCGTGCGCGCGATGGAAGAAGCATGTCGCGCGCGTTCGCTTACCAACGTGAAGATTCACGAGTTGGATTTGATGACGGACGATTTGCCGAGACGAGATTACGACTTCTCCTGGTGCCGATGGGTCGCGACGTTCGTGACCGATCCGGCGCTACTGATCAAGAAACTCAGTAGCGTCATACCGAAAGGGGGTGTCTCGATCTTTCATGAATACGCGCATTATCTTACCTGGCGTTTCTCTCCGCGTCTTCCGATCCAGGAAGAGTTTGCGCTAAAGGTCGCAGCGAGCTGGCGTGCGACCGGTGGTGAACCCGATATCGCGTTGGAATTGCCCCCGCTGCTGGAGAAGAACGGTTTTGTCGTGCGCTCGGCCGAACCAAGAATCTTCTGTATTCGACCCAGCGACCCAATGTGGCAATGGCCATCCACTTTCATCGAGATCGGTCTGGCGCGTCTGCAAGAATTAGGTCGAATCGATCAAGAATTCGCTGAGACAATGCGCGCGGAATTCGCCGCCGCCGAAGCGAATCCGAATTCTTTAATGATCACGCCGCTGGTCCTGGAAATAATCGCCGAAAAACTGTAGGGATTATTTGATTCCGATGACCATTGAGTCAGGGCCAACCAAATGTTCGACGCGCGTTTCGCGAAAGCCGGCTTCGCGCATCCACGATTGGCAATCGGCCCCGGTGTAATCGAAACCGCCCGGTGTTTCAATCAACATGTTGAGGCTCATGAGAAGTCCGAACGCGTTCTCGCGCCGATCGTCGTCGATCAACGCTTCATATACGATCAGCGCGCCGTTGGCCGGCAGTGCTTCGTAAGCTTTGCGCAATAGCATTTTTTTCTCGTTCAAATTCCAATCGTGTAAAATGTGGCCCATGACGAGGACGTCGGCGCCGGGGATCGATTCGGTAAAAAAGTTGCCCGCGTGAAATTTCAAGCGATCCGATAAATGGTGCTTGGCCACATATTTCTCGAACACCGGACGGACTGGGTCGAGATCGAAGCTGCCGCCGGTGATGTGCGGATGCGCGAGCGCGACTTGGACGGGCAAGGCACCCTGGGCGGCGCCGATGTCGATAAAGGTCTGGTAGTTTTTCCAGGGAAACTTTTGCGCCATCGCCATGGCTGCGCCGAGGCTTACGCCCGTCATCGCGCTGAGGAAGTTTTCTACCTTCTGCGGATCGGCATACAACGCGGCGAATGGATCGACGCCGTTTTCGTCTCCATTTTGAGGTTGCCCAGTGCGCAAGGCCTCGGTCAATCGGCCCCAGTTTGGATATAGCCTGGTGTTCGCCATTTCGAGCAAGCCACCGACGTAACTTGGTTTCGCCCGATCGAGGAACAAATCCGTCTCCGGGGTGTTGCTGTATTTTCCGTCGGCGTTGCGCTCAAGCATCCGCATCGCGACGAGGGCATCGAGGAAGTCGCGCACGCTGCGCGCGTGTAACTTCAAACGGGCGCGGACTGCGTCGAGATTAAGCGGGCCTTTGGCCAGCTCGCTGAAAAGTCCGAGCTCAATAGCACTTAAGAAAGTTTTCGAGCCCCAATAGCCAAGGCCAAATTGCAGGATGTTTTCCGGAGTAAGCTCTTTGCTCATAAATTGAACTTAAGAATAAACCGCGGATTACGCTGATAAACGCGAATTTTTACATTCGAACGAATTAAATGCAGCGGCAGGCGCGCCGCCGCGAGATGTTGGTTTTGTAACTGATAGAAAATCCATTCTACCTTACGCGGTTCCGACGAGACCGAGCCGCTCGGCGTCGGCCTTGAGCGCGGTAATGACTTCCGCGATCACGTTGTCTAACTCCATTCCGAGCTCGGCTGCTCCACGTACGATGTCCTCGCGGTTGACGGCGCGGGCGAACGCTTTGTCTTTCATCTTTTTCTTCACCGCCGCGACGTCGACCTCTCGGATGCTTTTCGACGGACGGACGCGCGCGACCGCGGTGACAAAGCCGCTCAATTCATCCACCGCGTAGAGAGTTCGCTCGAGCGGTATCTCGCGCGGGATATTGGCGTAATCCGCGTGGGAAAGAATCGCGCGGCAGACTTCCTCGCTCCAGCCATTCTCGCGGAGCCAGGCCACCCCGACGAACGGATGACCCTCGGTCGGGCTTTGCTCCTGATTCGGATGGCGCTCGTAATCCATGTCGTGCAACAGACCAACCGCTTCCCAGAGGTCGGCGTCCGCGTCACGAAGCTGCGCGAAATGTTTCATCGAATCGGCGACCGCATAGCAATGGCGTCGCAAGCTCTCCGACTGGACCCACTCGTGCAAAATTGCGAGCGCGCGCTCGGCGTGCGTTGGCATGACCGTTATTCGACGACGACGCCTTTCCAGAATGCGACTCGGTCTTTGATGTTGGCGGCAGCTTCTTTCGGATTCGGATAATACCAAGCAGCATCTTTGTTCACTTCACCGTCGATCGAGACGTGGTAGTAACTCGCTTCGCCCTTCCACGGACAAGTCGTGTGCGTGTCGCTGTCGGTGAAGTAAGCGCGATTGATCGAATTAGCGGGGAAGTATTGATTTCCTTCGACAACTATCGTGTCATCGCTCTGGGCGAGCAGCGCGCCATGCCATGTTGCTTTCATATTACCAGATTCGGACGCGATCCTTCGGATCGACAAAAAGTTTCTCGCCGGGCTTCACACCGAACGCGTCATACCAGGCGTCGATGTTCCGCACCACGCCGTTGACGCGATATTGGCGAGGCGAATGCGGATCGCTCACCACTTGTTTGCGAATGGCGTCGTCACGCAACTTGCCGCGCCAGGCTTGCGCCCAACCGAGAAAGACCCGCTGATCGCCGGTTAATCCGTCAAGCACCGGCGCGGGTTTGCCTTTGAGCGAAGCGCGATAGGCATCGAGCGCAAGCGTGAGTCCACCGAGATCGGCGATGTTTTCGCCCATGGTCAGTTCGCCGTTAACTTTCGCGCCGGGCAGCGGCTCGAACTTTGAGTACTGCGCGCCCAGAATGGCGGCGCGCGCTTCAAAAGTCTTGGCGTCGTCGGCTGTCCACCAATCGTGCAACTTTCCTTCCGAATCGAACTTGCGGCCTTGATCGTCGAAGCCGTGGGTCAGTTCGTGTCCGATGATTCCGCCGACCGCGCCATAATTAATCGCGGGATCGGCGTTCGGATCGAACACCGGCGGCTGAAGAATGCCGGCGGGGAAAACGATATCGCGCAACGCACCATTGTAGGCGTCGTTCGTTTGCGGAGTCATGATCCACTCCGAGCGATCGACCGGGCCGCCGAGGCGATTGACATAGAACGTCCAATCCGCATTGGCAGCGCGGCGGACGTTGCCGGCTAGATCGCCGTCGCGGATTTCAACTTTAGAATAATCGCGTGCCTGATCGGGATAACCGACCTTGATATTGTAAGTGTCGAGCTTCTTCAACGCTTCGGATTTTGTCGCGGCGCCCATCCAATCCAACGCCTCGATCCGCGCGTGCATCGCCACCTTCAAGTTCGCGACGAGTTCTTCGATCTTCGCTTTCGCCTCGGGTGGAAAATATTTTGTGGTGTAAAGTTGGCCGACCGCCCAACCTAGATTGCCGAAACGATCGTAACGATCTCCGGCGCCGTAGTCGCCGCCGCTGACGGCGTGCACTCCGCGCTTCCAGCGAACTTGCTGCTCGGCCTGACCGGAAAGTGTTTTGTTGCGCATTTCAAAGAGCGCATCGGTGAACGCCTTCGAAAGGTACAGCGCGGCGTGATCGGCGATGTTGAACGCTTGCCACGCTTGAAGAGTTTCGATCGGCGTCTCCGCGAACACCGAAGCGAGTTTCGGAAACGCTGATTTCTCGGCGACGACCAGCCGATCGATCTTGTCGAGGCCGGCTTGTGAAAGGAAGGGCCGCCACGCGAAGTTCGGAGCCAGTGCTTCGAGTTCCGCGATCGACATCGGATTGTAAATTGCAATCGGATCGCGTTGCTGCGCTTTTGTCCAACTGGCCTCAGCAATGCGCGTCTCGAAATTCACAATCTCGCCGGCACGCTTGTCGGCATCGGGCCAATCAACCAGATGGAGTAACTTCGCGACGTAAGCTTGGTATTTCCCTTTCTGGGCCGCGAAATCGGGCTTCAGATAATAATCGCGATCGGGAAGGCCGATTCCTGATTGGCCAAGATAGACCGAGTAGCGGCTTGGATCCTTCAAATCGACATCGATGAATATCCCGAAGATCCCGCCCTCGAAATCGGAATTCTGCCGGCCCATCATTGCAGCGAGATTTTCTCGCGTTTTCGCCGATTGAATCTCCGCGAGTTTCTCCTTCAACGGAGACGCGCCCGCCTTCTCGATCTTGCCTTCGTCCATGAAGGATTTGTAGAAGGCGCCAACCTTGCCCTCGATTGTCGGCGGGTTGTGGCCGGTTTTCTTGGCCGCTTCTTCGATCAGCGCACGCAGGCGTTTTTCCGTCGCGTCCGTCATCG